>Ga0210403_10001472_pt1 | contig 22277 bp, 16 predicted proteins | sample IncBWC19MmetaG_FD_150863 | JGI IMG/M metagenome (GOLD analysis project Ga0210403, IMG submission 150863) | Forest soil microbial communities from Barre Woods Harvard Forest LTER site, Petersham, Massachusetts, United States - Inc-BW-C-19-M | ecosystem: Environmental > Terrestrial > Soil >... | reverse complement strand
GACGTAAAGGACGCGCTCGCCGGCCGCGACTTTCCGGTGGAAATGATTGCCAATTATGTGTCCACTCAAATCGAGTTGATGACCAGCCCGATCGTATTGCAGCCGGTTATCCAGAAGCTCGATCTTGTGGATGACAAGGACTTTACCGCCGGCTTCAGCGGCAGTGCGGATGCGCTTCGGGAGTTCGTGCAGAAGAACCTTGCCGCCTCTATTCAAGTCGAGAGGGGTATCGGCGGCCAGCTGCTTTACGTGTCGGCGGCGGCTAAGAATGCGGGCAAAGCCGCTGACATCGCCAACGCGCTGGCAGAAGTCTATATTGATCAAGACCGGCGTCGGCTCAACGATCCAGCGGGCGAACGTGCTCAGCGGTATACCGAAGAATTGGCTGAGCTGCGGGAGAAGGCCACCATAGCGCAGGATAAGGTGACGGCTTTTCGCAAGGAAAATCGAATTGGCGACATGAATTCCGCAGCGAACGGAACGGAAGTCCACGCACTTGATGTTCTGCATCAGCAGCTGCTTGACGTGCAAAACCTTAGACGCTCCCTGGAAGCGAAACATTCCGGACAGCCCCCGGGTAATGCCCCCCCCGGCTCGGCTCCCTTGCAGAACCCGAATGCCACGCTCGATTCGCAACTCTCTCAGCTTGCCCTGTTGAGCGCCACCTATGGTCCTCAGCACCCAAAAATACGTGAACTCAACGCTCAGATCGCACTAACGCGGAAGTCCATCGCGATTGAAAGCCACGTGGTTTCCGCGAACACGGAAGCTGAGCTCGCAAATACCAAGGAATTGGAACGCAAGTACGTTCAAGCCGTCGCAGACCAGGAAACGAAGGTCGCAAACCTTCGGCAGGCGCAGGATGAGGGCAGCAAACTGGTGTTGGAACTCGAATCTGCGAAAGCCGTGTACAAGCAGGCCCTGGATGGTTTTGATCAAATCATGTTCCAGGCAGTCGCGAACCATACGAACGTGAGTGTTGTCAGCCGTGCCGTCGCGCCGCTGCGCGCAAGCAAACCGAATAAAGCGAAGCTGATGATCGGTGCGCTCGCGCTGGCACTGGGACTTGGCGTCGGTGGGTCCTTAGGGTATGCCTTGGTGCTCGACCGGCGCCTGAGGTGCCGCGATGACGTGGAGCGGGACTTTGGAATTGCCGTCCTGGCACAGCTTGCGGCGGTCCCTAGCTTGGCGCGCGCGACATGAGGGTCGAGGCAACCGACGGCGAAATCTCCCCTTTGGTCAACAGGCTGCGCGATGTGTTGATCGCGAGGCGCCAATTGACTCCAGAGGGCGCAGTGCGCATCGATGAGGCCATGCGCACGCTTGGGCTCGGCTTCGGAGAGGCCGCCATCCGGTTGGGCGTCATTACGCCTGAGGAACTCTCCGACGCCACCCATGAGGCTCGACAGCTCCCGCCGAAAACGCCGGATGGCATTTTCGAAGGGGCGCTGCACCGAATGTCGTTCAATCGCGGCCTGCCGGTCATGTACGTGGGCACGGTCAAAGCGGGGTCTTCACTCATCCTTTTACACGATCCTGACAATGCCTATAGCGAGCAGATTCGGGCGCTGCGTACGGAACTGATGCTGCTGAACGCCGCTTCACGTAGCGGGAATTCGATCGTCGTTTTGAGCCCCTGCAGGGGCGAGGGTAGAACCCAGCTTTGCGCAGAACTGGCTGTCGCGTTTTCGCAACTGGGTCAGCGCACGCTCTTGGTGGACGCTGACTTGCGGCGTCCCCGAGTCCACACGCTATTTGAATCTGACAATCCCACGGGACTGGGGCAGGCATTGGCGTCAGGCGGCGCTGCGCAACTTCAGGCCGTGGATAAGCTCCCGCACCTGTCTGTCTTGATCGCCGGACCCGGGGTTGCGAATCCGCTCGAGTTGCTGACGAACGGCCACTTCCAAAGGCAACTGTCAGACTGGCGGAAAAAATACAGCATGATCATCATCGACACTCCGCCGATCACCGAATATGCGGATGGACTGGCAATCGCGTCGTTCGCGGAGCAAGTGGTCATCGTCGGCCGTAAAGATTCGACGCCCCACCCGAACATAAAGGAAATGCTCCGACGGTTGGGAGGCACCCAAGCGAGGATCGTCGGAGCGGTCATCAACAGCTTCTAGAGCGAGACGCTCATGCATCTCGTTTATTCGTTCGTAGTCGTCGCGGCGCTGTTGATGATCGCCCTGCCTGCGACTGCCGCGTGCACGTATCTGCTGATATTGACTTGCCTGTCCGGCCGCCCTACCTCACCGCCGGCTTCTGCCCGAGAGATGTTTTTTGACGTCATTGTCCCCGCACATGATGAAGCTGCCGGGATCGGCAAGACAATTGCAAGTTTGCAGCTCCTTAACTGGCCCAGCACGAGATACAGGATCGTCGTCGTTGCCGATAATTGCACGGATGCGACCGCTTCTGTTTCACGAGACAGCGGCGCAACCGTGCTTGAGCGCCAAGATTTGACTCGACGGGGCAAAGGGTACGCGTTGGCTCATGCATTCATCTGGAGCCGCTCGGCAGGAATCGCCGACGCAGTCGTGGTCGTGGATGCCGATTCCGTCGCGTCTCCGAATCTGTTGGAGTCGTTTGCCGCGCGCATTGAGACCGGCGCCTGCGCCCTGCAAGCGCACTACGGCGTACTCAACGCCGCGGATTCCTGGCGGACACGGCTCATGGCAATTGCTTTAGGATCGATTCACAAGTTGCGCTCCCGGGCGCGCGAGTTCTTGGGCGTGTCATGCGGAATACGCGGCAATGGCTGGTGCGTTACGCATGCGTTGCTGGACAAAATACCCTACCGCTGTTTTTCGTTGACGGAAGACGTCGAATTCGGAGTCGAACTGGGTCTCGCGGGCTACCGGGTGGCTTACTGTGACGAGTCTCATGTCAACGGCGAAATGGTCACGAGCGAACAGGCGTCGCGCAGCCAGCGGCAACGCTGGGAAGGCGGTCGCATCGGACTTATCCGCGACAAGGTGCCTGCTCTACTGCGTGCAGCCGTTGCTCGACGCAGTCTCATTTGCCTGGACCTGGCACTGGATCTGCTCGTATTGCCGTTGTCCTATGTGGTAGTCAACGTCGTCGCCATTATCGCAATTGGCGCATTGAACCCTGACGGTTTTCGTATGGTTCTCCTTATCGCGGGGCTTGTTGACCTTTTGGCATTGGCGGTCTACGTGTGCAGAGGCTGGAGGCTGAGCGGGATCGGCATCGAGGGAATTTGGGATCTATTGCGAGCGCCCTTTTTTTTATTTTGGAAACTGCTGGTCATCCGTTTCCACCCGAAACCCAACTCTTGGATCAGAACCAAGCGCGAGAGATAACGCGCTTATCTACCGGCCAAACTCGGCGGCTCTACCGGCCAAACTCGGCGGCTCTACCGGCCAAACTGGCGGCTGAGTACGCCGGCGAACTTCGACCAGCCCACGAGATAAACAACAGGTCGCAAGTATTAGAATGGCGAAGGTGCTGGTCCGGGTGAAAAAGTCGCTCTCCGACATATTGATGACCATCTCTTGAAACAGCAACGCCAGATACAATGCGGCCTGACTTCGGTCAAACCGCATCAGTTGCAGCGCTTGCAAAATGAACCAAATAATAAACAGCAGCAGACAGAGCAAACCCAGAATTCCCAGATCGTTGAGGATGTCCAAATAACCGTTGTGGGCTTCGGTTGGATAAAAAAACATCATTGGAATAAAGACATAGGACGGCGAGCTCGGAAAGGGCCCCACCCAATATGCGCCGTAGCCCGATCCCAAATAAGGAGCGCCTTGTATGTGTTGTTTGATGACGTTCCAGATTATCGTTCGAGCCGAAAAGGTCGTATCTTTTCCGGTCAGACTCATAATGGGCGCTAGCAGCGTGTTTACTCCAGGGAGCACATCTTGGATGACCAACTGGTAAAGAAGAATGGTGGCGGCAATAGCGATGCTCACGTGGGTTGAAAACCGTTGCTTGATCGCGGGCACCCGCATCACGAGCACCATGGAGCCCACGCCCACGATCGTGGCAAATAGCGACGTGTTGCTTTTTGAGAGAATCAGGCAAGTAAACGCAATGGCCGTGCCGCCAATGAACCAAATTGTGCGCCCCTCCCGAGCCAGCCAGCGATTGACGCAAATGATGACGCAGATGCTCGAAAACATCCCGAATTCATTTTTACCGTGAGTGATGCCGTGCCATGCACCCTTCTGCGAAATATCCGTACCAATTTCCGCGATCCTGTCTGGGTAGATGATGCCAACCACGAGGGATCCAATCAGGATGAACATCAAGGGCGGAATCGCCAGCTGCTGCAAACGTAGGCGATGCCATCCGGCCACAGATATTGCAAAACACACCAAGACGATGGATACCAACGATACCCATCGAAGCAGCGTGTCATCCGGCGATATGGACCACAGAGCGCTCAATGGAGCCAGCACCAGGAACGCGGCCGCCCCGACATTAAATTTCTTCGTCACCGAGCGCGTAAGCGACCACCGAGCCGCAATGACATAAGCGCTAAGGACGATCATGCAGACCTTAATGACCCGGTCGCCAACATTCGCCGTGCTGATTGCGCCTTTTTGCGCGTAGAATTGAAACCCGTTCGCGAATCCGTCCAAGCTCCACGGAAGATTCTGATAAAAAATGAGCCAGAATAGTATTGAGAGCGCGACCACCCAAAAGCCGCCCGCGTCGCTTTGGATGACTGGTCCGACGGAGCGAGTTCTGCCTCTCGGATATTGCGGCGCAGGAGTGCGCATCGGCCGAGCAAGTATTTTTCGCGTATTCCTCACAGTCACCTAGTCTCCAAAGGCGGGCAATTGAGAGATCGCATCATCGACTAGATTCTGAATATCACAACTATTTTTGTGTCGACTCCATACGCCTTCCGCGTGCGCACGCCAGGATACCCGATCGCTGCCGACAAAATGCTGGATTACCTCCTTAAGGTTATCGCGACTACAAGGCAGGTAGTCCACAAGTGGCGTCAATTCAGTACCCCGCACACCGAAGACCGTCGATATGACGGGCAACCTCGCCGCCAGGTATTCGAACAGCTTTACATTCGATCCGGACCCGCGGGTTACCAAGTTGAGGCCTGCGTCGCTGGCAGCGAAGTACGGAAGCACTTCGGGCACTGGTCCGGTGACAATCAAGCCGCCCCGCCGGAAGGCTTCGGAGGATACGGAACCGACGATGAGAATATAAACCCGGCTTTGAGCCAAAAACTCGGCTTCGGCTCCGCAAAATTCCTCGATCTCTCGAAAGGCCTCGACGTTGGGCGCAAAACCGCTGCCGCTGAAAACCAGGACCCAGTCTTTATCCCTTAAACCCAGCTTTGCACGGATTTGAGGACGCATCTCGGGCGAAAAGGCATAGAGTTTTGGGTCCACACCACAACGAACGATGGGCAGTTTCAATTGAGATCGCGTGTCGTGGGCTCGAAAGAACGCCCGATCCTCTTCCGCACAGGCAAGGATATCGGTATAGGTCCGAGGGGCGGCTCCTTCGATGTTGCGCATCCAGTTCGCAAACCGCCGCTGCCGCCCGCTGCCTTGCTCGAGCAGCCTATGCTCCAGATTGTGACTTATCAGATACCAAGGCTTTTCGCGCCATGGACCCGGGATAGGCGGGCAATACGGCAGGTCCGACAGAACGATATCAGCGTCTTGCAACGCTTTTTTGAGTTGCTTTGGAATTATGCCCTTCGCCAGCATATGGTGCTGCCATACACGGGGATAGTCGAGACGTCGGCCAATCGTCTGCATAACTCCGAATGTTAAGCCCAAGTGGGTGGACTCCTTGAGTCGAGGCTCGATAGTGCTCACCATCGTCATCCCGGGACGAAGATTTGCGCTGCGGTAGTCCTCTCTACGCCCGGCCGTGCTGAAAATATGAACCGAATGTCCCATGCGGGCCAATGCGCGAGCTATGCTGATCGAACGAACTTGACCACCGGTCGCGGCTGGAGCGATTCGGTTGCCGCTGACTAGAACTATGTTTTTCATGAGCACCCGTGGGGAGTGTTCATTTTAGCAGCTGAGGTGCGGCGCAAGTTCGACTCATTTCACAGCTCTACCAAATGGACGCGAATTACATCCAAAACTAGCGCCTCGATCCCTGACCAGTGTGGGCGTTTCGCGACATTTTAGGTTCCCGCAGGTCACGACTTATTATCGGGTCCTGCCGGAATATCAACGCAACCCCGAGTTGCGGAGTACAAAAAATGTTCGAACACCACCCCGACGTAACTACCATCCGCGGCGTCATGTTGACTGGCTGTCTGGCAGTGCTGGCCGGCTGCGCAGGCGGATCGGCGGCGGTCGTCACGAATTCCGCGCCGGCGGGGACAAGCTCGGCTTCGACGGCTCCCACGACCCCGCCACCGACGACGCCGGTGACCCCACCACCGACTGCTCCAGTGACGCCACCGACGACGCCGGTGACCCCACCGCCCGCCAACTTGCCCCCAGGGCTTAACTTCACTTCTGCGCCCGGCTTAACCGGTGTCACGATGCTTCAGAATCGCGACAGCGTGATCATTCAAGTTCCTGCAGTCGCTAATGCGAGGGATTTTCGCGTGCTGGTGCAGCCCACGGCGGTTGCGGGCAACGCCGATGGAACCGAATCGGTCAGCGGCGGGACGCAATTTTGCGCCGGCCTTCGTCAACATCAGGCGCGCACGCGCTTCATCGCCGACCCCGTCAGTCTTTTTCCATACTATTTCTACACCAATAGCACCTTTGACAGCCCGGCCGACGAGGTCCCGCCAAACTTTTTCGGCCCCCCGCCAACGCCTTGGACTTGGTTCGATTTGGACACGCCTCCCAACTTGTCGATCGAAGTAACCGGAGTTACGGCGAATATGACGGTAACCGTTGAAGCACTCGATCGGATGTGTCCCTTCACTGGCGCCATCGGTCGGCAGCACAAAGATCTTGCCGTGACGCCCGGGACCGGTACGGTTCCCGGCAATCCGTGGCTCGACACCTCTTTTACGACGTCTTTTCCAATCGTTACCAAGGACGAAGTGGCTGCCAAGTACGGCAGCTTGATAATCAACGGACAGGGATGGGCAGGAGGCCCCAATGTGCAGGCCAATCCTCCCGCAAACCCTCAGTTTGCGCAGCCTGCTGCACCGAATCCGCCGAAAGTTCTCGCGAGAACATCCATCAGCATTTCGCCGCTCGCAACGCAGCCTGCGGCACCCGCGGGGTTTTTCGACGATTTCTCAAATGCGAACGATACGTTCCAATCCCTGCCTGAGCCCAAGTGGAAGTACCCGCGATATCCCTCCGGCGGCGAACTTATACTTCAAAATTCCAAATGGACTATTTACGGCAATGGGTTCACCTGCTGCAGCCCAACCGCGCCGATGAACAACCAAGGATATGCGGACGCTTACATCGAGGATGGCGCTCTGCACACCGATTTGGCCGATCAGGCACAAGGGGTCTTCTCTGAAATCACCATGATTCCCAGAAAGGCTGCGCACATCAGTGCGACGAACTATTTGCACATCACCTATGAAGTGAACTCGTACGCCACCAGCCGCAGGTATTGGGCCGTCACGCTATGCGGTTCAAGCACTGCCGGTCAAACGCTCGACAGTACCGGCGTGGTTAAGGAACAAATCATTCATTCGATATTCTTCTACGACAATACCGGTATGAGCCCGAGCACCGTGGGTTGGAATTGTCTGCAGATCTTCAATCGCTATGGTAACTCGTGGGCATTCGGTACCTGGGAGAACATGTACAACCTCAAAGGCGCCCGACCGCCGGTTCCGCCCAATAAGGGTATGTATGACCTGAAGGACTACATTTACAACTCAATACCCAGTATCGCGGACCCGACGAAAATCGCCGCGTATACCGTTCATCCTGAAAGTGATGTCGTCGTACTCATAAATAAGCCCATCCCCGCGGCCAATCTGCCCGAGGTCCCCGGCACCAATGACCAAGTTGTTCAATCCGCGGCGACCAGCCCGGTCAATGTTTCGCCTATGCAGCTCGACAATCCGAACGGAGAAGTTGCTTGGTTCTACAAGGTCGACGCCAACGGCAATCCCATAGCGCCGATCCTGGATGATCAACAGTTGGTCTCGCCACGGACTAAATATGACCTGTATATTCGCAACAACCGTATCATCATGTACGTGAACGGCAATGCAACGCTGTGCAACGACTTCACCACGCCCACCACTACCCTGAATATTGCCGATGCCGCGGTCGGTTTTCACCAAGTGCTGTATCATACGTCGGCGGAATTTGTGGAACGATTCACAGGACCGGATCAAGGTGGGGCCTATCACTACCATTACAATTCCCCTTGGCTTGACCAACGCACCTGGGATAACGTCGGCTTTGAGGAAAATGTTTCGGCGCCTGCTGATTTCAATCCCGCGACTTGTTATGTGCACACAAGCCGCGGCCCGGAAAATAATGAGCCTTGATGCCAGAGCACGGATCTTATTCATTGGATTAGCCGCTGCTGGAGTCACCCCTTCAGCAGCGGCGACGGTGTGCCCGACCCACCTGCAGTTTCTGAAATCGAAATGCGCGCAATGGCAAGCTGATGTATTGCCGGAGTCCATCCCTGCCGCTCGAGGCAACGCCTTCGCCGACAATGAGGCCGCCGCCGCCCTAGGGAAAAAGGTTTTTTTCGACAATCGCTTTTCGCAGAGCGGCAGCGGCGTCGCATGCTCGAACTGTCATGATCCAGAGCATGCGTTTGCTGAGAAAAAATCAACTTCGCACACGATCGGAGAAGCTGCCAGGAATGCGCCTGATTTGATCGACGCAGCCTGGTATACAAGATTTCATTTCTGGGATGGCAAGGTCGACAACCTCTGGTCGGCCCCGCTGTTCACCTTTGAACAAGACGACGAAATGGGCTCGAGCCGGTTGGGTGTGGTTCACACATTGGCGTCAATTTATAAAGTCAGATACGAAAAAGTATTCGGCCCGTTGCCTGACCTAAACGATACGAAGCGATTCCCGGCGACCGGGAAACCTGGCGCGCCGCAATTTGATGCGATGTCTGAAGCCGACAAGAATCTCGTCAATCAGACATATGCAAACGTAGGCAAAGCATTGGAGGCCTACATAAGGAAGTTGGCCGCCGGCAGATCTTCATTCGATGACTTCATGAACGGATCCACCAAGCGGCTGAGCATCGACGCTCAGCACGGAATGCTGGCTTTCACGCGTCATGGCTGCGACACCTGTCATTCCGGACCCACATTCACCGACGAAAAATTTCACAATCTTGGCTATCCAGCAAAGGCGGGGAAGCCGAAGGATTTGGGTCGTGCCGTCGGCGTAACCTTCGCGGGCAAATGGCAATTTTCTTCAACCAGCAAATTCGCCGATCTCACAAAACCCGAATTAACGAAGAAAGCTGCCGACGTCGGCACCGACGGGGACGGGTTTCGAACGCCGTCACTTCGAAATGTCGAACTTACGTCTCCCTACGGGCATGACGGGGCATTCGATACACTGGACCAAGCCATCGATGCACACGCGCGAATTCTGGCAAATCACGCCGCACCCGGCCCGCAGGACAAACACGACATCATTGAATTCCTACGCTCTCTCAGCGGCAGGCCGCCGCCAGCTCCCTGGAGCTCTTGGCCTGGCGGGTAGATTTCTTCGGGATTGCTGCACTGTTCGAATGGACTATTGTCAAAACATCCGTTCTTAGGTCCTCTCCAATGTGGACCTTTCGCGACATTTTCGATACTGTGGTCACGCCTCATTTTTGGGTATCGCGGCAAATTTAAAGCAACAACCGCGTGTTCGGGAGTACGTGAGATGTTCGCACATCACCCTATGCCAATTGCCTTCCGAGGCTTCCTGGTAGCGGTGTGTCTCGCGCTCCTTGCCGGCTGCTTGCCGCGCACCAATAATCCCGCGTCCGCAGTGCCGGCGGGTCTCACGGCAACCGGCGGCGACAGCGTGGTGACCCTCACCTGGACTGCCAGCCCGGGCGCAACGAGCTATAACGTAAAGCGCGCCGTAAAAAGCGGCGGACCGTACACACTACTCGCGTCTCCTACGCCTCCCACTTACGCGGATTCAGCGGTCACCAATGGCACGACGTACTACTACGTCGTGTCGGCGATTAACACAGCAGGCGAAAGTGCCAACTCCAGGGAAGTCTCCGCCACCCCCGCACCGACCGCAGCCCCGGCAGCGCCCGCCAACTTGGTGGCCACGGCGGGCAATGCGCAAGTCGCGCTCACCTGGACCGCGAGCACCGGCGCGACCAGCTACCACGTGAAGCGAGCCACCACCAGCGGCGGCCCTTACACGCAGATTGCGGCGCCCGCCTCGGCTACTTACTCCGACATTGCCGTCACCAACGGGACGGTCTACTACTATGTCGTCTCGGCAATCAATTCGATTGGTGAAGGTGCGAACTCGGCGGAAGTCAGCGCTATTCCCTCGGTTCCTCCGCCGACGACGTTTGGGACTTGGGTTGATGTGACACCGTCGAATGCGGATCTCACAACCGCCTTTCCTTGCGGAAACGCCGGGGCTGTTACGGTGCAAGCAGACCCTGCGAATCCCGGCAATCTTTATACGCAGTTTAACTGCCAAGGAGTTTGGAAGTCGACGGACTATGGCGTTACCTGGACGGGGCCCATCAATACAGGAGCCAATGGTGCTGCGGTAGGCGATTGCTCCGGAGGAATTTCGATTTCACCCATCAGTACCTCAAGTGTTCCGACGATCTACGAATCATGCCTCCGGGTTGGAGAAGGCTCTTGGAAGTCCGTCGATGGCGGCGTGAATTGGACAAGCCTTTTCATTGCTCCTACCGGTACGGCTCGTCAGGACTACTACCCTCCTGTCTTCGATCCATACGACCAAAACCATCTCTTGATGTGTGGTCACGAAAACGGCGGCAATCTCGTTGAGAGCATTGACGGTGGTCAGAATTGGACCAACATTGCTCTGGACAATGGAATGATGGAGCCTAACGGCACGTGCGTAGTCTATTTTGTCAATACGGGTACTGCTTCGAGCACACGCGGGACATGGCTTTGGGTGGGCCTGGTATCGGGCGGATTTTACGGAACCTGGCGTACGTCAAACAATGGCGCGACGTGGGTTCATGTAGATAAGAACGAGCACACGCTTGGTGCCGGGCAACTTTATCAGCCGGATACCAATGGTGTTATTTATATGGCCGGACAATACTCAGCTTCTGGATCGGGCGTATTGAGAAGCAGCGACTACGGACAAACTTGGGCACACGTCGGTTTGCAGTTAGCTGAGACTGTCGTCTTTGGTACATCAAAAAATGTTTATTCGATGTTTGGGTTTCCTATTGGTCCCGGTGGAGTCTCAGATCCGAGCTTTGAAGTCGCGTCTCAACCCGGAAATGGCACGTGGGTCAAGCCGGGCACTCCGCCCGCATTAGCCCAGGGCTCTGCGCAAATCATCGTTATTAACGACGGCAGTCACAATATTTTTGTCGGCGCGATGTGGAACAGCGGATTGTGGCGATACATTGAACCCTAATTGAGAGTTCTGCGTTCACTCTTCATCTAGCACGTGTTGCTTAGCTAAAAGTTGAGTCATTTCACAGTTTGATCCGCCTCCAGTGTGGGCGTTTCGCGACATTTTCGGTAGAGGTGCTTGGACCTTATTATCGTGATACGCGGGAATTTTGAAACAACCCCGTGTTCCGGAGTAAGTGAGATGTTCAAACAACACCCCAACGTCATCGTCTTGCGCGGCATTCTGGTAGCGGTCTGTCTGGCCGTGTTGGGTGGTTGTGGATCAGCCGCCAGCATCTCAACGGCTACCAAAGCCGCCGCTTCGGTGCCGGCGACGCCGGCGACTCCTTCGGGCCTATCTGCTACTGCCGGCAATGCGGTGGCAACCCTCACGTGGACCGCCAGCAGCGGCGCAACCAGCTATAACGTCAAGCGTGCCACCATCAGCGGAGGACCCTACACGCAGCTCGCTGCGCCCACTTCGACTGGGTATAAGGATTCCGCGGTCACCAATGGCACGGCCTACTACTACGTCGTCTCATCGCTCGATGAAACGGGTGAGAGTGCAAATTCCGCAGAAGCCTCTGCGACCCCAAAGGCGCCGAGTAGCGGGCCTCCGGCGGTTCCCACGAATCTCCAAGCAACCGCCGGCAATGCGGAGGCCAGCCTCACCTGGTCGGCGAACGCAACCAGCTATCATGTCAAGCGGGCTACGACCAGCGGCGGACCCTACACGCAGGTCGCGGCGCCCACTTCGACCTCCTATACCGACACTGCGCTCGCCAACGGCACGACCTACTTTTACGTCGTCTCCGCGCTCACTTCAGCCGGTGAGAGTGCCAACTCCGCACAAGCCAGCGCGGCACCCGTTGCACCGCCCCCTTCGATTCCGGCGACACCCACCGGTCAGGTGGCGACCCCAGGAAATGCGGACGTAGTATTGAACTGGTCGGCCAGCAGCGGCGCGACCAGCTACCATGTGAAGCGTGCAACGACGAGCGGCGGACCTTACTCGCAGGTCGGCGCACCGACCTCGACCTCCTATACAGACACATCGCTCACCAACGGCACGACCTACTACTACGTCATCTCCGCTCTCGACTCGGTCGGTGAGAGTGCCAACTCTACCCAGATCAGTGCAGTGCCGGCTGTCCCCAATCCTCCGCCTACGACCTTTGGAACTTGGACCAACGTAACACCCACCAGCATCGACCTCGTCGATGCGTTGAGTTGTAGCAACTATGGAACTGAAGCGGTTCAGGTAGACCCTGCGCATCCCTCAAATCTTTATGTTGAGTTCAATTGCCAAGGAATTTATAAGTCTACCGACTATGGCGCGACTTGGAGCGGGCCGATCAATACCGGAAGCAATGGCGCGCTGGTAACGGATTGCGCTGGTGGTATTACGATCTCGCCGACCAGCACCGCAACTGTACCTACGATTTATGAATCGTGCATTCGGGGCACTGGGATCGGCTTTTGGAAATCGGTAGACGGCGGCGTGAATTGGACTCGCTACGTTGTTGCTCCTAGCGGTACGAGCCGTCAAGACTATTATCCTGCTGTTGTCGATCCGTATGACTCAAACCACCTCCTCATGTGTGGTCATGAACAAAATTTTCTTGTTCAGAGCGTTGACGGCGGTAAGAACTGGACCAACGTTTCCATGAACAGCGGCATGGTGCAGAACGGCGGCACGTGCGCAATCTTTTTCATCAATACCGGCAACGCCGCGACCACTCGAACGACTTGGTTATGGTTGGCCCAAGTAACCGGAGGCCTTATCGGTACCTGGCGCACCGCCAATAGCGGTGCGGCATGGGTTCAAGTGGATAAAAACGAACACCCACATGGCAGTTCGGAGATTTATCAGCCTGATAATAACGGTGTTGTCTATATGGCCGGACTGTACTCAACCTTCGGTTGGGGCGTGCTAAAAAGTGGTGACTACGGACAAACGTGGTCGCATGTTGGTATCGCAACTAATGAGACCGTGGTCTGGGGTACCTCCAAAAATGTCTATGCAATGTATGGATGGCCGATTGGCGCCGGACAAAATGTGGACCCAACCTTTGAACTTGGAGCGCAACCGGGCAACGGCACATGGGTAAAACCAGGCACTCCTGCCGGCTTAACCCAAGGCCCCGGACAAGTCACCGTCGTTAACGACGGCACCCACAATATTTTTCTGGGCGCTATGTTCAACGGCGGGCTGTGGCGATATATCGAGCCTTGATGCAAACCGCCATCAGCGAGAATTTCGTTCGACGGAAGGCGTGCGGAATACAATTCGGAGATTGAGCCAGAAATTGACGAGAAATGCCGTGCCAACGCCGACGAGCTTCGCGAGCACGGGTGCGATACCGAAGTACAGGCTGCCGACCAAGGTCATCGAAACATTGACAATCAGGCCACCCACTGCGGCTACGAAAAACAATCCGAATCCGCGCAGCGTAGACGCTCGGTTGAACACGTAACGACTGGTCAGCAGGTAGTTGACTACCGTGGCTGCGCAGAAGCTCGCGACGGCAGAGGCTGCGATTGGGAGCGGAGTCAAGCATAGCAGGGCAAAGCCGCCCACATCGACGATGGCTGCCGCGCCGGCCGTGAAGAAATATCTCAGCAGCTTGTGCAAATTTGTCATGCAGCCACAGACGAAAACAGCGGCTCGTCATAGCGCGCGAAAGTCTGCCAGCCAATTATCGACTTGCGCGAAAGAATTAGAGCGCGGACGCTTGCGGCCTGCGCTGCAAGTCCATCCCGCTCCGGCCGATCGCCTATCATAATTGTCTGTGCGGGATCCGTTGCTGCTCTCGACATCAGGAGTTGCAGACCTCTTGCGTGAGGTTTGAGCACGCCGACATCCACGTCACCGGCACAGACCATGATGTCCGCATGCAGCTCCAACGCTTCGAGCTTCTTGCGCGCGGGATAGTCGGAAAATATTCCAATCCTTTTGCCGTGCTTATGCAGACCCTTGAAAAGGGCCGGCAGGTGCGGGTACCGGTAGCGTATGAGGTGGCGAAGCGGCCGCTGCTCGAGCCACTCCTCGGCAGTACATCGCACGTGCTCTTCGCTGCGCCCTGTTAACTCAGCGGTTCTGGAGACGAGCTCCCTCTCGAAATCCTCGCGAAGTGACTCGCCAAGCTCTTCCCGAATCCGGCGGTAGGCACGCAATTCGCGAATGAAATCCACGTCCCGACTCCGTACCGCGGAAAGGAGCATTTCGCCCAGCATACAGAAACGCAAACCGCGCTGATCATACAATGTGCCATCGACGTCGAAGACGACCAGCCGAATCTCGTCCCAGTTCAGCGCGCCTTTGACCGTGCTCGCACTCACCGCAGTGTGATGAAGCGCTGACCGGAAAAGATGGAGAGCACCGGCATATCGACATAGGTGGCAATGATGAATGAAACAGCGAGCATAACGACCAAAGCGATCAATTTGGGTTCGCGGAACAGCTTTTCCGGGTTCTGTGCCGACGACGCGGGCTGAGTCGACAGGGCCAGGTAATAACCGAACAGCGCAATGACCACCGGCACGACCACCAAGTATTCAACCCGGTATTTGATCAAGAAGATAGCGAGAAAGAACGTCGAAAGCAGTCCGTAGACGAAACACGAGATGTTCAGCGACACCTCCGAGTATCCCGCAAAGCTGGCGCGATAACGGATTAGCAATTCAGCGCCATGCGACCCGACGATCTCTCGATATTCCGAGTAGCGTTTCGCGGCCATCAGAAATGCCCCGCCAAACCAGTACGCAAGAATGACTGACGATGGCGGTAAGGTATATGGATCAATCATCACCCAACCGATCGTTAACCGCAGCGGATTGTTTATGGATTCGGAAATGACATCCAAGTACGGTTTGTCCTTGGTGCGCAGCGGGGGAACGTTGTAGAAAATTCCTTGCAAGGCGAAGATGCACGCAGTTACGAACAACGTCGTGCTCCCGATCCATGCGCAAGTCAGCCCCACGATCGTGAAAGCCGCCCATTCCAGCTTCACTAAATTGCCGCGCAGCGCGCGCTCCACGGCCCGGCGCCGTGATTTTGTGGGATGATGCTTGTCGAATTCGCGGTCTAAATATTCGTTGATGACATAATTGGCGGACGCGATACAAATCGCTGCGATCAAGCCCAGGATGACTTGCGCAACAGGAAACTGCGGCGGCCCGCCTCGCAACAGGTAGGCGAGCACGATCCCGGGGACGATGAAGACGTGTTTGGTGAAATGATCAAAACGCGCCAGAGCGAGGTAGTCACGCAGCGTGCCGGCCGGTTTTGCCGCTGTTTGGTCAAGGGCGTTCATCGAACCGGTATCCATGGAAAACTCGCGACGTTAGGTTAGGCCAGGAAGCCCCTCACCATAGCCGTAGTCGGTTTCAGTTGCCACCCATATCCTTCATTTTCCTGACGTATCCGGACATATCTCGGGCCATATGTCATGTCTTGGGCGGATTGCTATTCCCACCAGGTGTCGGGAGCAGGACGGCCATCCAGAGAGGCTTCGGCGGCCGATCTGGCGGTGGCCGTAAACTTCTCCAGCGTGTGATGCTTCTCAACCAAGGCCCGCGCATTTCGCCCCATTTGCTGCGCGCGCACCGGATCATTCCAAAGCGACAAGATCGCCGTTTGCAACGCGGTAGCATCCCCGACCGGCACGTAGAGCCCGGTCACGCCCTCCTCAATGACGTCCACCTGCCCACGCGTCCGGGAGCAGATAACAGGTTTTCCCATGGCCATCGCCTCGAGAATGACCGTTACACCGTTATCGGTATCTGAATGCAGCAGCGGAACAACGACAAATCTCGATCGCGCATACAGGTTGCGAAGCTCGGTCAGCGACATTCGACCGAGGGTGACGTTTGCATCAGCCGCCACACCAATATCCGCAATTTCTATGCGGCGATCATTGAGCAGCCGAAATCGACCGGGAACGCGCACGTGATCCGAAGCAATATGACACCTCAGGTCCGTTCCTCGAAGAGCCTCCAGCAAGGTTGCGTAGTCGCGCATCTCCGCGCCGACCGAACAGATCATGTCTTCCTCCGTCGGGCGAGGACAATAGAAGACTTGATCCACGTAATGCCGGATCAGATACACGCGCTCGGAGGGAAATCGTATTCTTTCGATCAGCGCACGGCGTTGGACGGAACTCCAGGTTATGACTGCGTGGAGATTTTTTTTCGACGCATTCAAAGGCAGCCTGATATTCGGCTTTTCGAATTGATACATCATCGCGATATGCGGCTTCTGAGCCCCTGCAAACCGCTGCTGCATCAGCATTGCAAGAGATAGCTTTTCGCCCCATGTAACAATCGCGTCGTACTCAGCGTGGAGATGTTGAATTTCCCGTGCCATCCGCCACCAGTTAGGCACCATTCCCGAAGGACCAATACTCCTCAAGATTGACTCGTCCCAGGCCGCAGAGAACGCTTCCTCAAAAAGATAGGTGCGCGGCGCTGTTTCGCCGCTCGGGTCGCGCAAGCCAGCCTTTCCCGCATTCGGACCCCTGGCAACTGCCAGCGCAACTTTATGCATCCGTTAGGATCTCCTTGCTGGATCGGGATGCGCCGCGACCGCTGTCAACGGCTGGAGTCCGCAATCTTCGATCAGTGCCCAGACGGCCTACACCCTGCCGATCGCAGGGCTGCGATCGGTCGACCGACGTTTTAATTGCAACATACGGAACTAAGTTCTTGGGCCGGGGATCCGAACTCGCCGCCGGTGCGGCTTACTTTCATAATACGCGCAAACTGTTTCAAGCCAAAATGGGAAGTGACCGAAAGAGTACAGCGAATTGTTCGTGCTTATGCCAAATCGAAACAGTGACCGAGCAACTTGTTTCCCCCATACTCTTCGTTTAGAACTTTGCAATCCAGAAGCCAACGATTCTCAGGGCAATTAGCGGTCTGACGACAAACGTGAACGATGGTGGTGCAGTGCAGCATCGTTCATGGTACAACGGCCAGAGCGTTTCGCAGATGATACCCAATGCCAATTCGGTTGCTATTCCTAAATACTCGCGATCATTGCGGTGCAGACGTTTCGGTTCACCTCATGCTCATGGCGCATTTCGCTGCAGATGAAGTCGAAGTCTTTGTGATATCCAACAGTGAAGCGGCAGACGCAGGAGATATGCGGGTTCGCCTGGCTGGAATGCCTCACGTGATCAGCATGTTCTTGCCGCTTGGGAGACCTGCGCAGAAGCTTTCGAACAAAAATGGGCTAGGCAAAGCGCTCGCTTACGGGCCGAGCGTCGCATCGTTGGCAAAGGCTGCAGCTTTCGTCCGTAGACATCGCATACAAGTCGTTCACGCCACCGACCGTCCGAGAGATGCCAGTTACGTGAGCGTGCTCGGATATCTGACAGGGGCAGTTTCCGTTGTCCATATGCATGCGCCGGTCACTGAACTCACTCGTCCGACGCTATGGGGTATGCGCAACGCCACCGCGATTTTCGCGGTCTCGGATTCGATTCGAGGGAATCTGATCGATGCGGGCCTGAAGGCCGACAAAATCTACACGGTACATAACGCCGTCGATGCCGGTTACTTCGACCCTGACAAGCAACTTGATAGACGCCCGTCGATTCGTGAGCAATTCGGCATTCCGAACAATGCTCCTCTCGTCGGCATCGCAGCCCGGATGAACCCTTGGAAGGGACAGTATGAACTGATTGGCGCGGCGGCGCGGCTGCGAGACTCATTTCCCAATCTACACGTGATGATACTCGGCGCCGATGTACCCGAAATGCGCGCGGACTATGAAAGGAGGGCGCGCGAAGGTGGCATTGCGGATCGCGTTCATTTCGGTGGATTTCAGAAGGATGTCCGACCGTTTCTGCATGAGTTTGATGTATTCGCACATCCCTCCTACGGGGAGCCCTTCGGCTTGTCGATCGTAGAGGCGATGGCGATGCGAAAGCCGGTCATTGCGTGTGGCACCGGCGGCGTTCCCGAAATCATTACCCACGGCAGAGACGGCTGGCTCGTGGAGGAGCGATCTGCGGAGGCGGTTGCGGCAGCGATCACCGCATTGCTGAATGACGGCGAACTGTGCCGCCAAATGGGCGCACGCGCACGGGAGACTGTCCGCGAGCGCTTTTCGCCGCGCCGACAGTGCGCCGCCGTTGCACAGCGGTATGGAAGTCTGGTCTCTCAAGCGTGATTTCCAAGTGTGATCGGTTCGGCGCAATCGCGGATGACCGGATGGGTGAGGTTCCACAGGTGCTAAAATGCGGGAGGGCCTACCCATGTTAACCACCAATAAACTTTCAAGAACTGAGATAGAGAGCCTAAAGCAGGCCTACGCCCGCGACGGCTACTTTATCGTTCCCAATGTCGTCTCGCCCGAGCACCTGACTGAATTGCACCTCGCGCTCTCGCGGGAATTCGAGATGGCATCGGATTCGGGGGCACTGTTCTCCGGCGGCGGCCTGGTGAGCGGCCATCTGAACTGCTTCCCGGGCGCCGGCGCGCGGTTTGCCTACGACACGCTGCAAGACCGTGGGATCATCGATCTGATCAAACAGCTGCACCCGAACGTCCTTCGCATGCCCAACGTCGGCTGCAACTTCAATCTTCCGGGAAGCCACACTCAGCACTACCACATCGATCGCCCTTTCACGCGTGACTTTATGATCGCCAACGTTGCGGTCGTCGACACAGTTGTTGAGAACGGCGCCATTGATGTTGTACCGGGCACCCACAAACGATTCTACAAATATACGCAGTTCGTTCTGGAGCGAACTCGTCGCAATGCCGTACGTGTTCCTCTCAACCGCGGTGACGTGCTCATTCGAAGCTCCAACGTATGGCATCGCGGAATGACGAATCGAACTTCCGTTCCCCGGCCGATGCTTGCCATGACGTGGGAAGACGGCGGCAGCGACTACCCCGATCCCTTCGGCGTTGACGGTGGAAAAATCCGTTTCCTGCCGAATTGGTTCAAGCCCACTCGCTTGGGTCGGCTGCGCGAGCGGTTATTCGTCAAGGTTCCCCTCACCTACTCCGCGTTACGCTTTGCCCGCTCCCTCTTGGATAGCGAGTACTAGGTCCCAAAATGCAGGATGCGCGCCAAGTCGTGGTTATCGGCAGCGGTCCCGCGGGCGCTGCGGCTGCCCGAGAGCTGTCGCAAAACGCGATACCTGTCACGATGTTGGAAGCTGGGGTCGGCGTTGCCCACGGTTTGCTGGTGCGCTTTGGCGGCAAGAATTTTTACCGGCGGACACCACCGCTGCTGGAAGAGGCCGGCCATTCGGTGTCCGGCGATCCGCGAACCCAGTGCTATGTCAAATTTGCGCCCGGAGGGCTCTCCAACAACTGGACCGGCGCGGTGCCGCGTTTTGCGCCGGAAGATTTTACCGAAGGTGAAAGGCTGCACGAGCGCTACCGATGGCCAATCAGCTATGCGGATCTTGTGCCCTACTACGAAAAGGTCGAGCGATCCCTCGAAATCACAGCTGATCCACGCGACGTACCGCAACTGCCTGGGGGGTATGTTTCCTACCCCAACCACATACCGGACGACTGGCGCGATGTGGAGCGTGCGGCGAATAAACATGGGCAAGGCTTCACCACGTACCCGCTCGCGGATGGTCCCCCGAACATGCTGGTCGGCCGAGGAACTGCCTTCAATAGCTACACCAGCATCGTACGCCCCCTTCTCGGTATGCCTAATTTTCGGCTCCAGACCGGCGCACATGCCCTACAGTTGGAGTGGTCTTCTACCAAGGGGAAGGTAGATGGAGTGGTTTACTTCAACCGGCATACCGGTCGCGTCGAACGACTCGATGCGAGTGCCGTCGTAGTCGCCTGTGGCACTCTGGGATCGGCAAAGCTATTGCACAACTCAGTTTCCAAGGACTTTCCTCACGGATTGGGAAATACGGAGGGTGTGCTGGGACGCTTCCTCCACGATCACCCTCGCGAATGGTGGAGCTTCCAGATGGAGCGCCCCCGGGCCTTCCTCTCGCCCTCCGCCTATCTGACACGCCTCCCCTACGATTCGTCCGCACCGCTGTTGGCGACATCCTGGACATTGGGAACAGCCAATACCCAGGACCGTATTCGGAGTCGCTTCGGTCTGAAGGGAACGGCAGTTGGCGTACAGATGCTTGGCACGATGATTCCGTCCGAGGCGTGCGTTGCGAAACCGTCAGCAACGAAGAAAGATGAATTCGGACTTCCGGCCCTTGAAGTTTGCATCCGTTATAGCGATGCCGAAGTGGAAAATGTTGTTCGCGCCCGTCAATACCTGATGAACTTGATGGACGACGCGGGCAGCCGTGCAACCCTTGGGGAGATCGTCCCGACCTTGTTTCCCGGAACGGCCGCTCACTATGGCGGAACAGCGCGGATGCATGAAAAACCCGAGTACGGAGTCGTCGATGCGTGGAATCGTGTTCATCACGCGCCGAACGTACTGGTGTGCGATGCCGCCTGTTTTACCACCGCCTGTGAAAAAAACCCTACGCTGACCGTGATGGCGATTGCCGCCCGCGCTGCGACACGCCTTGCCCACGATCTGAAGCACGCCTGATTACTTGTATGAAACTCAACGAATTCGGCAAAACGGGCATGAACGTTTCCGAGATCGGCTTTGGCGGGTCAAGGATAGGCGGTGTCTTCGCGGATAAGCACAGCGGCGTTCAGGCGCTGACTGTTCTCCGCAAGGCATTGGATTCCGGCATCACGTTCTATGACAGTTCAGATTTGTATGCGCAAGGAGAAAGCGAGTCCCTGATTGGGACGGCATTTCGCGGACGCCGAGAGCAAGTGATCCTCGCGACAAAGGGTGGATACCGCCTTCCCGCGCAGCGGGACATCATGAAACGGATCAAGCCCCTGGTCCGCCCGATTGTGCGGGCACTTGGCTTGAAGCGAACGAGTTTACCGGCGGGACTTTCCGGAGCATTGTCGCAGGACTTTTCGCCGTCGTATTTGACCAAGGCCTTGGAAGCAAGCCTGAAACGTCTGCAAACGGACTATATCGATCTGTATCAGCTGCACAGTCCCGGACCGCCGTTCATGCAAAGCAACGCTTTCGGCGAGGCGCTGCAGACCCTTGAGAAGCTCAAGTCACAGGGAAAACTTCGCTTTTACGGAGTGGCGACCGAAGTGCCGGAGGACGCGCCATTCTGTTTGTCGGCTCCCGGAATCTCCTCGGTACAGCTTGGGTTCGGATTGCTCGACCTGGATGCCCTTGATCAGGGAACGCTTGCGGCTGCAGATGCGCGCGGCCTCGGAATAATCGCGCGTGGGTGCTTTGGAGGCGGTCTACTCAAAGATGGCCTCGATGAAGCGCAACTCAAGGCAGCCACACCTAAATGGCAACGAATCCTGGCAGTACGTTCGCTCAGCAAGAGCATGGGCCGCTCCGCGCTCGATGCCGCCCTTCAGTTCTGCCGGTGCACTCCCGCCGTCAGCGTGACGCTGCTGGGGATGCGCGTCGAAGACCATCTGCGCGAAAATTTACGCTACGCTCAGGCCCCTCCTCTGAACGCTGAGGAATATAGAGTTCTTCGCCGCTTGAAGGCCGAAGAAAAACTGGCGGGCTAATCGAGGAAACGATGGCGCAAGACACCGACGTGACGATTATCGGAGCCGGCCCCTATGGGTTGGGGCTCGCGGCGCACCTGCGCGCGAGCGGCGTAAAATTTCGCATTTTCGGCGAGTCCATGCGTTTCTGGCGCGATATGCCGATCGGCGTGAATCTGAAATCTCTCGCATTCGCCACCAATATCAGCGTGCCAAAGGGCGG
>Ga0210403_10001471_pt1 | contig 22283 bp, 20 predicted proteins | sample IncBWC19MmetaG_FD_150863 | JGI IMG/M metagenome (GOLD analysis project Ga0210403, IMG submission 150863) | Forest soil microbial communities from Barre Woods Harvard Forest LTER site, Petersham, Massachusetts, United States - Inc-BW-C-19-M | ecosystem: Environmental > Terrestrial > Soil >... | reverse complement strand
CGCGGAATAAGTGGGAGAAGGATCCGAAGGGCGTGGTGGAGATGATTGACGCCGGGTCAAAGAAGGCGCGGGTGGAGGCGAAGAAGACGATGGAGAGGGTGAGGGAAGCGGTGTTTGGGTGGGAGAAGAAGAAGGCGGAGGTAATGAAGTAAAGACGAAGGGAAAAGATAACGCAGAGGCGCAGAGGGCGCGGAGTCAGCGCAGAGAAAGAAAAGCAGATTCCTCGCTACGCTCGGAATGACAATTTTTGGGTTTGGTTTTCGAGTTTCGATTTTCGAGTTTCGGTTTTGGGCGTAAGGGGACAGAAAGAGAGTCATGGCGACGCCGGGGAATAAATTGACGGGTGGTGGTGGCGCGGGAAGCGCTAAGAATGCGGCTTACAAGGTGAATATACCTTTGTACGAGGGGCCGCTGGACCTGTTACTTGATTTGATCAAGAAGCAGGAGATGAATATTCATGACATTCAGATTTCGCTGATCACGGCGCAATACCTGGAATATTTGCACAAATTGGAAGAGTTGAATGTGGATGTTTCGGCGGATTTTATTTATATGGCGGCGACTTTGATTTACATCAAGTCGAAAATGCTTTTGCCGCCTGATCCTTTGGCGGCGGAGGAGGGTGTTGAGGGCGATCCGCGGGCGGAGTTGGTGCAGCGTCTTGTGGAACACGAGAAATACAAGAATGCGGCGCAGCTTTTGTATCAGAAGCAGCAGATTGAAGAGAACGTCTGGTCGAAGCCGGACAAGTCGCTTTATAACGACGAGGGGACGGAAGGCGAGTTGGTGGTTTCGCTTGTGGATTTGGTGAAGGTGTTTCAGCAGGTTTTGGAGCGGCGAAAAGAGATTACACGGATTGAGTTGCACCACGAGCAGTTTACCGTGGCGCAGATGATTGCGGCGTTGCGAGCGCAGATTCTGGCTAGCGCGGACAATGTGGTGAATTTGATTCAATTTTTTGAGGCTTGTCCCTCGCGGCACGCGATGATTGTGGCGTTTCTGGCGGTTTTGGAGATGGTGAAATTGCAGGCGGTGGGGTTGGCGCAGGAGAAGCAGTTTGGGGAGATTGTGGTGAAGAAGGGGAAGAGTTTTGATGTGATTTTTGATGAGGCGGGCGGGATAAAGCAGATTGATGAGGAATACAAATAGAGTGAGTAGTGGGTAGCGAGTAGTAAGAGAAAAGCAGATTCCTCGCTACGCTCGGAATGACAATGGTTGGCGCTGGCGGCGAGCAAGTTTAGGTGGCAAGCAGGTGGACAGGGCACGGTGAGGTGGGGATGACAAACGAAGAACGAAAAGCGGCGTTGGAAGCGATTATTTATGCGGCGGATGAGCCGGCTACGATTGAGCAACTGGCGAAGGCGCTGGGCGAAGAGAAGCTTGTCGTGCAGGCGGCGCTGGATGAGTTGGTGGCTAGCTACGCCGTGGAAGAGCGTGGGATTGAGATTCGGGCGGTGGCCGGCGGATACAAGCTGTATACGAAGCCGCAGCAGCATGATGTGGTGCGAAGATTTATCAAGAGTTTGCGGCCGCCGCTGCGGTTGACGATGCCGGCGCTGGAGACATTGGCGGTGATTGCGTACAAGCAGCCGGTGACTTCGCCGGAGATTTCTGAGATTCGCGGAGTGAATACTTCGGGAGTGATCAGCACGCTTTTGGATAAGCGGTTGATTACGACGGCTGGCAGGAAGGAAGTGATTGGGCGGCCGATTCTGTATAAGACGTCGAAGGAATTTTTGATGCGGTTTGGATTGAGCGATTTGGAGGAGTTGCCGAGCTTGAAGGAGTTTGAGGCGCTGGCACGGGAGGCGTTGGGGAGCGATGAGGGTATGGCGCCTGCGTCGAGCGAAGAGTATCGGGAAAGCGAAGCTGCGGTTGCGGAGAGCACAGCGACCGTGGCTGCGGCGACGGAAGAACACACGCATCAGAGCGCAGCTGAGGCGATTGAACATGTTGGAGAGGAACTTGCGGAGGCGGAAGCGTTTCGTGAGCATGAGGCGCAGGCAACTGCTGAGGGGATGCCTTCGGGGCAATTGGATGAGGATCCGCCACCGCCGGTGGTGAAATCGACGGCGGCGGGGGAATGAAAGCAAAAGGATAAGAGCAAAGATAACGCAGAGGCGCAGAGGGCACAGAGATTCGCAGAGGCGTCCGTGAGCAAGGGTCGGTATACGATTTTCCGATTTGCAGCCTGTGGGTTCGGAATAGCTGTTGTTTTCGTACTCTTGCAGGTTCTGATGGATTCGTTGCCGCAGGGTAGCACTCTAAGCAATCTTGTGTTCGGAATAGGCATGATTCTGTGTCCTCTTTCTTTCCTGATGATTCCTCTAATTGATGTTGAAACAGGAACAGGTGGGTTCTACATCACCTGGGTGGTTTTAACGCTACTCAACGCTGGTTTGTACGCGGTCGTTGGATCGGCATATGTCCGCATGCGACAAGAGCGGGGCGAAGAGGAAAGAGATAAGGCTCGCACTGCCTAACAAACCGGTCTGGTGCACATAACTCTTGGGAACCAAAGTGGGTCTGGCTCCGTACTGAATGATGGCGGCAGGCCGCTTCAAGAAAAGACAAGAGATAGGGACGGAGGATTTATGAAGAAATCAAAAAGCTTCGTGCGCGGATGGATACCTGGGGCGGTTTGTGTGGCGGGGATTTTGCTGGTGGCTGGTGTACCGACGCGGGCGCAAGGAGAAAAGAGGACGGTGTTCGCGGAGGGTGATTTTCATTGGCAAGGGAACTTGAAGGCTGGGCAGACGTTGGAAGTGATCAATACGAATGGGGAGATAGGAGCGAGCAAGGCTTCCGGGGATGCAGGGCGTGTAGAAGGCATGCGGAAAGGAAGCGATAGCGACCGGGAAATGTTTGTCGAGGTCGTCGAGTATGCGGATGGCGTTACGATTTGCGCGGTGTATGCGAAGGATAAAGCGCCGGGGCGGTGCCATCGCGGGGGCGTTTCGTCGGAGTCCAACAACTGGAAATGGGGCGGCCATCGCGGGAAGATCAGCTTCGACGTGCAAGTACCGCGCGGGGTGCGATTTCATGCAATGACCACGAACGGGGCTGTGCATTGCGTGAGGTTGGAGAGCGTGGTCGAGGCGGCGACAACGAACGGCGACGTAGAAGTGTCAACGAGCGAATGGGCTTCGGCGAGGACGACCAATGGCGGAGTGCGCGTGTCCATGGGCAACGCGAAATGGAGCGGCGAGTTGGAGGAGACGACTACGAATGGCAGTGTGGATGTGACGCTGCCAGGTTCCGCGGAATTCAAAGTGGATGCGGCGACAACCAATGGCGGGATTAACACGGATTTTCCGATTAGCGTCCAGGGGCGTTTTAGTTCGAAGCAGCTTTCGGGGACCGTGGGCGGAGGTGGGCGCGAGTTGAAAGTGGCGACGACGAACGGGGGGATTGAGCTGAAGAAGAGCTGAAGAGGGCAGATTTTTCAGTAAGCGACAGTGCGAGGAAGGAGGGCCGGGCAAGCCCGGCCCCTACAGAGTAACGCCAACCTGGAAGAGAACAGGCGAGAGAAACGGGAAGAGACAGCACACGACATGCAAGAGAGATTGCAGAAGATTATTGGACGGGCGGGTATTGCTTCGCGCAGGCACGCGGAGCAGTTGATATTGAGCGGACAGGTGCGGGTGAACGGAGTGGTGGTGCGGGAGTTGGGGACGAAGGCGGACGTCGCGACGGACAGGATTGAGGCGGCGGGGCGGACAGTGGGAGTGGGGACGGCGGCCCAGCGGAATATTTATTTGGCGTTGCACAAGCCGCCGGAAGTGGTTTCGGCGATGGCTGATCCGGAGGGACGAAAAACTTTGCGGAATTGTTTGCGAGGGTTGCCGGAGCGAGTGTTTCCGGTGGGGAATTTGGAATATGCGTCGTCGGGGCTGGTGTTTTTGACGAATGATGGCGATTTGGCGGCGGAGATGTTGAAGAATTGGGCGCAGATCGAGCAGGTGTATCACGTCAAGATCAAAGGGATGCTCACGCTGGCGGATTTGGACCGGTTGGGGAAAGAAGTTGGGTTGAAGATGAAGACGGTGCGGCAGCCGGATGCCACGCGGGGGCGGGCGGCGAATTTCTGGTATGAAGTGACGATGCGGGACTCGAAGAAGGAAGAGTTGCGGCGGGCGTTGATGAAGGAGATGCATCCGGTGGAGAAGTTGATGAGAATTGGGTTGGGCTCGTTGACGGTGGAGGGTTTGCCGAGGGGAAGATACAGATTATTGGCGGAGAAGGAAGTGGCAGAATTGCGGAAGAGCGTAGGGCCGGGAAAGAAGGATGGCTGGGCGGGCGAGGAAAAGAAAAAAACATTTACACAGGGTTCGCAGAGGCTACAGAGGACACAGAGAAGAGAAAGAAAGACGGCGGGTTGATCGAGGCGCGAGGAGCCAAAGTGAAATACTACTGCGTCGTGGAAGTGGATACGACTGATCCGAGTTGGGTTTCTGGCTATGTTCAGAATGTGACGAAATTGGTTGAGGCGCGAGGTGGTCGATATCTTACGCGCACGTCAGCGCTGGAGAAGATTGAAGGTGAGCGCGCGCTGCCGAAGCTTTTGGTGATCCTCGAGTGGCCATCGAAAGAGAGTGCGCTGGCTTTTTATGCGAGCGAAGATTACAGGCCGTATCTCGCGGGCCGCCTCGCGGGAGCCAAGAACGAGTTTTTGTTGGCGGCGGGTGAGGACATCGCAGGAGTGGCGCAGATTGCCGGGTAGAGCAGGCACGGGTGCTGACTCGTGCGGTATTGCGGACCATTGGCTAATGGCGGCTGAGAGACTCCAGAAAATAATGGCGGCTTGCGGGGTGGCGTCACGGCGCAAGGCCGAAGAGATCATTTTAGCCGGGCGCGTGACGGTGAATGGCACGGTTGTGCGCGAATTGGGGACGAAGGCGGATATTGAGAAGGATGCGATTTGTGTGGATGGCGCGGCGATCGCGCGGCCGGAGAAGTTGCTCTACTTCATGATGAACAAGCCGAAGGGGTATGTGACGACCGTGAGCGATCCGGAGGGGCGGCCTACCGTGGTGGATATTGTGGGAAAGAGTGTGGGGCGAGTGTATCCGGTGGGGAGGTTGGATTACGCAAGCGAGGGGTTGCTGCTGTTGACGAATGACGGGGCGCTGGCCGAGCGAATGATGAAGGCTGGCGAGCACATGCCGAAGACGTATTTGGTGAAGGTTAGTGGGAAGCCGGATGAAAAGAGAATTGAGAGACTGAGGGCGGGGATTGTGATTGAGTTGGAGGATGGGCGGAAGGTGAAGACTTCGCCGGCGAAGATACGGCTGTTCGAAGATGGGGAGAATCCGTGGTACGAGGTGGTGTTGATCGAGGGAAGGAATCGGCAGATTCGGAGAATGTTTGAGCGGGTGGGGCATTTGGTGGAAAAGATTCGGAGGGTACGGATGGGGCCGCTGGTTCTGGATTTGGAACCGGGGAGATTTCGGGCTTTGAGCGGGAAGGAAGTAGAATTGTTGAAGAAGGCGGCGGGTTCGAAATAAAAGGAAGAAAAAAGATTTTACACAGAGGGCACGGAGAGCACAGAGTTCGCAGAGAAGAGCGTCGAGGTGCGACAATAGTGTGGAACGCGATTAGAAACTCGGACACGCGAGGGGCGGATAGGATTCGATGACGCGGACGATTGAAGAGTTGATACCGGATTACATTCGAGGGTTGCCGGTGTACGTGCCGGGGCGGCCGATTGAAGAAGTGGAGCGCGAGCTGAAGATTCATGCAGTGAAGCTGGCGTCGAACGAAAATCCGCTGGGGCCTTCGCCGCGCGCGATGGAGGCGGCGAAGAAGGCGCTGACGGAGGCGCACCGCTATCCGGACGGCGGGACGCATGTGCTGCGAGAGACGCTCGCGGCGCGGGCTGGGCTGGCGGTGGAAGAGCTTTTTGTGGGGCTGGGGTCGAGTGAGATTATTGATTTGGCTTCGCGGGTTTGCTTGCGGGCGGGTTTGCAAGGGATGACGTCGCATGGGAGTTATGCGCCGTTTTCGGTGGCGATTCGGGCGAGCGGGGCGGAGCTGGTGCTGGTGCCGCAGAAGAATTTTGCTTTTGATTTAGAGGCCATGGCTGCTGCGATTACGCCGACGACGCGCGTGATTTATCTGGCGAATCCGAACAATCCTACGGGGACGGCGTTTAGCTTGGCGGAGCTGGAGGAATTTCTTGGCCGTGTGCCGGACAGCGTGTTGGTGGTGCTCGACGAGGCGTACGTGCATTACGCGCCGAGCTTGAACCGGCGAAAGTCGGAAGAGATTTTTCGGCGGAGACGGAATCTACTGATTTTGCGGACGTTTTCGAAGGTGTACGGATTGGCGGGGATGCGCATCGGGTTTGCGATCGGGCGGCCGGAGCTGCTGGCGGCAATGAACAGGTTGAAGACGCCGTTCAACACTTCGGGAGTGGCGCAGGCGGCGGCGTTGGCGGCGATCGATGACCGGGAGCACGTGACGCGGTGCATTGAGACGAACGCGAGCGAACGGAAACGACTGAGCGAGGGATTGACGACGTTGGGATTACGACCGGTGCCGAGCGAGACGAATTTTGTCTTTATGAATGTGGGGCCAGAGGCGAAAGAGATTTGCGATGAGTTGCTGCATGCGGGAGTGATTGTACGGCCGCTAGGTTGGATGGGATTTCCGCAGGCGATACGGATTTCGGTTGGAACGACGGAAGAAAATGGAAAGTGCCTGGCGGCGATGGCGGAGATATTGGCGAAGCGGGCGGGAAAAGGCGAGCTGGCGGCACGATGAGAGTGTTGTTGCCGGATGGCGTGAGTGCGGCGGTTGATCCGATTCTGGAAATTCTCAAACAATACAAAACCATAGCGGTCGTGGGATTGTCTTCGAATCCTGCACGGGCTAGCTATGAAGTGACGGTGTACATGCAGAAGGCGGGATATCGGATTATTCCTGTGAATCCGAACGAGATAGACGTGCTGGGGGAGAAGAGTTACGCGCGGTTGGAGGATGTGCCGGAAGAGATTGGGATTGTGGATGTGTTTCGGCGGGCGGAAGATGTGCCGCCGGTGGTGGAAAGCGCGATACGGGTGGGGGCGAAGGCGGTGTGGATGCAGTTGGGAATTGAGAACGCGGTCGCGGCGGAGCGGGCGAGGGCGGCGGGGTTGATTGTGGTGGAGGATGCTTGCATTTTTGTGGAGCATCGGAGGAGGGCGAAGCAGTTGGTAGGGAAGTGAGTAATTAATTTCATAGGAAGGACTCGCCCGCGCTTGGTTTGGCGCGGGATTTTTATTTGGGAAGAAAGAGATGCGAGGTAACGGGAAGACCTTGCCGAGATGGGGCGCAACATGTTGCGCCCCTACAAGGGCGGGTTGTTTAGAGGGGAAGGGGGAAGAGTTCGAGGTTGCGTTTGCCGGGGAGAATGACGGCGAGGAAGCGGCCGTCGGGGGAGATAGTGAATTCTCGGATGGAGATGCCGTGTAGGATGGGGCGCGGGGTGGGTTGGAGGACGGGAATGTCGACGCCGGATTTTTGAGCGAGGAGCGGGGGAATGGGGATCCAGACGAGGTCGCCGGATTTTCGTTCGACGGCGCGCTTGAGCAGGATGCGAGTTTCGTCGGGAGACCAGCGGAAGACTCCGAGACCGACGCGGAGGCGAACGAAATAATTGGGGAGGGCCAGATTGCGCACTTCCAGAATTTCGCGGTCGATGAAATACGCGACTTTTTCACCACTGGGGGAGACGGACAGGCCGCCGGCGTAGCTGTTGAGCGTGGCGATTTCCTTGTCGTCTTGCGCGAGGAGTTCGAGGCGCTGGAGGCGCGGAGGACCGGATTGCGCGCGGTCCTGCTCGACGGCGATGGCGGCGTTGGTGCGGGGGATGCGGTCGGAGTCGATAAAGGTGCGGCCTTCGAAGGCGGGACCGGCGGGGCCGGTGGCGATGTTCGAATAGCGGAATGAGAAGAGCATGCGCGGCTTGATGGCTTCGTTGAAATAGATGATGGTGGAGTTGTCCTGGAGCCAGGAAGCGTTGTAACAATCCTTGATGACGTTTTCGCCTTTACCGAAGTGAATTTCTTTGCCGCTGTCCTCGAAAGCGAGAGCTTGGAAGGAGTCTTCGGTGCGGCCTTCTTCGACGACGCTGGTGGTGAAAAGCTGAGCAAGGAAGAGGCGGCCGTTGGGAGACCAGTGGAAGGAGTCGACGGCGTAGGAAAAAAGTTCTTCGCCGCGGCTGAACTTGTCGCCTTGCAGGATGCGGCGGCGCTTGCCATTGGTGTCCTGAATAAAGATGTCGTCGTGCTGAAGGTCGTATTTTTTGGTTTTGATGTTGCGGCGGACGGAGTAGACGATGCGGCCGTCGGGGGAGAAACTGAAAGCGGTGATCTCGTCGTCGATATTTTGGAGAGGCTTGTCGAGGTCCTGGGCGCGGGCGTGCGGAACCGCGCAGCAGCCGATCACGAAAAGAAACAGGAAGCAGAGACGCTTAGTTGTCGCGAGCCGGCGCGGGAAACGGATCATGGCTAGGGGCGCGCCTGCGGCGCAGGTTGCGATCCGGGATGTGGGCCAGTGAAGGCGGAGCAGCATGGTCGTTGTTTGGGAGTGAACTCCATAAATTCGATGCGGGTTAGGTCGGCGTCGTACAGATTGAGCTGCCATTTGCCGTCTCGACCGATTTTGGGAGTTTCGTTGGGCTTGACGCCGGCCTTGGTCACTTCGTCGTTGATGGCGTGGATGTCGGGAACGCCGATGGAGATGTGGTTCATGACGCCGAGAGTGTGCTTGCTGGCGTCGGGCGCGATGTTGAGCATGTACTCGACCCAGTCGGTTCCTTCGGGAACTTGCATGGCGACCCAATCATCTCGCTCTTCGGTCATGCCGCCGTGCCAGTAGGGACGGAAGCCGAGTTCATAATCGTAGAAGCGATCGATAGCTTCGCGATTCTTGACGACAAAGCCTGCGTGAATGATGCGAACCGGATTAGCGGGGTTGGAGGGCGGCAGACCGGCGTTCAGGTCTTCCGAGTTGGCCAAGTGATATGAATCCGTAAACGAAACGCGGTGGCCCTCAGGATCGGTGAGTACGATGCGGATGAGCTCGCCACCGTGCTTCTTCTTGACCTCGTTGAAATCGACTTTGTTGAAATTGAAGTATTTCTTGAAGCCTTCGAGGTCGTCCGTAAGAAAGGAAACTTCGGCGAGAAGATTCGCTGGGGCTGGCGCGGGCACTTTTTCAAAGTGGATGCGCTGGCCGCTGGGAAGGAACAGGAATTGCGCGGAGGACGACGCGCAGTACTCGCACAAGTGATCCGGATCGATGAGTTTCAGATAGAACCTGCGTGCCTCAGTAAGATCCGAGACAAGGATGGTGACGCCAGCGATACCGAGAATGCGTGGGCGCTTGGGCGGTTTTTTCTTGCCGATGGGAAAAGCTTGCGCGGCAAGGCAGGTAAATAGCAATGCGAAAAGAGCACAGCCAAGAATGGCTGTGCCACTGCGGCGAGCTGGCGAAGTGGACGCGATCGGTTTCACGTAGGACCCCCGGGTTGCTGGAAAATGCGAACTGCTATTCTGCCAAGGTTTACAGCCCACAAGCTACTGATTCGCGTGCGCGGGATGTGGGCCGGTGAATTTTGAGCAGCATGGTTCTTGTACAGGCTTGAACTCCATAAATTCGATGCGGGTACCGTCAGGATCGTATAGGTTGAGTTGCCATTTGCCGTCGCGGCCGATCTTGGGCTGTTCGCCCTGTTTCCAGCCATTGCCAATGAGAAATTCTTGTGTCTCGTGAACGTCACTAACGCCGAGAGCGATATGGTTCATCACGCCGAGGGTACGGTGGTCAGCGGAAGGCGAGACATTGACCATGAACTCAACCCAGTCCGCACCGTTGGGGACATGCAGAGAAACCCAATCGTCCTTGCCGTCGTCTTTCATGCCGCCGTGCCAATAAGGACGAAAACCGAGAACGTCCTGGTAGAACCTTTCTTCGCTTGCCCGATCGCGAACAACGAATCCGGCATGGATGATCGGCCACAGCGCCCCGCGCTCCTGCACTTCGGGGGCAATGGGGCCATCAAACTGTACAAACCCAATAAGATGACCATCGGGATCGGTTGTGCTGAAAGACTCCAGTGCGTAGTGCGCCTTTGTCTGTTTGATAGTGACGATCTCCGAGACTCTTACATTCTGGCTTTCCAGATACCGGTGCATTCCTTGAATGTCGTGGGTTCTAAAATCGACTTCTCCCAGGAAATGGCCTTCGTCGGGCGCGCTAGGCGAGACAACGTCTAGAATCTGAACAAAACTCGCGTAACAAAAATGCGGCGGAGGATCACAGGGAATCTCCGGGCCAGACAGGTAATCGAGCTGGTGCGAATAGAAGTCCCTTGCAGCGGCGCGATCTCGCACATAGATGGTTACGCGACCTATGCCATAGATGTGAGGCCGTAGGATTTTGTTTTCTTGGGCAGACGCACGGCCACAAATAAGCACGAGGACAAGTATAGCGGTAACTCGATTCATGTTGCCTCGCTAGTCTGAATCTGCTGAACGTGATCTTACCTTGCGAATTTCTTCCAGGCGAGCGCGCAGGCGCTGTTCGAAGCCCTGGTCGGTGGGTTTGTACCAGGTGCGGCCGGCGAGATTGTCGGGGAGGCAGGTCATGTCGGTGACTTTTTCCTCGAAGTTGTGTGCGTACTTGTAGCCTTGGCCGTAGCCGACATTTTTCATGAGGCCGGTGACGGCGTTGCGGAGATGTAGCGGTACAGGATCGGCTTCGGTTTTGTGCACATCGTCGATCACTTCGCCATAAGCAGTGTAAACGGCATTGGACTTGGGCGCGAGCGCTAGATAAACAGCGGCTTGGGCGAGCGCGAGATTGCCTTCGGGTACGCCGAGAAAATCGAACGCGTCTTTGGCGGCAAGCGTGACGGCTAGAGCGCCGGGTTCGGCGAGGCCAATGTCTTCGCTGGCCATGCGGACCAGGCGGCGTGCGAGATAGAGCGGGTCTTCGCCGGATTCGAACATGCGCACGAGCCAGTAAAGGGTGGCATCGGGATCGGAGTTGCGAACGGATTTGTGAAGCGCGGAGATGAGGTTGAAGTGCTCTTCGCCGGCTTTGTCGTAGCGGAGGAGTTTGCGCTGGAGGACGTCTTCGAGAAGTTCGCGCGTGATGGTGCGCGCGCCGGTGGCGGTGGGCTTGGCACTGCGCGCGGCGAGGTCGAGAGTGTTGTAGGCGGAGCGGGCGTCGCCGTTGGCATAGGAAGCGATGCGGAAGAGGACTTCGTCAGTGGCTTCAACGTTTTCGTTGCCGAGGCCGCGTTCTTTGTCGTTGATGGCACGCTTCAGGAGATCAACGATCTGCGGCGTGGTAAGCGGATCGAGGACGTAGACTTTCGTGCGCGAGAGAAGCGGCGAGATCACTTCGAAAGAAGGATTTTCGGTGGTGGCGCCGATGAACGTGATGTGGCCGGCTTCAACGTAGGGAAGGAAAGCGTCCTGCTGGGCTTTGTTGAAGCGATGGACTTCGTCGACAAAAACGATGGTGCGCTGGCCGCCATGGGATTTGCGTTCCGAGGCAGCCATGACTTCCTTGATTTCTTTTATGCCGGCGAGAACGGCGCTGAAGGCGACGAACTCGGAGCGGGTGAGGCGGGCGATCATGCGCGCGAGCGTGGTTTTGCCGCAGCCGGGAGGGCCCCAGAGGAGCATCGAGGAGATTTGGTCGTTTTCGATTTGCTGGCGGAGCGGTTTGCCGGGGCCGAGTAGTTTTTCCTGGCCGATGAATTCGTCGAGAGTGCGGGGGCGCATGCGTTCGGCGAGCGGTTGATGAGCGGAGTCTTCGGCGGCGTGTTGCGGGAGGCTGGAAAAGAGGCTCACGTTTTCGCCCCGGTTTTCGCCAACAGAGAATTGCGCTGGCGGGCGGCTTCGTAGAATAGGACAGCGGCGGCAGCGGCGGCGTTGAGGGATTCGATGCCGCTAGCCATGGGGATGCGGATGCGGGCGTCGGCGCTGCGTTCGACTTCTTCGGGGAGGCCCGCGCCTTCGTTGCCGACGAGGAGGGCCACCGGTTCGCACCAATCTACCTCCCAGGGGGAGAGCGGCGGAGCGATTGTGGAGGAATGGGGCGCAGCATGCTGCGCCCCTACACTCGAAGAGGGAACTTCGTGAACGGATGTGGCTAAGGTGCGCACATTCGCGATTTTGAGTTGGGTGAGGAGGATGGGGAGCGACATGCCAGCGAGAATTGGGAGATGAAGCGCCGCTCCAGCAGAGGCGCGCAAGGCTTTTGGCGAAAAGGGGCTGGCGGTGCCGGATTGGCCAGAAGCAGCGGTGACAGCGCCGGTGGCGCCGAACGCAGCGGCGGTGCGGAGGATGGTGCCGACGTTGCCGGGGTCCTGCACACCAGCGAGAACCACAAGCAGCGGAGAGCAGGCGCTCGCAGGCGCGCGGAGCAGGTCATCCAGTGTGGCGGTGCGCGGTTGGACCAGCGCGGCGACGCCTTGGGGGTGCTCGGTGTCGGCGAGGCCTTCGAAGAGGCGGTCGGTGGTGCGCAGCTTGTGGAAAGCCATTTCGGGCCTGTCGATGAGAGGGGCGAGGCGTTCGCGATGGCGTTCGCCGGATTCGCTGAAGAGGACAGCTTCGATGCGGCAGCCGGAGCGAAGGGCTTCTTCGACGAGGCGGACGCCTTCGACACCAACGGCGCCGGACTCCGTCGGCAGGCCGCCGCGGAGCGCCATGCGAAACTCTTTGAGGTGGCGATTGTCGCGGCTGGTTAGGACTCCAGGCGAGGCCGCAGGTGCGCTGGCGGCGTTGCGGGTGGATTTGCCGGGGGAGGCCATCAGGTGGAGCGTAACAAATTTCGGGGCTGGGAGGCTAACGCCCGCGCGGTGCGGCTTTTGGTGCGAGAGGCGAACATAGTTAGCGGCTGACAGCTCACAGCTGACAGCTGACAGTAAGGGATGGGGATTTGTTAAGGCGGATGGTACACGGACTTTGCGTATGTCGCCAGGGGAGCCGCGTTTTGCGCTTCGGACGAGGCGAGGCGGGCGCGGACATCGGCGAGGAGTTCGAAGGAACGGAGGCGGGCGGAGTGGTCGTAGATGTGGGCTGTGGCGATGAGTTCATCGGGTTGGGTGACTTCGATGAACTTGAGGAGGCCGCGCTCGACGGTTTCGGGCGAGCCGACGACGGAGCAGAGGAGCGTCATGCTGGCGGAGGCCTTTTCCCGGGGCGACCAGTAGGAGTCGATGTCGTCGATGGGCGGCGGGATTTGGCCGGGAGTGCCGCGGCGGAGATTGGTGAAGGATTGCTGGACGGAAGTGAAAAGGTAGCGCGCTTGCGCGTCGGTTTCGGCGGCGATGACGTTGAGCCCGAGCATCACGTAGGGGCGGACGAGTTGTCGCGACGGTTTGAAATGCCGGCGATAGAGTTGCACCGCTTGCATCATGTCATCGGGAGCGAAGTGCGAGGCGAAAGCGAAGGGCAGGCCGAGGTCGGCGGCAAGTTCCGCGCTGAAGAGGCTCGAACCGAGGAGCCAGATGGGTACGCGCAGGCCGGCGCCGGGATAGGCGCGAATACGCTGATTGGGTGCCGCGGGTTCGAAATAAGATTGCAGCTCCACGACGTCTTGCGGGAAATTTTCGGAAGCAGAAGCAATGTTGCCGCGCAGCGCGCGCATGGTGGGCTGATCGGTGCCGGGAGCGCGGCCGAGTCCGAGATCGATGCGGTCTGGAAAGAGCGAGGCGAGCGTGCCGAATTGTTCCGCGATGACGAGCGGCGAATGATTCGGGAGCATGATGCCGCCGGAACCGACGCGAATGGTCTTGGTGCCTCCAGCGACGTATGCAATGACAACCGAGGTGGCCGCGCTGGCGATGCCGGGCATGTTGTGGTGTTCGGCTAGCCAGAAGCGGTTGTAGCCCCAGGCTTCGGCGTGTTGGGCGAGATCGAGGGAGTTGCGCAAAGCGTCGGCGGCTGTTGCACCTTGCGGAATCGGCGAAAGATCGAGAATGGAGAAGGGAATCACTGTTGATTGGATGCTGGATGGAAGGGGCAAGTTACGGAAGCAGATTTGCTGGTTTGTGAGGAGTGTTTGCGTTGAGCCAAGAGTCTTGTCACCCTTTCCTTGGGTCTTTCGGTCAGGCTCTTATTGCATGCACTAGAGGGGTATGGTAGCGTCGCCAAATTGAGTGAAATTGTCGGCGAAGCGCCAGTGGGGGTGTTTTGCGGCTTCGCCAAAGGCCAAAACATTGCCGGCAGAACTGTTGCGCATCAACGCGCAGAACCCGGAAGCGGAAGTGCTGCGCTATGCGGCCAGCTTTCTGAGCCGGGGGAGTGTCGTCGCGATTCCTACCGACACGTTTTACGGGCTGGCTGCCGACCCGTTTAATCTCGCCGCGGTGGATGAAATCTATCGTGTGAAGGGGCGGCCGGAGACGCGGGCGCTGCCGATTTTGGTGCGTTCGCTGGAGCAGGCGATGCAGCTGGCGCGCGAAGTGCCGCAGAATTTTTTGCGATTGGCGCAGGAGTTTTGGCCGGGAGCGTTGACGCTGGTGGTGGATGCGGCGACCCGGCTGCCATTGAAAGTCACGGCGAATACGGGGAAAGTGGCGTTGCGCTGGCCGAAGAGCGACATCGCGCGCAGATTGATCGAGGAGTTTGACGGGCCGATTACGGGGACCAGCGCAAATATTTCTGGATTTCCATCGTGTTCGAACGCGGAGCAGTTGATGAAGCATCTCGGCGGGCGGCTGCCGTTGATTTTGGATGGCGGAGAAACCGGCGCGACGCTGGGATCGACTATCGTGCAAGTCCATGGCGGGGCGTGGAAAATTATTCGAGAAGGCGCGATTCCCGTGGCGGAGATTGAGAAGGCGTTGAAGTAGCGAACGAGAGTTCTTCAGTGCTACGGGATGTGCAATCGTCAGAGAGTATCTGTGTTGGATCAACTTACAGTGCAAATTGTGCGATTCGTTGACGACGACCAACCTGGTTGGGTTGCTTGCGAGTTTGTAGACGCGGAGGGCCGTCGCCACGAGCTTATCGACAAGGTTCCTATTTTCAGCGACGTGATGCTTGATGAGACGAGCACGTATCCACAGGCGGGTGTTGCTCGTTGCACAATACTGGGTCGATGGAGTGATGTTAACTCAAGGGAATTGGTTCGCGTTAGCACCGTCAAGCCCGACGGGATCGAGTCAACCGAAGGTTTGTCGGAATTTGTCGTGCTGTCTTCTCAAGTTTCCGGCCTTTAGGCCGGTGCAAATACGTTGGCTTGGCGCTAGCGAGGCGGGGCATAGGAGATTTTACCGAGGATGGCGGGGCCGCGTGCGCCCGTGGCGCTCGGGAGATTGCTGGGACGGCTATGGAAAGTTTCGTAGGCCATGAGAGCGAACGCGAAGGCTTCTTTTGCGTCGATCGGAATGCCAAAGTGTGAGGACTTCAGAACCTCAATTCCATGTGGCCGATAGAATTCGGAGAGGAACGAAAAGATAAGCGGATTGTTCGCGCCCCCGCCTGAGACGATCAGCTGATGCACTTTTGTTCTTGGCAGAACGAAGAGTTCGATTGCCAAGCGCACGCTAACCACCGTGAACCAGGTCGCAGCGCGGATCAAGTCGTTGGGCTTCGCGCGATACTTGCGGCCAAGCTGCAGGAGCTTTTGTAAATACTCCTCGCCAAAATATTCGCGTCCGGTGGATTTTGGCGGCGGCTCGTAGAGGTACGGTTCCTTCAGAAGTTGGGAGTTGAGAAGCGCAATATCCCGCCCCTTCAAGGCAAGTTGACCATCTTTATCGAAGCGTTGGCGGCCTTTGGTGAAATGCGAGACCAGGGCGTCCATCAGCATATTCGCGGGTCCGGTGTCGAACGCAATGATCTGCTGCGGCTTTGCGGCGGCGGGAATGACAGTGATGTTCGCGATGCCGCCGAGATTCAGGGAGACGCGGCCGAGTTTTTCGTGACGATAGAGAAGATAGTCGGCGTAGGGGACGAGCGGCGCACCTTGGCCGCCGAGGGCGATGTCAGCGGGACGAAAATCGCCGACGGTGGTGATCCCTGTGCGGGCGGCAATGACGGCGGGTTCGCCGATTTGCAGTGTCGAGGAAGTGGCGTTTCCTAGATACGGAGCCGGCTTTCCCTGATGAAAAATGGTTTGGCCGTGACTGCCGATGAGGCCGATGCGTTTTGGCGAGACTCGAAATCTACGGCAAGCGGCGAGAGCGGCGTCCGCGAAGACTTCACCCAAACGAAAATTAAGCTGACTTAATTCTCCGGCAGCGATGGGATGCTGCTCGGCAACGCGAAGAATTTCCTTGCGCAGCGCGGGAGGAAACTTGCTCGAGGTGTAGCCGAGTAGCTTTGCGCTCAGACGCGGTGGCGCGCCAGAGACTCGGGCGAGGGCGACATCAATTCCGTCGGCGGAAGTGCCCGACATTAGGCCGAGAACGAGCATGGATTTCGATGCCATCGTCTGTGTTTGGATTTAAACACAGAGAGCACAGAGAACACAGAGCGGAGAGTGCGGGGCGGGGATAAAGAGTGAACGCAGCAAATGGCGCTGTAGGGGTGGGGCTTGCCCCACCCGGTTCGAAAGGCTCACAGCTTTGATGCATTACGAGATTTGCTTTTTCAATTCGGCTAGAAGATTGAGGGCGTCGAGAGGCTTTAGCTGGTCGAGGTCGGCGCCGCGGAGCTTGTCGAGGACGGCGCGATCAAGCGCGGTGAAGAGAACTTCCTGATGGCCATTGCGACGATGTCCGGAGGCGGCGGGTGGCGTAGTTCCACCGCTTGCGTTTGCGGTGAGGTCGTCGAGGGCGCCCGGCGAAAGCGTTTCGCTGAGGGCGTGCTCACTTTGCTCATGTTTCTTGAGGACTTCGCGGGCGCGCTCGATGACGCTGCGGGGAAGGCCGGCGAGGCGCGCGACTTCGATGCCGTAGCTTTTGTCCGCGCTACCGGGTTCTACGCGGCGCAGAAAGATAATTTCGTTAGGAGTCTCTTTGACGGAGACATGGACGTTTTGCACGCCTGTCAGGAGATCGGCGAGCTCGGTGAGCTCGTGGTAGTGCGTCGCGAAAAGCGTACGTGCGCGGGTGTGCTTCTGCAGATGCTCGACGACAGCCCAGGCGATCGAGAGGCCGTCAAACGTCGCGGTGCCCCGGCCGACTTCATCGAGCAGGACGAGGCTCGAAGGCGTGGCGTGATGCAGGATGGCGGCGACTTCGCTCATCTCGACGAGAAACGTAGAGCGGCCGCGCGCCAAGTTATCGCTGGCGCCGATGCGCGTGAAAATGCGGTCGGTGACAGGAAGTTTGGCTTGGCGCGCGGGAACGAACGAGCCCATCTGCGCCATCAGGACAATTAGCGCGGCCTGGCGCAGGTATGTGGACTTGCCGCCCATGTTCGGGCCGGTGATAAGTAAAAGCTGCTGCCGGCCCGGGTCGAAGCAAAGATCATTGGGAACGAAGCGCTCGCCGCGCTGGCGAAGAAGTTCTTCAATCACCGGATGACGGCCTCCGACGATTAGCAGCTCTCCGGTCGAGTTGAATTCGGGGCGCACGTAGCCGCGGTCCGCGGCCAGCTTGGCAAACGAAGCGAGCACGTCGAGCTGGGCGATAGCGCCAGCCGTGCGGCGAAGACGCGCCGCTTGCCCAGCGATGATCGAGCGAATTTCGACAAACAGCTGTCGCTCGATTTCGAGGATGCGTTCGTCCGCGGCAAGAATCTTGCGCTCGTATTCCTTGAGCTCCGGAGAAGTGAAGCGCTCTGCATTTACGAGGGTCTGCTTGCGTTCATAATCGGCGGGCGCGAGGTGGAGATTCGGTTTCGAAATCTCCATGTAGTATCCAAAAATAGAATTGAAGCGAATTTTCAGCGAGGCGATGCCGGTGCGTTTGCGCTCGCGCTCCTCCATGGCCGCGATGATTTCTTTGCTATGGCGGCTGAGGTTGCGGAGTTCGTCGAGTTCTCCGTCGTAGCCGCTGCGGATGATTCCGGCGTCTGTCGCGAGAGCTGGCGGTTCATCCGCAATGGACCGTTCGAGACGCTCACGGACGTCAGTTAGTTCGTCAATCTCACCGTGCAAGCGACGAAGCAGCGCACTGCCGCCGACCGGGGGTGGAGTAAGAAAATTCTTCAGCACCGGAAGCTGCACGAGCGATTTGCGCAGCGCAACCAGCTCGCGCGGGCCAGCGAGGCCGAGAGTGATACGGCTCGTGAGGCGCTCGAGGTCCTGAATACCACGCAACTCCTTGCGAATTTCACCGCGGACTACAGTCTGCTGCAAGAGGTGGGAGACGGATTCCAGGCGAGCTTCGATGGCATCGCTGTCGATAAGAGGCCGGAGAATCCACGACCGCAGAAGCCGCGCGCCCATTCCGGTGACAGTCGCATCGAGAGCGGACACGAGAGTCACAGGTCCGCCGCGCGTGCTCTCTTCGCTAAAAATGGGCGTGATCAGCTCGAGGTTGCGGACGGATACGGGATCGAGCACGAGCGTCTCGTGCTGCTCGTAATAGCGGACGCGATCCAAATGCTGCAGAGCGTCTGCCGTGGCCGGTTGGGTACTGGTTGAGCCTGCGGAAGTGTCCGGGCCACGGGCGGCGTTTTCCCGCAAATAGTGAACAATGGCGCCGGCAGCGGCGAGTGCTTCCGGATGATCGTCCAGGCCAAAGCCCGTAAGCTCAGCGACGCCAAACTGTTCGCGCAAGATCCGTTCCGCGTAATCGCGATGGAAAATCCAATCTTCGAGACGGCTTTCCACGCCTCCAGCTCCATCGAGCAGGGAAGTCTTTGCAGTCTCAAAGAGCTGCTGCGGGCGCGGAAGGAGCGTTTCGCGTGGATGAAGAAGCTGCAACTCGTCGCGAAGAGATTCGTCGGCATCGGCGCCGGAAAATTCCGTGGACTGGAATTCGCCAGTCGAGAGATCCACGAAAGCGAGACCAACCGGCGATCCGGAAGGATGCTTGGCGACGGCGGCCAAATAATTATTTTCGCGCGCGTCGAGGACGGACACATCGGTGGCCGTGCCGGGAGTAATTACGCGTACGACCTCGCGCCGCACCAGCTTTTTCCCAGGACCAGGAAGCTCCATCTGGTCGCAAATTGCCACTTTGAAACCGCCGCGGATGAGCCGCGCGATGTAACCGTCGGCTGCGTGATACGGCACCCCGCACATGGGAATGGGCTGGCCTTTTTCACGGTTGCGCGAAGTCAAAGTGATTTGCAATTCGCGCGAAGCCAGGATCGCGTCTTCGTAAAACAATTCGTAAAAATCGCCGAGTCGGAAGAGCAGCAACGCGTGCGGGTAGCGCGTCTTAATCGCGTGATACTGCTGCATCAATGGTGAGGTAGGCTCGCTCATAGCTCAGCCAAGCTCATGCGCGGATTCCAAGCTCGGTCAGCAAGAATGCGTAGTCGAGCGCGATTTCCCGCAAGTAATCGTAGCGCCCCGAAGCGCCGCCATGTCCCGCACCCATGTTTATTTTGAAGAGCAGGTGGTTCGCATCCGTTTTCAACGTACGCAACTTGGCCACGTATTTTGCCGGCTCCCAGTACATGACTTGGCTGTCGTTCAAACCAGTCTTTACCAGCATCGTCGGATACGGCTTGGCCTCGACATTCGTATACGGGCAATAGCTCTTCATGTAGAAATAGTCTTCCGAGACGCGCGGATCGCCCCACTCCTCATATTCGCCCACGGTCAGCGGCAGCGAAGCGTCCAGCATAGTATTCAGCACATCGACAAAAGGCACGTGGCTGATCACCATGCGAAATAGTTCCGGCCGCATGTTGGTCACCGCGCCCATCAAAAGACCACCCGCGCTTCCACCTTCGATCACGAGGCTTTCGGATGATGTGTAGCGGCGCGCGATAAGGTGCTCGGCTGCAGCGATAAAATCTGTGAACGTATTGCGCTTCCGTCGCAGCCGGCCTGCGTCATGCCAGGGTTTGCCAAGTTCGCCTCCGCCGCGGATGTGTGCAATAGCAAAAATGAACCCGCGATCGAGCAAACTCACGCGGTTCGAACTGAAAGTCACAGCGATGGAGTAGCCATAGCTGCCATAGCCGTAAAGTAGCAAAGGCGCAGTGCCGTCGAGCGGCGTGTCACGACGATGGACAACGGAAATGGGTACGCGCGCGCCGTCCGCGGTGGCGGCGTGGAGCCGCTCGGTAACATACAGCGTGGAGTCGTAACCGCCGAGCACAGGCTGCTGCTTGCGAAGCGTGCTCTCGCGTTTTGCCACGTAATAATCAAAAACAGACCGCGGCGTGACGAAGGATTCATACTGATAGCGCACAAAGTTCGAATCAAACTCGGCGTTAGTCCCAATAGACGCGTTGTAGGCCGGCTCCGAAAATTCAATGCGGTGAGAAGCCGAGAGCGCATCGGGCGCTTCGATGCCAAGATCCAAAATACGGAGAAATGGCAGCCCTCCTTCCCGCTCCGAGAGAACGATATGCGATCGAAACACGTCGATGCCCGCGAGCATCACGTCAGGACGATTCGGTACGATTTCCCGCCACTGGGATCGCTGCGGGTCCGAGACCCGGGCGCACATCAACCGAAAAGTTCTCCCTCCCGAGTTGCTTCGGATAAAAAAATAGCCGCCGGTGTCCTGAGGGTTCGCGCCGCGATTTTCCCGAGTAAGCGGATTCGGATGGTGGTCTACAAAATACTCGTGGTCCGTTTCCCGCGCCGCAATAAGACGAAACTCGCCGTAGGGTTCCATCGCGGGCAGGAACCGGACTTCGCTTGTCGTGTGGCTGGCAATGAGCAGCAAAAGAAACGCGCCGCTGCCGGTGCGATCGATTTCGATGCGGAAGCGTTCGTCCGTCTCGTCATAGATCAACGCGTCTTCTTCCGAAGAACCAACAACGTGCCGGTACAGCCGGTGAGAACGTTTGGTGGTGGCGTCCTCGACGGTATAGAAGATCGTGCGATTGTCCGCCGCCCAAGCAACGCTGGTCACCCGCTCGATCGCTTCGGGGAAATCCCGTCCGCTCCACAGATTCTTGATGTGCAACCTATATTGCCGGAAGCCGGTGGTATCCAGCGCGTAGGCAAGCAACTGATTGTCATTGCTCACTTCAAAAGCGCCGAGCCCCAGAAAAGAGTGGCCTTCCGAAAGCCGATTCAAGTCCAAAAGCATTTCCTCGAGTGATTCGCCGGCGTCCACGCGGCGACAATGAGTCGGATACTGCTTGCCTTCCTCCGTGCACGTGAAATACAGATAGCCGCGAAGCCGGTACGGAACAGATAAGTCCGTTTGCAGAATTCTCCCCAGCATCTCCTGATAAAGAGTTTCCTGAAAAGTTTCCGTGGGCCGCAAAATCGCCTCGGTGTAGGCGTTTTCCGCTTCAAGATACGCGATGACCTCGGGATTCTCCTTCTGCCGCAGCCAGGCGTAATGATCCACGCGGCGGTCCCCGTGCACAACAGTCTCCACCGGTTCTCGCCTCGCCAGCGGCGGCGAAACAGAAGGGGTGTCTGGTGACCCGCTGGAAAAAGCGGGCGCTTCAGCTTTGGCGTCTGAATTCATAACTCTCTTGTTCTGGTGCGCGCGGCGGGCTGGGCGCCGGGCGTTAAGCCGGATTTTGCCGGGGTCATGCTCAGCAAGATGAAATACGTTCGTCCGCTATACTAACGGAAGTCAGCGGCGGGAGAAAGTCGCCCGACGACCAGACGCCGAAATAGCCCAAAGGATGGAGATGGCGCAGGAAATCGAAATCAAGCTCAAGATCAGCGCCCCAAACTCCCTGAGGGCTGGACTCAAGCGCCTCCGCGCCCGCCTCGTCGGCGGGGGAACGGGCCGCGTGCATGAGTGGAACGTCATTTTCGACACGCCCGACGGCGCTCTTGCCAATCAAGGACAACTCCTCCGCATTCGCACGGAGACGCCCGAACGCAAGTCGAAGAAAACAAGCAAAGCGCCCGCGCAGCGCGTCCTGCTGACCTTCAAACGCCCCGTAGCTGCAACCTCGGCGGCTTCCGGCAGCGCCCAAGACAACCATCGCCATAAAGTGCGGGAAGAATTTGAACTTGAGATCGCCGATAAGGGCGCCCTCGCAAAGATTTTCGAAGGTCTCGGGATGCGGGGCTGGTTCCGCTATGAGAAGTACCGCACGACGTTTCGTTTGCCGGCGGCCGCTAGTTGGGCAAAAGGACTCTTAATCGAGGTCGATGAGACACCAATCGGCACATTTGTCGAACTGGAAGGGCCGCCAGCCGCAATTGACCGGGCCGCCCAGGAACTTGGCTTTGAAAAGCGCGACTATATCATCAAGAATTACCTCGCCCTCCACGTGGAAGAC
>Ga0210403_10001469_pt1 | contig 22329 bp, 15 predicted proteins | sample IncBWC19MmetaG_FD_150863 | JGI IMG/M metagenome (GOLD analysis project Ga0210403, IMG submission 150863) | Forest soil microbial communities from Barre Woods Harvard Forest LTER site, Petersham, Massachusetts, United States - Inc-BW-C-19-M | ecosystem: Environmental > Terrestrial > Soil >... | reverse complement strand
CATTCCGTTGGACGCGGGCCCCAGAACGGCAAAGGCGCTCGAAGATCTTTCCGCCAGCAGATTCCGTAAACAAGATGTCGTCCCCGCCACCCACAAGTAGCAAGGGACCATACGTCGGTTGCATTCCCGGTTGATTGCGCGCGAGAAACTGTTTGATGTATCTGTTGTCCCTCCACCCGGGCAACAACAGTTCCTCGGTGGGGAGCGCTGCGAAGGCGCCGCTAGCCGCACTGCAGCCGTCCTCCACGGACGCGTTATAGATAGCGAGTGCTTTCTTCGTCAGAATGTCCTTAACCTCAAGCTCCGGATAAACCGTCTTGGCTCCGAAGACCCAGAATCCCACGAGTCCATTGAGCACGGGCAGCCTCACGCTGACAACGGCGCCAATCCCATCTTGGAGATCGCTTGCACCGGCGAGTGCGACTGTGCCAAGAAAATTCCGGTCCTTGATTGCTCCTTCGAGCTCTGCGACTCCCAAACTCGACAGGCCGCCCTGCGAATGTCCGACGACGAGCCACTTCTCACTCAGCGTGAGGACTGCGGCGCGCGCTGCAGGTACGGAGTTGATGACATCGGTGCCATTGCTCAACATATCGAGGTAGGCGTGTCGGCCTTCGGTTCCGAGTCCCGCGTAGTCCGTTGCAACCACGGCATAACCCATCAGGACATACTCATAGAGGCCTTCCCAGTTGTAGAACAGCGACTTCATGAGAGAGGGAGCGCAGATTCTTGCAACCCCGCTTGTGTCATGCGACCAGGCAAGCAGCGGCCAACCACCTTTCGGAGGCCGGCCATACGGGACCAGGACGACGCCGGACGCCAACGCATCTTTACCGCTTGCTGTTCGGGTGTGATAGAGGATGCGGGTTGCCGTGATCCCTGGCGGTAGCGCGAAGTCGATCGCTGGCTCCGATCGAACTAGAGTTCCTGCCTCAGCTTGTATTTTGCGATCGCCATTTTCGTAAAACGGTGTGATAACAAGCGCTCGCCCGGCATCGATCTCTTTTCCCGCTCGGTAGGATGGCGCGAATAAGTCAGCCCCTCCCGCCAAAGGTTCCTGGGCCAACGTCGCCCCTGACCATAAACCCAGCGCGATCAGTGCGCTTGTAATGCGGAGAAGAACGTCAAGACCAGTGACAAGTGGCTCACGGCCTGGCAAATGCGACATACGGCTCCGATCCTCGACCTGCCCGAGTGGACCAGCGGGCAAGTACGCTTCATGCTGCCCGGGCGGCACGCCCCTTAGCTCAAACGAGAATCCGGCACGGCCGTACCAGGCGCTCTCCCATTGCTGCGAAGAGAGAACCAAAGGCAATCCCGTGCCCGAAATCAGTCCCGGCGAAAGACTTTCAAAGGCAATGATTTGTGGCGCTCTTGGCGGTGTGGAGCGGAGGAAAGATGTCAATCCGCGCGCATCTGCAGAAATGTTGACACCCGGAAGCCGCAGAGGAACGGCGACAAGCTTTTCGCCGTGAGGGCGCGAGAAAATCTAGACGGGAACTGCTCTAGGCAAGCCATGATCGAATGTCGATTCCCGATTTGAGAGTTCGATGGACGGGGCATTTTTCAGCTATTTCAAGCAGCTTCGATCTTTGCTCGTCCGTCAGGGGACCTGCGAATTCGAGCTCACGGTCAATGCGATCAAGAATCGCTGTTTTCGTCTCACAGCCAGTGCAGTCGTCGGCGTAAACCTTTGTATGCCGGAAACGCACGACCACTCCTTCGAGCGGCCAGTTCTTCCGCCGCGCATACATCCCCACCGTCATGGAAGTACAGGCCCCCGGAGCAGCCAAGAGCAGGTCGTACGGTGACGGACCTGTGCCCGTCCCGCCCGAAGCAAAAGGCTCGTCTGCACACAGAGGATGCGGCCCCGCAACTATTGCTTGCGCATAACTCTTTCCGCTTCCGCGAACCAGTACGCTTGGGTCTGGGATCGATGAAGCCTTCAAGGCTTTCGTGGATTCGTCCATGGGTTCGTCTCCAACATCCCGATACTTCCGTTCAACGTGCGCCCGACTTGACTTCCCCCTGACGCCGCCTACATCAGAACACGTGGATCGACGGGTTGGTCAGGGCTCAACTCTCCGCCGTACGCGCGGCGATGGATCTCGCCGGCCGTGGCGCCCGCGGCTCGAACCGCCGCCATTTTTTCGGGATCGAAATACCTGCCCATCGGCATGGCGGCAAATTCTGCCGAAATTCTCATGAAGTTCCCGGATTCTTCCCAATCTCCAAAGTTATCGGCGAACAGCTCCACGCTGTTGCCGTCCGGATCTGCGTAGTACATCGAAGTGGTCGGGCCGTGATCGGCTGAAAGAATTGGTTTGATTTCCTTGTCTCTGAGCCGAATGTAGGTATCCAGGAGCTGGTCCAGAGAATCATATTCATACGCTATGTGTTGCAGCCGGACGTGACTACTCTTCTGTGCGTCCGGTGTCAGCTGTGGCATGGCGATCAAACCGATTCGATGATTCGCGTCATCGTTGGTCACCCAGGCAGCGCTTACCTGAATTGGCGCGTTCTTTCCGAGTGGGCTGGACGTTTGAAATACAACCGCCATACCCAGCACCGTCGCGTACCACTCCGACATTTTCTTCAGGTTGGCCGTGGTGAGGCCGTAATGATGCAAGGTCGGACGGATCGTCCCTTGAACATTTGACATAGGCATCGCCTTTTATTCCTCCAAGAGTCCTCGAGTGCGGGCACGAGCTTTTTCATCAACTATTCAGGTGTGATTCCCATCGCCTCTGTCAATTCGTCTCGCGCCTGGATGTAATCCAACTGGGACTGCAGGAGCAGAGTTTTCGAGCGCCATGCCTTCCTGCATTTGCTGGGCACTTCTTGAAGCTGCGGTGGCTCTTGTGGGTGGAGCAAGCGATACGCGATCATCCGCTCATCTCCTGAATTCGACTCGCGCCCGAAGGTGCGTCTATACGGCGCTCTCTGAATTCAAGGCAATTGGGGACCCAAAATGAGTGCACCCGAATTGCGTTCAAACTAGGTGCGTTGCGTTACTTACGTCGTGGGAGCGTGGCGAGTTCTCCGTCAATAGATTTACATTTGGGCAGATGTTGACAGTCGCCTAGACAAGCAAAATTAATTTTCTTCGCGAATTGTGAGATAGACCCTGTTGGTCTAATGCGAGATGTTAAAAATGCCAAAGAGAATATAATGCACACCATGGCATCCCGCGTGCCCGCTTCGGGGCAATCCATGGACCTTCGCGCCGTCATCGATTTGGCTCCCGCGCTGATCCACACCGGTTTGCCCGACGGCTATCTCGATTTTTTCAATCAAACTTGGCTTACATACGTCGGACGCTCTTTAGAGGACCTCCAGGGCTGGAAGTGGACAGGCACAATTCATCCCGATGATGTCGAAGGAATCGTGGACAGGTGGCGAGCGTCATTAACGAGTGGCGAGCCTTTCATGTATGAAGCACGGGTCCGCCGGTCGGATGGAGAGTATCGTTGGATGTTGCACCGCAAAATCGCGCTGCGGGACGGCGATGGAAAGATTGTCAAGTGGTATGGATCGAGTATCGATATCGAGGACCGGAGGCAGACCGAACAGACGCTCAGGTTGACTGAATCATTCCTCCTCCACGCCCAACGACTGACCAAAGCTGGAAGTTGGGCGTATAGGCCCCCAGATATCTGTGAATACTGGTCTGCGGAGATGTTTCGGATATTCGGCTACGATCCCGCAAAGGGATACCCGCCAAATGACGACATGATCGCTCGCGTGCACCCAGAAGACCGCCAGCGTGGCGTGCAAGCTCTTGCTCAGCTATTCGAACAGCACCGAGAGTTCGACCTGAAGTATCGGTTTATCAGACCTGATGGCCAGGTTCGCGTGATCCAAGATTTCGGTACTCCCATCTTCGAAAATGGAATTGTGACTCGGTTTGTCGGTGCCTGCCTGGATATCACAGAGCAGGAACAGATGACGCAGGAGCTCAAGCGGAGCGAAGCCTACTTGGCCGAGGCTCAGAGACTGAGTCATACCGGCAGCTTCGGTTGGATGGTTTCCACGGGTGAAATCTTCTGGTCAAAGGAAACCTTCCGAATCTTTTCGTATGATCTAGCGCTCAAGCCGACGCTAGACCTAGTATTCGAACGGATTCACCCGGAAGACGTGCCTTTGGTCAAAGAAACAATCGAGCTGGCGTCACAAGACGGAAAGAATTTCCATCTTGAACATCGGTTGTTGATGCCGGACGCTTCCGTCAGACATGTCCACGTTGTGGCCCAGGCTTTGCGGAATGATTCGGGTAACATCGAGTTTGTTGGTGCCGTCATGGACGTCACGGCCGCCAAGCAGGCGGAAGAGCGAATTCTGCAGAACGAGAGCGAACTTCACCTCACTATCGAAACTATACCGGCCTTCGTTGGCACTGCACTCCCTGATGGCAGCGTTGATTTCGTAAGTCAAAGCTGGCTGGATTACACGGGCCTTTCTCGCGAGGAGTGGCTGGGCTGGGGATGGATGAAGGTTACCCATCCTGAGGATCTCGACCGATCAGTGGAGAACTGGCGAACCGCTTTGGCGGTTGGGCAACCAATCGAGTCTGAGTTACGCGTTCGGCAGGCAAACGGTGAGTATCGATGGTTTTTAGGCCGAAACGTGCCGCTGCGCGATGAGAAAGGAAACGTCGTTAAGTGGTACGGGACACTCCTCGACATCGAGGATCGAAAGCGAGCGGAACTCAAGCTGCGGCAAGACGAACAAGAGTTTCGACGGATCGTCGACGCAATCCCGCACGCCATCCACGTGCTGAAACCGGATGGTTCTTTTCTCTATGCAAATCAAGCGGTGCTTGACTATACCGGCTTCACAATGGAAGAGGTGATGGCGCCGGACTACCGCACGAGTGTCTTTCATCCAGAAGATCTGCAGAGAATACAGCAGGAGCGGCAAGAGGCGCTTTCGCGTGGTCTTCCCTTCGAGCAAGAACAACGCGGCCGTCGCAGCGACGGACAATATCGGTGGTTTCTTATCCACTACAATCCGTTGCGAGATGAACATGGCCAAATCATTCGCTGGTATGCAACTGGGATTGATATCGAGGACCGTAAGCGGGCCGAAGAGAGAATGCGAAATGAAAACTTGGCATTACGAGAGGAGATCGACCGATCTTCGATGTTCGAAGAGATCGTTGGAACATCGCCGGCCCTGCAAACCGTGCTTTCGCGAGTGTCGAAGGTCGCTCCCACAGATTCCACCGTTCTGATAACCGGCGATACGGGAACGGGCAAGGAACTTGTCGCCCGGGCTATACACAGGCGGTCCCAGCGGTCCTCTCACGCGTTTGTGAGCGTAAACTGCGCCGCAATCCCACGCGACTTGATCGCTTCGGAGTTGTTCGGTCATGAGAAGGGATCTTTCACGGGAGCCATGCAGCGACGGCTGGGCCGGTTTGAACTCGCCGACGGGGGCACGCTCTTCCTGGACGAAGTCGGCGAACTTCCCTTGGAAACTCAAATAACCCTGTTGCGCGTGCTCCAGGAACGCGAGTTTGAGCGTGTCGGTGGAAGCCAACCTATTCGTGCCGACGTACGGGTGCTTGCGGCGACCAACCGCGACTTGGAGACTGCCATCTCCTGCGGTGCATTTCGCAGAGACCTGTATTATCGCCTCAATGTGTTCCCGATCGAGATTCCTACTCTCGGCGAACGAAAAGAAGACATTCCCATGCTGGTCGAATACTTTATCGATCGCTATGCAAGAAAAGCAGGCAAGAAGATTCGGACCATCGACAAGAACACTTTGGAACTTCTGCAGTCGTATTCCTGGCCCGGAAATATTCGAGAGCTCCAGAACGTGATTGAACGGTCCGTCATCGTCTGTGAGACGGAGACCTTCTCTGTGGATCCAAGTTGGCTTAATGTCGAATCTTCTCGCCCTGGTTCCGCAAACCAACCTCTTGCAAGATTATCTACGGCCCAAGAGAAGCAAAGGATCGAGGCGGCTTTGACGGAATCCGCAGGGAGGGTGTCCGGACCTTCGGGAGCCGCGGCAATCTTGGGCATACCCGCTTCCACCCTGGAGTCAAAGATTCGGACGCTGAAGATCAACAAGTTTCGATTCAAGTCGCGCTGACTTCCCACCTCGCTTCCCTGTTCCAACAAATTCGCGCATTGCTTCGCGAAAAAACCGCGAATTCGTGATGCTCGCGAAAATCAGAGCGGCCAAGGCTCGATCTTCCAATCACTTAGCCCTGGTAGCCGGATTGCACGGAGAGGAGGAACGTTGGTTTTAGGGAAAGATGCCATGCTGAAAATCCAGCGATCGGCCAGCGACAAGGTGATCTTTACCCTGAGTGGGCGCATCGAGGAGGAAGGCCTAGCCGAGTTGCAACGGCTCTTCGATCTGGAATCGCCAGGTCACCAGCTGGCCCTAGATTTGAAGGACGTAACGCTGGCGGATCGAGATGCCGTGAAGTTCTTGCTGCGCTCCGAAGAACATGGCATCCAGCTCGAGGATTGTCCGCCTTACATTCGCGAGTGGATTGAGCGGGAAAGAGAATCGAATCACTCGGAAAAAGGGATGAAGGACCGTAAGCGGTCCGCACGCAGGCGCAGCGACTAAACCGACTGGAGTGTTGCCATGAGCTTGAATGGTTTCCCCGTGGTTCACGAAGAAGATCCCCATTTCACCAGTGGCGCTCTAAGGACTGTGAAAATGCGCCTTTTGGAACAACCCGATCGCGACGAGATTGCCTTCGAAGGAATTGTGGGCCAAAGTTCAGCGCTTCGGCGCGTGCTCCAGCTGGTTGAAACGGTGGCTACCGGAGATTCGACCGTATTGCTGCTTGGGGAGACCGGTACCGGCAAGGAGCTGATCGCGCGCGCTATCCATTATCGCAGCCAGCGGAAGAATCGCGCATTCGCAAAACTCAATTGCGCGGCAATTCCCAGCGGCCTGCTCGAAAGCGAGCTCTTTGGCCACGAGCGCGGCGCTTTCACCGGTGCTATTACGCAAAAGACCGGGCGCATTGAGGTGGCAGACCAGGGTTCACTGTTTCTGGATGAGATCGGTGATATCCCACTGGAGCTGCAGCCCAAGCTCCTTCGCGTCCTGCAAGAGCGCGAGTTCGAGCGGTTGGGCAGTACGCGGACGAAAAAAGTTGACGTTCGGGTTGTGGCCGCGACCCATCGCAATCTGGAAGAGATGATTTTGAAGAAGGAGTTTCGCAGCGATCTTTATTACCGCCTGAATGTTTTCCCAATCTCTATTCCTCCCTTGCGCGAGCGCCCGGCTGACGTTCCGCTGCTCGTGCAACATTTCGTCCGGGAGGCTGCGCAAAAGATGAACAAAACGATTGATACGATCCCATCCGGAACCATGGAAGCCTTGACTGAATACGGGTGGCCGGGAAACATTCGAGAACTGGAAAACGTGATCGAGCGTGCCGTAATTCTGTCCCCTGGCTGCATTTTGCAAGTACCGCTTCGGGACCTTCGTTCCCGAATCACGCCTGGGCACGGTAACGAAAAATCCCAAACCTTGGCAGACGTCGAACGTGACCATATCCGTTCGATCCTGCAGGACACCAAGTGGGTGCTCTCTGGGCCCCGAGGTGCGGCAACGCGTCTGGGATTGAACAGGTCTACGCTTCACTTCCGCATGAAGAAGCTTGGAATCGTACGCCCCTGCGCATGAAGCGCGAGTTCTTTCCTGTCTACTCCAGATGGGATGAGAAGTCGGCTTGTGATTACCGGAAATCTGGCGGGGTCCAATCCGCGACGATCAAGTAGGGATTAAGCACTGGCGTTTCTGATTAGATGCGTCAAGGCGCAAAGATTTTGTCCGAGCTCTGTCCGAGAAGGCCATACAAACAGGTACAAAACGGAGCAAAGCAAACGGACAGTTTTCCTCTATTTTCTTGCGTTTAGTTGTCTGGCTTTGTACCACGTGTAGGCCGAAATTGCGCTCATAACCCTCTAAAGCGGGATCGGCAGTTCGAATCTCGCTTCGGCAAAATGGGCGTCCGCACAGCAATGTGCGGGAAGATTACTTGTCAAAGTCGGTAGAACCTAAGGCCCGCTGTACGGCTAGCGGTACGCCCGTTGCCGAACTTAACTCAGCAATTCTCTCTTGAACCGAGCGCGTCGAAAGTCCAATCTTTAGAAGGTCCTTCATTCTCGGATTAGAGAGGATGTAGATGTATCCGCTCACCGAGGTATATCTCATCAGAACGTCATCGCACCTGAGGCAGCGAGGACTAGCGCTATCGCCCCCCTTAGCAATGGTTACGGTGTTTTCTGTGTCACACTTTCTGCATTTCACTAAAATGTCCATGCCTCAATCCCTAGACAGCGCCCCGAAGGACTCACGGCACGAGTCTATCGAGGCTGTCTGAGCGATTCAAGAAATTGATTACTACGTTCCACGCGCTGAGGTTTCAGAAAGCAGCTGTGCGAGGAAATTACGAGAACGGAAACCAAGCCTTTTCAATGCGTTTGAGATTTTTGATCATACAGAGAGTCGACTACTCTTACGTTGCCTCAGCATGGCTCCGTAAACGTTGCGACGTCTCAAACACTTGCGATCCGAAAGCACATTTTTAGCAGAGCCGTTAGCGATTCCGTATCCCCCTGGGCATGACCTTCCGCCGCAGCACGAACGAACTCACTCACCTCCCGCGTCACCCCTTGTCTTATGTACTGCGTTAAGGCAACGGAAAGTAATTCGGAACTCATTTCGATGTCTCTTCGAGCAAGTTCGCACGTAACTGTCAGCGCATTCCATATATCGCGATCCATGATGCTTTTCAACGCCTTTCCGGGCTCCGGTTTGCACAGGAAATAGACGTCCGATAGCGACCCATCTGCCAGCAGAAACTCTGGTCGCAGACAGCTCCCCGCATCGCGGCTGAAACAAATACTCTCCCGGTGCTCCGCCGCGAGCAGGCCAAAGAGCTGCCTGGCAAATGACACCAATTGTTCTCTCCCCACCGGCGGCTGCGCCTCCACCGGTTCTGGAGTGGCGATCCCGAACTGCATCATGGCTAGCTCATTGTACGCTTCTGGCGCGCCGGGCAATTCGAGCGCCGGAATCTCTAGGATCGCGTACAGAGCAGGAAGTGGTCGCTCCAGCTTCCCTTCCCATGCGGGTGCTGCCGCATAGGCGGCTTCGGCTGCCTCCACCAAATCGCGGATTTCCATGGCGCGCGCAATGGAAGACAAACACGCCTTGATCCAGCGTCCGTTGAGATCACGGAAATAGTCACCACCGAGGATCCGATCCAATTGCGGATGGTACGTGAGGGTTCGCTCTTTCGGAAGGCCTTCCTTAAAGAACCGCCGGAACACCGGCGCATCCTTTCTGCCGCAGGTAACCAGTATGCCCCACTGCTCATCCCGAACCTTGTGCGCGAGCACTCGTTCTGCCGAATCTTCGAGAAGTGCGGTGATCTCCTCTTCCATATCGACCACGCTCACGGGAGACTCGCCCAGAGGATAGATCTGAATCTCTGCCGCCGCGTCCCCGTACGGAGAGAATAGCTCTGCTTTCCACAGCGTGCAGCCTGGGCGGCGCGCCAAGCGATGGACCGGCAGCAAGTCGCCCAAACCACGATCGGTGAGCAACTGCGCGGCGACCTTCTCGTCTGCCTCGGTCATCGTTCCACCTCGGTTGCCGGCGTGCTCGAGCCGATCGTTGCCGCACCGGCCGCAACGTACGGAGCCCAATAGAAGGGATGCGCAGAGCGGGGCGAAGCCAGGAGTTCCAGCTGCGCGCGCTGCAGCGCTCCCGCCGCATCGCCAGCGTTCGCCGCGCGCTCGCGGTAAAAGGCGCCCATCAGCAGGGCCGTGGACTCATCGGCGACCTTCCACAAACTCGCAATCACCGTCTCCGTGCCACGACTGAGGAAGGCTCGCACGAGTCCAAAAGTCTCGTCCCCCGCGAGCCGCCTCTGTATGGCGGTCTCGCAAGCGCTCAACACGACAATCCGCGGGCGGAAGCCAAGCCGCTCGATCTCGTACCCGTACAAGGGCCCGTCCGCAAGATAGATTCTCGACAGCAGCGCGTCGTCCGGATCGAACTCACCGTGACAAGCGCAGTGCAGGATTTCGACATCCGTCTGGCCGCGAACCATGTGCCGTCGCACCGCTTCCATTCCGCAGAAGATACGAGCACCCGGGACGCTCTTCGCAATCTCCTCCGTCTCCGCCCGAGCAAAGCGCAACGGCGGCAGAGCACTGTACGGCGTCTCGCTCGCGCCGATCAACAGCGCCGAGCCCGGTGTCCCCGTCCAGGGATGGCGCGCCACCTCCGCGGCGACCGCGACGCTCGGTGCGTACTGCATCGTGAATCTTTGCGCAAGATAAACTCCGTCAGGACCGCGAAGAGCATGGAGCGGTGTCCCGTGCAACATCCCGTGTGGAACCATCAACAGACGCGAGGCTCCTCTGAGAAATGGTTCGACGGGAGCAAACAACGCTGCGTGCAGCGCCTCCAAACTTCTGCAACGCTCCCGCACGCCGATCTCGAATTGCAGCGTCTGCAAAAGATGTTCGAGATCCTCCCGCCGCACCGGCAGAAGGACCGGCGCGGCGAGTCGGCCATGGTGGGCCGCGATCGCAAAGACGTGCTCCGCGGAAACCAAGTACTCGACAACCGCCACGCCTGTCGCGGACAGCAGCGCAACGTCCTTCCCGAGAGCGCCCGCCGCAGGCTGTGTCCGGCGCCGCCCTCCACGGTACAGCGCCACGAAGCGGTTCTTAAGCTGCTGCAGTTCCAAGGATCCCGCGCTATCCTCTTCCCCCGCCGCCTGCCGCTCCATCAGCCGTACGAGCCGCTGCCTTAGTCCGCGGGCTTGCGATTCCGCTTCGGCACTGATCGGCGCGAGCGGTTCGCCCGAGCGTATCTGCTCTAAAAACGCGCGGGCCTTGGCACGTTCCACTAAACGAACCGCCATCTCTCCGTCACTGCTCTCTACCGCAGCGGCAAGCAGCTCGCCATATACGGTCTCCTTGTCCTCGAGCAAGCCGATCTGCGATTCAATCGTAGTTAAGTCGGCTCGCAAGCTCTCGAGCACACCCGCCGCGTCTTCCCAGACCGTACGGGCTTTTGCCGCTTGCTCCTGGGAGCTGAGCCAAGCAGCTTTGGCGGCCAGCGCGGCGTAGAGAGTAAGCCTTCGATTCCGCCGTCGCGCCCCTCCGATCGCGGTATCCAGCGCCTCTGAGGGATCCTTGCCGGCTGCCGCCTGGGCGCGGCCGAGTAACAGCCGCGTCCTTATTCCGACTCCCGCTCCCGTTCGGGAGCGCCGATAGCCGGCCCTGCGCTTTTCTTCCGGAAAGAGACCCTGCTCCGTTGCCGATCGGAATCGCTGCCAGACACGCGTTCCGGCAGGAGTCAGTTCGCATTCGAGTGCTTCTGCGAGAAGCCGCGCGGCGCCTTCCGCATCTCCCGACCAGAATGCGATCTCGCCCTGCGCTTCGAGGCATCGCGCTTCCATCGCCCGATCGCCCAGACGACGCGCCCATCCGAGTGCATTGCTGACCACAGCAAGGTCCGTGGACCCGGCTTCGCGTCGCACCGCCGCGCTCTCCGCGATCGAGACTTGGACACGCCAGCGCGTCTCGCTCGGTTCGTACATCTGCTTCTGCATGGTGCGGACACGATCGGCGGCCGTTCGGCGAAACGTCGAATCTCCCTGCCCGGACTCTTCCGCCTCCTGTATATAGGAGGTCGCTTCCTGTGCCGCCGATCTGCTCGCGGCCGGGCGGTTCAAAAGGGCATAAACCTTGGCCAGCAGCGCTCGCCACAGCGCGCGGTATTCTGCAACCTGAGGTTCGCCCGATTCCATCAGGTCCAGTGCCTCCTGCAGCCGGTCGTTTTCCATCAGCAATTCCACGAGCCGGCTCTTCACTTCGTCGTGATCAGGGGCGGTCGGATCCGCAAAGGCCGGATGCGATCGGTAAGCGCTCTCGGCTTCGGCCTCAATACCAAGCAAATCGAGAGCTCGAGCCCTCCAAAGGTGAGCATCGGACGCTTCCGGAATCGGTAGCAACTCCCCGCTTCCACTCTTCACGCGTACCCGCAGCAGAACGGGTTCTGTATCTGCTAGAAGGTCCGCACCATTTTCGAGGGCACCCGATCGAATCAAGGCCGCTGCGAGACAACTCGCCGTAGCGGCGGCCAGTGCCTCATCTCCGGCGCGTCGCATGGTGGCCTCGATTTGAGCGAGTATGCTGGACCACCGGTCGCCGGCCGGGGCGCGCCGTGCACTCGCGAGGTCGTAAAGTCGCGCCCGAGAGTCTGGGGTCTCGAGGGAACGCCCTTCCAGGAGAACAAGCAAACTCTCCGCCGCTCTCAGCCCGTTGTCGAACTCACCAAAGGCAAACAACAGCACTACCGAAGCCCGCGTGATTCGGAGGGTATCTTCTACGCGCTGTGCTTCGAGCGAAATCGACGCCGCCTCGACTAGGCGGGACACGGCCTCCGTTTTGTTCCTGAGCTGCAAGCTCTCCATGGCCGCGACCTGTAGCCGCTCGGCCATTAAGGTAGCGCGCCCCCCTACGTCGCCGGCCACCTCGGCAATCTCCACGCCGAGCCAGCGCAGTTGGTCTACGGCGCGGGAGGTCGACAACGCTTCCAGCTCAGTGAGCAATTTCGACAATTCGGTAAATGCCTGGCGCGCCACTTCGCGGTCCCGGGAAATCGATTCCCGTAGCACGTCCAGGTCACGGGCCTTCGCCACGCCTTCCCAGTAGCCCTCAGTGGTCTTCGCCATGCGATTCTCCTTGAAGCTTCGGACCCTCTTCCTGTGGGCGGTCGAATCGCCGCTTTGCCTCCCGGTACTCTTCGTTCTTCGGATCGAACTCGAGCGCACTCCTTATATAGTCTTGCGCGGCTCTCAGGTCGCCCATCGCATCCATGGTGCATGCCAATTCGTAGTACGCCGCCCCTTGCCGGGGCTCTTTCTGGAGACTCAAGATGAGCAGTAGCAACACCCCGGCCAGGTTGCCATCCATCCGCAGATATCTGGCCGCTTCCACGATCTGCTCCGGGCTCCCGAATGCGCGGATCATTTCTCCCACGCGATCCTCATCTCGCTCCGTCTTCCGCCACGGATCCTCTTTTTGCGTTTGTTGATAATAGTCGCCGGCGACCGCAAGCAAGCGTAGCTCGCGACTTTCCATTGTGCCGTGTAGCGGTGGGTTCGATTCAAAAGAGGCCACCGCGAAGCGCTCGAAGCACTGCGCTGCAAAATAGAGCCACTGTCCCTGTTGTTCGCCGGGTTGCCGGGTCAACCGGTGAAGCGTTATCACGCAGTCTTGGAAGGCGGTCCACGCGGCATCCCAATCCGGCCGGAGCCTGGACATCGCCATGTTGAACTGCGCCTCTGCGAGCACGCGGAGCGCCAGTGCTTGGTCAGGCGCAAGATGCACGGCCTCTAGCCCCTGTTGGCAAGCCTCGTCGGTGCGGCCCAATCGGGAATACACGAGCGCTAGACCCACGCGAAACGAAGCCCGGAAGGGCTCGTCGACAATGGCGTCCGCGTACCGCCCAAGCAACTCCTCGAGACGCCGCCCGATGGTGTATACATCAACCCGGCGGAAGTGTACTGCCATGTCATCAAGCGCCTGCTCGACCGCCCTCTCCATTTGCTCGAACGCCTCCTTCTGATTGCCGGTCCTGGCCAGCATCACTGCGTTGAGTGAGCGTGCACTGCCATCGTTGGGATTCTGAACCAGGTGTTCCTCCAGGAACTGGATGGCCTCCCCAGGCCGCCCTTCGTTCAATAGGGCACGAACTTTCATCTCCACGGGGTCTGGAGCCTTCGGGGTGGGCGTGGCCGGCCGCGGCTCCTCGTCTTCGCTTGCGCGTTCCTCCGACTGCAGAGCCTTAGCATCTCCGCCCGGAGATAGTCCGAGAGCCTCGCTCATTCTCCGCACCGAGTCGCAATACTGCTCGACGCTATCCCGGTCGTTCCGCAGGCGGGCGATGCCGAGCGCTTCCTCTTCGTAGCCGAGCGCCTCCGCCGAGCGCCCTTGACTCCACAAAGCCAGAGCCAGGTTATTGAGATCGTATTGTGCGGATTGCTGGTCCGGCAAAGCGCGCGAGATCTCTAAGGCCCGCCGGTGGAAGTTCTCCGCTGCGGCAAAGTCGCCCTCCAAATGCGCGATGGTGCCGAGATTTCCGAGCGAATCGCTTTTTCGCGCGGCGTTCGAGGCCGCATCAGCTGCGGCCAGCGCCCCTTCATACGCGTGGCGCGCTTCCGCTCGGCGCCCTAATCCGCGCAGGGTGTTGCCCCGATCGATCAGCGTCTTGGCGAGGGCGTCGCAGTCTTCCATGCGGCAGGCAATCGTCTCGGCCGCATCAATCTCTCGTAACGCCTCGAGTGGCCGATCCAAGGACTGCAAACTCCAGATGAGGCCCACACGCTGGTCCCATTCTTCGAAATCGTGCTTGGTTCGCCGTGCGGCCTCCGCACCTTCCGCATAGTATTTAGCCGCCGGTTCAAACTCGCCCTGCGCCGAATAGACCTGTGCGAGAACGTTCGAGCAGCCAAGCACGACTTCGTCTGGCACTTGTTTCCCCGCCGTCTCTAACGTGTTCGTTGCAACTTCCCGGGCGCCCGCGTAGTCGCCGGCAGCATAGGCACGCATCATCAACAATTTCGTGAACCGCCAGTCGCGCGGGAGGTGTAATTGGGAAAGGACTCGATCGGCCAGCTGGACGTGGTTGTATTCGAATTGCTGGTCCGTACCCCCGAACCACGTCTCGAGGTCCGGCATTAGCACTCTGGTTGCGGCCGCTCGAAATCCGCTTCGCACCAAGGTGTGCTGCAAAGCCACATCCAGGAGTTTGCATCCGGATTCGATGTTCTGCATTGCGAGCGTTCGGAGGATGTTTCGGGCAATCGTCGAACCGCAGTCCCCGGCACTGAACAGATCGGTCAGAGGTTCCTGGGTCATACGCTCTGGCTAGATGTCGAATTTCAGCGTTTCCGCGCTGTCCGCACTCCGGCGGGTAATCAGAGGTATTTGCAGTCCAGTGCGAAGTTCAGCGCGAGCCGACAATCGTAATTCACCGGAGTTTTTTGACCTCGGTGGCGTGGCCACGACCATCAGCAGGTGCACGTCGCCCTGGATCTCCGGATTGACCTGCGTTTGCGAGAAATCCCAAACCGGAGAAGACCCAAACGCACCGTACGTGGTGATCCGGTAGTGGTTCTCCTGGTGCTCTGTGCCGCCGCCTTCCTTGCCGCCCGCCTCGAGCACCTTGATGGTCAGTTTGTTGGAAATCTCGAAAGAGGAAGTGATCTTGATGGCGTCTTGTTGCGTTGCGGGGTACAGGGCAAAGGCAATCGGACGAAGCACCTCATCAGAGTCGCTTCCCAGTTCGAACGCGACCCGGAGCCACGTCAACCGGCATCCCGGCGCCGGCAAACAGGTAAGGTACGAACTGATCACCTTGAACTCTGGTGTGCCGTTCCAGCGGCTAGCGAGTGGCATTTTCTCTTGCGCATCCGCCTTCTGCAGCGCTTCCGGGGCCACATCCTCGGTAAACGGCTGGACGAAAACACTCTGCACCAAAACACGGTTGGGAGTCGAAAGGAGAAGTTTGACTTCTGCCGCGATGCGGGCGCGAGTTACTTCCTCCTCATTGGGGAGGAATTCCACTTCGTGGATTGGCGCATCCCCGCGATCCGGATGTTCGAAGATCACAATCCGCGGATTCTGACACAAATTCTCGTGCCGCACCACACCGCGTCGGGCAGACACAACAACATTCTCCGAACTGCGTCATCTTGCATTGAGCGCAGTCCTGGCTCTATTCTGACGTCCGGTCGGGTTTCACGATCTGGCTTACGTGGTTCGCGTCCGGCCATCACACGAAGGTAAATTCGTGACATGCGCGCGCCAAACCAAAGAATGACAATAATCGACGTCCAAGAGCTGTAGGATAACTATTGGGAACAACTGGGAACAAATTGCCATAGATTGCCCGCCTTAGAGCGATTGCAGAGTCGCGTTCCGCTTCCGCAGAGATGTGCGTGTAGATGTCTGCGGTCATCTTGATTGTGGAGCACCAGAGGAACTTTTGCGCCAGCTTCAGGTCTCCCGTCTGTTGGTTGACGATATTCGCAGCCGAATCCCTTAACGTGTGGAAGCATTGCGGACAGGCTGCTGGGATTTTGGCGGTGATTATACCGACTATATCTTGAAGAATGTTTACTCGTCGACGGTGTGGAATTAAGGACTCATGAAAACACAAAAAACAATTGGCATCGCGATCTTAGTGTGCAATGACCGTGTTCGTAGCGGTCAGCCAGTTTTCTCGGGACCGAATGACCTACGCGCTGCGCACTGCGGGTGATCCGCTGAGGTTTGTTCAGAGTGTGCATGAGATCGTGCGGGAGGCAGATTCACGCATACCCGTCACAAACGTGGTCACACAGGCTGCGGAAATCGACCGGACGATCAGCCGGGAACTCACGTTCGCGAAATTGTGTACGGCTTTCGCGGTTCTCGCTCTTCTGACCGCGTGCGCGGGACTCTACGGGACGGTGTCCTACAACGTCGCGCGGCAGGTCGGCGAGATTGGAATCCGTATGGCGCTGGGCGCGCAACGCGGCGCCGTGGTATAGATGGTTCTCCGCCACGTTCTACTACTTACTGGCGGCGGTGGGACTCGCGATCAGCGTGCCTGCCGCGTTGAGCGCGTCGCAGCTGGTCAAATCGTTTCTGTTTAAGACCCAGCCCAATGATCCGGGAACCGTGGCGCTGGCCGGTGTCGTCCTCCTAAGCGCCGCAATTCTCGCTGGCCATGCGCCGGCAAGGCGAGCCTCCCGAATTGATCCGCTGGCGGCTCTGCGGCACGAGTAAGACATGGTCCTTCGTACCGGAACGAAGGATGAAAATCCACCGCGCCCGCGCACATTGATCATGGTAGTTGCATCAGGAAGAGCGGTTCATGAGACGCTTACAAATTCCCGCTCGGCGAATTGACTGCCAGCGCTGCGAGGGGTCGCGGGTTGTACAAGATGGCCACGGGATTCTGCCGTTTCGTGGAGACAGTACGGGAGCTGTGTTTGACGCGATTCTTCACAACGATCCGACGGAGGCCGTGCGCCTGAACATCGCGGTGCCGGCAGAGTTGCAGCGGATCGAATGACCGCGTTTGACACTCAAACTACGCCGGTGGTAAAAATTACGTCGCCTCTGAAGGCCCCTTCCAGGAGGACACCGGTGACTTCCCTCTTCCCCCCATACAAGGCGATTGTCAGTTTCCCAATACTTGTGATGTCTTTCTTGTTGTTCGCCGAAGGTATCAAGCCCTCTTTCGCGCAATCGGTCAACGTGGTTTTGACGACTCCCGATCAAACATCGCTGCTTGCCCCGCAGGCGCCGTTGACCTTTGCTTCTAGAACCGCGGCACAATTGTCGATCAACATCAATGACACGATTCGCTATCAGAAGCTCGAAGGTGTAGGCGGTTCGTTCACCGACTCATCTGCATACCTGGTGTGGACCAAGCTCACGCCTACGCAGCGCTATCAGTTGATGAACGATCTCTTTAATCGACAAGGCATTCATTTGAGTTTTCTGCGGCAGCCGATGGGCGCCACCGATCTTGCACTGAGCAGTTACACCTACGATGACCTGGCACCCGACGAGACTGATCCCGATCAGGAGCAGTTCTCAATCGCTCACGATCAGGCGTACATCTTGCCTACCATTCGCGCAGCCATGGGTGCCAATCCCGATATCAAGGTTATGGCGCTGCCCTGGTCACCTCCAGCATGGATGAAGACAAATGACGCTCTGGGAGGGGGAGGATTCAACACCGCGAACTTTCCAGCTCTTGCCAAGTACTTTGCCAAATTCATTGCCGCCTACGAGGCGAACGGCGTCCCCATTAATTACGTCGCAGTGCAAAACGAGCCGCTCTACGAAACAGGCGGCTATCCCACCATGTTTATGAATCCTCTTGATGAAGGCCGGTTCATCGCCGAGTACCTCGGACCGGAACTTCGAAACAGTCACTTTCGCAACCAAAACTGGAACTTTAGCCGGCAGAACGAGGACCCTGGCGACGCCACGCCCGGAATCCTGGGCTATGAACACAACTGGGATAATCCTCGCTATCCGGAATTCCTTCTGCAGAACCCAGAGGTTCGCCCGTTTCTCGCCGGCGTCTCATTTCATTGCTACGCAGGCAACGTAGCTGATGCACAAAACGCCGTTCACGACCTCGATCCCGGAACCCCGATCTATTTCACCGAATGCACAGGAGGCTACTGGGCTCCCGATTTTGCGACGAACCTCGGCAACGACATCGAGGGACAAATAATCAACGTGCTGCGCAACTGGGGAAAGACCGTCGTGATGTGGAACATAGCGCTCGATCCCACTGGCGGCCCGACGGTGCAGCACGGTTGCGGCAATTGCCGCGGTATCGTGACCATCGACACCAGCACGACTCCCGCGACAGTTTCGCGCAATGTGGAGTACTACGCGCTTGGTCATCTTGCCAAATTTGTCGAAACGGGAGCCTACCGGATTGATTCGAACAGCTTCGGGCGCGGCAGCATTGAGGACGTCGCATTCAAGAATCCGGACGGCTCTATTGCTGTCCTCGTTTACAACGCGGCCACCACGCCAAGTGATTTCTCGCTGAACTGGAAGGGCAAGACCGTGAGTTACACGCTGCCCGCGGGGGCCGTTGCAACACTAAAGTGGGCTGGCTACACCGGCGACACATTCGACGTAACCGCCGGGCCCGGGTCGCGAACGATCGCTCCGGGAGGTTCGACGACCTTCGAGGTCGGCGTCGATCACTATGGATCAAATCATGCTCCCGTCGCGCTGCAAGTGCGGGGCCTGCCTGCGGGGGCAGATGGAGGCCTGGAGCGCATCCCGTTTACGGCCGAATGGGCCCTCGCCATCAACTCGGAGCCGAACCTGACCAGCGGTGCGTACCCAATCACCATCCTCGGGACGCAAGGTGCAACCGATCAGACTTCAACAGTGCAATTGAACGTCGGCGAACCGGAGGCGCCCTTCGGGGGAACTCCGTGGACGTTGCCTGGTCAGGTCCAGGCAGAGAATTTCGACAACGGCGGCAACTACATCGGCTATTTCAACCTGGATGCATCGGACCCAAGCGGTAATACCTATCGAGCCCCCGCATCGGTTGGGGTCGAACCAACCAGTGATATCGGCGGAGGATACGATGTTGGGTACACCAAGGAAGGCGAGTGGTTACGGTACACGGTGAACGTAACTCAGGGAGGGATTACGAACCTGCAGTCGCGTGTCGCTTCCTTGGGGCAGGGTGGGTACTATCACGTTTCGTTCGACGGCAAGAACGCGACCGGCAACTTGTTCGTTCCGGCAACCGGTTGGTGGCAGAACTGGACAACCCAGGTGTCACCTGCATTCATGCTCGAACCAGGAAAACACATTATGCAGGTCACGTTCGATGGGAATGGTCCAAGCGGCGGGATGGGCAATTTTAACTGGTTCGCTATCCAGCCCGTTACGCTAGGAACCGCGTCCCCGGGTTCTCCGGCAATGGTGCCTGGTCTGATTCAGGCAGAAGACTTCGACGCGGGCGGGAAGGGCATCGCCTACTGGAATGGGGCGACGAGCAACGGCGGCGGCGCCAATTATCGGCCCGGCGAAACGGTGTACATCGAGGATTGCTCGGACGTAGGCGGCGGGTACGACGTTGGCCAGACCAACCCTGGTGATTGGCTGAATTACACGGTCAATATTGCCTCGTCGGGCTCCTATACGTTGCGGGTGCGCGTCGCGACAGCAGTTGGCGGCGGTGTCTTCCATCTGGCTGTCGACGGCCACAGGGTGACACCCTTGGTCTCAGTACCGGAGACCGAAGGATGGCAGACGTGGCAGACGCTCGAGGTTCCTGCCGTCAAACTTCCGCAAGGTCTGCACACCTTGCAACTCGTCATGGATAGCGGCGGATACTACAACACGGTAGGCAATTTCAACTGGTTCTCTCTCCAGTAATCTAGTACAGGCCATAATGATCATGTGCGCTTCGGCCGGCCGCCCCGTCGGGAGATTCGAAAAATCATCACGACCGCCACAAATGCTTTGAGCGACACCTCGGGTCCTAACAACGGACCTATATTGTAGGAAGAAGACCTGGAGCAAATCCGGCGCGTTTTGTTAGGAAAATATAAGATGAAAACGCCAACGCAGCGGGATGAATAACGAAGTTGAAGTATCCGGCAGCGAAGTAATAGGCCGTGACGTTGTCAGCGGGATCGAGTATTCCACTGATGAGTCCGCCGCAAAATATCGCGACACCTAGCGCGAGTTTCCGGGTTATCGTCGCTTGGAACCCAGCAGGAGCGAAAAACGTCAAGTCTGGCGCGGCTGTGAGGCCTATCGGAGGAGCCAGCCGCCGTCAGGTAGATCCTGGGGTGGGGCCAAGGTGCCGTGGACCTACCCACCGTCATGGATGGGCGAGTGCATTGGCGATTTGACGCTCATTTTGGTTCGTCTCTCCCCTTGATATTCGAGCTGAACAGGGCTACCTTCAGTTCGAATGACGACTGGAGAGCGAGACAGCCAACTCGAACTGCTGCAGCGCACTCTGGACCTGCTGATTTTGCAGACGCTCGCCTTTGGGCCCGCGCACGGGCATGCGATCGCCCGCATCATCCAGCGGCGATCCGGCGAGGTGCTGCAAGTGCGGCGCGGGTGGCTCTACCCGGCGCCGCAGAGGCTGTGATGAAGAAGTTAGGCAGCGTCTCCCTGGCCAGCGACCACTCGCGCGCAGCGTGGGGATGGCTGTGGCCCGAGCGGCTGTGGCAGGATGTGCGCTTCGCGCTGCGCACCTTCGGCAAGAACGCCGGGTTCACCGTGGTGGCGCTCCTCTCGCTGATGCTGGGCATCGGAGCGAGCATCGCGTTGTTCAGCGTGGTTTACGGCGTCCTGATTGCGCCGTACCCCTACGCCAGGCCGAATCAAATCTGGGCGCCGACGGTGCTGGGCCCCAACGACGCAGTGCATGGCTGGCACTGGTATTCGCAGCGGGAAATGGAGGAGATCGAGAGGCTGTCGGCGTTTCGCGAGGTGATGGCCACCAGCGTGAGGCCGGTCCTGCTGACGGGCGGTATCAATCCAGAGAACTTCTACGGCGTCTTCCTCACCGGCGGAGCTTTCAACTTCCTCGAGGTGAAGCCGCTCATCGGGCGGACCATCCAGCCCTACGATATCGGACTGGCTGGGGAACCGGCGCCAGTGGTGGTGCTGAGTTACGGATTCTGGCAACGCTTCTTCAGCGGCGATCCCCACGCGATCGGCCGTACCATCACGCTTGATGACGCGCCGCGGACTGTCATTGGCGTGATGCCGCCGCGCTTCGGCTGGTGGACCAACGAGGCCTTCTGGTTGCCGCTGCGTATGGATCCGAAGGACCCGAGCGGCCTCGCGGTCATCGTGCGGCTCGCACCCGGCGTGACGCAACACGCCGCCGAGCAGCAACTGAATCAGCTCAACATCCAGTTCGCCGCGGAGCACCCGCAGGACTATCCGAAGGGCCAGCTGCGCACGATCCTTCTGAATTACATGGATATCACCGTGGCCAGCGGCGACATGAGCGCGAGCCTACATTTGCTGCTCGCCGCCGTCGGCCTCTTACTGCTCATCGCTTGCGTGAACGTGGCCAACCTGCAACTGTCCCGGACCACAGGACGCGCACGCGAGATTGCGATGCGGATTGCCATCGGCGCAGGCCGCGGCCGGTTGGTGCGGCAGCTGCTCACCGAAAGCGTGCTGCTGTCGGTCGTGGGCGGCGCGCTCGGCGTGTTGTTCGCGCTCGGCGCTACGCAGCTGATCGTCGCGCTGATTCCACCGGACTATGTACCGAACGAAGCGCGTATCACCATCAACGGCTACGTGCTGTTGTTCTCGCTGGTCGTGTCCATGCTCACCGGCATTCTGTTCGGCCTCGCGCCGGCGCTGCGCTCGTCGCGGCCGGACCTGGTGGGCACGCTCAAAGACGGCGGGGGCGGCGCCACCGGCAGCCTGCGGGGACACGCCGTGCGCAACTGGCTGGTGGTGGCGGAGATTTCGCTCTCCGTCATCTTGCTAGCCGGAGCAAGCCTGGCGGTGCGCGGCTTTGTCCAGATCCTGCACGTCGATCCTGGCTTCCAGCCGGAGCGCGTCCTCCGCATCAGCTTCACTCTCGCGCCCAACCGCTACCCTACCTGGCAGCAGCGCAACGCGCTCGACCGCACACTGCTGGAAAGCGTGAAGAACCTGCCTGGTGTCCAGGCCGCTAGCCTCGGCAACGAGGCCCTGCCCTATATCGGATGGCGCTCCTCCTTTTCCA
>Ga0210403_10001468_pt1 | contig 22354 bp, 15 predicted proteins | sample IncBWC19MmetaG_FD_150863 | JGI IMG/M metagenome (GOLD analysis project Ga0210403, IMG submission 150863) | Forest soil microbial communities from Barre Woods Harvard Forest LTER site, Petersham, Massachusetts, United States - Inc-BW-C-19-M | ecosystem: Environmental > Terrestrial > Soil >... | reverse complement strand
GCGCGAGAGTTGCACCGGAACCTCTTCCCTTCCCTTGGGTGGCCGTTCGATTCGCGTAGTCTCTGCCACATCAGGAGCCATTGCGATACTGAGGCCGCCGAGCAACTGAATCCGTTCGGCGATGGTATCGACAAGTTCCGATTGCTCATTGAAATGCTTGTCGAAAAGCAGATGAAGCTGATAAAACGTCGGACCAGCGACTTGCCAATGCGATTTCTTGTACAGATCGCGGAGAGTCATGGTGTCGGCGAGCAACTGGTTGAGTCGTTCCGTCATTTCCAGACGCACCGGCTCTTCCAGTTCCAGGGGCAACGCATGGTTCACGGTGCCATACTGCTGAATTTCACGCGCCCGCTGATGTATGTGTGGCTGGGCATTAAGTTTCGAAGCAGGTTTTTTCGGCATGAGGAGTCTCCTATTTATCGCGCTGTTTAATTCAATGTTTGATTCTGCCTGACTTGGATGCAATCTATCTGTAACCGTTACGGCGTGATCAAAACTAAGTAACACCTGAAGGGTCTACTACTCGTCAGTATGGATGTTTTCGACGGACCCGAGGATTCCTGTTTCAGCACAAAATATGACTCCGTCGGCAGGTTCGTCCCGAAGTCGCCAGCAAAATTCTTCGCGATTGTCTATCATGGAGAATTCCTGCTCATAAATGGAGAAACCAGACGTGGCTGAGACCAAGACCAACGGATTGGAAGTGCTCGAAACTCGGGAATGGCTTGATTCCCTCGACTACGTGTTAGCTGAAGGCGGCCCGGAGCGCGCCGGACGGTTACTGCAGCAGTTGTCGCTGCACGCAAAGCGGGCCGCGGGAGTAAACCTTCCGTTCACAGCCACCACACCTTATCAGAACACAATTCCTGCGGTTCAGCAGCCGCCGTTTCCCGGAAGCCAAGAGATGGAGCGCCGCATTAAGAGCCTCGTGCGCTGGAACGCGCTGGCTATGGTGGTGCGTGCCAACAAACTGCAGGAAGGCATTGGCGGACACATTTCAACCTTCGCCTCGGCGGCCACTCTTTACGAGGTCGCATTTAACCATTTCCTGCGTGCCCAGACCCAGACTGGCGACCGCGATCTCGTCTATTTCCAGGGCCATGCCGCCCCCGGCATGTACGCTCGCGCCTATCTCGAAGGCCGCATACCCCGCCAGAAACTGGAGAACTTTCGTCGTGAACTGAAACCCGGCGGCGGCCTCTCTTCTTATCCTCACCCCTGGCTCATGCCTGATTTCTGGGAATTCCCCACTGTTTCCATGGGATTGGGTCCCATCCAGGCGATTTACCAAGCCCGGTTCATCCGCTATCTCGAAAATCGTGGGCTGAAACTGTCGACCGACGGCAAAGTCTGGGCCTTCCTCGGCGACGGCGAAATGGATGAGCCCGAGTCCCTGGGCTCCATCACGCTGGCTTCGCGCGAACGGCTCGACAATCTGATCTTCGTCGTGAACTGCAATCTGCAACGTCTGGACGGCCCGGTTCGCGGGAACGGCAAGATCATTCAGGAACTTGAAGCCATTTTCCGTGGCGCCGGCTGGAACGTCATCAAGGTCATCTGGGGCGGCGACTGGGACACTCTCATCCGAAGCGATCGCGACGGTTTGCTGGTCAGGCGCATGGGCGAGATCAGTGACGGTCAGTATCAGAAATATTTCGTCGAGAGCGGCGCTTACTTCCGGCAGAACTTCTTCGGAACCGATCCCCGTCTGCTCAAGATGGTCGAGCATCTTTCCGACGAACAACTCGCGCGCATGCGGCTGGGAGGACACGATCCCATTAAAGTCCACGCTGCATATAAAGCAGCTGTAGAGAACCGCGGCTCGCCGACCATCATTCTGGCGAAGACCATTAAGGGCTATGGCTTGGGCGAGGCTGGCGAGGGCAAGAACATCACCCATCAGCAGAAGAAACTGAATGACGATGAGCTGCAAATGTTCCGCTCACGCTTCGGCATCCCTATCCCCGATGATGAACTTCACAATGCTCCGTTCTATCGTCCCGCGGACGACAGTGCGGAAATCACCTACATGAAGGAGCGCCGCAAGCAACTGGGCGGCTACCTGCCGGAACGCAAGGTACGAGCCAAGCCGATCAGTCCGGTCTCCGAATCTCACTTCGAGGAGTTCTACAAAGGCACCGAGGGCCGCGATGTTGCCACCACCATGGTCTTCGTCCGCCTGCTGGGAAAACTGCTGCGCGACCCGGAGATCGGCAAGCTCATCGTGCCGATCATTCCAGACGAAGCCCGCACCTTTGGCATGGAAGCGCTGTTCCGCCAGGTGGGTATCTACTCCAGCGTCGGCCAGCTTTACGAACCCGTCGACATGGACACCCTGCTCTATTACAAGGAAGCCAAGAACGGACAGATCCTCGAGGAAGGCATCACCGAGGCCGGCTCGATGTGCTCGTTCATCGCTGCGGGCACGGCATATGCAAATCATGGAATCAACACCATTCCGTTTTTCATTTACTACTCGATGTTTGGCTTCCAGCGCATCGGCGACTTGATTTGGGCCGCGGCCGATATGCGCACCCGTGGATTCCTGATTGGAGGCACCGCCGGTCGCACGACGCTAGCCGGCGAGGGCTTGCAGCACCAGGACGGTCACAGTCACGTGCTGGCACTGTCCGTGCCAAATCTGCTCGCCTACGATCCAGCCTTCGCGTACGAGATTGCCATCATTATTCAGGATGGCATCAAGCGCATGTACGTCGATCAGGAGTCTATCTTCTATTACTTGACTGTCACCAATGAACCATTGCCCATGCCCGAGATGCCGCATGGTCCGGAAGTCCGGGACGGTATTCTGAAAGGCCTGTATCGTTTCAAAGCTTCGGAGAAGAAGGACGCCAAGCTGCGCGCCCAGCTCTTCGGCAGTGGAACCATCATGTTCGAAGTGCTCAAAGCCCAGCAGATTCTGGAAGAGAAATACGAAGTGGCCGCCGACGTTTGGAGCGTGACCAGCTACAAACGGCTCTATCAGGACGGCAACGACTGCGAGCGCTGGAACATGCTGCATCCAGGCGACACTCTGCGTGTCCCGTTCGTGACGCAATGTCTAAAAGAAGCACCCGGGGTCTTCGTGGCCGCATCGGATTATATGAAGGTGCTTCCGGAATCAATTTCGCAGTGGGTGCCGCGTCCGCTGGTGGCCCTGGGTACGGATGGTTTCGGCCGCAGCGAGGGCAGAGCTTCACTTCGCGACTTCTTCGAGGTAGACGCGAAGCACATCGTTCTGGCGACGCTAACCGCGTTGGCCCGTGATAAACAGATCAAACCGGAGATACTCCAGAAGGCGATCAAAGACCTGGGCATCAATCCGGAAAAACTGAACCCGGCCAACACTTAGTAGCGACGCTGGAACAACGGAGAAAGAATTAAAGTGACAGAATTCAAGCTACCGGAACTCGGCGAAAACATAGACCAGGGGGACCTTGTCCGTCTGATGATTTCGCCCGGCGCGACCATCACGCAAGGCCAGGCCGTGATGGAACTGGAAACCGACAAGGCCGTCGTCGAAGTGCCATCCACCGTAAGCGGCGTGGTGAAAGAGATTCGCGTTAAAGAGGGAGAGAAGATCAAAGTTGGGCAGGTAATCTTCACCTTCGAGAACGGCGCGAGCGGTGTAGCGCGGGCGCCATCGCCAGCAAAGGAACTCAAAGTACAGCAAGCTGCCGCGTCAGCCTCGGCCGCAAAAGCAAGTCCGGTCGAGCCGCCGGCGCAAACGCCATCAGCACCCGTTCAGAGAGAGCGGCGCATTACCAGCTCGCCGATCGCGGGTCCCACCGAATTCAAATTGCCCGAACTCGGAAAGAACATCTCCCAGGGCGATCTCGTCCGGCTCATGATTTCTCCTGGCATCAAGGTCTCCGAAGGCCAGCCGGTGATGGAACTTGAAACCGATAAAGCGGTGATCGAAGTACCCTCCTCGATTAGCGGAATCATCAAAGAAGTCCAGGTAAAACAGGGCGACAAGATTAAAGTTGGCGACGTTATCTTCACGCTTGAAGGTGCGGCCGCGCCGCAAACAGAGCGCCCACGGCACCTTCCGGTCGAGCACGTGTCCGGACAGCAAGGAGCGCGGCTCGCTTTCCAGGCCGCGATCCAAGCAGAAGGCAAGACGGAAGAACAGGCGCTTCCACGCGACCAACCGCAGCCGCTTCCGCCGAGCTTCACCATGCCGGCTCAGCTCGAAAAAGTGGCAGGCTCCGAGCGCGGAGCACCAATCCCCGCGGCCCCGCATGTCCGTCGATTAGCGCGCGAGATCGGCATCGACATTCACAATGTGAAAGGAACCGGCCCTGGCGGCCGCATCAGCGAGCACGATGTCAAGGCGCATTCGAAAGAGCTGCTCGCTTCGGTTGCGGCGGCTGCGCAAGCACCACGCGGAGCTCAATCCGCTCAGCCGGAATTGCCAGATTTCACCAAGTGGGGAAAGGTCGAGCGTGTCTCGATCCGTGGTGTGAGGCGTAAGACCGCGGAACATCTGTGGCAGGCGTGGACCACGGTCCCACACGTCACGCAGAACGATAAGGCCGACATCACGGAACTCGAGCATCTGCGCGCGCGCTTTGCTCCCAAGGCGGAAGAGGTCGGTGGCAAGATGACAGTCACGGCGATCGCACTCAAGGTGTGCTCGTCCGCGCTGAAAATCTTTCCCCAGTTCAATGCCAGCATCGACCTCGCGAAAGACGAGATCGTCTACAAGCAATACATCAACATCGGCGTTGCCGTGGATACCGATCGTGGCCTGCTGGTCCCTGTCATCCGTGACGTTGATAAGAAGAACATCGTCGAGCTCGCCGCCGAACTCACGCAGCTTTCCAAGAAGGCCCGTGAAAAGAAGCTCACGCTGGCGGAAATGGAAGGCGGCACTTTCACCATCACCAACCTCGGCGGAATTGGCGGCACCGGATTCTCTCCTATCGTGAATTATCCCGAGGTCGCGATCCTGGGCTTGTCGCGTTCCAGCACGGAACCGGTGTGGCTCAATGGAAAGTTCGAACCGCGGCTGGTGCTGCCAGTGTCATTGTCTTACGATCACCGGCTGATCGACGGCGCAGACGCTGCCAGATTCTTGCGTTGGATCGCGGAAGCCTTTGAGCAACCGTTCTTGCTCTCGGTTCAAGGATAAAAACAAAATCTGGAAACCACAAAGGACACAAAGTTACACGAAGGAAAACCTGAGCCGAAGCTGACCAGCGCGCATTCTTTTGTGAACCTTCGTGTCCTCTGTGGTTAATGATTTCCTATGGCAGACGCTTCGAACATACACATCGCGGTAATCGGTGGCGGGCCAGGCGGGTACGCCGCCGCCTTCCTCGCCGCCGATCTAGGATTGAAAGTTACGCTGATCGACCCGGAACTGAATCCGGGCGGCGTCTGCCTTTACCGCGGCTGTATCCCGTCAAAGGCACTTCTCCACATCGCCAAGTTGATTGATGAAACCCGCCACGCGAAAAACTGGGGAATCGAGTACAGCGATCCAAAGATCGACCTATCCCGGCTGCGTTCCTGGAAAGAAGGCGTAGTCAAAAAACTGACCGGCGGCTTAGGCGTGCTGTCCAAACAACGAAAGGTCGAATATATCCAAGGCAGAGCGGCGTTCGAGAATTCGAATACGCTGCGCGTCAGCCGCACAAACGGCGCCGAAGAGTCGCTTACCTTCGACCGAATCGTCATCGCCACCGGCTCGCGGCCGGCGATAGTCCCCAGCCTCAAGCTCGAAACCCCGCGCATGATGGATTCCACATCTGCCCTAGACCTGAACGAAGTACCTGGCACTCTACTCGTTGTCGGCGGTGGCTACATCGGCCTGGAACTCGGCACCGTGTACGCCGCCCTCGGCTCCAAAGTCTCGGTCGTGGAGATGCTGCCCGGGCTTCTGCCAGGAGCAGATCGCGATCTCGTCCTACCTTTACACAAGCGCGTGGAGAAGATTTTCGATTCCATCCTGCTCAACACAACCGTCGCTGCGGTGAAAGAAGAGTCTGGTGGAATTCGCGTCACCTTCGACGGCCCCGAAGTAAAAGAACGCGAGAAGCTATTCGACAAGGTTTTGGTTTCGGTGGGACGCAAGCCCAATTCCGAAATCCCGGGCCTCGAAAAAACTCAAGTCAAACTCGGACAGCGTGGCTTCATCCAAGTAAACAAGCAACTGCAAACCGACGACCCCGCCATCTATGCCATCGGTGACGTAGTCGGCGAGCCCATGCTTGCGCACAAGGCTTCGCACGAAGGACGCACCGCGGTCGAAGCCATCGCCGGACACAAAGTCGCCTTCGAACCCAATGCGATTCCCGCCGTCGTCTTCACCGACCCCGAGATCGCCTGGTGCGGCCTCACCGAAACTCTGGCGCAAAAAGATAATCGCGAAATCAAAGTTGCCAAGTTCCCTTGGGGAGCTTCGGGACGCGCCATGACCATCGACCGGACCGAAGGCATGACCAAGCTGCTTATCGATCCGCAGACCGAACGCGTGCTAGGCGTAGGAATTGTCGGCGTCGGCGCGGGCGAACTCATCGCCGAAGGAGTGCTCGCTATCGAGATGGGCGCTCTCGCCAAAGACATTGCGCTCACCATCCACCCGCATCCCACGCTCTCGGAAACGGTTATGGAATCAGCCGAGGTTTTCTTCGGCACCAGCACTGACGTCTATCGGCCCAAACGTCCCTAAGAACTCAAGCCGATTCCGCGAGGTTGGCTTCCCTTTCGGTACAATGAACTCTCGCTCCGCTCAGGCATCTTTCGCGGGCGCATGATTCGCATCAATTCGCGCCCTTCCTCTGGAGAAGGAACCATGTCTTCGTTTTTCTTTAAGCGAGCCTGCTGGCTTCTTTTGTGCGCAGTGATCTCCGCGACCGCCGATGGGCAAATTCCCGGCCTGCCCAAGACCACGCCCGAGTCTACCCCGCCGCCCGTTACGGACCCATTAGGCCGTGACACTCCCAACGGCACCATATATGGATTTCTCCATGCCGTTCAGACGGGAAACTACACCACTGCAGCGCAGTATCTGCAAATGACCAACGCCAAGCGCGCGGCGCAAGGCGAGGAACTCGCCACAAAGTTGAAGACTGTGCTGGACCGCGCATTTTCCGGCAACCTGAGGCTGATCAGCAATCAGCCGGAGGGATCTCCACAAGAAGGATCTTCTCCAAACCAGCAGCGCATCGGTGTTTTGTCCGCCGGAGATGTTGATGCCGACCTCGATCTGGTTCGCGTCACCGATTCCGGAGGCGTGAAAATCTGGTTGATCTCCTCCGACACCTTGGCCAAAGTTCCCGATCTTTACGACCGGCTCGAGGTCCATCAGGTGGAAGCCCATCTGCCTGATTTCCTGGTGAAGTACGAGTTCTCAGGGATCGCGATATGGCAGTGGCTGGCTATCTTGCTTGCCGTCCCCATCTCCGCGGCTTTGGGTTGGCTCACCGTTCGGATCCTGAGCCTGTATCAAAAACTGCGCCGCCATTCTGCAATACCCCGCCCGGGTGCCTGGAATGCCATCTCGAACCCGCTCTGGCTTGTTTTTGCCACCGTTTATGACGCCCTGTTGGTGCGACAGACCGGCTTGCCGTTATTGGCGCGCCACCACCACCAGGAAGTAATCAGCGTGGTGTTCATCGTCGCATGGGCCTGGTTGCTCTCTCGAATCGTTCAGCAGATAGCACGGCGGGTTCGTGAACGCGCAATCCGCGCCGGCCGCACCGGTACTGGGTCGCTCTTGCTTCTCGGTGAACGCGTTCTCAAAGCCATTATTTCCATCGCCGCTATCTTCGCCATACTTAGCTCTCTCGGCGTCAACATGACCACCGCCCTCGCCGGACTGGGCATCGGCGGAATCGCCATCGCCTTCGCCGCCCAGAAAACTCTGGAGAATCTTTTCGGCGGCGTTTCTCTGCTGGGAGATGAAGTCATCCGCGTGGGCGACATCTGCCGCTTTGGCGACAAGACCGGAACGGTGGAAGATATCAGCCTCCGCTCCACTCGCATCCGCACTCCTGAACGCATCGAGCTCTCTATTCCCAACGGCTCGCTCGCCACCATGAACATCGAGAACCTGAGCCGCCGCGACAAAATCCTTTTCAATACCAAGCTGAGCCTGCGCTACGAGACCTCCGCCGACCAGTTGCGCTACGTGCTCGCCCAGATTCGCCGCCTGCTCTATGAACATCCCAAAGTCGAAACCGACGGCGCCCGCATTCGATTTATCGGATGCGACAACAGTGCGCTAAACCTGGAAGTCTTCTCCTACGTATTAACCAGAGATGGCGCGGAGTTTCTCGCAATTCAGGAAGATCTTCTGCTCAGAATACTGGATATCGTCGAGGCTTCAGGCACTACCTTCGCCTTCCCCTCCCGCGTTCTTTATCTCGGTCGCGATTCCGGCTTGGACCAGGAGAAGACTGCGTCAGTCTCGCATGAAGTGCAACAGTGGCGAGAGAACAGCAAGTTGCCCTTTCCCGATTACGCGCCCGCCGACATTTCCGAGTTCAGCAATTCCCTTCCCTATCCGCAACCCGAGTCGGCTTTAAGGAGCAAGAAATAATGAAGAGGAACACGAAATGAACCAAGCCCGCCGATTGACGCTACTCGCGATCGCTGTCCTATGCGTCACCGTACCACTTTGCTCAGAGGAGATTTTGATGCAGAACGCTTCCACCCCTGCCAAGGCATCCGCGGCAGCACCATCCTGGATGAATACCTCGACCATCAAACTGCAAAACGAACTGACCGCGAAGTACGGTGCTCAACAAAAGCCTCGGCTCGACCGCGGTCTTCACCAGGTAGCCGAGTTCTGGCGCGCGGAAGATGGCGATGCAACCGTGTTCGAGGAATTCGTTCGCACCAATTTCGCGGGCGACCAGGCCACTCTCGACACCATGTTCTATCGCTTCCAGAGCATGCTCGAACAACTCGATGGTCACATCCACGAAATTCGCCGCGAGTTTAATCAGCAATCCGATCTCGACTTGGGCCCGGTGCTCCCTTTCGACGAAGTCTTCGCCGGCTACGATCCTTCCGCCCACGTCCTCGACGATTTCTTCAACAACAAACTTGCCTTCACCGTTCTCCTGAACTTTCCCCTCACCACGCTCGACGAACGCCTGAAAGAGGGGCCCACCTGGACCCGCCGCCAGTGGGCCGAAGTCCGGCTCGCGGAACGTTTTGACAAGCGCGTTCCAGCCGAGGTCAATCTCGCTATCGCCCAGGCCGCCGCCGAATCCGGGCAATACATTTCGCAATACAACATCTGGATGTACCACCTGCTCGATGCGCAAGGCCAGCGCCTCTTCCCGCCCAAAATGCGTCTGCTAAGCCACTGGAACCTGCGCGATGAAATCAAAGCCAACTACTCTGACCGCCAGAGCGGTCTGGCCAAGCAACGCATGATCCAGCAGGTGATGGAGCGCATTGTCACTCAGACGATTCCACAAGTCGTCATCAACAATCCCGCCGTCGACTGGAATCCGTTCACTAATGAAGTCAAATCTGCCGCGGAAAAAGATTCAGACGCCACCAGCAGCCAACCGATCACGAACACTCCAGAGCCCGACACGCGCTACGCAACCCTGCTGAAAGATTTCAATGCCGCCCGTAAAGCCGATCCATATTCTCCAACCGCACCCACGCTGATCGATCGCCGCTTCCAGGAGGACCGTGAAATTCCGGAAGCGCAAGTAAAAGCCATGCTGGAACAGGTTCTGACTTCCCCGCTCGTGGCGCAAACCGCGCGGCTGATTCAATCTCGCCTCGGCCGTCCGCTCGAGCCCTTCGATATCTGGTACAACGGCTTTCGTCCCGGCAGCCAGTACACCGAGGCACAGTTGGACGAGATCGTCGCGAAAAAGTATCCCACCGCCGAAGCCTATCAAAAAGACATTCCCAACCTGCTCATCAAGCTCGGCTTTTCTCCGGATCGTGCGCAGTACGTGGCCGCCAACATCATCGTCGACCCAGCCCGCGGCTCCGGCCACGCCATGGGAGCCGGAATGCGTGCCGAGAAAGCCCACCTCCGCACTCGCGTCGAAAAAACCGGCATGAACTACAAAGGCTTCAATATCGCCGTACACGAAATGGGACACAACGTGGAGCAAACCTTCTCCCTCAACGACAACGATTTCACCCTGCTGCAAGGCGTGCCCAACACAGCTTTCACCGAGGCTCTCGCCTTCGTCTTTCAGGGACACGACCTCGAACTGCTCGGCCTTCCCGCTCCGGACGCGAAAAGCCAGGCTGAAAAAACCCTGAACGACTTCTGGGGCACCTATGAAATCGCCGGCGTCGCGCTCGTCGATATGGCCGTCTGGCACTGGATGTACGATCACCCGCAAGCCACTCCGAAGCAACTCGACCAGGCTACGGTTCAAATCTCGAAAGACATCTGGAACCGTTACTATGCTCCCGTCTTTCACAAGGATGACGTTGTGCTGCTCGGGATCTATTCGCATATGATCGACTCATTCCTCTACTTGCCCGATTACCCCATCGGCCACCTGATCGCCTTCCAGATCGAGCAGCAGATGAACAAAGCCGGCAGCATCGGCCCCGAGTTCGAGCGCATGGCAAAGATGGGCCGCATCACCCCCGACCTATGGATGGAACGCGCCACCGGCCGTCCCGTAGGCCCAGAAGCCCTGCTGGAAGCCACTCAGCGCGCGCTAGCCTCCACGCCTTAAATGGAGGACGGGCGTCCCCCCCGTCTCGAAGATGCGATCGAAACAAACGGAGCCGGGATCGTCGAAAAACAGCCGCGAAGCGGCATCAAGGCGAATGGCTCCGGTAACATTGACTTGCCTCAATCCCTGTGTGACAATCCGCCCAGAATCGCTTGGGCTGCTTGCGTCGTGGAGCTGCCTGCTCGAACTTTCCGATGCCTACTCCAGCGCCGCAAATCACGACCACAATCGCATGGCCATAGCCAGAGAAGGAGCATTGGTTTTGCCCGCATTACTCGCCATCGCCGCCGGATGGACCGATTACCGCTCCCGCCGCATTCCCAACTGGCTGACCGTCCCCGGCCTCGTGCTCGGGATCGCAGCAAATTCGTGGCTGCGCGGCTGGCCGGGAACCAAAGATTCCCTGTTAGGTGCAGCCCTCGGATTAGCCTTGCTTCTACCCTTCGTCCTGATCCGCAGCCTGGGCGCGGGCGACTGGAAATTCGTAGGCGCCCTCGGAGCGTTTCTAGGCCCGCAAAATCTGCTAACAGTATTGCTGCTTGGAATTCTGGTGAATGGTCTGATGGCGGCAATCATGATTGTCCGGAAGAAGCGCGTCCGCGAGACCGCCCGCAACCTGGCCCGCATGCTGGCCGCGTTCCTGACTCTGCACTTGCCCGGACCCGACCTGACTTTGGATAATCCAGACTTGGTGAAAGTCCCGTTCGGCGTAGCCGTGGCAATCGCGGTTATTCTATACACAGGCCGGCAAGCCTGGGGATTTGCATGATGATTGAGCTTGCACAATGCAGCGACAAACCAAGCTCCTGTCATTCCGAGCGAGGTTCCGGCCTCCGCTCGCGGAGGATGGAACGCAGTCGAGGAATCTGCAGTTTGATCGGCGGAAAAACCGGTTCATCAGCTCAGCTCGAAATGACAGTTGCAAATTTGCGTGGTGAATATGTAAGCGCGCGTCCTCGCGCTTGCGGGAGTAAATGAAAAGTGTTGAGGCTGAAAAAAATCGCGACCGGAACCACCGGCTCAGAAATCGCCGAAGCCGCCCTGGTGCTACCCATTTTCTTTGTGATCATGTTGGGCATCTACTGGTTCGGGCGCGCCTTCAACACCTACGCCACCATCAATCACGCCGCCCGGGAAGGGGCCCGAGCGGCCGTGGCGCAGACCTGCGCCACCTGTGGCAGCCCCAACATCTCGCTGACCACGAATCAGATTGCCACCCAAGTCAAGCAGTCCCTCCAGGCTTCCAGGCTCGATCCCACCCAGGTACAAAATCTCGGCGGAAGTCGCACGGCGTGCGGAGGTCTCGGAACCACGAGCTGCCAAGTGCCCAGCTCCGGACCGCAGATTTGCGTCTTCTATAATGTGCAACTTTCCAACACTTTGCCCGCTGGCTCTGGCGCGCCCGCATGTGGAGTTTCGGTTCAGTTCCAATATCCGTATCAATTCGCCCTTCCGTACACTTCTCTGAACATGCAGAAAATCATGCTCAACGCCGGCGTCCAGATGACGGGAGAATACTAGGCCCATGTTCCGCGAGAACGAGAGCTTATTGTTGTCATCCCGAGCGAAGCGAGGGACCTCGGTTCTTCCCATCGGCGGAGATCTCGAAACATTCGCCTTTGGGTGGCGCAGCGCTTTCAGTGCTGCGATCTACGCTCTCCAATCAGCGACGGCTTTAGCCGCTGAGGTAATAAGGGCGAACTTTTTAGAATTCCCGAAAATCCTGGCCAATCAGCATAAAAGCATCTCGAAAGACGAGAAGGGCGTCGCACCGAACCACCCTCGGCAGGGTTTCTGCCTGCTTCGAGAAACCGAGGCCGCCGCCCTCATCGAATTCGCCGTTGCTCTACCCTTGCTCGTGGTGTTAGTCGTGGGAATCTTCGACTTTGGCGGAGCCTTCAACCTGAAGCAGAAACTCAACAACGCGGTGCGCGAAGGCGCGCGCTTCGGAGCCTCCCAGCCTACCAATGACCTGGCCCAAGGCCAACCGCCATCCGTGAGCGCGATCCGCTACGTGGTCGACTCGTACTTGCAAACCGCTGGAATCAACGACTGCGGTCTGAGCACGGCATCCGAAGTTTTGGTGTCGGCATACTCCTGGGGGTTCACCGGTAACACCGGTTGTACGACAACCCTGACCGTGAGCCGCCAAGTTCAGGTTCAGGAAACAGTGGGGGGAAACACAGTAACGATGTTCTGCACTACCGTCAATATCGTGTACCCGTATCAATGGCATTTCAATAACGTCATCCAGTTGTTGGTGCCCGGTGCCAATTACACTCTCGGGAATATTCACAGCGACGCCACTGCCGTCAACATGGATTGAGGTTACCGACGCAGATGAAGCTCTTTTCGCGACAGCGCCAAAACGAACAGGGCCAGACCATCATACTCGTCGCCATATCGCTGGTCAGTCTGCTGGCCATGGCCGCATTGGCGATTGATATCGTAACGTTATATTTGGCCAGCAGCGAGATTCAACGCGCCGCCGATGCCACCGCATTGGCTGCAGCCAAGGCAATTGCAGATTCCGGCGTCACCACCCTGCAGGCGACCGACCCCACCCTGCCGGGTGCCCAAACTTTGGCTCAGAACATGGCTACGGCGGCCGTCACTGGCCTCATGAGTGCATCGGCGGTCAACTGGGTGGCCGGAGCGGCGCCGACGTTGAATACGATAACGCCAATACCCATCGACTGGACTCGCCAAGGGAATCCGCACGTCACCATCAGCTTGAGGAGCAGCAATCTACCTACTTTTTTCTCCAAAATCTGGACGGGAACTCCCCCCAGCGTAACCGCCACCGCAACCGCAGAAGTCTACAACCCCGCCAACCTTCCAACCTTCACACCCATCACCCCATTAAGCCTGAAGCCATGGCTCGTCGCCAACGCCGACCCCAACAATGCCATTCAACCCACGCCATTCGTCGACATTGGGACCGGAGCGGTTGAAGAGAACGTAATCGGAGAACAACTCAATCTCATCGCCGATTGTATGAATTCCAACCCTAATAAGTGCTTATTGAGAGGTGGTCACAACCCTCCCAAGGCGACTCGGGCCACTCTTGAGGTTGACTACGTGCCATTGCAAGTCTCCAGCCCGCCCAACTCCAAGAACGTGTGCCCAGCGTGCGCAGCTGGGACGACCGACTATGAACACAGCATTGCATGTGCCGACGCCACCACTTACGTAGCGCCGACCTGCGGTGGCAGGGTCACAAATGGCCCTACCAATGCAGTCTGGGCTGACACTTTTAATCCGCGGGGAATCGCGGGACTTAGCGCCACCGGAACAGAATGTCTGATAAATGCCGGAGGTCCCGGACCATGGGACGGATCTACTAACTTCCAGGACCAGCTCACCATCCCAGGGTGGCCTACGAATCCACCACAGATTAAGGCGGGATCCGGCGCCCTGGCTGGAAATCTGGTCACAACATCAAGTTCCATCGTGACCATCCCGATTGTCGACATAAGCATGGGGACCGGTAACTTTCCGGCGAGCCCCGGGGCGGTTTTGGTGGTGGGGTACATTCAGGCTTTCATCAACCAGATCAACCCAGTCGGCGGGCCGTTCCCCGCCGGGGATATAAACGTAACTGTCCTTAACATTGCCGGCTGCAGCGATAACGACAATGGCGCCATTCCCGTGATCGGCGGCTCGGGCACCTCGCCCATCCCCGTCCGCCTGATTACTCCTCCATAATCCGGTATCTCGCAGCCCCCATAATTCCACCCTGTCATCCTGAGCGGAGCAAAGGATCTATGCATTTTGCTCGCGTCGCCAGTCACCTGCCCCTATCACGGAACCTCAGGAGGTACACAACAGAATTCCCGACTTTCTCGTTGACGCCTTATTCCCAACCAGATAACCTATATACAAATGCATTATCTACTGGATAATGCACGCTCTTTGACAATCTGACCAAGGCCTTTGTGAGCACCACCGCACATTAAACGCGAGCGACTCAAAACCTCCGGCTACAACCGCTGAGGGTTGCGGCCGCGGACTTTCTGCCGTTCCAAAACGGGACGACGCTACCCGCAACTCCCATGTTCTCTAGATTTTGCGTGTAACTCCTGCAAACTCAAAGATCTAGCACATGGTCGTAAAAGTAATCCTTTGTTTTCTGGATTTTGCAGCCAAAGGGGGGAGGGGGGTACCCGGTACTAAATAGTAAACTTGTCCCACTTTGGGAAGCCTCAGAAACGAACGATGCGGCTCACTTCGTCAGCGGCGTTAAGATCTCTCCTAGCACATCCAGCCCTTGGATTCGCTCCAGGTGAGGATTCCTGATTCCATCGTGGTACGCAATGGAGTAGGTCTTGAAGAACTTGGCATTCTCGACCAGCAAATCAATCGGCTGCTGGCTGTCTTTGGAAGTGCGCAGCGCATCCAGCAACACATCTCTCGAGCAGGCTCGACCGTTGATCGCGACCAGCTTCATCCCCGGACCAATCCCGGCCGCGTAAGCCGGCGAGCCATAAATCACGTCCGAGAGCACGCCATCTTCTCGGATCACGAGGCCCAGAGAGTAAGAAACGTCCACCGACTTGCGCAATTTTTCTCCCGTGCGGATAAACAGATTGGGCTGATCGTTGTATACCAAACGCCACCCGCCACGCTCGATGCCGCCAAGCGGCGCGTGGGGATCGATTGAATTCACGCGCGTCTTCAAAAGCCCGGCCCAGTCATACGGCGTGACCTGGTTCAGCGCCCGCACCACATCGTCAAAGGTATAAGGCACAACTTTCGGAGGACCGCTTTCACCACCATAAAAAAGACGGCAGAAATCATTGAGCGACTTCTCCCCGTGACTTTGCTGGCGGATGGTCGTGTCCACCTCCAGCCAAATCAGTTCCCCTTCCGGATAGTAATCGAGGCCGCGCCGCCAGCTCTGCCACTCTGATCCCTGCAACCGCAAAATCTGTACCGATCGCGCCGTGTCCTCGAGTGGACGCCATGTGCGTCCAGTGCGATGGTCGAGCATCGCCGCAGTTTCCGCCAGGGCCTCGCGATATTGTTCCGATGTCCACAGCCCGGAGCGCGCCGTCAGAACGTCCCCGAGATACTCGGTCAGGCCCTCATACACCCAGAGCAAATCGCCAACCATCGGATCCTGATAATTGCGCGTCGCCAGTCCAGCAGGACGCCGGTATTTGCCATTCCACGAATGGGTAAACTCATGCGGCAGCAGTCCCGCTTCCATCAGGCGCAGATCGGGTTCAAGCAGCGTGCGCTCTTTTACGCTGTTGTCGCTCGACTGATGATGTTCAACGCCGTGATGACCAGCCTCATCGCTGAGCGTGAGAAGAAAATGATATTCAAGATAGTGACGCGCGCCGAATAGAGCCCCAGTCTCGGCGACCAGCTTGCGGTACGCAGCCTCGTCCGCCGCCGTCATCGCCAGGCTCGAATCGCTTTCGCTGACGATATCGATGACGTGCATCGGACTTTCTCCCGGCTTGGTCAGCTCAATCCTGCGGTAGTGATCGCCCGCAATCAGTGGAGAATCGATCAGCGTGGTCAAGGAGACAGGCTTGAAGCGAGTAAATTCATTGGTGCCACCTTTTGTAATAGCGAAAACCGGCAAAGCTGTGGCGAATTTCCATCCTTGTGGCGGCGTGACCGCCGCTTCCACTTGCACCGCATCCGAACTCGGTCCCTGCGGGTAAAGCACAACTTGGTTCCAGTTCAGGTCGAGGACATTCGTGGTCGCCGCCGGTCCGCTCGCACCAGCACTGCCGTCGTTGGTGATGGTATCGAGCGAAACCTTCAACTCACTCGCTCCCGCAGGTACGTCGACGTGAAAGGCATACATGTCAATGGGATCACGCTGCCACGCCAGCGTCTGCTTGTTGGCTTCCATCTTTATCCCGGTAACGTTGGCAATCGGTCCAGCGGGACGGTGATTGCCAGGTATCCATTCCGGATAAACCAGCGTCAGCGGACCCGGCTTCACCGGGACGGTCAGCTGCGAATGATAGATATTGCGAGGTGCGTCGCTCAGATCGACTGACAGTTGGATGGACTGAGCGCTCGCGACGTTGGCAAGAAATGAAAAAAACAAAGTGAGTAGAGATCCAGCAGAGACGGAACGCCGCACTTGTGACTCCCCTCCAGCAAAACTCAGGAGGAAGTGAGCTTAACGGAGACAATGGCGTGGACGCAACTCAGGTAAAACCAGATTCCTGCGACCCAGGCAAAAATCCCCCACCCTAACGTCGAAAGGCACGAGGTTAGGATGGGCCACCCGGCGTTATTTGTCTTATTTGTCGAGATCCACGATCGGAGGCTGCTTGGCGCTGGCGGAGATCTTTTCGATTTCGGCCAAGCCCTTCCTGGCGAGCTCTACGTCCTCGGGCTGCTTGGCCAGACCGAGAAATTGCTGCATATGTTCAGAGGCTGCCTGGTACTTTTGTTTCTGCAGCAGGATCATGGCGAGCAGGTATTGCAGCTTGGGAATCTGATGAGCCTCATCGACTCGGACGCCCTGTAGCGCACTCTTTTCCGCCTGATCGAAATTCTTCAAGTAGTAATTCGCCACCGCGCTGTCGTAATAAGCGTCAGGAAAGTTTACCGGATTCAACACGACCAGCTTGGAAGTTGCATCAACCACAGCAGGCCAGTCGTGCTGCATCATGGCGATCTGCGCCAGTCCGTCGTAGGGGTTGACGTACTTGGGATCGGCCGCCACGGACTGCTCGAAGGAGTGTTTGGCCGCCTGCAAGTCCTGCTCAGTCGGCGGTTGGTTGCGCAATTGTAGCCCTCCGAGCTGAAACCAGGCGGTCGCATATCGAGGATAAATCTGAACCGCTTTCTCGAACGACTTCTGGGCCTCATCCCACTTGCCTTTTTTCTGTTGCTCCAGCGCCTTTGCGTACGCCTTCTTGGCGGCAGGCGGCGCGAGGTAACTGGTCACGCTGACGCTGGTGCCGTCCACGTGTTCCAGGCGCCGCAGTGTGAGATGGCCCACGTCGAGGTTATTGGTCAGACCCACGTGGGTTGAGAGCTCTATCGGTTGAGAAGAAAAGCCTGCCAACTCGGCCTGGAGCTGACAATCCTGCAGATTCGAGGTCGACTGCAGGCCCGACCGGTCAACCGCATTCGAACTGCTGGCATCGCTGATGGCGGCCGCCGTGCTCGGAGTCGGATCGCCAAAGCGAAAGCTGAAGTTGCCCCGTCCGTCGGAATAGGTTTCGCTGTGCCTTCGGCCCCGGCAAATGGTTTGAATTACGGCGGGCTCGGTGAGCTCCGATCCGTCATCCAGGATTACTTTGCCGGTAATATAAATGGTTCCCGACGTGGGAGGGGTAATTGTGCCCTGCCCCGGCTGGGGCGCAGTAGTTGAGCCTAGGGAACCACCCGAAGGTCTGCCTCCGCCGGAGCGACTTTGGGCTAGGACAGAAACACTCAACGCGAGAATAAGAAGAGCCCAACGGAAAAGCGGGGATAACATGACCGGCCCCCAAAGGTTGCTTAACCGGAAGTATATGCCCGTTGGCACGTGGGCGAGACATTTATGTGGCAATATCTCGAAGATTTTACAAATGAGATCGCAGACGCGCGGACAACCACCGAACCGCCCGAATTCGGGAGTCATGGGATGAATACGGAGTACTAAAGTTTTCCGCCCTGCGGGACGATATTCCTAACAGATGAGCGTTCGTCGATCGGAATGATGGTCGAAAGAAGGACGAACGAAGCGAGCATCTGAGGAGCCCCAGTGAAAGTCCTAATCGCTGAAGACGAACCACTTTTCCGCAAGATTCTGTCGCAGTTGCTGTCCCCTGAATTCGAGTTGACCGTGACCGAAGATGGCACCACAGCGCTGGCGCGTCTTCAGGAAGAAGATGGACCGGTTCTGGCAATTCTCGACTGGGTCATGCCGGGATTAACCGGTATCGACGTGTGCCGGGAACTACGAGCCCACCGGCCAACTGCGGGCATTTACGTGATTCTGCTCACGGCACGAAACAGCGCTGCTGACATCGTCGCCGGACTGCGAGCGGGCGCGGATGACTACGTAACCAAACCGGTACAGGCGGAGGAACTTCGCGCCCGGGTGCAGCTTGGCTGCCGGATTATCGAACTGCGAGCGGCGCTCAAAACCGAGGTCGGAGCGCTGGCAGTGGCCCTGGCGAGCGAGAAACTGCTGCTCAGCCGGCTGGGATTGACTCCGCACCGCACCCAACGGCGCGAACAGAAAAAACGTGTTGCCGCGCTGGTGTAAGAGTTTCCACCAGACCTGGTGCTGACGCTCGGGGACACGGACCAGGCATCCGGGCTTGGGGTGTTGCCTGGTCAGGGTTTCAGCAAGCCAAATACTGCAATGCCCTTGCTCGTGCCCACGTAGACTTTTCCGTTGACGATCATCGGTGTGCCAAAGTGGCTGGCGGTTCCGAACCGATCGCGATTTCCCGCCTGATTCGAATTGTAGAGTTCCTTCGCCAAATTGGTGGCACGAAAGGCATGAAGTATATCGAAAGGATCGCTGTGCTCGATCGCCCAAACGATTCCATTGCTCGAGCCATTGGCGGAAACACTCGGCGTGCTACCGGGATAGGTAAAGGACGCTACACTTTTTGAAAGCGGTGACGACGAGAGTCGGGCTTTCGAAAACTGGAATTGCAGCAGGTTGTTTCCTTCCGGCGCGAAGTAGATATTCCCGTTAAAATAGGCCGCCATGGCCCATTCGCCGCCTCCGAGGACTCCCTCGATCTCCTGGTAAATGGCATTGTCATTGTTGGGATTGAACTTTCCCATGTTGGTGCGATCCACGATGTAGATGTTCTGGTCTTTACCCGCTCCGATGGCCAGGTACCGGATTTTCCCTTTGGCATCTTTCATAGCTGGCAGGATCAAGGCGCCTCCGGAACCCAGGTCTTGATCGCCTTCCGATTCCTGAACCGTGTTAAACGTGTTGAAATAGTCGACCACGCCAAGCTTATTGTTGGTGGTTGAAACCTTGAGGAAGCCGTTTCCGTAGTCCCCCTTCATGGGGAAACCTTCCTTATTCAGAGTCGTGTCGAAGGTGCCATTGGCGTCCAGAAAAAACAGACTTTGGCCGTCGGACGCGATTCCGGCCCCGGCCTGCCAGATCGATCCCTCATTGCCATTGGGCGTCACATTCAGCACACTGGTTTGGTTCAGCGTGCTCTCGCTGTAACCAATCAGCCAGCCGGTGTAGGGCCGGCTATCACAGTGGGAAGTCCACCCGGTATAGATCACGTGATTCAGTAAGAGCAGTCCTTGCCGCTCGGCATACTTCTCAGGGGCAAAGATGACATAGCCATCGTGGCTGTTGTCGCCCTTGCCCGGGTACCTGGCTTTGACCGCAACCGGCCCGCCGAACTCTTCCTGTCCAGTGGTGATATCCAGAGCGTGAATGCGCTGGAAATATTTACTAGAGGAGTTCTTGCTCATGGCTACCACGTAGATGGTGCCGTGAGGACCGCTGGAGCGATCGATGACGGGAGTGGAGGTGATGCCGATTTGCGGACTGATCTGGGTGCAACCTTGGTCATCGGAAGGAGACTCGCCAGATCCCAGCACGGACACCTGCCACAGCAAGGTCCCCGTGTCCGCATCGAAGGCGTACACGCTGTCATTCTCAGTCACTGTGTAAACGACGTTATGCGTTCCCTTGCCCGGGATGGAGACCGCCGAAAAATATAAGGGTTCGGCATCAATTATGCCGTCCACGCGGAGGGTAAACAGCTTTCCGAAGAGCGACGATTTGACATTGCCAGGGGTCAGAATCGTCTCCTGCAGGTTCTGACCGGTGCGCCCGATGTCGTTGTGATAAGTGACAACATCCGTGGCCGAACTCGCCAGGGCAACGCAGAGGCTGAAACAAATCAGCCCGAAAAGGCCTACAAATGTCGATCGGCTGATTCGCGGGAGGCGACTGCCGCAAAAAGCGCGTGAGTCGTGATTCAAATCGATAGCACTGTCTGACGTAGCTGACACAAGAAGTCTCCTGAAGTCCTAGTCATTAGTTTTTCGCCGTGCCATGACCCTGCGCGGTTCGAAGCCGCACGAGCGATCCGTGGCGCGCACGATGCCTCGCGTTTACCGACCGAAATATGAAGAAATTGAAATCCTATTTCTACTGGACTAAGCACCCGTGTACTAAGAAGTTTCTGGTGGGAGAGGGATTTGGTTCGGCTTGTCAAACTGTGGGGTGGGGACCCCACTTAAAGTCAGGAAGAAGTTTCTCGTCTAAGGCGAGGGATGTCAATATGAAACATTTTGCACAAACGCTAACCGCCGCATCATTTGCGAGAAATGGCAGTCTCGCTCATCCGCCGATGGTCCTCGCGAACCCTAAAAGCTCATTCAATCTTTGTCGGCAGCTATCTCATTCACTGTGCTTGTTGTGTCACTCACATTTCAAACCGATGTCAGGGCCGGTCTATGCAGGTGCTTTCCGGAATGAGCCGGCTGACCGCTATTGCGGATGGGATGAGCGTCATGGACGCCACAAAGTTTCGTTCTCCGTTCGACAGCCGTCAGCGCTGAGAAGTCCAGACCGGATTCCCTTTCTCGTCTCGCAAGACGAATGTGTCATTGCCTTTCACCACTTCCCGCGCAAGAACAAGGTCGGCCTCGCCGTGTTTCACTTTCGAGCCGGTGAGCGCAACTTCGTCTCCTTTGTTGAAACTCATACCCATGTCGTCAAAAAAAGACTTGGGACATAGGTACACGTCTACGGAGTCTGTTTCGATCTTCACCAGCAGATAGGCGACTTCCTTCTCGCTGCCCTTTGGAGGAAGTTTCACCTCCTCGACGGTTGCTTTCATCTTCGTCTCGGTGTGCAGGTCGTATTTGGGAGGGCTTGCCTGTTGGTTCTTTTGCGCGATCACCGGTAGAAGGCACAAAGACACGAGAAAGATCGCAAAGAAAAAAATCCTGCAGGGATGGATCTCACTTGCAACACACATGGCTCTCCCTTCCTCGAAATGCGTCAGGAGCGGGTGCGGTTACAAGACTGACCGCCTAACGTCTCCTTAATCGCTACATAGGATGAAGCCAGCGTTCTCGACACATCATACTCCACTTTGCAATGCCCGAGGCGCCCGTTCCCGTAGCGGCCGGGACCAATGGTGTCAATCTGGGTTCAGGGCAACAAGAAACACGACCGCGATTGTTTTCCGCATGAGCAGGCCGTGTAGTTGCTTATCTGAATTGTCCGCTTCGACCTCAGAGGCCTGACGTCCGGAATGAGCTTAAGGAGTTTCCTTACACTTTTGATTTGAATACTTTGCTCGTTCAAGGCGCAATTTCGGCTTGTTTCTGATCAATCTTGGCAAAGAACTTCCGTATATCGTCAAGCAGGAGATCGGGCTGCTCAAGAGCGGCAAAGTGCCCACCCCTCGGCATTTCAGTCTTTTGTACCACGTTGTACGTCTGAGTAATCCAGCTAAACGGAGGTACAGCTACCTCCCTCGGAAAATCCGCATACCCCACAGGAGTCTCCAGGCGCGGCGATGGCGCCGCATCTTCTCGCGTGAGTCGATGCTCGCGATAGATTCGCATGGCGGAGGCCACCGTGTCTGTAACCCAGTAGAGAGTGACGTCGGTCAAAAATGTGTCGCGATCGACGGCGGTAAGAAAATCGCCGTTGTTGTCCGTAAGCAATTGAAATTTTCCTATCATCCAGG
>Ga0210403_10001466_pt1 | contig 22357 bp, 14 predicted proteins | sample IncBWC19MmetaG_FD_150863 | JGI IMG/M metagenome (GOLD analysis project Ga0210403, IMG submission 150863) | Forest soil microbial communities from Barre Woods Harvard Forest LTER site, Petersham, Massachusetts, United States - Inc-BW-C-19-M | ecosystem: Environmental > Terrestrial > Soil >... | reverse complement strand
GATGGTGCTTGCGCTAGGAGAGAGGCTAGTGGTAATGGTGGAACGCGGACTCAGCTAGACATTCGACAAAGCGTCGAATCGTTCCGAATCGACGACTGCATCGGGAAGCACTCTTCAATTGACAGAATCCCGTTCCTCACTGTGCCGTCACTCACCGCAACGACTCTTCTCTTCGTGCTGTGCTTTGCCGCATTGGAAGCAGGCAACGGCGCGACCTTCCAGCTCGTCCCCCTTCGCTGGCCGCTCACCACCGCTGTCGCAGAGATATGATCGGCGAGATCGGCGCCCTGGGTGGAGGAATCCTCCCCAACCTGCCGGGACAGGCCAAACAGCACACCGGATCCTGCGCCGCCGGCGTCGTCCTCTACGCCGGTCTCGCATTGTGCATCTTCCTGATGCTGCGTATCGTTTCGCGGCCCTGGACGCGAACCTGGGCCGGGGTGGGAGGACGTGCTCTCAGCGCGCCAGAGCATTCGTATCCGGTAGCATTGCATTCAACGATAGAAGCCAATGTTCCAGTTATGGAGGGTTATGGTTAGGATTCGTCATATCCAGAGGAGACACGGCGGGAGCCTTTTGGGCTGACGGTGCGCATTCTAAGGGCAAGGTCAGACCTCTACCCACGAGCTTTCGTTTGAGCCTGTTGTTGGTTATTGGTAGCCGAGCCAGCGCGCGGCCAGTTCCTCCTGCCGTGCCGCGATCTCCTCAAGTGGGGAGAAGTGGCGTTCGTCGAGTGCCAACCGAAGCAGAACTCCAGCAACGGGCGGTCTCAACCATCCTACCTAACCATGCTCAGGCGGGCTGGCGTCTGCACCGGGGCAATGGAGACTCCCTTGATAGACCGTAACAACCTCACCCCGACTTCCCCTCATATTCTCGCCGCCGACGGGCATATCGTCGGCGCGGACGGATTCGTCGTGCCGAAGGACGTCGCAGAATTCCTCGCACGCTATCCCGACGCTTTGGACACCTTCGTCAGCCGTAGTGTGCCCAACGCCATGGAGGAGGAACGAGCAGAGCTCGTCCTTAAGCTCGAGGGGTACCTGCAATCTCCATCGCCCCTGACCGCTGTCCGGACCGGATCTCAATGTTCGCCCTGCTCCCATCAACTGCACTTATCCCCGGACCGCTTCTTCGGATACTGACCGACAGCATCATTAGCTCGGGGATCCTCCGAACATGACCGTCCAGGGGCCCGAAGGCTCGGCCCCATGCATCAGCGGCATACGCGCAATGCTGAGTTTGACTGGCCAGTATCACCAAGCGAGCCGACTGACAGAAAAAGGGACTCCGTTAGGAGCACGATGAGCATGCGGGATCGAGTTCGCAAGCTCATTGCGCATGGCGAGGCGTCTAGCAGAGACGAAATCTGCCTTTCGAGCGGAACACAACCGCAAGCAGCAGAGAGTGCAAGACCTCTTTACCGCGCTCGCTGCCTCCCTCTATTTTTCAGTCATAGCGTCCACGGTGATCGTCGTCCCTGAGACCTGCCCCTGGACGGTGACAGTCTGACCCGCCCACTTGGGGAACGAGGACTTGTCTCCCTTGAGGGTGTACAGTTTGTCGCCACTGAGTAGAGCAAAGTCGGAACCGTTCTTGACGCAGGCGCGGGTGCACTCGGCGGCGGAGGCGTTCTTCATCGTGTGGTGGGCACCGCAAATGCATCGGTAACGGTTCCGCGGACCGTCACACTGGTTTGGGCATCGCTGAAGGCTGTGATGCCGAAAGTGAGGAGGGCAAGGGAAGCGGAAGAAAAGCGCATAGGAATCTCCTTTATTAGGTTGGGTTGGGGTTCAGGCAGCTACGCGACTCGCGTGCAGCGTGCCGGTTCGCAGTGCTCGTTCCTTCATCATGACGAAGAAGACGGGCACCAGAATGAGTACGTGAAACGTCGAAGTGATCATGCCTCCTACGATCGGAGCGGCAATCGGCTTCATGACATCGGAGCCGATACCGGACTCCAAAAGGATCCCAAGACGGCCTCTTTAATTGATATCGCTTCGAAGCCGAAGCTAGACCTGTTCAAACGCTAATCGTATTCAAGACGACCGCCCGACGCAGCATTACTCTATCTCCAGCTCCTTTCTACCAAGCAACTAGACGACATGATTCGAGCGTTGGGAGAGCCAATGATTGCAGCCATTAACGATTTATCTTTTGTGTCAGGTCTTAAGCGGAACCTCCTCATTCTGTTGTTACTCCCCTTAATTACCTTGCCGCTTCTAGCTCAAGGAACAGCCGGGACTATCGTGGGCAGAGTACTAGACCCATCGGGTGCTGCTATCGCGAGTGCTTCGGTTACGATAAAAAGTCTAGGCACGAATGAAACACGCTCCGCTATCACCAGTGCCGATGGTCAATACAGTATTCCACTCCTCCCTCCGGGAACATATGGAGTAATGGTAACGGCTCAGGGATTCAGTAAATCGTATACTGACCATGTTGTATTGTTGGTGGACCAAACCGTCCGGATAGACGCATCCCTCGCTATCGGCGAGGCATCACAGGTTGTTGAAGTGACTGGTGATTCTCCTATTGTGCAGACGGAAACGTCATCAATAGGGGGCGTCGTCGATCAGCGAAATATAAGCACGCTTCCTCTGAATCAACGGAACTTTGTAAGCTTCACCTATCTTCAGCCCGGTGTGCAGCTTCCTGCGGAAGGCTCCATCGATTCAACGCAAGGCCTCGCGCTCAGCGTGAACGGATCCCGTGAAACAGCGAACAACTTCCTGATCGACGGTATTGACGATAATGACCTTGTGATCAATCAGTACAGCGCCGTTCCCTCCCTGGATGCCGTGCAGGAGTTCAAGGTGCAGTCGGGCAACTATACGGCGCAGTATGGGCGAAGCGGTGGTGCCCAGATCAACGTCGCGCTGAAGAGTGGCTCAAACAACTTCCACGGGACCGCGTTTGAGTTCTTCCGCAACCGGCACATGGATGCCAGAAACTATTTTGATCGCCCTTCGTGTACAGCCAGTGCCGCCCCGGGCACATGTGCTCCTATCCCCAATCTCGATCGGAGTCAGTTCGGTGGTTCACTTGGCGGTCCGATTTTCCACGATAAGACATTTTTCTTCGGAGCTTTTGAGTATCTCGATCAGAGAGAAGCTTCAACCCGCCAGGCTACGGTTCCCTCGCAGGTGCAGCTTGCCAGTGCTTTAGCTGCGGTTCCTAATCCGAACTCAGCCGGCTTAGCAATCCTGAAGTTGTATCCGGCGGCTAACGTCGGTTCGAATCTCGCCACTTCCAATACATTTGTCTCGTCGCCGGTATCGACCCAGACCACGCCCTACGGTGTGGTCAAGGTAGATCATCGGATCGGGCAGAACGACACGATCTCTGCGCGGTGGGTCATATCGTGGGCGACATCGGTCAATGCCTTCGATCCTCTTGCTCCGTACACAAACTTGCCGGGGTACGGCACGACCGTTTTGACGGATGGCCAGATGGCAGGGGGGACCTGGGATCATATTGTCAACGATCACACCATCAATCAGCTACGGGGCGGATTCAATGGAGAACGTGGGTTCTTCCGCCAGACGGACCAGACGAACCATAACGCGGCTCTTGGTTTCCCGACCGTACTCTCAGCTCCAATCGATCTTGGTTTTCCCAACGTGTCCGTTTCAGGCTACGCGTCGATTGGGCAGCCCACGAATACACCGCAGGACCATTCGACCCATACAATGCATCTTGCGGATGACTTGAGCTGGAATCCAAGGTTCCATGGGGGCAAACACCAATTTCACTTCGGCGTCGAGTACCGCAACTACTGGTATCCCATTCTGTTCGATACCAACGCTCGTGGCGTCTGGAACTTTCAGGGGCAGGTGGTCAACCCATGTACCCCGAGCAAGGGCAAGGTGTTGGTCGAGCTGCTCTGCGGCACCCCCGACAATGCAACTAAAGTATCGCAGGGTGTGAAGATGAACATCCGCGCCCCGTCTTACGACGCTTACGTTCAGGATGATATTCATCTTACATCCCGCTTGACGCTGAACCTCGGCGTGCGTTGGGACATCAATGTAGCTCCCTATGAGACGAAGAACGATTTTAGTACACCGGATCTTTCCCCAAATTCTGTCCTGTGCTCGCCGAAGCCAAGCTGCCAGTGGCTCGTCGCGGGAACAAATGGCGTTCCGCGCGGGCTATACAATACTCCGTATCACAACTTTGCTCCTCGTCTGGGTCTAGCGTGGAAGCCATTCAACACCGAGCGCTTTGTAATCCGTTCTGCGTTCGGAATGTTCTATGACATCGTGCCGCTGAACGCGAACCTAAATGCGCGCTTCAATCCTCCGTTCCGCAACACGCTTACGATCACCAATCCGAACGGCACTGCAACGATTCAGGACATTCTCAACCAGCCCGCAGCGGCGATCGGCTCAACCGGAACCTTTATGGATCGAAATTTCCATGATGCCTACATGCAGGACTGGAACCTGGATACGCAGTATCAGTTCTGGAAGACCGCAATGTTGGACGTAAACTATGTTGGCACACGAGGTGTCGGTCTTCCTGGAAATACCAATATTAATCAGCCGAACGTTGGCGGACCTATACCCTATCCACAGTTTGGCTATTCGTTGAACGATATTGCAAACAACCGCTTCAGCACGTATGAGTCGCTCCAGGTCAAAGGCGAAAATCATTCGTCCAACGGGCTCTCTTACATACTTGCCTACACGTTCTCTCGTTGCATCGACAACGGCTCAACGTTGTTTGGTGGTTTGGGAGGTGGTAATACCGCGCAGTACGCAGGGAATCTTGCCGCCGAGAAGGGTTTGTGTAGCTTCAATACAAACCATCGGCTTATCATTAGCACGGTTTACTCACTCCCTTTTGGAAAGGGGCAGCGCCTACTGAATCACAGCGGTGTGACCAGTGCGCTGGCCGGCCATTGGCAGGTGAGTGCAATCAATACAGACCAGACGGGGCAGCCCTTTACGGTCGTGCGTGGAATAGCTCAAAGCTTCACTTATCCCACAGCAGGCGGGGATCGTCCGAATCAGGTCGGCAATCCGATGATAGCTGGACAGGTGGCTGCGAATCCTACATGCGTGGCGCCTTCTGTCGTCGGAATACCCCAACAGTGGTACAACCCATGCGCCTTCGCGGCTGCGCCCGGGCAGTTTGGAAATGAGGGCCGCAACGGTTTACTTGGGCCTAGATTTGACGATCTGGACTTCACCGTTTTGAAGGAGATTCCTCTCAAGAGCGAGGCCCGGTCGATCCAACTGCGTGGTGAGTTTTTCAATATCCTGAATCATCCGAACTTCGACCTGCCCGTCAATAACTTCGACTCATCCAGCGTCGGAGCCATCCAGACGGCAAATGCATACGGCGGACGGCCACCACGGCAGATACAGCTCGCGGCAAAGTTTATCTTCTAGTTCACCCTGTGTAACCAACCAATTCAAGGTAATCGAGGAATATGTATGAGATATATGAAGTGTATTGCGCTGGCTCTGCTGTGGTGTGGCATCGTGTCTGCATGTTTTGGTCAGGACGGCTTCGCTAAGCCGCCGTCAATCAAAGCCATTAAGTTCGGCAAGCTCATCGATGGCACCGGCAAAGTGTTGCCGAATGCCGTCGTCATTGTGAAGGGAAATCGTATCGAGAGTGTACAGTCCGGAAGCTCAGGCATCCCTGCTGATGCTCAGGTTATCGATATGTCCAAGTACACCGGGATTCCGGGGCTCATCGACGTTCACACTCACATGACGTACTGGTGGGATGGCGATCGCCGCACAAACCCCAACGCAGAAAGTGCACGACTCCTACCCCAGGAGTTGGCGTTTCTTGCTCAGGAGAACGCCCGCAAGACCCTCGACATCGGCGTGACCACGGTTCGGGACATGGCGGCGCGCAACTACACGGATATCGCCATGCGCAACCTGATTAACCGGGGGGCGATGGTCGGTCCGCGGATGTTTGTCGCTGGTCCTGCGATCGCCGCCGGAAGTTCCATGCCGCGCTCGGGAGATGTCTTCCCAGCGGTACAGAATCAGGCGTCCGGCGTTGAGGATGTGATGCGTCTCACGCGGCAGGAACTCGCGGCAGGCGCCGACTTCATCAAGATGTTCGGCTCAACCGGTGGCTTCGATAAAGTCGAGACCAACCAGACCTTCACCTATGAGGAGATGCACGCCGCTGTCGAGGTTGCTCACACCATGGGGAAGCGGATCGCGATTCATAGTTATGGGGCCTCGGGAGCCCGGGATGCGGTAAAGGCCGGAGCCGATACGGTGGAGCATGCCATCGATATTGACGACGAGACCTTCGCGGAGATGATTCGCAAACATATCATCTATGTTCCCACCGTCTACCATAACGTCTGGTACGCGCAGAACTACAAGGAGTTTGGCTGGCCGGAGAGCGAAAACGCGGCCATCATGGCCTATGAGAAGGCCTCTGAGGAGACGACCACCCGGGCTATCAAGGCGGGTGTTCACATCGCCATGGGGTCGGATGGTGTCTACGAGCTTTTCGGCCACAACACCGAAGAGCTTACCTACCTCGTCAAGTGTGGCATGACACCTGCCCAGGCGCTTGCGGCCGGGACCGTCAACGGAGCCGCCGCCCTTGGAATGGAGAAGGACCTTGGAGAGGTGACGCCTGGCCACTATGCAGATATCGTCGCCGTCCAGGGCGATCCGCTCAATGACATCAGCGTGGCCGTTCACAACGTGAAATGGGTCATGAAGGGTGGCGAGGTGTTCGTGGATAAAACCCGATAGCACTGCTGGCGCCGCTCTGCCATCGTCCCGGTTAGAAGACAGAGCGGAGCGGCGCATGCAGTCGGTGCAACAGGAGTGCAAACTATATCCCCTATGGAAAAACTCCGACTGTCCTCGTTGTCGGTCGTTGAACTCGCCCCCCTGCTCGCGAAGCGAGAGATCTCTCCCTCTGAATTAGCCCATGACGTGCTGCGCCGTATTGAGCAGTTCAATCCCCGTCTGAACGCCTATGTGTACATCGATCCGGAGAGGGTTTTCAGGGATGCGCAGTTGGCCGAAAAGGAAATCCTTCGTGGAAGATATAAGGGTCCGTTACACGGCATCCCGATTTCGCTGAAGGACAACATCCTGACTGCCGGCATTCCCACGACAGCGGGTTCCAAAATTATGGGAAATTATGTTCCCACAGAGGATGCTTTCATCGTGCGCCGGCTGCGGAAAGCCGGCGCCATCCTGATCGGGAAGACGAACCTGAGCGAATTTGCATACGGGACGGAAACCAACAATCCACGCTTCGGCAGAACGCGTAACCCCTGGGACACGCGGCGGATTCCCGGCGGCTCCAGCGGAGGCGGTGCCGCCGCAACAGCTGCTTTCATGTGCCCTGTTTCCATCGGCACAGACACCGGCGGGTCGATCCGCATCCCATCAGCGCTGTGTGGGATTGTAGGACTGAAGCCGACCTTTGGCAGAGTCAGTTGTCAAGGAGTCATCGCTCTCGCGCCGAGCCTGGATCATGTGGGACCACTCACGCGGACTGCGATGGATGCTGCGATCGTCCTGAATGCCATCGCCGGCCACGATCCGCTCGATGTACTGTCTGTCCGCAACCCGGTTCGTGACTATCGCTCCCAGGCAGGGCAGGATCTCACGGGTTTGAGAGTTGGTCTTCCGCGAGAGTTTTTCTTCGACCATCTAGATGGAGAGATTGAGGCAGCCGTTCGGGCGGCCAGCGTCACGCTGCAGCAACTCGGCGTTCGCCTGGAAGAGGTCTCACTTCCCCATCTGCCGAACTCCGAAACAGCCAGCACCCAGCTGACCTATGCAGAAGCCACGAGCTTTCATCAGTCCGCGGGCTATTTTCCGGCGCGAGCCGCCGAATATGCTCCCGACGTCTGCGGCAGGCTGGAGGAAGGAGCGCATATCCTGGCAACCGACTATCTCAGAGCTCTGGCTGTACGCAGGCTGATGAGGCAGGATTTTCATCAGGCGCTGACCCAGGTCGACGCCATTCTGACTCCCACCGTTACGACACCTGCGCCTCTGATTGACCAGCAGACCGTCACCATCAACTGTCACGAGATATCGGCGCGCTCAGCTCTGGTCCGCCTCACCCGGCCATCGAATCTCACCGGATTACCGGCGATCACCATTCCCTGTGGGTTGACCCGCGAGGGGCTACCCATCGGCCTGCAACTGATCGGTCGTCCATTCGAAGAAGCGACCGTTCTCCAGCTTGCACACGGGTTTGAATCAGCCACTGCATGGCATCGACAGCATCCCCCTATCCTTGTTGGCTGAAGAGCGAATGATCCGATCGATCAATTGTGACGATTGCCGCAATTCCATGTTGCCATTCTGTGAACGTATGCTATAGTCGTTTCCAAACCACTCATTCGACGCTATGTGCCTCGCGAATCGCACTGCTTCGTATGACGTACATCCGCATCCCCGCTTCTACTTACAGTCTAGAAAGTGTTACGTATTGAATAGCTCCCCGGCATCTTTGCCGCGGTATTGCATCAACCGTCCTCCCGGGCGGATATGTAGCCTAGCTGTTCTGAAGGCCTGTTGCGATCATGCCAGGGGCTCCCCGAAGAGCACTCCGGATAAGTCGCGACGGGTATCGTTCGATAGAGTAATGCGTGTGTCATCGATGCCGGGCGTTCGCCTGGATGATACAGGCTATCCACAATGATCGCCAGTTCTAGCTGTGCAGTCCTGCGAGTTATATGAGCTGGCCAGAGTAACAGACCTGTTGTCCTATAACCATCAGCCTTCCGCAGCTGCGAAGCCCCGCAGTGATCGACGCCGAGCTCCGGCGCAATGGAAGAATCGTCTTCACAGACCTTATAGCAGGAGAGCCGCAATGTTCGACAATGCCGAACGGCGTTCCTTTGCCGGCTTCGAAGCTGGACATCGGAGATTCACCGATCTCGCAGTGACTGAAACTGTCTATCGTCCGAGTCAATATATTCCGCATCATTCCCACGAACGCAGTTATATCTCCGTTGTCCTGCGAGGTTCTTACACCGAACAGTGTGGGTCGGCTGCTTTGGATGTGCTGCCCGGTCACGTCATTCTGCATCTTGCCGGAGAATCGCATTCAAATCGTTTCAACAAGACAGGTGGGCGATTACTCAACATTGAGATGTCGCCGGCTTTCTGGACCCGACTGGCGGAATCCGATGGAGTACGGGCGACCTCCAGAAGAGTCCTCCGGAGCCCCTATGCCCTGCAGCTTGGCCTCAGGCTCCAGAAGGAAATCTCAAGCTCCGACGCTGCGTCGTCCTGGGCCATGGAAGGACTCATGATGGAGTTGGTCGCCGAAACCATTCGCGTCCGTGCTCCGAAAATAAAGGACGATCAAGGAGGCTGGATGGGCAGAGTGGTTGAGATCCTGAGGGACAGATACCGAGAGCCTCTCCTTCTAAAAGAAATTGCTTCTGCGGTTTCAGTTCATCCAGTGCATCTGGCCCGTACCTTTCGCAGGCAGCATCAATGTAGCGTTGGAGATTACATCCGCAAGCTTCGGGTAGAAGCAGCCTGCCTCGACTTAATCCACTCCAACCTCTCCCTCTCCGAGGTGGCCCTGCGGGCAGGCTTCTCCGATCAGAGCCACCTCTGTCGAATCCTCAAGCAGCAGACGGGCATGTCACCCCGGCAATTCCAGGAAAAGGCGGGAGCTCGCCCGACAGCGTCGGCACCTAAGATCGTGAGCGCTGAGAGAAGGAAGCGAGAGTTGGCTGCTTGCGCACGGGTTTGAAGCAGCCACGGCATAGCAGCGGCAGCTTTCCCCGATCCTGTTGCGTGAGGCTTTCGGCAACAGGATCGGGAGCCAATTGCCGGGCAGGGCAGAGCTGCAACTGAACACGACTTTGGGGGAGCGATTGGCAACACCGTTGATAGCAGAAAATCGGAGAACCCATCAGACCGGCGCTCAGCCCGAACCTGACGCTGGACTGAAGCGCGCGCTCAAACCTGTCGATCTGGTCTTCCTGGGCGTGGGCGCCATCGTTGGCGTGGGCATCTTTGTGCTCACTGGACAAGCGGCCGCCGTCTATGCAGGACCGGCCGTCGTACTGTCCTTCGTCTTCGCGGGACTCTCCTGCGGATGCGCAGCTCTGTGTTATTCAGAGATGGCGGCCATGATACCGGTGTCGGGCAGCGCCTATAGCTATGCCCGTGCCGCCTTGGGTGAAACCGTAGCGTGGATTATTGGCTGGGACCTGATCCTGGAATACTCCTTGGCCTCCGCAACCGTCTCGGTCGGGTGGTCGGGCTATGTCTTGAGTTTCCTCACCGAGATCGGTATCAGAATCCCTGCCCGGTTTGCGAGCGCTCCGTTCGCGTATGGCGGAACGGCTGCTCATCGATGGATGACAACCGGCGCTCTCGTGAATGGCCCGGCAGTCTTCATTGCGCTGCTGACTACGCTCCTGCTCGTTTTGGGAATTCGTGCATCGGCGCGGTTCAATACGCTGCTGGTCCTGATCAAGGTCGGTGTCGTGGTGACCTTTATCCTCGCTGGATTGTCGAGCATTCATCCGGCAAACTGGCATCCGTTTATTCCCGCAAATACCGGGCAGTTTGGCCACTACGGCTGGAGCGGGATCTTTCGCGGCGCTGCCGTGGTGTTCGTCGCCTATATCGGTTTCGATGCGGTGTCGACCGTCGCCCAGGAAACCGAGAGCCCCCAGAGATCCATTCCCATCGGCATCATCGGAAGCCTGATCGTTTGTACGGTTCTGTATGTGCTGATGGCGGCCGTGCTGACCGGGCTGATCCCCTACCATCTCCTCAATCGCCCGGAGCCGATCGCCGCCGGAATCGACGCAACCAAGCTCTTCTGGCTCACTCCGATCGTGAAGATCGGAGCGATTGCGGGCCTCACCTCGGTCATCCTCGTCATGATGGTCGGCCAGTCCCGCATTGCCTGGACGATGGCCACAGATGGCCTGCTGCCTCGCTGGTTTGCCCGGCTGCACCCCCATCTGCGAACCCCCTATGCCAGCACGCTCGTCGCTGGCCTGGTGGTCGCTCTGGCCGGGGGACTCCTGCCCATCGACATTCTGGCAGAGATGGTGAGCATCGGTACCCTCTTTGCTTTTGCCGTGGTCTGCATGGGTGTCTGGATTCTGCGGCACAAGCGTCCCGAACTGGACCGTCCGTTCCGAGTGCGTGGCGGGCCGGTCGTACCCCTTGTTGGCGTCACCTCCTGCCTGTATTTGATGGCCAGTCTTCCATTCGCCACATGGTTGAGGATGTTTGTGTGGATGCTGATAGGACTGGTGATTTACTTCACGTATGCGCGACGACACAGCCGCGGTGGATAAACCGGAAACCGCCCGTTCTCTCCCCTCCGTATCCCCTGTAGTGGAGCTCCGCAGTGTGGGAACTTGGAACGTCGTCCCAGGCGATGCCGGGGGGGCGGCCTGCCTGCAGTCCCTCCTCTCCTTAGTCCAAGGCGGCCATCCAGCGACGGGCTAATCCGATACAAAATGCTACTGGCGACCCTCCCAGATGGCAGCATAATGTTGCAACTGGTGGCAGCATTTCGTTGCAACCAGCAGACGGAGAAACAGTACCCCAGCCATCTTCTCCCACACGCAGATCTCCGCCGCCGCAAAGCAGCAATCTCCGGCTACTCGATCATTGAGTTCTGCTTCTAAACAAAATGGGCCGTGTTATTTAGCGGCTTGCTGCCCGGCGGTGTAGACCAAACGCCGGTGCAAAAAGGAGCATTATGCAAAATGGCAGCCTCATAGAGACCAAGCGCGGGAGCGGAGCGAGCGTATGGGAATTCCGATGGCGAGATCGAACCAGCGGTAAAGCAGTCTATCGTCGTATCGTGTTGGGCACTACTGAGCAATTCACGACCGAAGTCCAGGCCTCGTCGAAGGGATTGTTCTCGAGATTAATTCTGATGATCCCCGTCTGCGGAGCAGTGTGCTCACCATGTCTCAGTTGATCGAGCATTATCGTCGAAGGGAACTCTCCGTTGACAACACATGGAAATCGTATGCGACCAAGATGGGATACGAGAATTATCTGAAGCGGTGGATCGCTCCGAGGTGGGGTAGGTATCCACTCACAAGGATAAAGCCGATCGAGGTTGAGTTATGGTTGCGTCAGCTTCCTTTGGCGCGCGGTTCCTGCGCGAAGATCAGGAACATCATGAGCGTCCTGTTCGACCATGCGTGCAGATATGAACTCTATTCCGAGAATCCGATCCGTCTCGTGCGTCAGAGTGCCAAGCGTCGCAAAGTACCGCACATCCTCCATGTCGAGGAGATCAAGCGGCTTCTAGACAACGTCGGATCACTGCCCCGTCTCCTGATCTTTCTCGATGTCACGACCGGTCTGCGGCAAAGCGAACTGTTTGGCTTACGGTGGAGCGACCTGGACTTCGACAAGGCGGAAATCAACGTCGTGCGTTCGGTTGTCCACGGGGTTGTCAGCCGGTGTAAGACGGAGTCCTCGGCGAAGCCGATCCCGATGGGTCCTCACCTGGTCGAGATGCTGACGGCGTGGAGAGAAGTGACGCCTTATCGTTCCGCCGACGATTGGGTGTTTGCCAGCAAGAGAGCCAAAGGGAAGCATCCCATTTGGGGACAGAGCATTATGCGAAAACAGATCCATCCGGCCATCGAGAAATTGGGGATCAAAAAGCGAATCGGCTGGCACAGCTTCCGGCATTCCTATTCAACTTTGCTCCGACAGCTTGGCACAGATATTAAGGTGCAGCAGGACCTCTTGCGGCATTCCTCGGCTCGGCTGCTACACACAAGCTGTCACGCCGGCCAAGCGAGAGGCGCAAAACGCAGTCGTGCAACTCCTCCTATCAGCTGAATCAAAAGCCGCCGCTGCACCTATGACCAAAAAATGAAATGCAAGTACTTAGGCGCAACAAACCCAGCTCTTGCGGTAGGGGTTGCACCTTTTTGCACCTATAAAGGTCTGCCACTTCGGTCCCATACATTCCTTAAGGCTTTCGGAATCTATGGCGGGGACGACGGGGCTCGAACCCGCGACCTCTGCCGTGACAGGGCAGCGCTCTAACCAACTGAGCTACGTCCCCACGTTGCAACTGCGGCAACTTGGATCGTGTGCCTGAAGCGAACGCGTCCAGCTATGCGCTCTGCTCTCTCGCAACGACTGAAGTTAGTCTATCAGATGAAAGAGGATTTCGTTTCCACAGGTAACTAATCTAAGGAGCGGCAGCGGACAGGCTCTCGCCCGGCACCCTCTGCCGTTCGACTCCGGGCCCCTCCCACAGAAGCAGCCCTGCTCCCGCCGCATCCATGTTTTCGACCGACGAATCTCGTTCGACAAGAATACGATGCCAGCCCCGCGCAAGGGCTACGCTCGTTCGGACCGGCTCGACCGCATCCCCCGTTGAACCGCACACCTGGTGGCGCGCAGTCGGCGTCGCTACCGGCGCGAGGTCGTCGATCCTCAACCAGCCCTGTGCGCTGGTGAGCCATGTGAACGTGTATCCACCGTCCGCAGGAACCTGGATGAACCGCTCCTCCTCCACCACTCGGCCCGAGTCCTTCGGACTAGCTGCATCACGATAGGCCGGCGCCATCTCTGCCGCAATCACCACCGGCTCGCTGATCCAGGCATCCTTCTCCTCTTTCCACGCTTCCGGCCGGCCATTCCCGCCGTCCGTAACATGCAGCAGAACGCGGAAGCGCCCGGAGCCGTCCAGCAGCGTCCCCATCGTATCCGGAAAGCGGTGCCGCACCACTCGCCCCTCTGCGCGTGCGCCATCGCCGAAGCTCCACTCGAACCTGCGGCCCGCCTCCGCCGGCTGCTCGGCCGTAAACGCTACCTCCTGCCCCGGCCGCAGCCATCCGTCCGTATAGCGAAACGGCTTGCCGAGCGGCGAAGCCTCCACCCTCGGCGCCTCGGCCCCGTCCTCCACGCCGATGCTGGCATCCCGGAAGCCCTGGATCGACGCATCGTGCAGCTCCACGCCCGCCAAATTGCCCTTCGCGACCGGTGCCACCATGGCCGCGCCATCCATCGCCCACACCCCGGAGAACGAGATATCCCGCACCTGCGGAGCCGCCTGTCGCAGCTGAAACAGCGAGTACCAGTCCTCCATCCGTATATCGTGAAAGCGATAGTCCCTGTGGCTGCCGTAACCGTCCGGATCGGCCCACAGCTCCAGTAGCGCAAACGGAATCTTGCATGCCCCAAACCCGGTGTGGATCACATCGACGTCGCTCATCCTGAAGTGCGCGCTGTTGAATGTCTTCTGCGGCCAGCCCACCCGCACCGTGTTCGATATGCTCGTCGAGACGATGCTGTCCTCGATCGTGATGTTGGCGACGTTGTGCCCGACCCTGGTCATCTGCGCGTGTTCGTAGCCATCCCAGTTTCCCTGCAGCGCGAAGACGTCGTCCGCGGCGCGAAAGAAGCTGTTGCGCACCGTCGTATCGCCTCCGCCCAGCCAATCCATGCCATCCTGGTTGGCGTCGTTCGCATTCCCGCCGATCACCTTCACGTTGTAAAAGCCGATGTGCTTGGAGTCGAGCATCTGGACCTGCCAGCTGCGGCTGCGCGTGATGCAGGTAATCCCATCGACCTCAATCGACCTGGCATGATCCATCCCAATGCAGTGCCAGTTCGGCCGGTGCATCCAGCCCTGGTCGGTATGGGGATCCTGCGGCCCGTCGTAGATCACCGTGCCCCGCCCGAAGACGCGCACATTTTCCACCTGCCATAGATTCAGCGCTCCGAAGACCACCGCCGCCCCATCGAGATAGATCCGGTCGCCCGAGTGCGCGTCGATGTTCTCGCGATGAATCCCCGGCCCGTAGTACCGCACCCCAGTGCTCGCCGCCGTGATGCCCGAACGATCCATCGAGTTCGCGAACAGGAACAACATATCGGCGTCCGCGAAGTGATCGCCGGGACGCGTAATCGTTAGCTTCTCCGGCCCGCTGATGAGGAAGCGAATGGTCGCTCCCTCGCGCCGCGGCCGTATCCCCAGACGCATCGGCTGGATCTCCACGCCCGCATCCCAGAAGTGCGGATCCTCGGCCGTGACCGCAACCTCCACCGGCCCATCCGTATCGAAGTTGACCAGATAGTACTCGGTCGCCGCATGCATGACGGCGGCCTCTCTGCCGTTCAGCCTCACCCGGTAGTGCGCGGAGCGAACCTCCGCGGGCAGATCGTAGATCTTCACCCCTGCGGGCGCTGCGCCCTCAGCGTGGGCGGAGACCTCCGCCCCGGCGCTCCCGCACACGAGCAGCACCACGAGTACGGCCAGCCACCCCTTTAGCCGCCGCCCCAACCTCGCAGCTCCGCAATACTCCTGGCCAGCCGGCAGAATCCTCATCGGAAACACAAGCTCTCCGTGAATGAAACATCAACCGATAAAACAGCTCGATTATTGCAGAGAGAGCGTAAAGCTTCGATAACAAAGGGGTGTCGTTAAAGGGGAGGACTTCAGCCCTGCGAATCCCCACCCAGTCCCGCCCAATTCACCCCTAAGCTTGCCCCACTGGAGAAACCCTAGGCCAGCCGGCAGACCTTCACCAGCTCATTCGCGAACGGACAGACCAGCCCCGTCGCAGCGGTCCGCCGCAGGATCAGCCAGTGCACCCCGAACGGCTGCATTCGCTGCCTGCGCTCCGCATCATTCATCCGGCTCAGTCCGGTATCCGCCGTATGCTCGACCATCCATTCCCCCGCCAGCGCGGGAAAGATCGCCGCCGAGCCGCCATCCTTCGAGAAGTCGGCCAGCGAGCTGCGCTCCGCAATCGCGCGAAACCCCTGCGCGTCCTCGCCCTTGGCCTGAATGTAGTCCGCGTCCAGCGCTACCGTCGCATCCACCGGCGTATGGGTCCGGACCCACAAGAAAGCCTCCGCCCAAGGGTTCTGCGACTCCAACCACGGCAGCTCCACCTGCGCCAGCGCCGGATAGGTCGCCTGCGCGAAGCCATACATCGTGCCGCTCAACCCACACACCAGCAGCGTCCATCGCCAGGCGATCCCCTTCAGCCAGTATTGCCCGAGAACCCCACCCAGCAGCAGAAACATACAGTAGTACACGAACAGAAACGATCGCATCGGCTGCAGCGTCGCCAGCAGGTGCGAAGCGCTCGTTGGCCGCGCAAACAGCAGGCACAGCGCGATGGCAATCGCTCCGATCGCCATGCTCGCATAGGCCAGCATCACATCCGGCCTGCGTCCCTCGAATCCCCGCCAGCGGCAATAGAGCATGAGCAGCACCAGCGGCGCAACCAGACCCACCCACTCATACCACTGCCACATTGAGAGGAAGTAGTAATACCGCGTCAGCACCGCCGCGTGATGAGCCGGCGTCTCGACCACATGCCGCTGCGAGAACTGCACCCCCGCGCCCAGCAGCAGAGCACCCGCAGCCAGAGCTCCCATCCCTACCCCAACCCCTGGCCCCGACCGCCGCTTCACCGCCTCGAGCAGCAGCAGCAGGCCGGCCGCATAGATCCCCATCAGCGGATGAAACACGCCCACCACCGCCAGACAGGCCAGCGTCCGCCCCAGCCGCCGGTCCAGGCAGGCGCTCACCGCCAGCAGCGTAAACGGCGTCGAGATCGACCGGCTGGTCACATACGGGTCCATCAGGAACAGGGAAGAGCCCGCCACCGGAACCGTCAGGCACAGCGCCACCAGCGTCACCGCGCCCCACTGCGCCTCGGACCCGGAGCGCGCAAAGCAGCGCCGTGACAGCAGCAGGCAGCTATACAGCAGCAGCCACGTGGTTCCCACCTGCATCGCAAACAGCACCGTCTCCAGCCGCAGATGCAGCCCGCGCACCAGCCACGCATTCAGGTTCGAGAACAGCGACAACCCCAGGTACGGGCGCAGGAACCCCGCGCTCGCCGGGTAAAGCTCCGGGTGCAGGCGCAGCTTGATCCCTGCAACATAGATCCCGGCATCCTCCGCATACGGGTGGTATCCGTGGACCAGCAGGGCCAGAACGGTCAGCCCCAGCAGCCGCAGTCCGGGGCTAGCCTGCCGCTGGAGCTGCGGTCGAGGTGCCAGCGCCGTTTGGGACGCAAATCTCTCCGGCGCGGCGACATGAACTGGTGGCAAAAGGGACCTCTGAGCAGATGACGTTGGCGCTTGAGCCCAGGACGCAGCCTTTCGCCGCCGCCCGAACCTGCTGCCAACCAAGTCTCGATTCTATCCCGCCGTCCGGCGAAGCGAGCCCAGCCGCGCTCAGCCGCCATCCACCCTGCCCAGCGTCTTGAATGCCGTCTCTCTCCCACCCGCCAACCCGATTTGTAACGTAGACTAAAAGCCAGCAGTTTCGTTCGAAGGAGTCCTGTCTTGATGTTGAACGTGTTCCGCCGGTCGCGCGTCCAGGACGCGCTCCCAGCCTTTTCACTCCCAGCCTTTCTGCTCCTGGGCTTTCTAGGACTCATCGCGGTCCCGACCGCCAGCGCTCAAGACGCTCCCGCCGCGCCCGTCACCCCGCTGGGGCGCCAGCTGCGGCGCCTGGACCTTGGCGTCAGCGGCGTCGGCGTGCTCACGAAGAATGTCTCCGGTACGAACCTCTTCGGCAATCCGACCACCCTGAGCACCAGCTCTACCCTCGGCGCGCTCGTGCAGATTCGTTATGTCCGTTCCCCCCTGGTCGGCTTTGAGTTCAACTACGGCTACGCCCGCTATACCGAGAACTTCAACTTCGCCACCACAACCACCTTTGGCCCCCCCGCCGGTCTCTTCCCGGTGCAGACCAAGGCCGCCGAGTACACCTTCGGCTACGTCGCCCATCTTCCCCGCTTCAGCTACCACGGCATTCAGCCGTTTGCCGGAGCCGGCGTCGGTACCACCGCCTTTACTCCCACCCCCGGCGGTGGCGAGGGTCTTCCCGAGAAGGCCCGCATGACCTACTACTACACCGTTGGCGCGGAGGACATGGTCAGCCGCCACTTCGGCCTCCGCCTGCAGTTCCGTCAGCTCTTCTACAAAGCTCCTGACTTCGGCCAGAACTACCTCACCATCCAGCAGCAGACCATCAGCACCGAACCCAGCTTCGGCTTCTTCATCAAGTACTAGACTCCAAACCCAGTCCTACCCAGGCCCCAGCGCGATCCTCGTCGCCCCGGGGCCTTTTTCTTTTCGTCCAGCACATGTCTATCTCAATCATCCACAAGCATCCTCATCCCCCGGATTGGACTTCCAATCGCTTAGGCCTATAGTCGGGAGTGCAGAGCTTAAGCGATCATCGTCCACCGATTCTTGAATCGATGAACGGATCGGTGGATGGATCCTCGCTCCTCAACTCTTCCGTCGGCCCCCAACCAGGCACCACGCAAATCGACTGAGGCACAGGGATGGAATTTCACGTTTCGCGGGCGGTGCGCAGAAAGTTCGACGTACACGACCTGCTCTTCAACTACGCCGGCAACGCCATTTTTGCCAACCTCGCGGCCACGCGCGCCTTCGCCCGTAAGTTCAACGACGCCCGCGCCGCCAGTGGCGTGCTCGGCCCCATCCTGCACCCCGGCCAGCTCTTCGCCATGGGCCTGATCGACGAGCTCAGCCACGCCCTGGTTGCCCGCTACCGTCAGACCCGCGACCCCGCCGTGCTCGCCGACGCCCTGCGTTTCTTCGGCGCCCGTGAACCCGACCCCTCCGTCGTCGACCACCTCCTCCTGGCCTTCACCGAGGAGTTCCCCAACTCCACCGTCTACAGCGGCCAGCAGACCGCTGCCGAATGGCTCGCCGCCGCCACCCCTGCAAGCGAAGCGAACAGCCCCCAGCCCACGCCCAACCGCGAGGTCGCCCTCGAAGAGCTGCTCCTCCTCTGGCTGGCCAACCTCAACCCCGCCTTCGCTCCCTTCAAGGAGCTCTTCGACGACCGCGACCTCCTCCTGCACACCGGCTACAAGCACGTCACCGGCGAGTTCGACGGCTACTTCGCCACCCGCCCGCCCATCGCCCCCGGCATCGGCAGCCTGCTCAACGCCCTGCGCGCTCCCATGCTCGCCTCCCCCGACTCGCTCGCCGGCCAGCTCGCCTACATGCGCGACAACTGGGCCGACCTCCTCGGCCCCGAGTTCATGGACACCCTCCGCCGCACCCTGCTCGCCATGGACATCTTAAAAGAAGAGGAGATCGCCATCTGGTCGATCTTCCACCCCATCAGCCACCGCGGCCTCGGCCAGCAGGGATGGGGTGCCGAGGGCTTCGAGGGAGACGAGTTCGTCGGCTTCGGCGGCCGCCGCGCCCAGCCCCTCCACGAGTACGAGGCCTTCTCGCCCGACCAGGCCTGGATGCCAACCGTCGTCCTCATCGCCAAGAGCACCTACGTCTGGCTCGAACAGCTCTCCAAAAAGTACCAGCGCCACATCTACCTCCTCGACCAGATCCCCGACGAGGAGTTGGCCCTGCTCTCCAGCCGCGGCATCAACGCCCTCTGGCTCATCGGCCTCTGGGAGCGCAGCAACGCCTCCTTGACCATCAAACGCCTGCGCGGACAGCACGACGCCGTCGCCTCCGCCTACTCGCTCAAGGACTACCGCATCGCCGACGACCTCGGCGGCACCTACGCCTACGAGCGCCTCCGGGACCAGGCCGCCGCCCACGGCATCCGCCTCGCCTCCGACATGGTCCCCAACCACATGGGCATCGACTCCGCCTGGGTCATGCAGCACCCCGAGTGGTTCCTCTCCCGGCCCGACTCCCCCTTTCCCGCCTACAGCTTCAACGGCCCCGACCTCTCCACTGAGGCCCGCTTCGAGATCAAGATCGAGGACCACTACTACGAGGAGACCGACGCCGCCGTGGTCTTCCGCCTGCGCGAACGCTCCAGCGGCCACACCCAGTTCATCTACCACGGCAACGACGGGACCACCTTCGCCTGGAACGACACCGCCCAGCTCGACTACTCCAAATGGTTCGTCCGCGAGCAGGTCATCCAGACCATCCTGAGCGTAGCCAAGCTCTTTCCCATCATCCGCTTCGACGCCGCCATGACGCTCGCCAAAAAACACGTCCAGCGGCTCTGGTTCCCGCTCCCCGGCCACGGCGGCGCCATCCCCTCCCGCGCCGAGTACGCCATGACCCAGGAGGAGTTCGACGCCCTCATGCCCAACGAGTTCTGGCGCGAGGTCGTCGACCGCGTCGCCGCCGAGGTCCCCGGCACCCTCCTGCTCGCCGAGGCCTTCTGGCTGCTCGAGGGCTACTTCGTCCGCACCCTCGGCATGCATCGCGTCTACAACTCCGCCTTCATGAACATGCTGCGCGATGAGGAGAACGCCAAGTACAGGTCCTATCTCAAGAAGACCATCGAGTTTGACCCCGATATCCTCAAGCGTTACGTGAACTTCATGTCCAACCCCGACGAGCGCACCGCGATCGACCAGTTTGGCACCGGAGACAAGTACTTCGGCACCTGCACCCTGCTCGCCACCCTCCCCGGCCTGCCCATGTTCGGCCACGGCCAGATCGAGGGCTTCACCGAAAAGTACGGCATGGAGTACAAACGCGCCCGCCTCGACGAGTGGCCCAACGAGGACCTCGTCGCCCGCCACATGCGCGAGATCGCCCCCCTGCTCAAGAACCGCCATCTCTTCGCCGAGAGCAACAACTTCGTCCTCTACGACTTTTGGAACGCCCACGGCAAGGTGGACGAAAACGTCTTCGCCTACTCCAACCGCATCGACAACGGCTACGGCTCACCCGACCGAGCCCTCATCCTCTACAACAACGCCTACCCCAGCACCGGCGGCACCATCCACCTCTCCGCCGCCTCCATGGACAAGGGCTCCGGCCAGCTACAGAGCCGCACCCTCAAGGACGCGCTCGCGCTCCCCTCCGACGACGGCGTCTTCCTCGCCTTCCGCGACACCGCCCGCAACCTCGATTTCCTCCGCCGCTCCTCCGACCTCGACCGCAGCGGCTTCACCATCGACCTGCGCGGCTACCAGTACGCCGTCCTGCTCCACTGGCGCGAGCTCCGCCCCACCGCGGACCACCCCTGGGACCGCCTCTCGGACGAGCTCCACGGCGCCGGCGTCCCCAGCCTCGAAGAGGCCCTGGTCAAGCTGCGCCTCCGCCCCCTCCACGACGCCCTGCGCCAGGCCCTCGCCCCCGAGATCCTCCAAGCCTTTATCGAAGCCACCCTCACCCCCATTCCACCCGTCCCCGCTTCTACTCCGGCCACAGCAGAGAAGCCGGCGGCGCCCACAGCAGGGAAGCAGGCAGCGGGAGCAGACGACAAGCAACGAGTGACAGCGGCGGAGAACCAAGCCGCAGCGACCGAACAAAGAGCATCGGCAAAAGAGAGGGAAGCAGCACCGGTAGCAGGCAAGAAGTCAGGGGCGTTGGAGGAGCGACAAGAAAGAGAGGCCGTCATCCCGACCGCAGCTGCGGACAGCTTCACCGTCCGCAGCGGAGTGGAGGGACCCCCGTATTTCGTCCGTCGCGAGACGACCCAAGCGAACACTGCCGTCCCCGGCAACGGCACAACCGCCAAAACCGACCCGCGCCTGACCCCCTTCCTCGAACGCGCCCAGCTCTTCTTCGAACAAGCCCGCGCCGCCGCCCCGTCTCTCCCGATCCCCAAGACCGCTCTTGCCCAACAGGCCACCGGCGCCACCCATCTCCCCGCGCTCGACCGCCACTTCGCCCAGCCCTGGCCCTCGACCGCACGCGTCGTCCTGCCCACCTACAAGCCCGACCCGATCACCCCCCCAAGTGCCATCTGGGCTCCCATCCTCGGCTGGCTGCTCCTGAGCCAGCTCACGCCCGACCCCGACTCCGCCGCCGACCTCTTCGACCAGCTCCACCTCCGCTCCGCCCTCGCCGACACCTTCGCCGGCCTCGGCGTCGAAGCCGAAAACGCCTGGCGCCTAGCCGCCCGGGTCCGCATCCTGCTCGCCCACCCCACCCCCGCCGCTGGAGAAACCGAGGCCCTCGCCACCGACCGCTTCTGGAACGACCCCGACGTCGGCTGGCTCGCCGGCCTCAACCAGAGCCAGGGCATCACCTACCTCAATAAAGAAGCCTTCGAAGAGCTCCTCTGGTGGCTCCAGCTCCCTCACCTGCTGGCCGCCGCCGCCCAAGCCGATCCCTCCAACCAGGCCGCGCTCCTGCGCAAGATCGAAACGCACCTCACCACCCAAACCGCCGCCGCTGCCGCCGCCGGCTACGAGCTCGACAAACTCCGCCACCCAGCCCATCCCCCAACCAGCAGCAAAACCATCAATGCCAACAGTTAGCGCTTCTACGGAATGAAGAATCATGCCTTACTTTGCGGTGGCGTCGGTCCTTGTTTGGTTTGGCCCTTACCCGCCGCTGCCTCTATACTTGCGGTCTTCAGCCTGCTTGACATCCTCCCCTCCCTAAAGGGAGGGGATTCCTACGATGGCCGCCTA
>Ga0210403_10001465_pt1 | contig 22360 bp, 23 predicted proteins | sample IncBWC19MmetaG_FD_150863 | JGI IMG/M metagenome (GOLD analysis project Ga0210403, IMG submission 150863) | Forest soil microbial communities from Barre Woods Harvard Forest LTER site, Petersham, Massachusetts, United States - Inc-BW-C-19-M | ecosystem: Environmental > Terrestrial > Soil >... | reverse complement strand
GATTCGCAGCAGCGGCCGATCCAGATGGTCACCGGAGAGGCCACGGTTCAGGTTCGGTAAGGAGAAGTTGGGCTATATGATTCGCGAAACATCATCGCCGCGGAATTGGACTCGCCGCAAAAGCGACGCAGGACTGACCCTGCTCGAGCTGATTTTCACGATTGGAATTTTGCTGATCCTATCGACGGCCGCGATTCCCGTGTTTCGAATGACCGTGCAACACCGCAAGGAAGCCGAGCTTCGCTACGAGCTGCGCGAGATGCGCAACGCGATCGACCGCTACAAGGACGACGCCGACAAAAATTTGATCCGCACCGAAGTCGGCAGCGAAAACTATCCCCCGGACCTGCAAACGCTGGTGGACGGCGTGACCATCAGCGGCGGGAATGGAGGCATCGGCGTGAGCGCCGCGTCGGTGGCTTCGGCAAGCCAGCTGAGCCCGTCCCAGAGCCTTTCCGCGGCCGGCGGGGCCATGTCCGACATGCCGAGCAAAGTGCGCTATCTGCGAAAAGTCCCGGTCGACCCGATGACTGGCAAGGCGGACTGGGGCATGCGCTCGGTGCAGGACGATCCGGATTCGACGAGCTGGGGCGGGCACAACGTGTTTGACGTTTACACGCAGTCGACTGGGACGGCGACCGACGGAACGAAATATTCGGACTGGTAGACACGCGTGAAACCCCATTCCCTGATCCACTTCCGTCTTTCGAATTTGTCCGGGAGCGTCAACGCGACGCGGCGGCGCGGTCGCACGTCCGGCTTCTCGCTGCTCGAGTTGCTGGTCGTCATCACAATTATTTTGATCCTGATGGGAATTGCGGTGGCGCGCTACGAAAGGTCGGTGATCCGATCGCGGGAAGCCGCCTTGAAGCAGGATCTTTTCGTCATGCGCAATGCGATCCAGCAATACACGCTGGACAAGGAAGCCGGGCCGACTTCGCTCGACGATTTGGTCAGCTCGAAATATCTGGGGGCGGTCCCAAACGATCCCATCACCCGCGCCAAGGATTGGCACACGGATTCCGACCCGGTTCTGCTCGATCCGCAGCAAACTTCCCCCGGCATCACCGATGTTCATTCGAACTCGCCCGACATCTCACCGTTTGAGGGCACCGCTTACAATACCTGGTAGCCTGACACCGCGGATGCCCGCCGGAAGGCGGACGCCACAACTGCTTGCCGTCACCTACAGGGAGTTCCAATTCGGCAGGGGTCTTCTCTCGCATAGCGCTTCGGCGGCCCAGCGGCCTAGGTATACCGATTGGGCTACGCCGTGGCCGCTGAAAGCGCCGAGCACCACGGCATGTGAGCTCCGTGGATGCCGCGCGAAGACGGGCGTCCATCCCTCTGCAATCAGGATGGGTCCGCCCCAGCGATAGGCAAATCGCGCCTCCTCGAGCACGGGGTGCAGGGCGCGTACGCGCGTCTCGAGGCGGGCGACGAGTCGCGCCACTTCTCCTTCCTCGATATTTTGCGCCGCCAGCTCGCGCCAATTCTCGAGGTGAACCAGCCCTGCGCCGAATAGCGCGCCCCCGGCGGGCAGCATCCTTCCCCACAAATAAGGAAAGTCGATTGTGTAAAACGGTCGCCCGGAAGCGAGGCCGAGACTCTCGATTTGCCGCTCGTCGAGGGGCTCGGTGGCGACCGCAAGCGTGAATTTGCTCTGTCCCTGAGCGGCCAGGCCGCTCAGTTCGAGAGACATCGCATTGGTGGCGAAGAGAACTTTGCGCGCGCGCAGCTCTCCTCCGGAATAGCGCAAGCAAACGCAATCGCCGAATTCGGCGTCCTCAACCCTGACATTCTCAAAGATCTTCGCGCCGCCGCGCTCCGCCACGCGCGCCAGCCCGCTCAGCATTTTGCCTGCATCCACCGTCCCGCCGGGCACCTGCTTCATCGCTCGAAGCGTTCCGGAATCCGACCACGCGATGGGCGAGTCGGGCAGACCGCCGCTGCGGCCAATCTCGTAGACTCCGGGCAGCGCGAGATCGCAGTCGATTTCGAGTTCTTTGAGAATGGAGGTGAAGCCGGTAAGGACGTCGCCCAGACCGGGCAGGTCGCCGGCGGCGGTCTCGGCCAGCGCCAGGCCTCCGGTGCGGCCGCTCGATCCCGCTCCAATCGTTCCCGATTCGAGCAACACCACGCCTTTCTCCGGCGCAAAACGCCGCAGCCATGCCGCCGCGGAAAGACCGGAAAAGCCTCCGCCGACCACGGCGAACTCGGTCTCGCCAGGCATTGGCGACGGCGCAGGCTGAAAATCGACCTTCCAGGGAGAGTCGCCCCAGCGCGGATTGGAGAGGGTTCGAGTCATTCGCGTGCTCATGACAATCTTAGGATACTGCGGACTGAAAGCCACGTTACTGCAGATGTCTCGCTAGGAATGTGGAAGCGGAAAATCCGCGTCGGATCGGCCGAGCCTCATTCGCCCAGGCCGATCGCCAGCCCGGTGAACCGCCGCTGAAAGCCGTCGAATTGCCCCACGGCGTACGGCAGCAGGATGCCGGTGTTATTGAAAGCATCGTGCGGATTCTGACGATTGGTGACGTCGATCGAGTAGACGCCAAGCCTGATCTTGCGGATTTTTCCCTTCGGGTGCTCCTTAAACGGAATTCGCAGCGGAAAATCGCGGTAGATTTTCACGTCGAGAGAGAAGTAGGTCGGGAAACGGAAACTGTTGGGTACGCCCACGTAGTTCTGAAGCACGTCGACGTCCGAATATGGAAAACCGGAATGCATGTCGGCGACGGGGCTGAACACCAAACTCCAAAACGGCAAGTGGACGAAACCCCAGACCAGCAACCGATTCGGGATATCGGACGGCTGGACCCCGTACACGTTCGGCCGGATCACGGGGATCTGGAACGGGATAAAAGTATCCGAGAGCGTGTTGAGGTCGCCGCGCGCGCGGCTCCACGAATAGGACATGTTGACTTCGGCGACTTCACTCGGGCTGTAGCGCGCCGTGATTTCCGCCTGGCGGTAGTGAGCCGATCCGGTGTTCTCCAGCGCCAGCAATCCGTTCGATCCACTGGTCGGGATGATCGGATTTACGAGAAAGAGGTCGTCGGTATGGGTCTCGTAGTAGCCGACGCGAAGCGTGATGTTCTTCCGGATCGCCGTCTCGCTCTCGATGTTCCACGTAAATGTCCGGGGACTGTCGCCTGGGTCCTGCGGATTCACGGGATTCGCGAGCGATCCCCCGAGAAGATAGACGTTTTGCAGCGTGTAACTCTGCCCGCCGAGGAGTGAAACGCTCCGCGTCTGGTTGTCCGCGAAATCCTGCGCGAGCAATGGAACGTGGCTATAGATCAGCCCCGCTCCGCCACGCACAACGGTTCTCCCGAACGAATAGGCGATGCCGATTCGCGGCGCCAGCGCGGCGTCCAGTCCAATGGTCTGCGTGCTCAGGCGCGCGCCGAGCGTCACCGACAGGCTCTTCGTTACGGTCCAGTGGTCTTCAATGTATTCGGAAAATTCCGTATCGGCACCCTGCAGCTTTCCCGCGCCCAGGAAGTTGATCGTTTCTTCAGGGGGAGAGGTCTGCACGCACTGATTGTCCTGGAGCTGGACGAGGGTGCAATTCTGCGGGAAAAGCTCGACCGGCCTGGAAACGCTGTTTCCCGTGAATCTCCGGTAGAGAAAATCAAATCCAAAACGAATTTCATGATGGCCGAGCCACGATTTGCTTGGGAGCTGCAGCGACGGAATCGCTTCCGCCTGATTCGCATTGTGCTCGGACGTGTCGAAATAGTCTCCGCCCCAACCGACGGGGCTGATGGTCATATTTTGCGCGCCCTGCCCGTGGGCGTCGGTGAAGAAATTCGTGTAACGGAAAACCGTGGTCAGCACCATTCCGGAAGCGAACTGGTAGTTGTCGGTAACTCCGAGCGATCCTCCGCGACGCCGAAAATCGACCGACGCGTACTGCGGAATGAACGAATCGATGTTCGCGTACAGGTTCGTGGACTGAAACACGTTCACGTTGAAATTTATCAAGTGCTTCGGCGACAGGATCCACTGCACATTCGTGAACGAGTCGAAGGCGAAGACGAACGTTTCATTCTCAGGCCACTTCAGCCCGCGGACGGGGTCTCTCCGCCATTCGTAGCTCACGTCCTGGGAGAAGTTGAGCTTGTCCTTCACGAGCGGCCCGCCCACTTCCAATCGGGGAGTGATGTTGGCGATGCCCACGAGGTGATCGTTCTTGCCGCGAAAAGAGGGAATGAAATCGATGAATTTATAATTCCAGAGCGGAGACGGCGGCCTGATATCGATGCGCGTGAGGCCCGCGGAGAATCCTCCATAGGCCACGCTGTCGGGCGTGTTGAACACCTGGATGGACTGGATGGCATCCACCGGAATAGGAATCGCGAAGCTGCCGGCAACCGGATCGACGTTCTCCGCCGAATCCACCAGCAGCATGCCCTGGCTCTCCGACTGCCCGTTGAAATTCAGCCTGCTATCCTGCGTCTTGATGACGCTGGGGCTGACCGAAAGCGCCTCGGTGAACTTGCCGGTCTTCAGCGGCAAAGTTGCAAGCTGCTGCTCGGTTACGTTCGCGGTCGGGCTGACGCTTTCGGTCGCAATTTCGGTGGCTTCGCCTCTGACCTCGACGTTCTCTTCGACGAGGTTCAATTGCAAGGCAGCGTCCTGCACGGCCGCCTGCCCCGCGGTGAGCGTCACCGTCGCGGACCACGGTTTGAATCCCTCGACGGCCACGGTCAGCGTGTAAGTTCCCGCCGCCAGGCGATCGAATTCAAAACGGCCTTCGGTATCGGACACTTCTTCCTGCGAAGTTGTGGCGGGAGCGGGACCGGTCAGCTTCACGGAAATCGCGGCGAGATTGTTGCTCACGCCCTGGGACGAAGCCACGCTCACCCGTCCGGAGATTGTCGAAGTTGTGGTCTGGGGACTCGGGCTGGAGACCCGGGAGTGCGCGGCGGTGGGAACCGGGCGGATCACGGCCAGAATGGCAAGCGCTGCCATAGCGCTCCATCTCGCCCGCCTGGGGCCGTTGCGGTGTCGCCGCAACAGCGATAGCTGTAATTCCAAGACTACGATCCCCCGTTCAATTGATCGATGGACTTTGCCTGATGCTCTCACACCACGGACCAGGCACTGGCTTCATGCCTGCCATCCCCCGATTGGCCGCATGAATCAGACGTGAAGAGAGTGAATCTGATGCAAACAGCGGACTCCCTATCTTCGCTCGCTTGGAGTCCTGTCCCAAACGCAAGGTTGTATCGATTTTCGCAAACGATAACCCGAAGGAACAGCGGTTAGCGCCTGTCGTATGCCGCGCCGGTTCCGTTGACACCCCGCGCACGGCTTGGTATGTTTCCACCTCAATTTAAACGTATTGGATGCGCGAAATATTTCGCGGACTCCTGTTTTTACCCGACACTTTCCGCACTTCCAATTCAAAATAGAAGGGCCAGGCAAGGCCGCTTCAAAGGGGAAGGACCGAAATGAAAATCGATATTTTCTGCCACATCGTTCCGCAAAACTACTACGACCGCATGATGAAGTTGCCGGAGTTGGGCACCACAATCAAGAAGCGCACCGCGAACATACCGGCCATGGTGAACCTCGACGCCCGCTTTCGGATCATGGATCGCTTCGGCGATTATTGCCAGGTGGTGAGCATGGCGGCGCCGCCGATCGAAGCCATGGGGGACGCGAAGCTCGCTCCAGAGCTGGCGCAGATTGCCAATGACGGCATGGCAGAGCTCGTCGTCAAGCATCCGGACCGCTTTCCCGGATTCGTCGGGGCGCTGCCGATGAACAATCCGGCGGCGGCGGTCGAGGAGATCGATCGCGCCGTGTTGAAATTGGGCGCTGTGGGGTTTCAGATCTATTCTAACGTGAATGGGCGGCCGCTCGATGATCCCGACTTTCTGCCGATTTTTGAGAAAATCGCGGAACGCAATGTGCCGCTCTGGCTTCACCCCAGCCGGTCCTCCGCTTTTGCCGACTACGCCACCGAGAAAAAATCCAAATTTGAATTGTGGTGGGTTTTCGGCTGGCCGTACGAAACTTCGGTGGCGATGGCGCGCATTTTGTTCGCCGGGTACTTTGACAAATTCCCGGAGCTCAAGATCATTTCGCATCACCTCGGCGCGATGATTCCCTACTTCTCCGGCCGCACCGGGCCGGGCCTCGATCAACTGGGCGCTCGCACCGAGGAAGAAGATCTGGCGATGGTGGGCCGGAAGCTCCGCAAGCGCCCGCAGGAATATTTCAAGATGTTTTATGCAGATACCGCAACGTTCGGATCGCTTCCCGCGCTGCGCTGCGGCCTCGATTTCTTCGGCGCCGACCAGGTGATGTTCGCGTCGGACACGCCCTTCGATCCGGAAAAAGGCCCGGGCTACATTCGCGAGACGATTAAATGCGTCGAGGGCGTCGAGATGTCCGCCGCTGATCGCTACAAAATCTACGAAGGTAACGCGCGGAAATTGATGCGTCTGAAGCTGGCGTAGTAGCGTTTTTCCGCCGGAGTAAGGACGACCTCGGGTGCCGCACCCTTGCGGTTTTTGCAAGGGTGCGGGTTCTCCAAACCGAAGGCAAGGGCTTTGGCAGCTCTTGGATCAGGGATCTGAGTCCTTAGCTCACACCTATTCTGAAATCACGTCCTGCCGCGGCTCTGGCAGCCGGAAACTGGCGACGAAACCGGCGGCGTAGGCCAGGAACCCCACGATTCCGGCGGCGTATCCGAGTTGGCGCGTGGCCGTGCCGCCCGGCATGTAGGTGACAAGACTCGTCGTGATCAGCGCGGCTGACGTGCCCAGCATCCGTCCTCCCACATTCGCCGCGAAGCTTTCACCCGTGCCGCGCAGGTGCGTCGGATAGAGCGTCGGCAAATAATTCCCCCAAAAACTGAATTGCGCGACCGAAACCGTGCCCAGCACGAAGATTCCCCACGCCGGCATCGAAGCATCTCGCATGGCCGGCAACAGAACTACAACCGGAATCAAGATCAATCCCGGAATCTGAAAAATGTGGAGCAGGCGCCTGCGGCTCAGAACAAAAACGGCGAGAATGGCCATGAAGATTCGCCCGAACAGGCTGCCCACCTCCTGCACACCCTGCAACGCGCTCACGATTTTCTGTTGGTCGCCATGCGCCAGGATTCTCACTTCGGGTGCGCCGGGAATAATCCTCGCGAAATGCTGCAGCATCCCGAAAGAAGCGGCATAGGCGCAGGCCATCATGAAGCAGCTCAGCAAGGCCGTCTTGCGAAATTCCGGACGGAATAGCTCCAGGATGCTGGGGCGCTGGAGCGTGCCCTCTTCCCTTTTCTGTTTCCAGATGGGTGATTCGGGAAGGAACGGGCGAACCACGAGAAGCGGAACGGCAGGAAGGATTCCAAACAAAATCGTGTAGCGCCAAGCCTCGTGCCCGCCATGAATCGCGGGAAGCAGCCTCCCGAACGACAAGCTCAGGTAGCTCGCCGCGCTCATCAGGATTCCGCCCGTCGAGGCAAAAATCTGCGTCGAGCCGAGGATCGTCTCTCTCTGAGTTCTCTCCGGAAACAACTCGGCAAGCCATGCAGTCGCCGCCACGAATTCCACGGACACACCCACGAATGTAATGCAGCGGTAGATCAACAACTGAGCCGCCGAAGAGCAGTACCCGGTGGCGAGTGCGGAAAAGCAGAAGAGCAGGATGCTCCAGAACAGCACGCGGCGGCGGCCGAAGAGGTCAATCAGGTAGCCGCCGAGCAGGCCGAAGATTCCGCCAGCGATCGCGGGGACGTAGAACATCACGCCGATCCAGTGATTGAACTCCGCGCTTCCCGGCTTCGCCGGGAGAAATTCGGTCAGCGCAGGCTGGATGGTGAGCGTCAGGACCAGAAGTTCGTAGGTGTCAAAGGCAAATCCGATGCATGCCACGGCGCAGATGATCCAATCGATTGGGGTGAGACGCCGGGATTTGGTCTGGGCCGCGGGCAAGGTCGCCTTCTTTGGACGATTCCAGCCGAATCAGAAACCAAAAATTGACTGCGTTCGAAAAATCGAATGGCCGCGGGAACGTACCAGACATTTCCGTTGACTGTCAAACTCGCCTGACAGCGTTTTCACCCGCCGTCGTATACAATCTTTTCAGCGGGTTAAAGCAACCAGCGAGCCCGACCTGTGCTCCTAGATATTGCGGGTTCGCGGACCGATGCTCGGCGGCAACGAAACTCGCTGCGGCTCGTGCGCGTCGACTATATGAGATTTCTCGCGGCGGCGCGAAGCCGTTTCGCCGCCGAGATCGCAGCGGGCACGAACGAATCCTGCGGAGAACGACTTATGGCATCGAATTTTCTCTCTTGGCCGGCAAAGCATCTGAGTTGTGCTACTGCTGTTTTTGTTTTCTGCCTGGCGGCGGTTGTCGCGCCGCCTCGAACGGTAGCGCAGGGCGGTCCGGTCGCCGACGACGCGAAGAGCGCTTCCCTCCCTCCGCCGACCGTGCCGATCGAGGAAATCATCCAGAAATTCGCGGCGAAAGAGGCGGAGTTCAAGGCCGAGCGCGAAAACTTCACGTACAAGCAGACGTTCCGCGTTCAGACCCTCGATGAAGACAACCGCGTGGACGGCGAGTACCTGATGAAGAGCGATATCGATTTCAATCCGGACGGCAAGAGGACGGAAGTCGTGACCTACGCGCCGCAGCCAACGCTCGAACGCATCAGCCTGAGCGAAGAGGATCTCAGCGATCTCGAGCATCTCTATCCGTTCGTCCTGACGACGACGGAGCTATCCAACTACGACATCAAGTATGTGGATCATCGGCCTCTGGACGATCTCACGACGTTCGTGTTCGACGTCACGCCGAAATCGATTGGGAAGAATCAGAGACTTTTTGAGGGCCGCATCTGGGTGGATGACAAGGACCTACAGATCGTCAAAACATACGGTAAGCCTGTTGGCTACGCGAAGAAGAAGAGCGGCATGAACCAGGCGTTTCCCCATTTCGAAACGTTTCGCGAAAATATTGAAGGCAAGTACTGGTTCCCCACCTACACGCGGGCCGATGAAATGCTGCATTTTGGCCCGGGCAGCGACGTGCACATCCGCGTCATGGCCAAGTATGAAGACTACAAGCGCTACGGCGTGACGACAAAAATTACTCCGATGGGGCAGGCGCCGGCAGCGCCAACAGCACCGAACCAGAAAAAATAGTCTCCAATGCACGGGGCTTACGCGTAGCGGAAAAGCGCCTTGAATCCGTAATCCATGTGCTGCTGAATGTGGCAGTGAAACAGCGTCAGCCCCGGCTGGTCTGCGACCATATCCATCGTCGCGCGACCGTAACCCGGAACGATCACGGTGTCCTTCAGCACTCCCGCCGTCGTCTTGCCGTTGATCTCGACGATCTCAAACAGGTGGCGATGCATGTGTAGCGGATGATCGTCCTCGCTGCGATTGCGAAACACCAGCCGGTAGCGCCCGCCTTGCTTTAAAACAAATTCCTGATCGTGCGGATATTCCTTGCCGTTCACGGTCCAGCTGTTGAAGATGCCCGCGCCGCTCGGAATTTTCTGGAAAATCATGTCGATGGTGGCGTCGGGCGCCGGCTGGGTTCCCGCTCGTCCGAAAATGGTGTAGTCCCACGGCGCTTTCGACGGTGGCGCCCACTGCGGCTGCTTGTGCTGGTTCGCGTACTCGACCACCACGCCCATCCCGCTGTTTCTTGCGTCGTCCGTCGTCGTGCCCAGTATCCACACGCCGGGCTGGTTCATCTCGACGATGGTGTCTACGCGCTCGCCCGGGCCGATGTCGATCGCATCCACGGATTGCGGCGTGGGCACGGGATTGCCGTCCAGCGCCACAACTTGAAACTTGTGGCCGGGCAGCGCGATGCGCCGGTTCATGCTGGCGCTCGCGTTCAGCAAATGAACCAGCACGCGATGGCCCGGCTGCACGCGAATCGGCTCGCCCGCGCCCATCGCTTTATCGTTGATGGAGAACATCTGGTAGCCGACTTCGAGACCCGACGGCGTTGTGTCCAGAACCTTGGGGCGCTCGGGTTGCGGACCGGCATTGGTCTGCTCGTCGTCATCGTCCTCTTCGGGATTGAAAAACGGCTCCCACTCCCGCAGCGCCAGAAAAACTTCCTGATCGAAATTGCCCGGGTTGTTCGCGCCCTCGATCATCAGGAATCCGAACTGGCCCGTGTAGGCGCCGCGGTGCAGGTCGGCTCCGGCCATCGTATGCGTGTGGTACCAGCGCGTACCGGCAGGGCGCGGCGTGAATTGGTAGCGGATGCGCCCACGCGGAGGGACCATCGGCGTGTTTTCTTCCTCGACGCCGTCAACCTCCGCAGGCAAAAACAGGCCGTGCCAGTGCACCAGCTCGGGCACGTCCGTTTCATTAATCACGTCGACGGTGACCGCCTTCCCTTCCTTCATTCGCAGAACCGGGCCGGGCGACGTGCCGTTATAGCCGATGGTACTGATAATTCGCGCGGGAGTGAGCTCGACGGTGACTGGGGCAATTCGCAGCGTGAAATCGGCTTTCGAAGCATCGGCTTGGGTCGCCGACGCCTGCGTGCCCGCCATCCCGGGCTGGGATTGTGAGAGGAGCAGATTCGCGGCGCCCAGTTCGACGGCAGCCAGCCCACCAAACTTCAAGAGTTCCCTGCGGTCCAAAATCCCCTCCCGCTCGATTCCATCGCGCTGAAGCGGCGAACGGCGTTGCGCTACGCTCCGCCGAGAAATCCTCTCACGGCCAGAGTGGCTGTTCAAGAGCGCCGCGTATGCCGCAATTCTAGAGCTGGCCTGGAATCATCAGAAAAGTACCTGTCCCGGCGTACCAGACGCCCCTAGAACTACCCATCTATTGGCCCGCGCGGTTTCTCTTGCCAATATGACTTGTCGGGTTGCCGGAGGACAGCTTCCCGAAGGAAGCCTGAGGGAACACTCATGAGCCGCATTTTTGAAGAGTTGCAGTCAGCGCGCGAGTCCCGGTCAAAGAACGGGACCAAAGCCTCGGAATCGCTTGGCCAAATGGAACTTCCGGAGCGGCGCGTCGCCCCCCGGAAGGGACTCGACCTGAATCTGGCGGTGTACGGCCGGTCCTCTTCTGACGCCGTCTTCTACGAGCAAGCCAAAGCCATCAGCGGCAATGCGAACGGCGGTGTGTTCCTCTTTTCGATTCCCGTCGCGGAAGGCCAGGATTTGCTGCTCATCAATATGGTGACTTCCGACGAACAAATCTGCAAAGTCGTGGACGTGCGGATCGTGGACATCCAGTCCAGCGAAGTTTCCGTCAGCTTCCCTGAGCCGAATGGAAATTTCTGGATTCCGTTCAAGAGGCCGCGCAAAGGCTAGCAAGCTCCTCCAAAGACCACCTAACTGTCATCCCGAGCAAAGCGAGGGATCTGCTGTTTCGCGCTCTGGGCAGCCAGCCTCCCGTAAACCACCTATCAACTCCGTTTGCGTTTCTCCGTCCGCCCCTTCGATTGTTCCTTCATGGCATAGAGCGACTTATCCGCAAATTCCAGCAACTGCTGCACCGTCACGCCGCATTTCGGGAACGTAGCCACGCCGATGCTCATGCTGAGCGGAGGGTGTTCCTCGTCCGCCAGCAGGCAGTTCCGCACGCGCTCGACGACCTGCTCGGCCGCAAAGTGGTTCGTCTCCGGAAGCACGAGCGCGAATTCATCCCCGCCATAACGGGCCGCCGTATCAATCGACCGGCAATTCAGCTTCAGGATTGTGGCCACGCGGCACAGCGCGCGGCTGCCAATGACGTGCCCATACTGGTCGTTGATCTTCTTCAGGCCATCGAGATCCATCAGCAAGAGGGAAAACGACCGGTTGGTTCGCCCGGAACGCTCGAGTTCGCTCTGCAAAATATCCACGAGGTGTCGGTAATTCGCTAGGCCCGTCAGGCTGTCGCTGATCGCGAGCGTCCGCACCCGGCGAAAGAGGCGCGCGTTGTCCAGCAACGTCGCGCCCAGGAGTACGATGTAGCTGATGGCGTTCACGAGCTCCGCAACGCCAGCCGCGGCATCCAGCAGGCGCGCCGATTGGGATGCGATCAGGTGGCTGACGACATTCAATCCCGCCACCCAAACCAGCGCGGTATCAAATGCAAAGCCGTCGCTCTCCCGAACGCTGCTCAGCGAAACGGCGGCGACCAGGAAAATTAACGCTGGTAGCAATTCCCAGACTCGCGGCGTCGGGCTGTGCGGGTCGATGACCGGAGCGATCGGAAAAATCAGGAACGTTGCGGTGACAAGGAACGTGGCGCTGATCACGATCGAAGACAACGCAATTACATTTTTCCCGGGATCGCGCGGCCAGGGCAGCCACCGGTTGATAACGCACGCGACCAGCAACAGAATCCCGAGGAGCATCTGCCCGACCATCCACGAGACGGGAACGCGAACGTGTTGCGAAGGCTTCAGGAAACGATCGTAGAATTCAAAAATCGCGCCCAGGTGAATCATGCCGGTGACGCCGAACGTCAGCCCGAGCAGCAACGTGACGCGATTCCCCGTGCCGTGGTAGCGCACCAAAACGCTGGCCGCGATCATGAAACTGAGCAGGGCCGAAATGATTTCCGCGCTGGACCAGGCCAGCGGATTCAGAACGATATTGAGCTGCCGCAGAAAGTGCCCCAACACCACGCCGCTGGTGCAACCCACCAGCGAGAGCCACCAAGGGCGCTCGACTTGCCGCAGCCTTCTGACTTTTTCGAACACAGTCATATGTATTTAGATGCTCCCAAACCCATTTTCAGTTACGCCTGTGTGGGAAACGTTATGCCCTTTAGGACAGAATCAGGCCAGTCGGGTATTACCTGTACTCTCTTGTCGATCGGTCGAAACGTTTTGGGATGAAGAGCGAAGGAACAAACTGGATGCGATCAGGCGCTCCCTGCGGCCGAGAACCGAAGGGCTACATCGCGCGCGGCGATGATCGTGTTCACGTGGATTCGAACCGTGTCCGCCACCCGCCGCGCGTAGCCGCCGGCCAGCGTGGACGCTACCGGGATCCCAGCGCGGCGCGCGCGTTCGAACACCAACCGGTCGCGCTTCTGCAATCCCTCGATCGTGAGCGCGAGGCCGCCAAGCTGATCTTCGCGATACGGATCGGCGCCGCCCACGTAGAAAATCAGGTCCGGCTTCATTTTTTTTAGCGCCCGGACGAGGCCCCCTTCGAGGCCGTCGAGATACTCGTCGTCCCGCACGCCATCCGCCAAGCCGATGTCCTCGTCCGAGGGGGGCTTCGGCTCCGGATAATTGTTTTCCTGGTGGATGGAGAGCGTGTAGACGCTCGGATCGCTGGCAAAAATCGCGGCGGTACCGTTTCCGTGGTGGACGTCGGTGTCCACCGTCATCGCCGTGCGAATCTTGCCTTCCGCTTGCAGCGTTCGGATCGCGACGGCAACGTCGTGAATCATGCAGAAGCCTTCGCCGTGGCCGGGATAGGCGTGATGAAAGCCTCCGCTCAGGTTCGCGGCGAAGCCGTCTTCGAGCGCCTTGCGCCCGGCGAGCGCCGATCCGGCTGCCGCGAGCCAAAAGCCTTCGCGGGTCGTTTCCGTCAGTGGAATCTCCAGCTTCATGCGCTCACTGAGGGTGAGCGCATCCGTTCGCAGCTTGCGCACGTATTCCGGCGTATGCACGCGCAGGATGTCCTCGTCCGGCGCGGGCTCCGGTCGCAGGAAATCGCCGGCGTCCGCGATTCCTTCGGCAAGCAACGCGTCATGAATCAATCTGAATTTCTGGGAAGGAAAAACGTGCGGCCCGAGGTCCAAATCGTACTGAGGGTGGTAGATGACCTTGAACGGGAGCATAGAAACAGTCGGAGGCGGCCGGAGCGTAGCGCGGCTCGCATCTTCTGTAAATACCAGAACCTCCCAGGAATTGCTCCATGAATTTTGAGGTACACTCGATTTCGCAGGGAGCGGATTCCGCAAACAACGTGTCCGCGATCGCTCCGCAAGCGGGCGCCATCTAAAATGATCGAGTCGAGGAGAACCCGATGCGTATCTTCCAGCTGTACATTCCGCAGTCGGTGATCGCCTGGGTGGTGATCGGCCTCCTCGCTGGCTGGATTGCGGGAAAGGTTTCGCGGGGACGCGGGTTCGGCTGCATCGCCAACATTCTTCTCGGCCTCGTGGGCGCGGTCCTGGGCGGCTGGATTTTTACCAAGCTCGGAATTCAACAATACGGCTTCATCTACAGCCTCGCCGCAGCCACAGTCGGCGCTGTGATTCTAGTAGCTGTCGCACGCCTCTTCTCCGGTGGTGGAGGAGAGTAATTTGCCTAGCCTTTCAGATTCCCACTCCCGGCGTGTTAGGATGTTCGGTTCCACACTCAAGGACGTGAGCCACATTGGATAAACCTTCTCTCTTAGCAATTCCCCTGGGCGGACTGGGCGAATTTGGCATGAACATGCTCGTCCTCCGCTCGGGCGACGACATGATCCTGATCGATGCGGGGATGATGTTTCCCGAGGCGGAACTGCTCGGCGTGGACATCGTCATTCCCGACATCACGTATCTGAAGCAGAATCGCCAGTATTTGCGCGCCATCCTGCTGACGCACGGGCATGAGGACCACATCGGCGCGCTCCCGTACATCCTGCGCGACTTGCAAGTGCCGATCTACGGCACGCGCTTCACACTGGCGCTCGTACGCAAGCGACTCGAAGAACACGCCCTGCTGGACAAGACGGATCTGCGCGAAGTGATCCCCGGGCGAAAACTCGAAGTCGGCGTCTTCGAGGTGGAATTCATCAGCGTGACGCACAGCACGATCGATTGCGTCGCGCTGGCGATCCGCACGCCGGTTGGAGTTGTGATTCACACCGGCGATTTCAAGATCGACCCGACGCCGACGGACGGCCAACCGTTCGATCTTCACGCCTTCGCTCGCTACGGCGCGGAGGGTGTTCTCGCGCTTTTCAGCGACAGCACGAACGTCGAGCGCCCCGGCTACACGCCTTCCGAGAGAACCGTCCGCCCGCGCATCGAGGAGTTGACGCGCGCGGCCACACGCAAGGTAATCGTCTCCTGCTTCGCATCATCGATCCCGCGCATCCAGCAGGTGGTGGACATCGCCGTCGCCGCGGGCCGCAAAATCGCGTTCATCGGGCGCAGCATGGTCGACAACGTCGAAATCGCCCACGGCATGAATCGCCTGCGCATTCCCGACGGACAGGTGGTCCGCTCGCAGGACATCAACGCCTTCCCGGCGGAAAAGCTCCTGGTCCTCGTCAGCGGCAGCCAGGCCGAGCCGATGTCTTCACTCTCGCGCGTGGCTGTCGATAACCATCGGCTGCTCACGCTGGACGAGCGCGACACGGTGATCCTCTCCGCGCGCATCATTCCCGGAAATGAAAAAGCGATTTTCCGGATGCTGGATCACATGTTCCGCAAGCGCGCCCTCGTCTACTACGACAACGACGGCGGCACGATTCACGTTTCCGGCCACGCCTGCCAGGAAGAGCAAAAGATGCTCCTGAACCTGGTGCGCCCGCGCTACTTCATTCCGATTCACGGCGAATACCGGCAGCTCTTCCGCCACTCCGCGCTCGCCCACACGGTCGGCGCGGTCTCCGAGGAGATCATGCTGATCGAGGACGGCCAGGTGATCGAATTCACCGACGACCGCGCCTACCGCCGCGAACCGGTGACGGCCGGACGCATCTGCGTCGATTCCGGCTCGCTCGAGGAGATTGAAGAAATTGTGATCCGCGATCGAAAGCATCTGTCCGAGGACGGCATCGTGGTACCGATCATCGCCATCAACAAACACACCGGCCAGATCGAATCGCAGCCCGAAATTGTCACCCGCGGCTTTCTTCCGTCTGACAACGGCCTGGAGCTCTTGAACGGTGCGCGCGAGGTGGTGCTGCGCACCGTCGAGCAATCCAACGACGAGGAAAAAACCGACTGGAGCGTCATCAAGGAAAAGATCCGCGTGGACTTGCGGCGCTATTTGAAGAAGCAGACTTCCAAGCGGCCCCTGGTTCTTCCCGTCATTCTCGAAGTGTAAGAGGGCGGCGTGCCTCTCCCCGAGTTGATTCTTCGCGCGTACCGGCCTGCTGATTTTGAGTCCTTGGTCGCTATCGACCAGGCCTGCTTCCCGAAAGCGATCGCCTATGGGCGCCGCGAGATGAAGGGGTACCTGCACGGGGAGGGCGCCCATTGCATCGTCGCGGAAGTTCCGGGAGGGGTGGCGGGCTTCATCATTACGGAACATACCGGCGATCTCGCGCACGTCATTACGCTCGACGTGCTTCCCCAGTTTCGCCGCCGATCCGTAGGTTCCCAACTTCTCCAAAGCGCCGAACAGGAAGCCGTCTCCCACGGCTGCACCGCGATATATCTCGAAACGGCAACATCCAATAAAGCCGCGATTGCTTTGTGGGTGAAGCATGGCTATGGTCGGATGGATACCGTAAAAAATTATTACGGGTACGGCCAGCACGCGTTTGAAATGCTGAAACGAATCGGACTGAAATCCCAGGTGAAGGCCCTTCCATGAATCTACTGCATGTGGTGATCCTCGCGATCGTGCAAGGCCTGGCCGAACTGCTTCCCGTTTCGAGCTCGGCGCACGTCGTCGTGTCCGAAAAATTGATGGGTCTCGACCCAGCAGCCCCCGAAATGACGCTACTCCTCGTCATGCTGCACACGGGCACGATGTTCGCGGTCATCGTGTTTTTCTGGAGGCAATGGGCGCGCACGTATTTTCAGAGCGCGGGAGCGTTCTGGCGGATTTTCATTTTGCTGTTTGTCGCAACGATTTTTACAGGTGTGATCGGCGAGGGCCTCATCAAGGCCATCGAGAAATTCGCGTTCCCCGGAGTGGAGCACGCGGAAGTGGAGCAACTCTTCGGGCGGCTTGACCTGATCGCGCCCGCGCTGGCCGCCGTCGGCATTCTGATCCTGTTCGCCGGCGTTTATGAGAAGCGCCATCCTTTTACGGGTTCACGTGAAACCGGCGGGCTGGGATTGATGCAAGGCTCGTTGATTGGCATCGTGCAGGGGCTTTGCCTTCCCTTCCGCGGCTTCTCGCGGTCCGGCGCGACTATTTCGACGGGCCTGCTGGCTGGTGTTGAGAAGTCCCGTGCTGAAGCGTTCAGCTTCGCTCTCGCCGTGCTGCTCACTCCGGCTGCCGACGGGCGCGAGCTGCTTCGCCTGATGAAAGCGCGGCACCTCGGCGCGGGGTTGAATCTTGCCTCGGCAATGATGCCGAGCCTGCTGGGCATGGTGTGCGCCTTCGTCGCAGGGCTCGTGGCGCTCAAATGGCTCAGCCGGTGGCTGGAGAGCGACCGCTGGTATTTGTTCGGAATCTATTGCCTGGCGGCGTCAGTCGCGGTCTTCGTGTTGCACCACCTGGGATATTAGGGACCCGCGAAAAGGAACTTGGAGGGCCGGGCTTCAGCCCGGCCGCAACACCCTGCCGTAAGTGGGCTTCAGCCCCTGAAGCTACTTTTCGGCGCGGCCTCGCAACGGTGTGGCGGAACCTCTTCCGTCGATCGAATCAAGTCTCAACCCGAAAACGCTCCTGACGAAATTCGTACAGGCGATGTGGGATATCGTAGTGCATGAACTCGCGCAGGTATGTGAATCCCAGATTCTCAAGGATCTTCACCGAAGCGCGATTCTGCGGCAGTACGAAGGCCATGATTTTCGCGCGGTTCAGTGGGCCGAACCCGTACTCCAAGATCGCCCGCGCGGCTTCTTTCCCATATCTGTGGCCCCAATGTTTGAGGCACAGGCGATAGCCTAATTCGACCTCGCTCTTCCCTTCGAGCTCGAACGGTTCCATCCCGCACGTGCCAACGAACTCTCCCGTGGCCTTCAGAAAAACAGGAAACTTCCCCAGCCTTTGCCGATCGAACAGATCGATTCGCTCCTGGATTTTCTCCCGCGCTTCTTCCGGCGAGCGGACGAGAAATCGCCCCGGCGGCGAGAAGCAGTTGTAGCCCACGTCAGTGGACAAGAGCATGTAGCTCGCCACGTCGGTTTCGAGCCAATTCCGTAACGTGAGCCGCTCGGTTTCCAGGGTCAACATCGGCAGGATTCGATTAAGCGGTCGCCTTCGACTCCGGCGCGGGAGGAGTCTTGATCAACTTGCCCGCTGCGAGCGCCAGGAGACCGATCACCACGCCCGAAACTACACCAATCAAGAGCCCGACGATCAGCATCATGGCCCGGGGGTTTGAGGCGAGCGGTCCGCGTTGCATCGCTGCCGCCTCATCCGCGTGCCCCGCAACGTACTTGTCGATGAAGAGCACGTGAGCCGCAATGATCCAGAAGGAGTTCGCGATTCCCAGCAGCAAGCCGTGCAGGAAATTCTTGCCGCCGCTGCACTTCGCAATCACGTAGGCGCAATAGAGAAAAATGACCAGCCAGAACGCCGGCTCGATCTTCGAAGGAATGACGAACACCGTGGCGATTCCCATCGCCAGCCCGAAGAGCGAAAGCTGGAAGATCAATTTCCAGTTCATGGCGGCAATCTCCTGTGGGGGGCTTGCGCGGAGTCTACTCTACAGATCGGGAAAAGTCATCCCGTCGGAGACACGGAGCGGTTGCGTTCAGAAGAACGTCTCAGCTACTTTCCGCCGTAGCCCTCGATAATAAACACGCGGCTCTTGGCCGAGCTGTGGCGGATCGGCTTGATGGCATCGTATTCCGGCGAATCTTCCCAGGCCTTGGCCTTTTCCACGCTGTCGAATTGGATCACGACGAAGCGCTTCGGGGCGTCGCCCTCAATCGAAGTGTTCTTGCCGCCGCGGATCACGTAGCGGCCGCCGTACTGCGCGATCGTTCCCGGCGCTTTGTCTGCGTACTTCTGGAACGTGCCGGGATCGGTGACGTCGACTTCCGCGATAACGTAGCCCGGCAACATTTTCATTTGTCGCGCGTGAATGGCCGTTGCGCCCGCCACGCCCATCAACGCGCCGACGAGAACCCCCAGCATGATCTTGTGATTCGTTTTCATGGACAGTCTCCCCTTTTCATTTATCCAATCGTGCATACGGGCCAACTCTATACACGCGCCCCGACAAACGTCAACCTCTTCGGGCCCGCGCGAGGCATCGCATTTTTCAGACGCGGTGCGATTTATTTCGGGGCGAAAAATACGTAGTCAGCGGAATACGATGCCCGCGTTTCCTGGCCGGCATGCGCGGCGTCGCAGCCGGAGGCCGGCGCTTTGCCGCCCTTGGTGTTGATGCGCTGGATCGAGGTCGCGCCAGAGAGAACGCCATCTCCGCTACGGCTGATCACGGTGAGCAGCAGCCACGGAACCGAATCGGCCTCGGGAGACGGCGCGTTGGCCACCGCTTTGCCTGTCACAGCGCTGCCGTCGTTCGCCTGCCAGGAAGGCCCGGTGAAATGTTTGCCGAACGGCTTCCCGCTTTGGTCGAAAAGCTGCGCGTCGGGTCCCTTCAGCATCCAGCCGGCTTGACCGCCGTCCGCCTTACAGACGTAAACCTGATCGCCCTTGCCGTGGACCTGCAACAGAAGCTGCTCGCCGCCAGGCGGCTGCAATTCCTTGGGCACGCTCTGCGCGCTTGCGGGGACTGATACGAGACAAATGGAAGGGATTGCCAGGGCGAGCAGTGCAAGTAGGCCAATCGCGTTGCGCATATACTCTTCTCCCGAAAAAACCAACTGTCGCGTCAAAATTAATCGAGCGGCTCAACCTTGGCGATTTTTCCCTGATGCACTTCCGCGACCCACACGGCCACGGGAGACGTCGAATCGTCCACGTCAATGTGCCTGATATTCGCGTTCACCGTCGGCAACATGTATTCGGTGAATTGGCCGGTCTTGAGGTCGAGACGATCCACGAGGTCCGCGCCCATTCCCGATGTCCACGCCTCGCCGTTCTTGTCCGCCTTCGCGGGATATGGCCCGAGCCACGGAGTCGGCGCGGTCCACTCCATGAATTTTTCGGTCTTGGGATCGAACATGCCGAGCTTATTCGAATAATACTCGCCGAACCAAACTCGGTCCTGCGCATCCACCGAAATTCGGCGCGGGCCGGAATTCAGCGTAGGGGTCTTGTACAGTTTCACTTCGCCCGTCTTGGGATCGATCTTGCCGATGTTCCCGCCGACGATGTCACAGATGTAGATGTTGGACTTGGAATCCGCGGCGAGCCCGTAGGTGGAATGCCCGGCAGGCGTGGCGTTGTAGCTGAACTGAATGATCCCCGCGCTCTTTTCGTCCGGCTTGTAGCCGGGATACATCGGAGAGGCCGTGACGCGGCCCGTCTCCGGGTCGACGCGGAAAATCACCAGGCTCTCGCCTCCGGGAAACCACGCCGTTCCATCCGGCGCTGCGGCAACTTGCGGCTGGATCGCGCGCGCATCGTTATATTCCGGCGGGACAAGCCACGTTTGAAATTTTTCGGTGCGTGGATCGAATCGCGTGTATCCCCCCTGGCGGAAGCGCGGGATCCACAAATAGCCGTCCGGGCCGAATTCAATGGACAGCGTGCCCTCGGGAAAGCCCGGCTTGAGCGGCGGCATGCGCCACTCCTTGGTCTCGCCGGTTCGCGGATCGAGCCGGCCGATCAGCGGCTCGCGAAAATCGTTGTACCAGACCATTCCCTTGTCATCGAGGTCCGCGTCGTGCGGCAGGCGTCCCGGATCGGGCATGTCGTATTCGGTGATGATCACGCGCGTGGCTCTGCCGGTGGGACGAGGGTGCGTCTTGAGCGGATACTTCCATTCTTTCGTCGCGCTCAGGTTGATCGTGGTCAGATATTTTGCGAACGCCGGATCGGGCTGCACGGACACTTTGTACGGCAACTCAACCGGGTGATCTGGGACCGCCTGCTCGGAGTAGCCCCTCATCCGCGCAAAAGTCGTGAGCCAACCCTGCTCATCGTAGGTGCTCTGCGCGATTGGCATCAGCGAATGGCATGCCGCGCAGCGGTACAACTGGTTCTTCTGCGCCTCGGTTCCGGGAAAGCTCTCGAGCCATTCGGAACTGGTGAGCTGCGGAACAAGGTCTTTCGTCTTGACCAGCTTCAAATCCGCGCGACCCGTTGCGCCGGCCGTGACCTCTGCCGACATCGGGTTCGCGAGATCGTATCCAACGGCCCGAATATCAAGGTTGTACTTGCCGGGCGCGAACCGATTCGCCGGAAAGGAATAGACTCCCTGACGATCGCTCACAACCGTAACGCTGATGGTCTTGCCTTCGCCCTTCGCTCGGACGAGTACGCCCTCCATCGGCCCTTCCGCGTCGGAAGTGACGCGGCCCGCAAGCGCAACGCCGGCGACTTTTTGCGCGGGACGGGCCGACACGTTTCGGACAGAAATCGACGCCGCAATCGCACCTGCAAAGCAAAGCACCACTACAAACCGTGGCTTCGTCCGCATCCATCACCCTCGACCGCGCAATTTTCGGTTCCGCCAGCAAATACTAATCGAACGCACCCAACAAATGTCGATGAATATTTGCAGGCGGCCCCAGTTGGAAGGCTAGTGTCATTTCGTGGGAATGGGTTCAGGACGGCGCTGGGTGCGCAGCGGATATTGGATTTGCGCCAGGGTCGCTGGATCAAACTGGAACTACCGGGGGCCGGGGGTACTGCCTTTGCCAATTCCCCGCGGATTTCCTGGAGTGATGTTGTAGCGCCCGCCCTCCGACGTCCCCGTTTCGCAGAGCAAGCGCTACAACGACCACCGAACGACCAACTACTTGCTGCCGGTAAGCAGTGGCACGGTATCCACGCCATCCGCTTTCGCCAGCATCTCGCGTTCCGCGCGCGTCGCGGGCTGATACACGAGCGACACACCGTTGTGCGGCAAGTTCAGCGCCCGCACGAAACGTTCGTTTCCGTACAGCACCACGACGAGTCCTGTCGTTCCGCCTTTGCTGTCCTGAGGAATCGGTACGGGCGTGAAGAACCTGATTTTCCCGTCCGCTGATTCAACAGTTGTGGTCTTCTCTGACTGCTCCACAATGATCCGATAGTTCCCCGCGTGGAGAACGGTTTTGCCCCAGTTGACTTCGTAAGGCAGCGTGAACCTGCCGGCGAAGCTCGGCTGCGCGTAGCCGGCCGCCGCGCAAAGCGAAGCCACCAGCACCGCGGCCGCCACGAGCCGGGCCTTGATCAGAGTCCGTACAGTTTCGATCCTCATAATCGCACCTCTCCTGTTTGGCGGCCGATGCGAATTGTTTGAGCCCTTTTTGGTTCGCATTCCGCCTTTATTAGAGAAAGCGCAATCGGGGGCGAATGTGGCTCAGGAATCAGAAATCTTTCGGCGGGCGCCTCAGGATCGCGGCGAGACTGCCCCGGCCGAGCCGACCACGGTTCCGGGCGGCCAATATACTTGCGAGCATAATTCCCAAGTGATAGAGTCTTTTGCTCACAACCTCAGGGCCTG
>Ga0210403_10001464_pt1 | contig 22361 bp, 23 predicted proteins | sample IncBWC19MmetaG_FD_150863 | JGI IMG/M metagenome (GOLD analysis project Ga0210403, IMG submission 150863) | Forest soil microbial communities from Barre Woods Harvard Forest LTER site, Petersham, Massachusetts, United States - Inc-BW-C-19-M | ecosystem: Environmental > Terrestrial > Soil >... | reverse complement strand
GCTTGGGATCTTCACCGAACGAGCGCGTGTTGATGATGGGATTGGCGGGGTTCGAATTCACGTCGGCGTCGGGGAAGAAGTTCCAGTGGATGCCTACGGCGCGAGACTCTTCGGCGGTGATGCGGCCGAAAGCCTGGGCGTCTTCGGTTTTGCCATCTCCACCAAAAGCCATCGCATGCGGAAAGACCGTGGTTCCCAGCAGGCGCATCGAGACGCCGCGCTCAAAATCGGCAGCGAACAGCAGGGGAAGCTTCGACTCGACTTGCAGGCGGTTGAGCAACTCGGCGGCTTCGTAGGGCTCGCTGCGCAGGAGAAACGGGCCGTCCACGTGAACCGTCATGGCGAACGAGCCGACGTGATATTTCTCCATATCTTCGCGCCACTGCAGGTATTCAGGATTCTCCACGTTCAGAAAGCTGGCACGGCACCAGATCATGAACACCTGGCCGACTTTTTCTTCGAGCGTCAGCTTGTGCAGAGTCTTCGCGGCCCATTTTTCGCCGGCCGGGGTCAAATGAATGGGGCCGGGGCGCTGATATTTTTCTTTGTCTCTGGCAGATGCTGCTGTGGTGAGCGCAAGAGTGAAAAGCAGGACCGCGAGTGTGCGATGCATTAGAAAACGATAGCAGAAGCCGGAGGCTAGGTCTTGGGTGTTAGGGTTTAGGCCTCGGCACCTTCCTAAGACCGAAGACCTGAGACCCAAGCCGCCGCTGTCTTCTGAGTCTGCGCATCATCCCCGAAGCCGCGCAACCACTGGACTTCCGGCTCGCGCCGAAACCAGGTCATCTGACGCTTGGCGTAGTTGCGGTGAGCTTGCTGAGCGGCCTTTAGCGCCTGCTCGCGCGTCAATTCTCCGCGCAGGAATTGCACCGCCTGCTTGTAGCCAAGGGAAGACAGCGGGCCAGTGGCATCTCCATATTTCTCAAGCAGACGCTGTGTCTCTTCGGCCAAGCCAGCTTCGAACATCTCTTGCGCACGCCGGTTGATTCGGTCGTAGAGAGCTTGACGATCGGGATCGAGGCCTAAACGAAAGATGTGAAACCCGCGCAACGGATCTCGCCCCTGCCGCCAGAGTTCCGTCATCTTTTGCCTCGAAGCCACGCAAACCTCGATGGCTCGGATCACCTTCGGCGTGTCGTTGGCATGTATCTTCTCTGCGGCTGCGCTGTCGAGACGCCGCAGAATGCGATGAAGATAACCGGGACCGCGACTTTCGGCTCGCTCACGCAATCGCTCGCGCATTTCCTCAGATCGTTGCGGGCCGGGAGAGAGTCCTTCAAGCAGCGCGCGCAGGTAGAGTCCGGTTCCGCCCACGAGGATCGGCAAACGCCCTCGCGCCTTAATCTCCCCGAGCACTTGCCGCGCCTGGCGGGCATATTCGCCGGCCGTGATGTGACTGGTGGGTGCAACGAAATCAAGCAAGTGATGCGGGGTGCGGGCCCGTTCGGAAGCAGTCGGCTTGGCGGTTCCGATGTCGAACTCAAGGTACATGGCGCCGGAATCGCAGTTCACGATCTCGCCATCGAATCGCTCGGCAAGCGCCAGAGAAAGCGCAGTCTTGCCGCTGGCCGTGGGGCCCAGCACAACCACCAGCAGCGGTTCAGGCGGCACCGAAGCCACCGTCAGCGCACGCTCCAGTGAATGGCGTGCCAGTAGCGAACCAGTATGAGGACGAGCAGGAGAACGGCGACCAGCAGCAGGCCGGAAGTTTCCGTCGCATAAATTGCGTGCCGCTGATGCTTGTGGGAGGAATCGTTCTGGCGCTGAGCGTCAGGCACGAAGACATTGTACGCTCGACGGGAAGCTTCCCGCTCCTCGTGCAACACGCGATGCCCTTGGTGGGTGTAAACTCTTTCGTTCGCCCCTGCGCGTTTTTCCCAATTCTGGTTTCGGGGTTCCACTGTGAAAAGACATCTCTCACTCTCCGCAGTTGCTCTTATCTTTGTTGGCCTTATCTTTCTTTCTGGCCTAACGCCGCTTTGGGCGCAATCGCCTTCTGCCGTGAAACCGCTCACCATCGAGGCGATGTTCGCTCCGGGCGGCCTGACCGGGCGCGGTCCAGAAACCATGGAATGGAGCCCCGACGGTACCAAGCTCACGTTCGTGCAGCGCAACGACGCCGGAGAAGAGGGCGAGTTGTGGTATGTGGACGCAGCGACAGGCGAGAAGAAAGTCCTGGTCAGCGCGGCCAAACTGGCCTCGCTCGCGCCCGACTACAACAAAGTGAAGGATGAGCGCGAAAAGGAGCGCCTGACGCGCTACCACGTCGCCGCGTACCTGTGGGCCCCGGATTCGAAGCACCTGATTTTCGACTCCCAGGGCCAGCTCTGGCTCTACGATCTGGCGAGTAGCACCGCCGTGCAGTTCACCTCGGCGCCCGATCCCAGCGGCGATCCTAAGTTCTCTCCCGATGGTAGCCACGTTTCCTATGTGCGCAAGCACAATCTCTACGTCCGGCCGATAAGCGGAAATGGCGAGAAAGCGCTCACGAAAGACACAGAGGACAATCTTTTTAATGGCGATATAGATTGGGTCTATACCGAAGAGTTGGCCGTTCGCAGCAATTATTTCTGGTCGCCCGATAGCAAGCAGATCGTCTTTCTGCACATGGACGAAACCAAGGTTCCAACCTATCCCCTCACCAACCTGATTCTGACTCACCCCACGGTGGACAACGAAAAATATCCGAAAGTTGGCGACCCAAACCCCACCGTGAAGCTGGGGGTAGCGGATGCCGAAAAAGGCAAAGTTCGCTGGATTTCGCTGAGCAGCGACGCCGAGGCTTACATCCCGCGTTTTGGATGGGTTCGCGATGGAGTGATCTGGGCAGAAGTGCTGAACCGCGACGAAGACAAAATGGATTTGTATTTTGTCGACGCGAAGTCGGGCAAGTCACGCATCGTTCTGACGGAAACCACTCCCAGCGCATGGATCGAATTCGATCATGCGGAGATTCGCTTCCTGAAGTCTGCTGGCGGATTCCTGTGGCCGAGCTGGCGCGATGGCAACATGCATCTCTACTACTACAGCTTCGATAAGCAGAACCCGATGAGCACGGACGCAAAGCTGGAGCGGCAATTGACCCACGGAGACTTTGAGGTGCTGGGAATCGAGGGCATGGACGAAACCGCGGGCACGGTGTTTTTTACTTCCAACCAAGGCGACCCGAGGCAACACCATATTTTCTCGGTCAAGCTGGATGGAACCGGCTTACAGCAGGTTACCCAGGATGAGGGACTTTCCTTCGGCAACTTCTCCGACGATGGCAAGCATTACGAGCATACATTCGTGGGCCCCACGACTGCGCCGCGAATGACTCTGTGCACTGTGGGCGGCGCGTGCGCTCCGGTGTGGCAGGCCCGCGATGAAGTCGGAGAATATGGACTGCGCGCTCCGAAGCTCCTGGAGTTCAAAGCGGACGATGGCGCGACGCTTTACGGACGTCTGTTGCTGCCTCCGGACGCACCGGCCAGCGGCAAAATTCCGGTGATTGTGAATATCTACGGCGGGCCTGCGGCGCAAACGGTGCAGAAAGGTCCGCCCAATGCCTTCGACGAGATTCTGGCACGCAAGGGGTTCGCGATCTTTTCCGTGGACAATCGCGGGACTCCGGGCCGCGACCGTAAGTTCCAGACCGCGATTCGCCACGAGTTCGGCGCGATCGAATTAAAAGATCAGCTTACCGCTCTCGATCAGCTTCTAGCTCAATACCCGCAACTCGACAAAGACCGCGTCGCAATTTGGGGATGGTCGAACGGCGGCTCCATGACGCTGTACGCCATGACACACTCAGACCGCTTCCGCGCCGGAGTGGCCGTGGCGCCCGTGACCAACCAGGTCAACTACGACACCATCTATACCGAGCGTTACATGGGTCAACTCAAGGACGACCCTGAGGGCTACGCTCAGTCTGACGTGACCAAAGCGGCCGCCAATCTGCATGGCGCGCTGTTGCTGGTCCACGGCACCGGCGACGACAACGTGCACTTCCAGAACAGCATGCAGATGATTGACGCACTGATCAAGGCGGGCAAGCAATTCCGGCTGATGATTTATCCCAACAAGACCCACAGCATTGCCGGCCCCGATGCGCGCGATCACCTGTTCCACATGATTGAAGACCACTTTGAGAAAGAGTTGAAGTAGGCGGAAATTATTTGCGCTTGTCGGGCTTGCGCGACGAACTAACTCGGTGAGTGCTTTCTTTCGTTGAACTTTCTTTGGAGGACTCTTTGCTGGAATTCTCTTTCGAGGAACTATCGGTCGATGAGCTTTGCTTGGCGGAACTATCCTTCGACGAACCGTCCGACTTCGACTTGTCCTCGTTCTTCGAGTCTTTACCGCTGTCCGACGCGGGTGCGTGCGACTTGTTGGCGTAGTCGGTGACGTACCAGCCCGACCCCTTGAACTGCACGGCGGGCGCGGAAATCATCTGTTCCACCTTGCCGCCACACTTCGGACACTTTTTCACCATCTTGTCAGAGAATTTCTGGATTTTCTCGAAGCGGTGACCGCACTTTTCGCACTCGTATTCGTAAAGGGGCATGGGCTCTGAGAAGGTTGTGAGGAAAAGTCTCTTTCATATTGATTCTAGGGGCGGCGGTTCGATTGCGTCAATTCAGGGAAGAGGGCGATCCAGGTTACGTCCGTCGCGGTGATAGACTTCGCCCATGAGGGACCCCAGCGACGCACCCGCCCAGCCCGCTGCCGCGTCGCGGAAGTCCTTTCATCCGGGCCCGGCACTTTATCTCGTCGCCACACCCATCGGCAATCTGGAGGACATCACGCTGCGGGCTGTGCGCGTGTTGAAAGAAGTCGACGTCATCGCCTGCGAGGATACGCGGCAGACGCAGAAACTGCTGAACCACTACGGAATTACGACCCGCACTATCAGCTACCACGAGCACAATGAGATAACGCGGTCAGCGGAGCTAGTTAAGGAGATGCAGGAGGGTGCAAGCATCGCACTGGTGACGGATGCGGGCATGCCGGGGATCTCTGATCCGGGGTTCCGGCTGATCTCGCTCGCAATCCGGCATCACCTGCCTGTGGTGCCGATCCCTGGCGCATCGGCGTTTCTGGCGGCGCTGGTGGCGAGCGGGCTGCCTACAGATTCATTCCGCTTCAGCGGATTTCTTCCCGCGAAGCGAGGCGAGCGGCGGGCGGCGCTGGAGGCGATTCGGACCTCCCCGCGCACCCAGGTTTTTTACGAAGCTCCTCACCGGATCGTAGAGGCACTTGCAGATGTTGTCGAGAGTCTAGGAAACGCCCGCCACGTGGTGATCGCCCGCGAAGTAACCAAGCTGCACGAAGAGTTTCTGCGCGGCCGTGCAGGTGAAGTTTTGGAGACATTGAAGTCTCGCGACAGGGTGAAAGGCGAGATCACACTGCTGATCGGGAAGGCTGAGGAATCAACTCATGGAGCGGCGGACGCCTCGTCCGCCCGATATTCCATCCGAGAGAGGGTGGAGCAGATCATGGCTGAGGAGAAGGTCGACGAGAAAGCCGCCTTGAAGAAAATAGCCAAGGAACGTGGGCTTTCGAAGAGTGAAGCGTACAGAGAGCTGCAGAGGAGCAGGTGACCCCGCGCTGAGAGCCTACTTCCCCGCCAACTCCCGCTTCACCGCCTCGCTGACCATCTTCCCATCCACCCGCATACCTGCGGCGGAGAATCGGGCCATGGCGTTCTTCATCACCGTACCCATCTCTTTCATGGAGGGCCCGCCCATCTCCGCGATCACGGCTTTCACTCCTGCAACCACGTCGGCCTCGCATGCGGATTTGGGCAAATAGGTTTCAATCAGCACGATTTCGGCGGCTTCCTTGTCGGCCATCTCCTGGCGTCCGCCTTTCGTGAACTGTTCGACGGACTCCTTGCGCTGCTTGATCAGCGTGGTCAACACTGCCTGCGATTCTTTGTCATCGAGCGGCGCCATTTTCTCGATCTGGCGGTTCTGCAACGCACTCTTCACCATGCGCAGGGTGGAGAGCCGCTGCTCCTCGCGCGCCTTCATGGCCGCGGTAATGTCTTTCTGGATCTGTTCGACTAGGCTCATGAGGCGATTATAGATGTGGGCCGGCCGTTCCTCATGCCCCAATCACGAGGATGGCCCAGATGAAAGGGAATATCCTATTCTCGGGTCAAGTCCGCAACAAAACACAGAGTCGTGCATCTCATGCTCAGGAGGAAGCAACCATGAGCAGAGTCGCAATCTGGGCGCAGTTGGAAGCAAAACCGGGAAAAGAAAAAGAGGTGGAAGACTTTCTGAAGTCGGCGCAGCCGCTGGCCGAGCGCGAAGCAGGCACTTTGAGTTGGTACGCCATCAAGATGGGCCCCGGAAAGTACGGCATCTTCGACACTTTTGCTGACGAAAACGGCCGCAACGCCCACCTGAACGGCGAGATCGCCAAGGCGCTGTTCGCCAAAGCCAAAGATCTTTTTTCCAAGCCACCGGATGTCGCCAAACCCGACATTCTCGCTGTGAAGTCCTCACGCGCTTGACGCTGTTGACGCAATGCGCTTTGCGTGTGCGTAGCGCACATTTCAGAACCCGCCAACATTCCGATAGACTACTGAAGAAGCATTTTTACAGATCCTCAGGACGCTATCGGAATGCTGCACAAGAACCGTCTTTTTACTCCAGGCCCGACGCCGCTGCTGCCGGCGGCGCAAACCGCCATGGCATCGTTTACGGCGCATCACCGCACCGCCGACTTCCGCGCGATATTCCAGCGCGTGCTGGCGGACATGAAAGATTTCATCGGCACCAAAAATGACGTTCTGGTGCTGGCTTGCTCGGGTACAGGCGTGATGGAAGCGTCGGTATCGAATCTGACCTCGCCGGGCGACAAGGTTTTAGTCCTTACGGCGGGCAAGTTCGGCGAGCGCTGGACGGGGCTGGCCAAGGCATTCGGCTGCAACGTCGAACTGTTGAGCGCACCCTACGGACAAACGTTCTCACTCAATGACATTCGCGCGAGACTCACGCCCGACGTGCGCGCGGTTTTTGTCCAAGCGACGGAGAGTTCCACCGGTGCACGGCATGATGTGGAAGGCATCGCAAAGATCGTCCGCGCCAATGGGGACGACACGCTGCTGGTGGTGGATGCGATTACCGGACTGGGCACGACTCATCTCGACGTGGATGGCTGGGGCGTGGATGTGATTGTCGGCGGATCGCAAAAGGCGCTGATGATTCCTCCTGGCCTCGCGTATTGCGCCGTGAGCGAGCGAGCGTGGCGGCGGATGGATTCGACGACTTCTCCCCGCTTCTACTTCGATCTGCGCAAGGAGCGCAAAGCAGCGGCCAAGGGCGAATCTGCCTACACCCCGCCGACCTCGCTGTTTGCGGCGCTGGGGGCCGCATTGGAGTTTATCCGGGGCATGGGAAACGGCGACCTGGCCAAGGGACGCGAAGCCCTGGTCGACAATGCCGAACTCTGCGCGGCAATGACGCGGGCGGGCGCACAGGCCGTGGGCTTGAAACTCTACGCCGCATCGCCTGCCGCCGCGCTCACGGCAATCTGCTCGCCCGATGGGATTGACTCCGGGAAGATCATCAAGGAATTCCGCGAGTCGTTTGACGCCGTGGTGGCCAACGGCCAGGGCGAGATGAAAGGCCAGCTCTTCCGCATCGCGCACATAGGCTACTACGATTACCTGGACACCATCGGAATTCTAGGCGCGCTCGAGCACGTGCTGGCCCGCTGCACGGGAAGGGCCGTGGAGTATGGAACGGCCCTGCGGGCAGGCCAGAATGTCCATGCCCGCAGCGTGTCCGGCAAGCGGCAACCAGTTGTAGCTTGAGGAATGCGGACGATGCGCTCCTCGAACTAGTTGATGGTAAACGTCATGCTGTTCGACGTTTCCGCCAGCGTACCGCCGCCGTACCTCCCGCCCGCGACGGCGGGATTGGTCACCGTGACCGTCGCCGTACCCGGAGTTGCAACGTCCGAGGCAGGAATTGTGACTGTCAGCTGGTTTGTGCTCACATACTTGGTGGTGGCCTGTGCCGCGGCGTTCCAATTGATGGTCGCGGTGGTGTTGAAGTTGGTTCCGTTGACCGTAAGCACAAAGGCTGCGCCAGGCGAATTCGCACTATTCGGAGCGAGGGCGGTAATGTTAGGCATCGTTCCAGGCCCTGGAGGGGTGTTTTGGGTGGAGTTTGAATTGTAGCCACCACATGCCAGGCCTGCCGCCAGAAGCGCTGCCAGTAATACTGTTTTTGCAATGTTCATAACTGTTCTCCTACGGGACAACGATTCAATGGGCCCCGATTGAGAGAAGTGTAGGAGACAGGCGCGGTAGAGGTGTCAGAAGGTTGTCATTTTGTTGTCAATGTTTTGTCATACTAGAACGCCTTAGTTCAAAGGATCAGATTTCCCTTGAAAATCGTCATCGCCGAGAAAATCTCAGCCGCCGCCGTCGAGCAACTAAAAGAGCCGGGCTGGACCGTCCTCACCGCCGACCAACTGGACGGCAAGCTTTCGGAGCATCTCGAATCCGCCGACGCGCTGATGGTGCGCTCGGCAGTGCAGGTGGATGCCGCGCTGCTGGCGAACGCGAAAAAGCTGCGCGTCATCGGTAGAGCCGGCGTGGGCGTGGACAACATCGACCTGGATGCGGCCACGCGCCAGGGCATCGCGGTGATGAATACGCCCGGAGCCAATGCCGTGGCTGTCGCGGAACATACGCTGGGCATGATGCTTGCCATGGCTCGTCGTCTCTGCCGCGCCGACGCCCTCATGCATGCCGGCCGCTGGGAGAAAAAATCGCTGCAAGGCACGGAACTGCGCGGCAAGACGCTGGGAATCGCGGGCCTCGGTCGCATCGGCATGGAAGTGGCGCGTCGGGCCCGGGTCTTTGGAATGGAAATCGTAGGGCATGATCCGTTTGTTTCCGTCGGCGTGGCCAAGGAGCAGGGCATTCGTCTCGCGAGCCTGGACGAACTTTATGCCGCGGCGGATTACATCACCCTGCACGTGGGCCTCACCCCGCAGACCGCGGGCATGATTAACGAGGCCGCCATTAAGAAGATGAAAAAAGGCCTCCACCTGGTGAATTGCGCGCGCGGAGAACTGGTCAACGAGGCCGACTTGATCGTAGCTCTGAAACAAGGTCACGTAGCCGCGGCAGCGCTCGACGTTTTTGCAGAAGAGCCTTTGAAAAACTCGCCGCTCCAGACGATGGACAACGTGATCCTCACGCCTCACATCGGCGGACAGACCTTTGAGGCTCAGGAGGCGGTCGGCGTACAAATTGCCCAGCAGGTGCGGGAATACCTGAAGCACGGTGTCATACAGAATGCGGTGAATGTGCCCTCGGTCTCCGCCGAAGAGTATGCCGAGATGCAACCCTACATCGTTCTGGCGGAGCGCATGGGAGCCTTTCTCGCGCAAATCTCCGAGGGTTCGATCGAAGAGATCTCGTTGCGCTACAGCGGACACATCGCGGAATGGAAGACCGAACTGATTCGCAACGGGGCGATCAAGGGCATTCTCAACCAGGCGCTGGAGGAGAAAGCCAATCTGGTGAATGCGGCGTCGCTGGCGGACCTTCGCGGACTTCGCATCCACGAGGCGCATAAGGCGAAGGTGTCAACCGGCGGTGCGGGAAGCGTGCTCTCGATTTTTCTGAAGAGTTCCAAGGAAGAGCACATGGTGAAAGGCGCGGTCCTGCGGGGAACGCTACCCCGGCTGCTGCACATTGATGGCATTGACGTGGAAGCGCCGTTGGAGCAGGACCTGATCTTTCTACGTAACCGCGACGTCCCGGGCGTCATCGGCAAGGTGGGCACGATTCTGGGCGAGGGCGAAATCAACATCGCGGACTTCTCGCTGGGGCGCCGCAGCGCAGAAGCATCGTCGGCGGCGCGCGAGGCGATCGCAGTTGTCCACGTAGACGGACCTGTACCGGACGATGTGCTGAAGAAACTGGAGAAGATTCCGGCAGTGCGGCAAGCGAAAGCGGTGCGGCTGTTCTAGCGATTGCTACGAGCCTTGTTCACGAATGATGTTTGCGAATGATGTTTACGAATTCTCTTCATCCCGCCGCAGTTTGCGACTCTCCGCGAGCAGAGCCATCGAATGCATCAGATTCTGCAACGTGACAATGCCCACCAGCCTCTGATCTTCGACCACTGGAATAACGCTGAGATTGCGCGACGTGAGCTTGCGGAAGGCGGTGGCCAGCGACTCCGTCCGCGCGGAGACCTCGAAAAGCTTATTCATTACGGCCTGGACGTAGCCGTTGCCTTCCATGCGCAGCGCCTCCAGAATGCGCTGCCGCGAAATCACTCCCACCATATCGCTGCCGCGCACCACTGGGAAATCGTCCTGTAACGAATGCACCGCCTTTTCCAGCGCATCCTCAAGCGTGTCCGCTGGCGAGAGTGTCGCGAAGTCGGTGAGCATCACTTCTTCCAGTTTTACATTGTCCAAAACCGACTGGAAGATGACCGCACGTTCCTCAAGCTGCGCCGCCGAGAAAATAATTACACCCACCATGGTGAGCCAGGTATTACTGAACAAACCCGCCACCATTAGGACCATCGCCAGCGCATGGCTGATGGAAACGGCGCGGCGCGTAGCGGCGGCGGGATCGATGCTGCGCGCGAAAAAAGCCCGCAGAACCCGGCCGCCATCCAGAGGATACGCGGGCAGAAGGTTCAAACCCGCAATGTAGAGGTTTGCCCATACCAGGCTGCGGGGCAGGTTGCTCGACTGTAAAAAGGGCCACTTCCCTAGATTCGCTCCCGGAACCGTGGCGACGATCACGCCCGCCGCAATCATTGCGCACGCAAGGTTCACCAGCGGCCCGGTAAGCGCGATGCTGACCTCACGCTTCCATGCTGCATCCGCGGAGTCCGGCTTCTCGATGCGCGATTCATCAAAAACCGTTACCCCGCCCAGCGGCAGAAGAATGACCGCTTTGGGAATCAGTCCGGCGCGCCGGGCCACCAGCATGTGTCCGATTTCGTGCGCCGCGACGCAGGCCAGCACGATCCCAACCAGGGCCAGGTCCCGCGCCCCGTTTGCCGGGTGCTGCGCGTTGTATTCCGTCCAGAACACAAACAGTGGAAGAATCAGGAACGTCAGGTGCAGGCGGACATCGACTCCAAACAGGCGTCCAACGTGAATGGAAAAACTTCTCATGCGGTCTCGGCCACTACAGTTATTTTACATGGTCGGATATATTGACTCCGGGAATCGAAGGTACAGCTACTCCAAGGTGCCGAACCATGCGCGTGATCGCCGGAACATACCGGGGGCGTCCCCTGCGCTCCTTGCGCGGCACCGATATCCGTCCCACTTCCGACCGATTGCGCGAGACGCTGTTCAACGTGCTCACTGCGGGCAATCCCGCGGCACTGGAGGGCACCGTGTGGCTGGATCTGTTCGCCGGCACGGGCGCGGTAGGGATTGAAGCGCTCAGCCGCGGAGCAAAGCAAGTCTATTTCTTGGAGAACTCAGCTCCAGCCGCAAAGGTGATTGAGCAAAACCTGGAGAGCCTGGGAATCGCTGAAGGATACAGAATTCTGCGCGATGATCTTTTGAGAATCCTCTGGCGATTGCAGCGCGAACATGTCGCCTGCGACGTGGTATTCCTCGATCCGCCTTATCGCATGCAACATGCCTACGAGGAAACCCTTACGGCCCTGGCCGATTCATCGCTGGTGTGGGCCATGTCCCTAGTGGTAGCGGAGCATGAAAAGACTTTCGATCCAGGTGCGGAATTCGGATCTCTTCGCAGGATTCGCAAACTGGTGCAGGGCAACACGGCGCTCAGTTTTTACCGTATCGGCGGCCAACCAGACTTGAGTAAGTGAGGCAGCGAGCCCGTTGCTCGGCGGGCGACTCGCCCGCCTCCACACAAGCTACATCAGCAGTTCGTTACTGCGGCGCACGATCGGGTGTTGCATTTCTTGCAGATCGTTTTTCACCATGTTGAGGCCGTAAACGCAGCCCTCGAAGTCGCGGGAAAGGTGCGCAAACAGCGGAGCCACTTTGGCGTATTCGAAGTGCTCGAACTTCGAGACGATGTAGTAGCTTTCTTTCCCCGCCTTCATCCATTCCACAAAACTCTCCAGTCGCTGGCGGCGCAACCGGAAGTGATTGATGCTCTCGGGAAACATTCCGGCGAAGAACAGCGAGTAGTCGCCAATGTGCTTGCGCACCTGGCGTTCGCGATCGAACGAAGGCGCGGGTCCGTAAATGGGATCGGACTCCAGCAGCATTTCACCGATGTCGGTCAAAGGACGGTCGGCCACGTCATGAATCTTGAACAACTGATCGGACTCGCAGAACTCGGTCAGCAAATGCGACACATAGGCAACCACCTGCGGATCGCGGATACCGATCTCTTCGGCATAGTGGCGGCCCACCAGCTCCTGGAAAAGCTGCCGCAACGGATGAGATTCCGGAATCATGCCTCTTGGGGGCCCCCCGAAAAGCCGCGCTGCAGCACAGCTTTCCAAATGTTCGTGAGTATTAGTTAACCCAGTTTCGATTCAAACGCAAGTGACTTTTGTTTATCGGACGCATCACTTTCGCTAATCATTGGAACTGTGCACATCCTTGCAAGGTTGCCGAGGGATTTTGTTGGCAGACGGACGTGTCGAGTGCTAATCCCAACTGGTTTTAGCGCATAAAATGGGAAGCGCATGGAATCCCAACACGAGGAAATCGAGCATATGGAAAGACTGAATATCTCAAGCGGCACACCTTGGGAACCAATCGTTGGTTACTCCCGCGCAGTGAAGGTTGGACCGTACGTCCACGTGTCGGGCACCACTGCGACCGGACCCGACGGCAAGATTGTGGGCATCGGAGACCCCTACGCCCAGGCAGTACAGACTTTGAAGAATATCGAAAGCGCCTTGCAGAAAGCCGGCGCCAGCATGAAAGACGTTGTGCGCACTCGCATGTATGTCACCAACATCGCAGACTGGGAAAAGATCGGCAAGGCTCATGGAGAGTTCTTACGCGACATTCGCCCCGCAACCTCGATGGTGCAGGTAAGCGCTCTGATCTCGCCCGAGATTCTGGTTGAGATCGAGGCCGATGCTTACGTCGCAGCAACGTGAGAGTAGAATTTTACAGTTCAAAAGCTGTGAAGCAGCTTGGAGGCGGCAACATGAAGAACCATGCGTGGATACTGCTTCTTGCGTTCGTGATGCCGACAGCCGCGCAACAGCAACAGAAAGACAATCAGCCCTCTGATTCCAGGTCTTTGGAATCATGGATCGTCATTCGCGCCGGCTCGCTGATCGACGGCAGGTCGGACAAGCCGCGGCACGACCAGGTGATCGTCATCCACGGCAACCGAATCGCGAGCGTGAGCGATGCGGCAACGGCCAAGATTCCCGCCGGCGCGACTGTAATTGACTTGTCGAAAGCCACCGTCCTGCCCGGCCTCATCGATTCCCATACTCACATCTTTTTACAGGGCGAAGATCCCGCGCAGGGTGGATACGACGTCAATATCCTGAACGCCCCGCTAGCCCTGCGCGCGGCAAGGGCTACGGTTGCGGCACGCCGGGCGCTGGAGCAAGGCTTCACCACACTGCGCGACGTCGAGACCGAAGGCGCTGGTTACGGAGACGTGGGCATCAAGCAAGCCATCGAGCAAGGCTATATCCCGGGTCCGCGCCTGTTCGTGTCGACTCGCGCCATCTCGACCACGGGCGGCTACATGCTCGAGGGATATGCTCCCGAACTCGACATGCCGAAAGGCGCACAGATTGTCGACGGCCCAGTCGCGGCACGCAAGGCGGCGCGCGAACAACTCGACCATGGCGCCGATTGGATCAAGGTCTACATGACGCATCGTTCCTGGGTGGGCAAGAATGGAGAACTGGTTTCGCAGCCCACGTTGACGGTCGAGGAGTTACGGGCGATCGTGGATGAAACTCACGGCTGGGGAAAGAAGGTTGCGTGTCATGCGTACGGTGGGATCGGCCTGCACCGGGCTCTGGACGGGGGATGCGACTCGATCGAGCACGGCCTCGATCTTGATGACGCCGCGACCGTCCAGATGCTGAAGCAAGGCACGTGGTATGTGCCCACTATCAGCGCCTACTACCACGATTGGGCTCCAGCCGATACTCCCGGCGGACAGCGCGACCGCCTGCGAGTCGCGTTACACGAACCGTCATTCCGGAGAGCTCTGAAGGCCGGGGTAAACATTGCCTTCGGCACCGACATGGGCGGAATTCCGTGGACCGAACCGATCGCGCAGGAGTTTCCGCGCATGGTAGACCTTGGCATGCCGCCCATGGACGCTATTCAGAGCGCAACCTCGCGCGCCGCCACCATGCTCGATATGGACGGGAAGATCGGCGTGGTTGCACCGGGCGCATTTGCGGACGTCATTGCGGTCGGCGGCGATCCACTGCATGACATCAAAGCTCTGGAGAATGTGCAGTTCGTGATGAAAGACGGCAGGGTCGTCAAGACCGACCTCAGCCCGAGACCGTAATGCGGGAGGTCAAAGTGAGGGCCGCGGCGAGGCTCTAATTCCCATTTCTCGCCCAACTGTATTAAAGATTCCTAACATTGCTTCAATTCGCTTGACATCGGCTTCGCCGCGAGCATAATTCATCAATCCTGTTCCTGTTTCAAATTGGGACCCGGCTCAGGGGGCGTCGTCGAGCCGGAGGAGGTGTTTATGAGCGTGCTGGAACTTTGTGACCGGGAAATCGCGGCGGTCCCGCTCGAAGCGACCGTGGCCGACGCTATCAACAAAATGCTCGACCACCACGTCGGCGCCGTGGCAGTCGTCGACTCCGAATACCGGGTCGCCGGAATCTTTACCGAACGCGACGTCCTCCGCAAGATGGCGCTCAGCCGCACCGACCCGCAGACCACTTCGATTCGCGAACTGATGACCACGCCCGTAGAGATGGCAACCCGCCGCACCGGGCCGGGCGAGGCCCTCACCACCATGCTGGAGCGCCACTTCCGCCATCTGCCCGTGGCCGACGATAACGGCAAGCTGCTGGGAATTCTTTCCATCCGCAACCTGCTGGAATGGCGCGTCGAGGATTTAAGCCACGAACTGGACGCGCTCGAACAGTATGTCTCCAACGATGGGCCCGGAGGCTAGGGCGACTTCTCTGCGACCTTTCTAACTGATGGCGACCACTCCCTCTGCGGCCAAGGCGATCGCTGGTGTGCGCATTGCCACGTCGGTTTTCTTCCTGCTGTTTGGCGAATACAAACTGGCGGGGCCGGGCTTTGCTCACGGCGGATTTCAGGGTTACCTCCACGATTACATTGCCAACGGAGCTGTGAGTTTCTACCGGCCCTTTCTTTCGGGTCTGGTGTTGCCACACGCGGTCGTTCTGTGCTATGTGGTTGGGGTGTTGGAATCGTTCATCGGAATCAGCCTGTTGCTCGGTCTCTGGGTGCGACCGGCTTCTGTTCTAGGTATGCTTTACATGGTGAATTTCACCCTGGCCACCTGGTGGGAGCCGGGCCACGGTGCGCCGGTCTGGCGCTACTTCGGTGCGGAGCTTGATCACCTGCCGCTGTTGCTGCTGTTCATCGTTTTCTTCGCCACCGACGCCGGGAAGGTGTGGGGCTTGGACGGGCGGCGAGGATAGTTCCTCTCTTATCGCCCCGCCCGTTCGATCACCCAGTCCGTCCAGAAAGATGAAGCTCCGCTGGCCAGCAGCGGAGCCTTCCCCAGCACAGCATCCACAAAGTTTTCGATCATCGGGTAGTGCAGGTTGGCGTGCGGCGGAATGCTTTCGCGGCCGCCGGGATAAACCAGCTCCGGCCCATTCAGCGGACTCAAGTCCATCTCGCCTTCGGTGCCGCGGAAGCGGCATTCGTCGCGCTTCACTTTCGAGTGCCAGCAAACGTCCACGATGCCGCGCACCCCGCCGGCGTACTCGATCATCACTGTCGCGTTGTCTTCCACGGCGTAGTGATGCACTGCATTTGAAAGATGTCCTGTAACGCGCTGCGGCTCTCCGAATAAGAAATTCAACACGTCAATGCGGTGCGAGGCGATGTCGTAGAGCGGCCCGCCTCCAGCCTGGGCGGGATCGATCAGCCAACTGCGGTCTTTTCCGTCAAACCATCCGTGGCTGGTGAGCTCGGCGAGCACGGGCTGGCCTATGGCTCCGGCTGCAAGCAGTTGTTTCGCGCGCTGCACTTTTGGATAGCTTCGACGATAGTAGGCCACGCCGAGAGTGCGCCCGGTTTCTGCAGCGCTTTGCACCATCGAGCGCGCCTCGGCCTCGTTCATAGCCATGGGTTTCTCGCACAGCACATGTTTGCCCGCGCGGAGAGATTGGATAGTCTGTGGCGCATGCAAGAAAACGGGAGTCGCAACGTAAACCGCCTGAACCGCGGGGTCCGCAAGCGCTTCGTCAAGTCTGTCCCAGACCCGCGTGTTGTAACGCGCGGCCTTCGCCGGATCGCGCGTAACCAGGCCATACAGCAAGCTGCGATGCTCGGCTTGAATCGCCGGAATGACGCGACGAGTCGCGATATCGCCGATTCCAACTACGATCCAATTCAGCATAGATCAGTTCAGCATAGTCGAGCAGATTGTAATGCCTGCACAAAACGAAAGGCCGGCTAGGCCGGCCTTCGGAATCGATCTCAACACAGGCCCTACGGCTTTTTGGGAGCGATTGCGTCCTTGGCAGCCTTGGCGACGCGGAACTTCACCACGGTCTTGGCCTTGATCTGAATCGGCTCGCCGGTCTGCGGATTGCGTCCAATACGCGCCTTGCGGTGCGCTTTCACCAACCGGCCCAGGCCGGGCACAACGAACACGCCGTTCTTCTTGGTCTCTTTCACAGCGACGTCAGCCAACTGCTCAAGAAACGCCGCCACAGTCTTGTTGGGAAGTTCAGTCTTCTCGGCCAGATGACGGACGAGTTGGGTCTTGGTTAAACCTGAAGCCATTTGTTTCCTCCTCGGGAAAGATTCGAATTTAATTCCAGTGGGCTTGATCTTACTACCACAGCCCTGTGGAAAACACCCTTATTTTACGCGGGTTCCGCACAGATAGCACGCGGGAGAGGCCATTTTTACATGCCCATTCACAGACGAGCTTCCCAAAATGGCCAAAATACGGGTAGCAGCGGCAGCAATGAGCAGTTAGCAATTGGCAGTCAGCAAGTACGAGGGCGAATCGTTAATTGCCAACTGCTAATTGCCTGCCGTCGTCCGGTGCCATAATGCTTGCAGAGGAGAATTCCGATTTGAGCTGCGCCATCTGCGACCTTCGCAAGGAGAAACGGTTCTGTCCCGCGGTCCACGGCCGCATCTGCCCGCAGTGCTGTGGCGAGCAGCGCGAGGTGACTCTTGATTGTCCCAGCGACTGCGCGTATCTGCAGCAGGCTCGCGAACACGAGAAGCCGCGTCCAGCGGACCAGTTCGACCACGCGTCGTTGTTCCTGCAGGTCGAGATTTCCGAGCAGTTCACCTACGAGCGCGAGCACTTGCTGATGGGTCTCAGCTACGCGGTGCACAAGGCGGCGCAAGCGGACCGCAGCTTGAACGACCGCGATCTGATCGCCGCGCTCTCGGCGATGTGTACCAGTTATGAGCGGCTGGCGAACTCCGGCCTGCACTACGAGCAACCCCTCGCCAGCGCAGCTCAGCACGCCGTCGCGGCCCAGGTGGAAGAGATGTTGAAGCAGTTCCGCGAGGCCGAGCAGAAGCAGATGGGATACACGACTCTGCGCGATTCCGATGCGCTCAAGGCGCTGGTGTTCCTGGTGCGGCTGGGCCATGGACGCACCTCGGGACGGCCCAAGTCGCGGGCTTTCATTGACTTCCTCTTCGCGCAATTCCCCGAGAAACAATCGGCCGTGGTCACGCCACAGGAAGCCGGCAGCCGGATCATTGTGCCGTAGACCCGTCGTTGGTCGTTGGTCGTTGGTCTTCGTTCCGGGCCATTTCAGAACGCTGAACGCGCTTTACCGCTTGCCCCTCCGGTAGCGCATCGCGCAGTTCGCCGATCGTCTTTTTGAATACCGGATGCCGAACTTCCGGTGCGATCTCTGCCAGCGGTTCCAAGACAAAGCGGCGCTGGTGCATGGCAGGATGAGGGATTGTCAGTTCGTTCGCATCCACGATGGTTTCGCCGAAGAGCAGGATGTCGATATCGATGGAGCGCGGACCCTTCGTCTGGATTCGTCGACGACCCATCTCCTGTTCGATATGGAGAATGGCGTCCATCAACTGCTGTGGAGTTTTCGAGGTTTCAAGCGCGACTACACAGTTCAGAAACCACGGCTGCTCGGTGAACTCAACGGGCTCGGTTTCATAGAAGGAAGACCCGGCAACGACGCGGCCAGCCGCGCTCAGCCGAGTCAGGGCGTCGCGCAGTTGCGCCGCGCGGTCGCCGACGTTCGAGCCGAGTGATAGATAGACGAGGTTGGGCATGGTACGGGTGTTAGTGTCAGGCTTTGTGGCGCTGTTTTCCACAGGAATTTGCTCCTTTCCCTTAATTCCAAACCCTGGAAACCCGATACCTTGGTCACCTTTCTGCGGGCTTGACGGAACATTAGAATCAGATCATGACGTTGGAGTCTCTGCTGCTGAGCCAGGATGCCGAAGTGGTCCGGGTGCTGCGCCCGACGCTGGAAAAGCTGTCGATCGAGGTCGAAATCTGCGGCGAGGCGAAGCAGGCCAACGAGATCCTCATCTCGGAAAAGTTCGATGCCGTAATTGTGGACTGCGATGATCTGCAAGGCGGCCTGGCGGTGTTGGAATGCTTGCGGGCCACGCCCAGCAACAAGAACTCCGTCGCTTTTGCGGTTCTGAACGGCAAGAAAACGACCACCCAACAAGCCTTTGGCATGGGCGTGAATTTTGTTCTGCAAAAACCCATCAGCATGTTGAATGCGGGGCGCTGTTTCCACGCGGCTCTGAGTCTTATGGAGCGCGAACGGCGCCGCTATTTCCGGCATCCGGTCAAGATGCCGGTCCGCGTGGTTCTGGAGGACAAAGAGATCAAGGGCAGCAGCACCAACATCAGCGAGGGCGGGATGGCGCTCGTGCTGCACCAGGCGCTGCCCAAGGGCGCTACGCCGCGTTTGCAATTCACCCTGCCAGACACCAGAGTATCTCTGGATGTGGAAACGGAAGTAGCCTGGGCCGACATCAAAGGGCACGTGGGCTTGCGTTTTCAAAATGTCCCACAGAGTTCCCAGGCGCTGCTTGAGAGGTGGCTCGGCGAGCAGATGGGACAGCTTTCTGGCGACAAAGAAAAGCTGGCCGGCTCAAGTCCTGGCGTTATCCAGTAAGCCTGACGTTATTCAGTAAGCTCTGACGTTATCCAGTAATCCTGCCTTACCCTACTTCACCCCCAGGTATTCACTTTGCAACTTGTTCCTGCGCCTGAGCATGTCAATCTGGTGGAATACCGGAGAAGACATTGTCATGCTACCTACCGCTTACCGCATCCGTCGTGTACAGAAAACGCTGCGCTGGTTTGAGGCAGACATTCCGCTGCTCAATATGCGCGTGAGGGACCTGTCGGCCGAACGTCAAAAATCTGCGCAGCAGTTTGCCGAGGCGCTTGTTGTGCAGACTCGGGCTGAACTGCATCGTTTGCTTGAGGAACAGCCTGAGGGGACGCCCGAAGCGGACGAGTTTCCCTGCGAGCCGGCGGATTGAGATCGCCGTTGGAATAACGTGGAAGAGTAGCGCCTTTCGGCGCCGCGTAAGCCATCGAAAAGGATTCAGGGCTTCCAGCCCTGGTCCACTATATCCAATTCTCCTCTTCCGAGGGAGTGGGAGCTGCATCACCGCGTTCGTTCGATCTATGCTTCTGTCGGGTAGGTGGAGATCAGATGCCGCACTGCGGGCTCGCCGGCAAGATAACCGTTTATTCGCTCTTCCAGTTCACGGTCGGCCTGGGTTTGGCGCTCGTGTTGACGCAGATGTTCTGCCCAGGAATTCACCAGGAAGGTTTCTAAATAGCGATCGGCGACTTCGGTATCGCGGAAGATGCCCCACCAATACGCGCCATCGCGACGCTGCATGCGACCGTATTCGCGCATCGCATCCAGAAATTCCGCAGTTCGTTCTGAAATGACGTTGTATTCGATCGTAACCAGCACGGGGCCTTGTTCAGCATCAAGCCCAAGTTCCTTGACGACTTCTTTGACAACTATGGGCATGCGCCAGTGGTCCCAGGGAGTCAGATCCGCGGTCGAAGCGGGAAGCCTTGCGAAAAGCACGAGCACCACGCTGCCGATGGTTGCAATCCCGGCAGAGACAAGAGCGACGCGGATGCCAGCTCGTTGAGCGACGACGCCCCAAGCGGCGCTTCCGAGAGCGAAACTTCCCTGATAGACGAGAATGAAGATGGCGAGCACTCGCGCTCTGACCCAGTCCGGCGCCAGGTTCTGTACAAGCGTATTGATAAGGGAAATGAAGATCACCCAGGCTGCGCCGGCAATCAACATGACGGGGGCGAGAGTGCTAAGCCGGTGCAAGCCACCGATGGCGACAGTCGCCAGTCCCAAGATCGCCGTGCCAGTCGACACAATCACTTCCGTCGACCACCTGGTGCGGGCCGCCTGCATGATTAGAGCGCCGGCAATTGCGCCAATCCCAAAGCATCCGAGCAAGAGTCCATAACAGACTGCGGACGCACTCACGCTTCGGGAAAGCGATGGCAGCAACGCGAAAAGTGCGCTGGAAAGGAACAGGACTACGCCGGTGCGAAGCAACACGGTGAGGATTGCGGGAGAGTGTGTGACATAGCGGATGGCGGCGACGGTGGCTCCACTCAGCGTTTCCGGTGGGGTCGTCCGCTTGCGAACGGGCCTTTTCCATTTCGCAACCACCAGAATGACTCCGACGAACGAGACAACATTCGCCACAAATGCGGCGGCGACGCCGGCGGCAGCTATGAGTGCGCCGGCAAGCGCCGGCCCGACCGCGCGGGCAAGATTGAATTCGATTCCGTTCAGCGCTGAGGCCGCTGCGAGGTCGCGCCTGGGAACGAGTTCAGGGAGAATCGCGCTCCATATCGGCATTTCAAAGGCATCCCCGGCCGAGAGCGCAAAGGTCAACACCAGCAGCAGCCAGGGCGACATAAGACCAGCGATGGTCAAGACGGCGAGAAGCAGCGCGACGCCCATCATCCACGACTCGGCGGCCAGAACCAGCTTGCGGCGGTCGAAGATATCGCCAGCAGAACCGGCGGGCAGGGCAAACAGAAAGTACGGGAGTGAGGCAGCGGTTTGGGTGAGCGCGACGTAGATTGGTCCGGCTCCGAGGGACACCATCAACCAGGCAGCGCCAACGTTCTGCATGAAAGTGCCGACATCGGAGACAACATCTGCAAGCAGCAGATGACGGAACGTCGGCATGCGCAGCGGCTGCCACAAGCTCGGGGAATCTTGAACTCCCACGTTCTTTTGAGCGGTATCTGTCAATTGGCCGTGCCTAGTGTCTTACTTTATGACGTGTCGGGCAAAACGTCGAGGATTGGGAGCGGTTGCCACGAGGCGATGGGCCGAAGGGGAAGGGTGACAAGCCCGACCTGTCTGGAGGTGCCTGGTGCTTAGAGTGAAGAACCTACGGCGGCGTGGCTGCTGTAGGGGATTGCTTCGTCTTTCTCTTCTTCGGGCAGTGTGACTTCCTCCCATAGGGTTTTGTCGCGGAGGATGCGGGAGACCAGGGCGGTGTGCATGGCGTGGCCGGCGCGGTCGGCTACGATCCTGCCGAGGATCGGTTTGCCCAACAGGGCCAGGTCGCCTACTAAATCAAGAACTTTGTGGCGGACGAACTCATCTGGAAAACGCAGTGGGCCGTTTTCGATTCCGTCGCGGGTGAGCACGATGCAGTTATCGCGGGATGCGCCGCGGATGAGGCCCATGTTGCGCATGGCTTTCTCGTCCTCGCGGGAGCCGAAGGTGCGGGCGGCGGCGATCTTGCGCAGGTAGCTGCCGTTGGAAAGCTCCACCTGGAACGTTTCTTTGCCGATCAGCGGGTGAGGGAAATTTATGGAGTAGGAGACCGAGTAAGTGTCGGCGGGATGAACTGCGATGAATTTGTTGCCTTCGCGCATCTCGACTTCGCGAAGAATCTTTAGATATTTTCGCGGGCGGCGCTGTTTGCGGATGCCGGCCTGCTGGATCAGCTCAACAAATGGAAGAGCGCTGCCGTCGAGGATGGGGAGTTCGAGGTTGTCGAGTTCGACGATGGCGTTGTCGATGCCCAGGCCCATGAACGCCGAGAGCAGATGCTCGGTGGTGGAGATGAGCACGCCTTTCCTCATAAGGCTGGTGGCGTAACTCACGCGGGCGACGTTGCGGCCACTGGCTTGGATATCGAATCCATCAAGGTCAACGCGGTGGAAGACGATTCCCGTTCCG
>Ga0210403_10001461_pt1 | contig 22365 bp, 19 predicted proteins | sample IncBWC19MmetaG_FD_150863 | JGI IMG/M metagenome (GOLD analysis project Ga0210403, IMG submission 150863) | Forest soil microbial communities from Barre Woods Harvard Forest LTER site, Petersham, Massachusetts, United States - Inc-BW-C-19-M | ecosystem: Environmental > Terrestrial > Soil >... | reverse complement strand
CAGATGTTCACCGAGAGGGTTTTCGACATCCCGCGCGCGAAAACAAGGTGGCCGTCGCTGCAGCCGTTAGGTTGCATCGCCGCAGAGTCCTTTTCGGAAGCGATCTCCCCCTTGAGTTCGCTGTTCGGGCTGATCTCCCGAATGGATGACCCCTGCTCCGTCAGCAGATTGTTGTCTCTCGCCCACGCGACCACCGGCACGGGGTCTCCCGAAGTAACTTGCCTGGCGTCGGAGTAATCGGCCTTTAAGCCTGAACTCAAATAAACATCGCGCACCGACTGGCGCATAACAGTGGCAATGGTCGCGCCATCGGCGGAGACACTCAAGTTGGCATAGTCATTCGTGTCGCCGGCGATTGGACGAAACTTGCCATCCGGATAACTGATCAGCCCAACCTGCTGCCGGCTGAAGTTTGTTTCCATGCCTGAGTAAATTACTGCTAAGGCTCTTCCATCGGGCAGCCAGGATACGTTGGTTAGCAATGTGTATGGTAGCCTGGATATCGTCCTCTGGGCGCCGGTGTCCGGATCAATCGAAATCACTGCGCTCATGCTGCCTTCCGCCTGATCGAAGATCGGGCCGACGATCGCCTTTCCATCCGGCGACCAGGCTGAATCCGACATCCCATTGGCGATTGGACCGGTGAAAATGCTCTTTTCGTTGCTGCCGTCGGCATTTGCGATGAGGAGGTGGTACTTGCCAGGGTCGGGATCGTTGGCGCGTACGAAAGCGAAGCGCCGCCCGTCGGAAGAAAAACTTGGATTCGTGTCTATATCCTTGACCAGAAGTTGTGGAGTTCCACCCAGCACGGGGATGCGGTATAAATCGTACTCCTGAGACGCAGGACCGCTGACCAATTGAGTATGCGAAAAGTAAATGTGGCTGCCATCGGGAGAGAAGCGCAGGGCGGAGTATTGCACATGCTCTGGCGGAATGATCTGCACGTTGCTTTCGCTGGCCAGATGGCGCAGCCACAATGATTCATTACCCTCGCTATTCAACACGTAGGTCAGGTAGTTTCCGTCGGGAGACATGGCCCCGATGCGCGCATTGTGAGTGCCGCTGATCTTGGTGATCTTGATGCTCTGGAAAGGCTGGCTACGGGCGAAGAAAAGCAAGCTGTATATGCCGAATGCAGCCGCGGCGATCAGTAGCAGTACAACGGCGACCATGACTCCAACGCCGGCTTTATGCTGGCGCACGGCCGCGACCAGGGCCGAACCACTGGAGCCGCGCTCGGCTCGTGCGACGGGCACGTTTGCACTCGAAACGCGAACGGCCGCGGAATCCTGAACCTGGAGCCTTCCCGATTCGGTGTCGCGCTTGAGCCGCTTGAGATCGCTTCTAAGTTCGGCCGCGGCTTGGTAGCGCAGATCGCGATCCTTCTCCAGCAGCTTGCTGATGATGTCTTCCACCTTGGGTGGTACTGTCGGATTCAACCGTATCGGCGGCAGCGGAGTTCGATTGAGGATACCGTCGAAGATGGTTGCTGAAGTTTCTCCCGGGAAAGGCAAGGCTCCTGTGGCCATCTCATACAGCACTGTCCCGAAGGAAAATAAATCGGTGCGGGCATCGAGATCCTTGCCTTTGGCCTGCTCCGGGGACATGTAAGCGACGGTGCCAACCGCCGCGCCGGGGCTTGTCAGAAGCACATGGCTGTCGGCGATGGTGGCCGCTGTGGGCCGCACCGACTGCGCTTTCGGCACGAGAGCAACTTTGGCCAGCCCAAAGTCCAGGATCTTGGCGTGCCCCCGTTTGGTGATAAAGATATTAGCGGGCTTAATATCGCGATGAACAATACCTCCGGTGTGCGCGGCATCCAGCGCATCCGCCACCTCGATGGCTACCTCCAGCAGCGTCTCAGTCTCTAATGGTCGTCCCGCGATGCGGTGCCTGAGTGTGACGCCATCCAGAAACTCCATCACGATGAACGTCTGCCCATCCTGCTCGTTGATTTCATGGATTGTGCAAATGTTGGGATGGTTCAGAGCAGAAGCGGCCTTCGCTTCACGGCGAAAGCGGCCCAAGACTTGAGCATCTTTGGCCACTTCGTCGGGCAAAAACTTCAACGCAACAAAGCGATCGAGTTTGGTGTCCTCGGCTTTGAATACTACGCCCATCCCGCCGGCGCCCAGCTTCTCGATGATGCGATAGTGCAAGATGGTTTGGCCGATCATGGGAGACGCTTGTCGCCGGAGCATTCATCTTAAGGACGGGGTCGAGGCCAGTCAACGTGTTCGCAGTTCTGGGCGAAGCGCGCCGAGCAGTACACTTGCTGAGTGGTCTTCTGGAGTTGGTGTATGGAGAACTTGCCTCGGCACGTGAGCAGAACGCCTCTGTAGGCATCGCACCTTGAGCGATTTGCAGAACCCTCGTCGCTGACCGACTCTGCAATCTCGTTGGTTAAGGGTACGGGGATTGCAAAGAGTTGCCAACTTCCCAGTTGCTCGTCACCCGCCAAGTGGAAAGTCTTTTTACAACATCAAAGTCTATGCGTGGTCACGAGTCAAGAACTCTCGTGACCGCTCGGGTCTCTCCCGGTCCGACGCACAGTCAGCGGCGCTCATCGTACCAAGTGCTGCCAGTTGAGGACCAGATTCTGCGGGGATGCGCTGCGCTGCCCAACCGACCGGATCGCGAGGATACGCTTTCCGTCGGGCAGAATGGAAATAAGATCCAGACCCTGGGGAACAGTCATCAATTCCTTGGGCGCCGAGAACTCCGGTTTGCTCCCATCGGTACGGACTTCAACAATGTAAACCTTGTCTCCGTAGCGATAGTACAAGCTCTTGCCGTCGGGCGCCCAGTCCTCCGCATTCGCATTGGCGTCGGTTTTGAGAACCCCGCCACTAGACACTTGCCACTTGGAACCGCCACCGGGAAAAGGCGTCACGTAGAGCTCCAAAGCCCCATTTTCATCTGAGGTATAGGCCAGCCACTTGTTGTCGGGGGACAGCTTCGGGTCGCGCTCGGCGTATGGAGTGTTGAGCACCGGCAGCAGCTTGCGATCGCCCGCCAGGTCCATGAAATAAATGTCGAAGCTAGTCTTGGAATCCTGAATGGAGAAAAACGCATATCGCCCATCCCTTGACTCGCTCGCCGCGAAGACATAATCCCCGAGCTCGGCAAGCCTTTCCTCCTTGCCGGAGGAGATGAGGGGACGCTCCACTACAACGCTGTGGTAGCCAGTCGTGGACGTATTCAATACACTCTTCCCGTCGGCGGACACTACGCCTTTCTGGTCGAGATCTGAATCTGGAGTTACCCGCGTGATCGTCTTGCGCTCGGTGTCCGCCAGCCACAGACTGTTCCCACGCCCATCGAGGTTTTCGCGAGACAGAATGGCCATGCGACTAGCGGGGGTGAATGTTCCTCCATCGTAAGGAGCCGGTTCGCCCCAATGCTCCAATTCTTTGCCCGTCGCATCCAACCACACCAACTCACGATTCTCCACTGCGGCCTGGCGATACACCATCACATTTTGAGAAACGGAAAAGTATGCAAGGTTGCGCGGGTTGTAATAATCGATTGATTCCGCGATCGGGATAGGCTTGCCCTGGAAGCGGATCGCGGCAGCATCAAACCGTTGCCCTGTTAAGGTACTGTCCTTTACGTAAAAGAGGTAGCCGTTGGCGTACGCAACGTTCGATCCAACCGGGAGAATCTGTCTGGTTTCCCCCCCGTCCAACGATCCGGCATACACACTTCCCGCCGCGTCCTTGCCAGTCCGCTGTATGAAAAGAAAGTGTTTTCCATCCGGGAGAAAGTACGGGTTGCGGTTGGTAAATTGGCTATCGTCTTTATTTCCTGGAGTTGCTTCCTCGGGCGTGCCGCCCCCATCGGATACCCGTTGCAGCGGACCGTAATTTTGGGCGCGAAGAGGATGGTGCCCTGCTCGTTCCAAGTGCCTCCGCGTCCGTCCGATGCGTCACACAGCGCTTGCACTGGTCCTCCAGCGGCCTCGATTTTTCTCAGCTTGCCATTGGAGAAAAATCCCAAGTACCGTCCGTCTGGAGACCAGAAGGGGAAGATACCTGTCTCCGTGCCTGCCAGCGGCTCCGCCTTCACGCTACTGAGCCGTTGCACAAAGATGATGCCCTTCCCATCCTTCAACCCGACGAAGGCGAGCTGTTGCCCGTCCGGCGATAATGCCGGCGCTCCGCTCATTACCAGGTCGAAATCAAGGCCCGCCGGCGGCTCGATCTGTACTCGCACCAGTTGCTCAGCCGAGCCCAGCCTCTTCTCATAAATCGCCGTCGTCACCGCAGCGGCCCCGGCCAAGAGCCAACCCAGTGCCATCGCGGCAGCCAAGATCTTCTGCCGGTTCTTTTTCTGCGCGACCACCACGGCCGGGGCCCCCACCTGACTGCCTCCAACTGTCATCCACTGCAATTGCAGTTTCAGGTCGTGTGCATTCTGAAAACGCTGGTCCGGGTCCTTCGCCAGGCACGTCCGCACCAGGTGCTCCAGGGCGGGAGGCGTGAGTGGCTGGATCGCCGAGATCGGCTCCGGGTCCTTCTCCAGGACTGCACTCGCCACCGAGAGCTGGCTCTTGCCTTGGAAGGCCCGCGTACCAGTCAGCATCTCGTACAACATGGCGCCAAAGGCAAAGATGTCGCTACGCGCATCTGCTTCTTTTCCCTGAATCTGTTCCGGACTCATGTACTGCATTGTGCCCACGACAGTTCCCACCATGGTGACGGGGGAGGCCATACTGGCAACAGTGGCCACCGCGGAGAACGCGGGTGCGGCAGACTGCGCGCCGGACGCGAACGAGTTCAGCTTGGCCAGTCCGAAGTCCAGCAACTTCGTTGTCCCGCCTTTGGTCAACATCAGGTTGCCAGGCTTCAGGTCGCGGTGCACGATGCCGCTGCGGTGTGCTTTGTCGAGCGCGTCAGCGACCTCAATTCCGATGAGCAGAGTCTCTCCCGGCGGCAGCGGCTTGCGTGCGAGGCGCGTGGCCAGGGTCTCGCCATCCAGGTACTCCATGACCAGAAAATCGACGCCATCCTGGCAGCCGACATCATAGAGCACACAGATGTTGGGGTGTTGCAGGCCAGAGATGGTCTTGGCCTCGCGCTCGAAACGGGCACGGAACTCCTGGTTCTCACTGAGGTGAGAAGGAAGGACTTTGATCGCAACCTCGCGGTCGAGCCTTGTGTCGCGTGCCCGATACACTTCGCCCATGCCGCCGGCGCCCAGCGGCGAGACGATTTCGTAGGGGCCGACCTTTGCGCCAGAGGTTAGCGTCATGCGTGCGCAATTATAGCCTGTTCGAGATTCTGGACGGTTGGTCGGCAAAGCGGACCTCTCAGCCCGACGGCTCTATTCCGATTTTGTCGTTTACGACACCCTGAATGCGCTGTTTGCAACCAAGATATCGTTCGGTTGTCTGAATGGAAATGTGACCGAGTAGAAACTGGATCTGCTCCAGTTCGCCTCCCGCGGTGTGGCAAAGCCGTGTACACGTCAGGCGGAGGTCGCGGAAAGACCTTGATTTCCATCAAATAACCATCTAAACTTTAGATGGTTACTCACAATGCAAAGCCTTACACTCAAACTCAAGCAGGCCAGCGCCGTACTCGGAGTGCCCCCAAAGGACCTTCAAAACCTGGTACAGCTGGGGGTCATCCGTCCTGCACGCCGCAACAGTGTGTGCTGGTTTGACACGAATCTCCTGTTGGAAGCGAAAGTGGCTTTTTATCTCAAGGAAACCCTCGGCAGTTCGAGTGATCTCCTGGCCAAATTCACAGAGGCGTTTTCGAAGAATTTTGGCAAGGCAAGCCTAGGCGAGTTGAGAGACATCTGCCTTCGCTCTCGTCCGGTCAACAGCACAGATGCCGTAGAAATCAAGATTCCGGTTCGGTCCTTGGCACAGCAATTGGAAGACCAGATTCCTCGGGCCTCGGCTTACAAGGACCTTCCCAAGGGTCGAAAGAGGGCTGGGTGGAAGAAGGATTTCTTGCGAAGCGTCCAAAAGGCAGCCGCCGATCTGGGCGACATCTCAGAGGAAGAGATCCTGAAAGCCGTTCGTGAACACCGCTCAGGGCGAAAGAAGCTGCCGGAGATCACCGTCGTTGCCCGCACAAAAAAGAAAACGGCCTAGAGGCGTGGTCGATACGTCCGTCCTAGTGGCAGGAATCGCGGGATTCAAGTCAACGGAGATCGCCCCCAAGAATCCAAGCGCCAATTTGCTGCGGGACTGGATCGAAGGGGATACATTTGTCTGGCTGGTGAGCGGTGAGATTCTTCTGGAATACAAACGGATCTTGGGAAGGCTGGGCGTGCGGCGTCCACTCATCGGGAAAATAGTCAATCTGTTGCGAGAGGAGGTGGACCTTGTTTCCACCTCTGCTCTGCCAAATATCTCACCCGATCCCGGAGATGATCCCTTCTGCGGTTACCTCCGGCAGGATCACTTTCCGGCACCATTCCCCGACGTTTTGGCCCATCGCCTCGGCCTGTTTTTCGATCGGCGCGTATTCTTCTTCGGTGACTTTCGCTCCTGCCGATCGCGTGCGTAAACCGGGCATGGCGGTTTTATCTCCTTCCGCGTTTGGACACACGCGCCCGAAACCGAGTTCCTAGCAAAGTCAGCAAGTTACGGCACCGCGTCCGACGGGAGCTCATTATCTCCCCGCCGCCCCGCGAGCCACATGTTTTCAATAAGTAGCTAATAAGTTCCCGGCCGCGCTCTGCAGCATCCTCGAAGGGGTGGACTGTCAAAATTCTCCCGGTGCCAAAATTCTCCCGGTGCGAAGCACCGTTCTTGCTCCGGCACGAAATTGAATGCGGGATCACGCCTTCAATACCTGCGTAGAACCCGCGGACTCCACCCCGGCTATAGGCTCCCTCGGCCACCACTCCGGGGCACCATTTACATGGGCAAGGGCGTGCAGAATCCACGCCCCAATCGTGTTCTGAATTCCTGTACTCGCCGAGACGCTTTCGCCATGTGATTGCTCGAGACGAAAGCATGGCGTTCGTCGCTGGAATATCCAACCGATGGCTATCGGGATTCCGATTGGAATCGCAATGGTGTTCGACGGTAAATGGATGCGGCAGATCGTACTCGCGATCCGGCAATCTTTGCAGGCGGAGAATCCGGTTGCAGCCGGTGCAATCGAGATAGCTGCCTAAGACGATGGTGCGCAGTTTAAACGTGCTTTCCTGGTGTGTGAAGGTAAAGCGGACGAGGCGCCAGAGGATCGGATATTTGCCGAGCGATGTCGAGAGGATCGCGGTTGACGTGGGAACTGTACCGGAGGCCGCGAGCGAATTGAGACCGGCCTCCCCGATATCGAAATCAAGGTGCCGACGACGCACCGTGTCAATGCTCTCTTTGGTGCGGTTGCGATTGCCAGTGCGTAGCGGATTGGCAGCAACGTAGGTGTTGCTTTCGCTATGCTAAATTGGAGCCCGCGTGATGAACGTGTGCACCTCTGGGCAGAGCAGCCTAAGACGGCCATTTGTGGCGCAAAGCTAATCGCACTCGATTACGCTGTGCAATGAATTCTTGGCAGTCTGCTATTCCTGCGAGGAATAACACAATTAAGTCAGAGTGATTCGGTCTGCAGCCTTGTTGTCGCGACTCGCAGCAGAAATCTTCATCCATCTCTCGGCAAGAGACATCACAGCCATCGTTTCGCTAAGGTTTCGATTACGCACACAGCGTCGGAACGACTCGCGGCGTCGTACGAATCGGTAGGACATGGCCACGACAAAGAGTCGCGCGAGTGGTGCATCAAGGTCTCGTTACTTTTTCTTAAATCATGGGCATCCACGTAAGTTACATGCTCTGAGGGCGATTGCTTCGCAAATTTGCGAGTTCACCGAGAATTTAAGGTGAGAATCAGCTCCTTGCTATGGGTTATTCCTGACGGGAATAACGTTGTTCCGAAAAGTCATTGGACAGGACCGCGGGACTGGGTCAAGTTGGCTAAATTGAGGTGCGATCTATGCCAGCCAACTCCACGATTCCGTTCCCAAGCTCATCCACTGAAACTGCATCGATGCCGGCCACCGAACGGGGCGCTGTCTCCAACGCTCAGCCTGAACACCCAAAGAGAGTTCTGCGCTCTGGGTACGGCCAAGACGGGGATCCTCTGCTCACAGCGGAGGATATCGCTCAACGTCTAAATGTGACGAAAGACTGGGTGTGGGACCACTCGTCACGTAAGGCCCCGTACCTTCCGGTTATTCGCATGGGTGATGGGACTCTCCGCTATCGGGCGAGCCGAATTGAAGAGTTCATCGACGAACGTGAGCGCCTGACTCAAATCCGCCGCAAGCGCGCGTAAAATGGGTGCAGGCCCACTTGTTCTCCCGCAGAAACTGAGGAATAAATGGGTAAGTCGTATCAAAGGGGTTGGGTCGTTTCCCGTGGAAAGAAGTGGTATGGGTACTTTCGTAAGACGGTATTCGATCCGACTACGAATCAGCAGAAAAGTGATGTCATCTCCGTAGTTCTCGGGCTAAAGTCGCACATGAAAGCGTCTGAAGCGCGCGAAGTACTCGAACGTGAAATAACCAAGCAAACCGGACAGTCCGGAGCAAACGCCGGCAGAGTGATGAACGATAGCTCTGTCAGGTTCGGATGGTTTGTTCGAAACCGCTTTTTCCCTCTCAAAGAGGCGCACTGGAAGGAAGAAACAGCAAAGGTGAAAAAACTCCTCATCCAAAGGGATCTCATCGATCCGTTCGACAAGACTCCTCTGGAGAATTTGGACAAATTCACCCTGCAAGTGCACCTTAACAATCTGGCGAAAACCAACTCCAAGGACAGAGTGCTCCAGATCAGGGCTTACCTCCGCGACATCTTCGCGGAGGCCGTGGATCAGGACTTTCTCGTCAAGGACCCAGCTCGAAAGGTCACGGTCCCGACTCAGCTGCGCGACACTGATCGGACGACCTTGACCTGGTTGCAGTTGCGACGTGCGCTCTCAAAGCTAGATCTGAGAGACCGCGTTCTCTTGGAACTTGACATGACGAATGCACTCCGTCCCGGCGAACTGTTCGCGCTCCGCTGGCAGTGTTTCAGCCACACCGAATGCACCATGCGGCTCGTGGAAACCGTATACAAAGGCAAAATCCGACCCTGGGGTAAGACTCGAAAGAGCTTGGGATCCGTGCACGTTCCGAAAGAACTGGCCGACGATCTCTGGCTCTGGAAGCAGCGCTGCCCCGACCCGTCTCCGGATGCGTTCATCTTCCCGAACAAAAAAGGCGGGTTCATGGACAGCAACAACTACCGGAATCGGGTTCTGCACGGATTGGCGCAGGAACTTGAGTTGCCCAAGCTGACCTTCCAAGTGATCCGGCGCACGATTGCGACGCTGGCGCAAAAGAAGGGGACAGTGAAGGACATTCAAGGCGTGCTCAGGCACTCCCGCATCGCAACGACAACTGACGTTTACATGCAGGAGATTCCGGAGAGCGTGCAGAAGACGGTCGACGCCATCAGTGCCGAGCTTCGACTCCTTCCTAATTTGGAAGAGGTCACACGCGGGACGAGCGTTTTGCTACCAAATGCTACCAAACTGAAAAGTGGGATGTCTGCAAGTAATTGAAAATATGGTGGACCTGGTCGGGATCGAACCGACGACCTCTTCCATGCCATGGAAGCGCGCTCCCAGCTGCGCCACAGGCCCACTTTTTGGGGACACTACTGTCTTCGTGCTGGTGACCTCAATTATTCTCGCTGTTTAGGGAGAGATAGTCAACGCGGGGAGGTGTGAGACCGAAACTTTTGCAAGGTCCAGTGCAGCAACCGTCGGGCTTCGCTCGACCGGACAGCCGAGGGCGGCTGTCCCCACAAAAATCCTACATAACCATCAAGGGAACGACGAGGTACGAAGGAAAATCTTGCGAAGGACGATTTCTTTCGTTTCTTCCACAGGGGTTTTCTGCCATAATTGATTGTGCACGCCACCTGCACAATTTTCCAAAAACAATTTAAAGCGAGGAAGAGATGCCAGCGAAGTACATCTTTGTGACTGGGGGAGTTGTGTCTTCACTCGGCAAGGGACTTGCCGCGGCTTCGATCGGATGCCTGCTGGAGAGTCGCGGGATCAAAGTTAACTTGATGAAGTTCGATCCTTATCTAAACGTAGATCCGGGGACGATGTCGCCGTTTCAGCACGGGGAAGTGTTCGTGACTGATGACGGGGCGGAGACGGATCTGGATCTGGGGCACTACGAGCGCTTTACGCACTCCAAACTTTCTCGCGACAACAACTGGACGACGGGGCGGATTTACGAGCAGATCATCACCAAGGAGCGGCGCGGAGATTATCTGGGGAAGACGGTGCAGGTGATTCCGCACGTCACGAACGAGATCAAGGCGGCCATGAAGAAGGTGGCTCAGGAAGTGGATATTGCGATCGTGGAGATTGGCGGGACGGTGGGCGACATCGAGTCGTTGCCGTTTATGGAAGCGATCCGGCAGATGCGGCAGGAGTTGGGCCGCGAGCATACGTTGTTTGTGCACGTGACGCTGGTGCCGTTTATCGCGGCGGCGCAGGAGTTGAAAACCAAGCCGACGCAGCACTCGGTGAAGGAATTGCTGAGCATCGGAATTCAGCCCGACATTTTGCTTTGCCGCACAGACCGTTTTCTGGCGAAGGAGATGAAGTCAAAGATCGCCCTGTTCTGCAACGTTCCGGAAGAGGCGGTGATCACTGCGAAGGATGTGGCGTCGGTGTACGAGGTGCCGCTGGTGTTCGCGAATGAGAATGTGGACACACTGGTGCTGAAACATCTGCACATGGAAGCGAAGGAGCGCGATCTCGCGAAGTGGGAGGATATTGTCCACCGCGTGTACAACCCGAAGGACACGGTGACGATCGGGATCGTGGGCAAGTATGTGGAGTACGAAGACTCGTACAAGTCACTGAAAGAGGCGCTGGTGCATGGCGCGCTCGCGCACAACCTGAAGCTGCAACTCAACTGGATTGAGGCGGAGGGACTGGAGACCGGCGACAAGAGCTACGAAGCGCAACTCGAGGGATATGACGGGCTTTTGGTGCCGGGTGGATTTGGGAAGCGCGGGATCGAAGGGATGCTGACTGCGATCCGGTATGCGCGCGAAAAGAAAGTTCCGTATTTCGGGATTTGCCTGGGGATGCAGACGGCGTGCATCGAGTTCGCGCGGAATGTCGTGGGGCTGGAAGAGGCGAACTCGAGCGAGTTCGATCCGGCGACGCCGCACCGGGTGATTTACAAGTTGCGCGAGTTACGCGGCGTCGAGGAGTTGGGCGGGACCATGCGACTGGGGGCCTGGACTTGCAAGATTGAGCCGAATACGCTGGCGCACAAGATTTACGGGACGCTCGAAATCAGCGAACGGCACCGGCATCGTTACGAATTCAACCGCGAGTACGAAGAGCCATTGGTGGCTGCCGGGTTGCGCATTTCTGGGTCGACGCCGGACGGGACGTACGTGGAGATGATCGAGTTGCCGGATCATCCACACTTTATCGGGTGCCAGTTCCATCCGGAATTCAAGTCGAAGCCGCTGGAGCCGCATCCTTTATTTAAGACATTTGTGGGAGCGGCTTACGAATGTAGGCAGAAGCGGAAAGCTGAGAAAGAAACGGTCGAAGTAGAGATGTTCCATCGGCCGGAGCGAGTGGCGGGGCGATAGAATAACCACGAAGGACACGAAGTTACACGAAGGCAGTACAAGCTTCGTGTTGTTGCGTGTCCTTGATTTTTGGGAATGACAACTTCCTTCACAGTCGGCGATATCCACATTGGGGCGGGTGATCTGTTTCTGGTCGCTGGACCGTGCGTGATCGAGAGCGAAGAGCACGCGATCCGGATGGCGGAGATCATCAAGGGAGTGACGAAATCGCTCGATTTTCCATTCATCTTCAAGGCGAGTTACGACAAGGCGAACCGCACGTCGATTCGCAGCTATCGGGGGCCCGGGCTGAAAGAAGGTCTGCGGATTCTGAAGAAGATCAAGAACGAGCTGAACCTGCCTGTGTTGACCGATGTGCATGAGACGGCAGACGTCGCGAAGGTCGCGGAAGTGGTGGATGTGCTGCAGATTCCCGCATTCCTCAGTCGGCAGACGGATCTTGTTGTGGCAGCGGCGTTGAGCGGGCGAGTGGTGAATATCAAGAAGGGACAGTTCGTGGCTCCATGGGATATGCGGCATGCGGTCGAGAAATGCCGCGAGGCCGGGAATGCGCAAGTGTTCTTGACCGAGCGCGGGGCGAGCTTTGGCTATAACAACCTGGTGGTTGATATGCGATCGCTGCCGATTATGCGGAAGTTTGCGCCCGTCGTCTTCGATGCGACACACTCAGTGCAGTTGCCGTCTTCGCAGGCGGACGATGAGGGGCCGGCGGTGAGCGGGGGACAGCCGGAGTTTATCCCGGTGCTGGCTAGGGCGGCGGTGGCGGCGGGAGTGGATGGCGTGTTCATGGAAGTACACGACAATCCGAAGGAAGCGAAGTCGGATGGGGCGAATGCGCTGGAGTCGACCAAGCTGCGGGGAGTCTTGAAGGAATTGCTGGCGGTGAAGAAAGCGCTGCAACTTGCCCACACAGCTCCTTGAACGCTGTGGATCGTAGATTCCGACCATTGACCTCGCCGCACTGAGAGCATGGAACTAAGCGCCGATCCTCGATCAGTGGATTGTGAACGGTAGTTTGGCGGATAAACCGCCGCCGCAGGGACCGTTTAGGTTGGTTCCTCCAGGGATGCCGGTCACCCAAACGTCGAGCGTACCGGGCGTCAAAATGTAAGTGCTGTCTATGTTCGCCGTCATTGTCGCGGCATTAACGGTCGTGCTGGCAAGCTCGGTTCCTCCAAAGAAGAAAACTGTGTCGGTGTGAAAGTGCCTGCCGGTCAAGGTCATGGTAAAAGCCGGTCCTCCCGCAGATGCGCTCGTGGGGGAAATCGAGTCAAGAACGGGAATGTCGGCGCAGCCGTTGTAACCACATGACAAAAAAGGGACGATTGCCAGCGAGCTCAGCAAAGCAAGACAGATGACAAACTTCGAACGAAGGGGCATGAAGCACCTCCCGCGGGTTTTCAAGATTCAAGGCCCGCTTTGGAAATCAAAACCTGCCTAAGCTACTCCAGCACGACGATATTCTTTTTGGCGCACATCTCCTTCAATATTTTGGCCACACGGTGACGCTGACTTCTCCTAAGTGTGCTTTGCGCAGGAGAAGCATCAGGGTGCGGGATTGGCCGATGCCGCCGCCGATGGAGAGCGGGAGCACGTTGTTGATGATTCCCTGGTGGTAGGGGAATTTGAGATGGTCGAGCAGGTTGGACATCTCGAGTTGCTTGCGCAGAGTTTCGGCGTTGACGCGGATGCCCATGGAACTCAGCTCGTGGCGGCGCTGGGTGATGTGGTTCCAGACCAGAATGTCGCCGTTGAGACCGTGGGTATCGCGGTTGGTTTGATTGCTAGTGTCGGTAATCCAGTCGTCGTAGTCGGCGGCGCGCATCTCATGCGGGTAGCCGTCTTTGAGTGGCCAGCCGATACCGATGATGAAGACGGCCGGGTGTTTCTGGAGAACCACAGTTTCCCGGCGTTTGCGCGGCAGGTCGGGATACATGGCGAGCAGCTCTTCGGCGTGCAGGAACGTAAGCTCTTCTGGCAGATTGGGGTAGCGAGGATTGCGGAGTTCGGAGAACATTTCCTGTGCGAATTTTTCGGCGCCGACGAGGACTTTCCAGATTTTGCGCACGATCGACTTCAGAAACTCCAGATTGCGCTGCTCAGCGGTGATAGTTCGCTCCCAATCCCACTGATCGACGTAGGCGGAATGATCGTGATCGAGGAAGTAGTCTTTGCGGACAGCGCGCATGTCGGTGCAGAGGCCTTCGCCGGGGCGGCAGTTGAACTGCTTGAGGGCGACGCGCTTCCACTTGGTGGCGGCCTGAACAACCTGGGACTCAATGTGGGATTCCTGTCCCGGTCGTTCGAGATGTGGAACTGAATGGGTGTACGAGAGCCGTCGCGGTCGAGCATGTCATTGACGCCGCTTTAAGCGTCGACGATCAGCGGGACCTGGACCATCATCAGACCGAGCTCTTTACATAGATTGTCTTCGATATAACGACGCAAGTGGAAAAGTGCTTTTTGCGTTTCTTTCGGAGTTAGAAGAGGGTGATAGTTCTGCGGCAGGATCTTCTCCAGTTCCGCATAGTCACCGACGCCGGGGCCCGCCAGGTCGGCCTTTTTACCGGCCTGAGGGTCCGCGGGAGACTCTGAGACGGCGGAAGTATTATCAACATCAGTGACGCTCGAATTGCTGTGACTCTCATCGAAGATGAAAAGACTCATAGGTGCGCTACTCCTTGGTTGTCCGAGCGGCGGGCACACCGCAGCCCGAAGTTGTGACCGGCTCTATTGGACGGCGGCGGGGACTTGCAGACCGTGCTTATGATCACAGCGGAGTGTGTGTGGGGTGACACCTGTTGTCGACCGGTTTGATCCCAGGTCGCAAGTGGGGCTATCCCGGGCATGTGTTAGATTGAAATTCTTCGCATGAAACATGTTGCCAATTGGGCTTTGAATGCCGCGGGGTCGCGGGGGGCGATGTACGCCGACGTTCGGGTCATCGCGCAGCGCAGCCGGGCGCTGAGCACCAAGAACGGGAAGGTTGGAAGCGCATCGGATTCGGAATCGGTGGGCATGAACGTGCGCGTCATTGTTGATGGTTCCTGGGGATTTGCAGCGTCGGCGGAGTTGGGGCGGGGGGCAGTGGAAGCAACCGCGGCACGGGCAGTCGAGATCGCCAAAGCATCGGCACGGGTGAAGAAGGAAGACGTTCAGCTATCGCCGGAGAAGCCTGCGGTCGCGGAGTGGAGCACGCCTTACAAGATCGATCCGTTTACGATCTCGGTGGAACAAAACATCGAACTGTTGTTGAGAATCGATGGGGAATTGAGGTCGGTGGCGGGGATTACACTGGCCGAGACGAATCTGAACTTCAATCGAGAAGAGCAGTGGTTTGCCTCGTCCGAAGGGGCCGACATTCATCAAACGAAACTTTCTACCGGCGCGGGGTATGCAGCCCTTTCGTTTGCGGGAAGCGAGATTCAGAAGCGGTCCTATCCGAATTCGTTTGGCGGGCAGTGGCAGAACAAAGGGTATGAGCTGATCGAAGAATTGAAACTGGTGGAGAACGCGAGGCGCATTGCGGAGGAGGCGGTCGCGCTGCATAAAGCGGATCAATGTCCGGAGGGAGAGTTCGACATCATTCTCGATAGCTCGCAGCTTGGGTTGCAGATTCATGAATCGGTGGGGCATCCGATTGAACTGGATCGTGTGCTGGGTATGGAAGCGAACTTCGCCGGGACGTCTTTTTTGACGCTGGATAAGTTGCGCAGGCTGCGCTACGGCAGCGATCTGGTGAACGTGGTTGCCGATGCGCGGCAGCAGCATGGTCCAGGGCTGGGAACATTTGGTTTCGATGATGAAGGCGTGGCGGCGCAGTGCACTCCGATCATCACAAACGGACTGTTCACGGGATACCTGAGTTCGCGCGAGACCGCGCATACGATCGGCGAGGCTCGTTCCGGCGGGACGATGCGCGCGGAAGGATGGAATCGGCTGCCGATGATCCGCATGACGAACATCAGCCTGCTGCCGGGGAAGACGCCGCTGAGCCTGGAGCAACTGATTGCGGCGACGGATCACGGGATTCTGATGCAGACGAACCGGTCGTGGTCGATTGACGACAAGCGCTACAACTTTCAGTTCGGGTGCGAGATTGGGTGGGAGATCAAAAGTGGAAAGCGAGCGCGGATGGTGAAGAATCCGTCGTATTCGGGGATCACGACGGAGTTCTGGAATGCGCTGGATGCAGTTTGCTCGCGCGACGAGTGGACGCTTTGGGGCACGCCGAATTGTGGCAAGGGACAGCCGCAGCAGGTGATGGGAACGGGGCATGGGGCGGCGCCGGCGAGATTTCGAGGGATTCAAGTGGGGAGCGCATTCAAGGGGAATTAGACTGACCACGGGAGTCACACAGGCACGAGATTTACTCAAGTTTGCATGCTGACTAAGGAGCAAGCCGGCGACGTCTTCGACCGCATCCGGAAGTTTTCGAACGCGGACGAGTTGGAAGTTCTCTTCTCCGGTGGGCGGTTTGCGTTGACTCGGTTCGCGAATAACACCATTCATCAGAATGTGGCGGAAGAGAATCATGTGGTATCGGTGCGGACGGTGTTTGGTGGAAGGACGGCGCGGGCGACTACGAACAAGTTTGATGATGAGAGTCTACGGCAGGTGGTGCGATCCTCGGAAAATCTGGCCAAGGTTCAGCATTCAGATCCGGATCTGCTGCCGATGCCTTCCGAAAATGAAGCGGCCGGGCTTCGCCCTGGACTGACAGGCGAGTCGCCTGTCTCTACGCGGGTCGTGACGCGGGTCGTGCCGTCGCGACATTTTGAACAGACTGCCGGGATTACTCCTGAGTTGCGGGCCGACGGTGTCAGCAAAATTGTCGGAGTTGCGGATCGGCACAAGCTCACTACGGCTGGGGTCTTCTCTAGCGGCGAATGGTTTGAGGGGATCTTCAACTCGCGTGGCTTGAGCCGTTGGCACCCGCAGACTTCGGCGGAAGTTTCGATCTCCATGCTGGCGGGGGATTCCTCTGGGTGGCAGAAGGCGAATTCGCCGGATGTGGGGCATCTCGAGCCGCTGAGACTGGCCGAGACTGCCGCGCAGAAGGCCGTTGAGACCGCGCATCCAAGGGAGATTCCGGTGGGGAGGTACACGGTGATCCTGGAACCCGCGGCCGTGCTCGATATCGTGGGATTCATGTTCTGGGACTATTCAGGAATGGCGATTCTTGATCAGAGGTCGTTTCTGACGGGGCGAATTGGAACGAAGCTGTTTGGAGACAACATCACGATCATCGATGACGTAGCTCATCCCATGCAGTCTGGGTCTCCCTTCGACGGGGAAGGCATGACCCGGAAAACAATCCCGTTGGTGGAGAATGGGATCATCAAGCGCGTCGTGTACGCTCGCGCGACCGCAGAAGGAATGAAGAAGTCCGAGTATCGCGAAAAAGTGGGGCTGATTGAGGCGACCGGCCACGGTTTCCCACTGCCAAACGAGATGGGAGAGATGCCGCTGAATATCGTGTTCGCATCGGCAGGGGATCCGCGGACGATCGAGCAGATGATTGCGTCGACGGAGCGGGGGATCCTGGTCACGAGGCTGTGGTACATCCGCGAGGTCGAGCCGTTTGAAAAGGTGCTCACCGGGATGACTCGCGATGGTACGTTTCTTGTGGAGAACGGACGCTTGCAAAGCGGAGTGCGCAACTTTCGGTTTAATGAGAGCTTGATTCATATGCTCTCGAATGTCGAAGCGATGAGTGTGCCGGTGCGGTCGTGCGGCGAGGAATCGTTCGACATGGTTGTACCGGCGATGAAAGTGAAGGAATTCAATTTCACGGAAGTGACGAAGTTCTGAAGGAGGACGATCGTGAGGGCGAGAATTGATGCCCGGACTTTCGCCGATCGGTGGATTTCCGAGTGGAATCGCAAAGGCGTGGAAGCGGTGCTGTCCCAATTCAGCGAAAGCGTGGTTTTCACGTCGCCTCGCGCGAAAGCGCTTGTCGGTTCATCGAGGATTGAAGGAAAGTCCAGTCTGCGGGAGTACTGGACCAAAGCCATCGATCGGATTCAAACGATCCACTTCACTCTTGATTATGTGATCAGCGATGGAGACCGCATCGGTATCGTCTATATCGCCGAGATTGACGCAAGGCGGATGCGCTGTGTTGAGTTCATGGTCTTCGGCGGCGACGGGCTGGTTCGCGAAGGCGAGGCCATGCACGGGGTCGAGCTCTAGCCCTAGTTGTTTTCGCTTACGTGAGGACGGGTTTATCGCCCTGTGTTGCCGCATTTCTGGATCAATTCATCGTGCCCGCGAGTTCCCGGAATACTTCCTGTTTTCACCCGTAAATGGCCGCTTTTATGAGGCTGTTTCAGGCTCATCTGCACCTCTGATTCTCGTCTAATCCCTTCAAAGAAAAGCAGTTAGCTCCGGTTGTTCCATGACTTCGGTAACTTTGATTCGCCTAAGGCGGGGTGTACGCTGCCCTTGAGTTGAAGATGGCAGCCGAAGGCACAGCCCCGATGATGGACGCGCAGATGAATTCAGCAGGCTATGAAGATTTGCAGAGCGCTCCGCGATTTCCGCTTCACCTTTCTGCTTCAGTGAAGACGGAAGGTGCCGCGTACCACGCTCTGACGGAAAACATCTCGGCGAATGGCGTGCTTTTCGCGATGGACCGGGATGTGCCGGTCGGGTCGATTGTGGATTTCACGATTCTGCTGCCGGCCGATGTCGTGGGTGCACGGCAGAACGTGCAGATCGATTGCCGAGGCCGGGTAGTGCGCAGCTTCGATGACCGCGGACGGCGCGGCGTCGGCGTTGTGATCGACGAATATCACTTTGAGCGGGCGTAAACCAAGGGACTCATGGCTACGAATCCGGTTGGCGTAGAAGAAAATTTCGGGGCAGGCGAGGACGCTGGGCAGGGCCAGTTCGTCCGCGTGATTGTGGCCGATACTCAGGCCATTTTCCGCGCCGGTTTGCGGAAAATCTTCGCGCTGGAGGACGACATTCGGGTGGTGGGGCAGGCCGAGACCCTGGCGCAAACGCAATCGGCGGTCGCGAAGTTTTCCAGCGACGTGTTGATCTTCGAGTCGGCGCTGGCACCGAATCCAGTGGAGTCGGTTGTCGAGTTGCTGCGGCAGAATCCGAAGTTGAAAGTTGTGGTCGTGACGCCTGGACCGGATGAAGAGTTGACCCTCGACCTCTTCCGCCGGGGCGCGCACGGAATCGTTTCACGCGAAGTGGAGCCGGAGTTAATGGTGGATTGCCTGCGCAAAGTCGTGGCGGGCGAGACCTGGCTCGATAGCCAGGCCATTCATTGGGTGATGGCGGCGTATCGCAACCAGAATAGCCGGGCCTCAGGAGCGCGTCCGAAGGTGCAACTCACGCCCAAAGAGACTCTGATCGTTTCCTGCGTAACGCAAGGCATGAAAAACAAGGAAATTGCCCTGCGCGTCGGGACGACGGAACAAGTTGTAAAGAATTATCTGCGCAAGGTGTACGACAAACTGGGTGTGGCCGATCGCCTGGAACTGGCACTATATTGTTTGAATCATCATGTGGTCGACAATGCAAAAGTGCCGCCGCTGCCCAGTGCCGCCCAGAGTGCTGCACCGAGCAATGGTGCAGCGAACGCGGCTGCGGCCGGAGCGTCTGCGGGGAGCAGTTCGGTGGTGAGTGTTCCATCCGTCCCGGGGAATTCTCCCGAGAAATCAACCTAAGTTTCGCGCTGGCTTCTTCCTTTCGAGTTGCAGCAATCGCAACTTCACCCATTAGAATTGAAAAGAATCATCGAATTCGCAGCTGTTTCGCGGATGTCGCGACTTCATTGAAAGTCGTTCCTTCCCAATCGATTCACGCCGGAGAGATGGCCGAGTGGCTGAAGGCGCACGCTTGGAAAGCGTGTTTAGGGGAAACTCCGGATGCCTCCCTCACACAGATAAAGGCCCGATTGCCTCACCTTGGCTCACGTGGGATACTGCCGGGCATGAAAGTCACTAAGGTTGCCCGCCCGAACGAGCAGCGTAAGGTTGAGCAACTACTTCTGAGACTCGCCAAGATAAGCAGCCCAAATCTGGCAAGCCCGCTCCGATTGCGAGCGGCCAATCTACACTTCGGACCGCATGACCCTCCCGCCGTGCTTAATCCTTTCCCTACGCCAGAATCTTAAAATGAGAAAATTAAACTCTACGTAAACTTGAGAGTTGCGGCGCTCTTTTCGAGAGTTACCGTCAAGATTTTTGCAGGCCGGGGGGTTAAGCCTGTGATGCAACGGCCAGCGGCGTCATGCTGAGTGTTACGACCCGCTGCTCTGTCTCGCGTACGTACTCGTCAATAGCGATTTGGAGTTGAGCCGCAACCGTTGCGATGACTTCCGGGTTTTCGGCTCTTCCGAGCTGAGAGGTCAGCGCTTTGATACGCCCGATGCGTTCGTAGGGTGTCACACCTTAATCGTAATGGGGCGTAGCCTTAACGTTGTATAGGGAAAAACCTGTAGCACTAAAGTGGGGGTGCGGGCAGGCATCCGGACCAAAACGCAAAAACGCCCCAACTGTGAGGTTGAGGCAGCCCAGAGATGTTCAAGTGTCGTTAATGTCCGAGCAACGTGCGCCAATCTACGCCGAAATTGAGAGAATGCAAGCCCGCTTGTAAGAGCCGAGGGGACCTAGGTGACGCCGTGGAGACGGTCATCGGGGTGCCATCGCGTGCCCACCAGGGTGCCAACACACCGCCATAAAGGGCCCTCTGACCGAGCAAGAGAGGCAGAAAACACAGTAGTACATGGAAGCTTTGACAAACTATCGCCTATAGCAGATATTGCTCTCGGTAAGAAGAGGCTGGAGATTAGGCCTCCCCCAACCGGCCCCGAGCATTCCGTGAGAGAGAAGAGGTCGGGGCCTCTTATTTCCCGAGAAATTACTTCAGTTGCATTTCGGTGTGCCAGATGAACACACCATTTCGCATCCTTTGTGGTTGACGATTACGCGCCCTGGCGGAATTTCGTTATCTCGGCACTGAGGGAACACATAGAATCGTGCATCATCTGCGAAGCCGGTGACGGCTCGGAGGCTGTGCGGTTTGCAGTGGACCTCCAGCCCAACCTCATCACGTTGGACATCGGGATTCCCAAGCTAAACGGAATAGAAGCGGCAAAACAAATCCGAGAGAAATGCCCGGACGCCAAAATTCTCTTTGTGAGCGCAAACCGAGCACTGGACTTAGCGGAGGCGGCATTTGCCGCTGGTGGAGATGGGTACGTCGTTAAGTCTGACGGAAAGGCGGAGCTACTAAAGGGCGTGGACACCGTCAGGGAGTGCCGCCGATTCAGAAGCCGGACGCTCGCGCAGGGGCATTAGGCGCTCTGGTCTCTCGTTTCCTTCATCCCGTCGGCTAACGCACGCAATTGGTCGGCAGGAATATCGAACTCAGCTGAGCCGCACTGCAAACAGACACGCAGTGAAGGAAAGACCCACACAGTCGGTTTGGTCCATCCCTCCACACCTGGAAAATGGATATTTATTTCTGCTGAGAACTCGCAACGCTGCGACGACAGACACGACTGGCACGTCATGACTTCTCCCAAGTGGTCAGGGCTGCCCCCTCAACAGCCAAAACTGACCAACCTATACGTTTCCCACGATGGTTTGTCAATTAAATTAGCTAATTCGAAACGAAAACATCAACTCTGGTTAACTAACCGTCCATACAGTCATACCGCTCACGGTGCGAGTAGGCTGATTTTCTGATGCACCGCCTGCAAATCCTCCGTCATCAGGTTCGCGTATCGTCGCGTCATCTCAAGCGAGCTGTGCCCAAGACACTTTTGCAGGTGAAACACGGACCCGCCGCGCCTTAGATAATTCACGGCGAATGTGTGCCTGAAGGCGTGTAACGTTCGTGCTGGAGGATTGAAGCCTAGCCGTTCACAAAGCAGCTTCACCCCGCGTAGTGCAGTCATCCGCCGGACTCGCGTGTCCTCCAGCGTAGCGAAAAGCAGAGAATCGGACTTCCGGTTAAAGTCTGCAATGAAACGATGCAGAGCCTTTCGCAACGTGAATGAAAACGGAACAATGCGCTGTTTGCGGCCTTTCCCGTCGAACGTGATGAGCATGTTTTCCATGTCTACGTCAGCAACGCGCAAGGTCAGAGCCTCTGTGATTCGACATCCAGCGTCGAGCAGCAGAAGCGTGAGCAGATGCAGGCGGCGTTCATAGAATCTTTTGGTTTTCGGTTTCCAGCTCACAAGCAATTTGACCTGGGCCTCTGTGAGCGTGGGCAATACGTTCTGTGGTTCTTTCAATTGGCGGATTCGTGGATGTGTGCAGCCTGCACCGCATTTGCGCTCGGAGCCACTGCTCCAATGCAAATAGGCGTTAATAGCGCGGATTGCGGCGTTGCATCCGGTTTCCTTCAGTCCCTTCTCTCGCATCCGCAATACCGTGTCTTTCAATTGGTCTTGTGTTGGCGATTCACAAGGCAGCCATCTGAAGGCGTGTGTGTACCAGGAGATTGTGGCCGGGGAAACATTGTTCAAGTAGCGCCGTTCTCGGATAAAATCATTGAAGCCCATACGTGGCGTCCTCCAAAGCGTGTATTCACTTTCGGAGTGCATCCAACGTATGTCCTTGATTCGCCGGAGAGATGGCCGAGTGGCTGAAGGCGCACGCTTGGAAAGCGTGTTTACTCGAAAGGGTAACGTGGGTTCGAATCCCACTCTCTCCGCCAACTTATTCAAAATAAACGAGTTACGTGGAAGT
>Ga0210403_10001457_pt1 | contig 22423 bp, 13 predicted proteins | sample IncBWC19MmetaG_FD_150863 | JGI IMG/M metagenome (GOLD analysis project Ga0210403, IMG submission 150863) | Forest soil microbial communities from Barre Woods Harvard Forest LTER site, Petersham, Massachusetts, United States - Inc-BW-C-19-M | ecosystem: Environmental > Terrestrial > Soil >... | reverse complement strand
CTCAGCCATAATTCGCGGTTTCGGTGCTGATTCAGTAGCAGAGCTTCGTGCTCCGGATCGCGATACAAAAACACCGCGTCAGAATCGGGCCGATCCGGGTCGTCCAGGACATGCTCAAGGGCTTGTTTTGGCACACGCACTGCAACGAAATCGATGGGAGCCGATCCGAGCGAGGCCTGGACCGAATTGCGCACGCGCGCTCCGGTAACCGCGGAGAAATAGTCGATTCGCGAGAACGAGCGCCCTTCGTCAAGCGAACCGCCCTCCTTGAAAACCATTCCCTCGCTTGCCGGGCCGGATACATATTTCGCAAGCTGCTCGATCGAATTCGGCTCGCCCATCACCCGTTTCGGAATCAATGCCTCTACGCGAGCGCGCAGCGGCACGAGATCCTTCCGTTCTAAACTCAGCAGCCGCTCGAGGACGCGAAGATATTCCGTATACTCGCTCTGGTCGCGCAGCCATTCTTCCAGTGTCGCGACGCGCCGCTTCGCTTCAAGCTGGCGTCCCGATGCGCGATCCTGCTCAGACCACGCGTGCTTGTCGGCCGCGACCAGGGTTCGCTGACTCCCAATCGCGCGCTCGAGCGCTGCCAATTCCTGCCTCAGTTGCTCCACCATCCTCGACCATACCGCCCGATTACGCTCAATGATGGCTAGAATCGCCGCTGCTTCCACGTTCTTCTTCGTTTTCTCAACGTCCGGTCTCGCCAACTGTTGGAGCAGAATTTGAATCTCGTTGAGATCGCTGTTGCGTAATTGGACCGACGCGCGCTCGTTGCCATCCAGGTCCAGAAGCGCTGTCGGATAATCCTTGTCTTTGGCCAGATATCTCGATTCCGGACTGGGCGTCTCCACCCACGAGACGAACGGGTCGAGCCCGCGCAGTTTGTATTCACCGCGTGGATGGCGACTTGTGACCACATGGTGGCCGCCGCCCGCGGCGCTATTGAAAAATCGGACCAGGTCATAGCCTTGGCTGTATACGTCGGGAATAGAATTCAGGCCATGATCCGAGACGAGAGCCAGGACCGTTTCGTTCGCAAGCGGGCTCGACGCGATCGCCGTCCACACTCGGCCAAGCATTGCGTCGATCTGGCGCAATCGGTTCAATTGCGTCGACTCGTCATTTGTGAGATGCGCGACGTGATCGAACTCGCCCGAAAAGTAATCGAGATACACAATTTCAGGATCGGCAAGCTTCGCGATCAGCTCACGCTCCTGCTTCTCCAGGATTGCATCGCCGAACTCAAAGCCCTTCTGCCACTCATCGATTACCTCTTTTACCGGCCCTGCGACCCGGCTCTTCAGGGTTCCGCTCAGCGTCCCCCAATGCACGCCCCTTTGGAATAACTCCATACCCTGAGAGCGGTTCGAGAACGGGAATTGGTCCGCCAGCAGCGGAATTCCGCATTCATCCATCACCTCGACAGCGGGCATATCCGCACGGCGCGACCGCGCGTAACCGACGTAGAACGGAAAGAAGTTGAGGTAATCGTAGACGCGGCCGTAATAGCGATCGAATTCGGCGTTGCCCCGGATCGCGAGATGCTGGCCCGTCTCGAGCATCGACCACGACGGCGCCGACAGGCTGATGCCCCGCACGTAGAAGTTCTCGACCGAGGTGCCGCGTTCGACAAAAATATGGCGGAACCAGGGAAGCAGATAGCGTTGCCCACTAGGTTCGTTGGAGTCGATGTATCGCGCCAGAAAATCCGCTGGGAGGCCGTCAATCTTGATCACGATCAGCCGTTTCGCCGTTTCAGCCGGGAGATTGCAGCCGAATCCAGCGCACAACACAGCCGCGAGCCGTAACAATTTCATTGCCTGCCTCCGCCGGCTGCCCGAATCGGAGTCGGCGACGTCAACGGATTCGCGGCAACCTGAACGGGAGCGCTCTCGTCCGGCAGGTCCGTTCTTTGACGCTTCGACGACGCGAGCTGTCGACGTCTCGATAGTTCGGCCATTTGTTCGGAGTTAATTCCGCTGTGCGGGTGGAGAACGGTTGCGACCATTCCTTTAAGAGGCCCTTTGGTCGCCGCGCGATACTCGTCGACGCGGTCCCGTTCAATCGTTTTCGCCAAACCGTCCGGATCGGCCGCGAACTTCATCAGGGCATCGTACTGACGCCAAGCAGCGCGAACCTCCTGATCCCACGTTTTCTCCACCGGATCGACATCGAGCTTTTCGATGCACGCTTCGAGATCGCGCCGCAGAGCTGGATCAAGTGAATCACCGGTTGCGAGCGCATGCCGGAGTGCTACAAAAGCGCTTCGCCGCGAAGGCCGGTCCGTCGCCGCGCCGTGTTTTTTATGAACAAACAGAAAACCCGTTTTCGCAGCGAAATAGCTTATGCTTCCGAAAGTCGTCAGTCCGAGAACTCCCTTTGTAACGTCGTCTACCGCTCTCAGCCGCCTCTCCGTGTGTTGCGGATGCGAAGCGTGGCGAAAATCGATAAGCAGAAGCGGCACGCCTGGGTAATCGAGCGCATAAACCGCCAGTGGAACCATCTTCACCGAAACGCCTCGATCCATTCCCTCCGCCAGGCGCACTCTGTCTCGATCGAGCGTCCATTCTTCGGAATATCCTTTCCAGGATCGAATGCCCTCATCGTGAAACGGATTCGCGATGTGGAGAAGCTGGCCGTCAAAAGAATGACCTCCCTCCGCATCCTTCTGCGCCATCCAGATGACGCCGAACGAATCCGGCGCGGCATCGAGATGCAGAGGTTCGAAATAGAGGCCGTTCTGCTCGGCAGTCTGCCGCAGCAGTTCCCAATTGTGACCGCGATTCTCGGTTCGCTGTTCGAGCGCGTGGGAATAAACGGAAGGAAGCGATTCATCCGCAACCAACCCGCCCATCAGCTTCGAACTCAATTCCAGTCTGCCCTCCAGGGTTTCGATTTCGTCGGGCGTCAGGGCGCTTGCCAGTTGGCCCGGATTGCGCGAGATGATATCCAGCACCTCGGCAACATGAGTTCGGCGATATTCTCCGAGATTGCCGCCGTAAGCGTGTGTGGTAAGGCGGGCGAGCGAGCCAACGGGGTCAAGAACCTGCGACTGGACAACGGAAAACGCGATGCCCGGCCAAAGACCGTGCGCCGGACGCGCCAAGTCGAGCACGGGGCGCGGCGGCCTCGTCGACGACCCGCTATCGAGCCCTGACCGATGATAAAAAAACGGAATTCCCGCGGCGATTCGCTGCGCCGGAGACGGCGAAGCATAAGTAAACACCCAGACTTGCCGCAAACGATCGGTTGCGGGATCGCCATCGCCCATCCCGTCTCTGAGAACCGCGAGCAGCGGAATTTCACTGTTGCCTCCGATTTGGGTCTGCGCGTTGAGCTTTTCGAAAAAGACGACCAATTCTCCGCCGTTTGCTATGGTGGTCGTTTCGACACGGAGGCCTGGCGATTGCGTCCCGGCTGGAATGATCACGGGATTGGGCGCACGCCAGGCAAATGATGGTGAGGCGGTGATGATGAGAAAGAGGGCGGTTCGTAGCATCGAGTTTCGCTGGGCTTCAACGCATGCCTTCCGCCAAACCTGCCCGTTTCCATAAACAGCACGTTCACAAGGGCTTACGAGCTGAACAGTAACGGTAGATGTGTGATCGGCGCGGTGGCGTGCCGCCAGGAAACTGGCGCATGGGCAACCGGGATTGGCGCTAACTGTAGCGAATCCTTGAAGATGATTTCGTAGTCCAATTGCAGTGGGAATTGAAACTATGCCGATGTTGCCTGCAGTAAACGCCTCGAAGCCAGTCTCGTTGCAGAGCGAGCTCGCTTCGCGCTTGAAAGCGCTTATTCGTCTTGCGGAAGCAATCCGGTCGCATCAGGACGAGAAGGATCTGTTTGGGACTTTAGTAAATGAATTGCGCGAGGTGGTTGAATTCGATGTCCTGTGTCAGTTCGACGGCACGGCTAATTGGGTTCAATGGTATTTTGTCGAACTTTATAAGGGCAAGCTGGAGGCCCGGCGTCTAGAGGAGATTCCTAAGGAAGAAACAGCGGCGTGGTGGGTTTACCAGAATCAAGAGCCGGTTCTGGTCCGCACTGCGGATCAGAAGACTCGTTTTTCGCAGATGGTCGATCGGCTCGCGAAACTGGGTCTCAGCTCGGCCTATGTGTTGCCACTGAGCACCGCACATCGAAAGTTGGGAAGTCTCGCCTTTACCAGCCGGCTGGAGCACGCATACTCGCCCGAAGAGCAACTGTTCTTGTCCCTTGTCGCGAACCAGATCGCCGTAGCGATAGACGACGCCCGGGCACAGAAACGATTGAAGCTTCTTCTCGATTTGACGAACCGGGTCGTGAGCAAGCTGCAGTTGCCCGAGTTGCTACACGAGATTTCGGCCAGCATTCGGCACGTCATGCAAGGCGAGAGTGTCGTCGTGTCTCTTCCGGATCCGGAAACGGGCGAATTGCGCCGTCGCGCCCTCGATTTTCCAGGCCATGAGGAAATTCTTTCCCGGGCCGTCTCGGATTCTGAAACTGCCGTATTCCGGACGGGCCAACTGCTCAATCTCACCCGAGAGGAGATCGCCGCCTATCCCGACGCCACCGGCATGATCAATTCGTGTTGCCTGGTACCTCTTCTCAGCGGTGAGCGCGTCCTGGGCGTGCTGAGTCTCGGTAGCTCGCGCGAGAATGCCTTTACCGAAGAGGATATTGCCTTCCTTGGTCAGGTTGCGAATCAGATCGCGCTCGCCGTCGAAAACGCGCTGGCTTACGGAGAAGTATCGCAACTCAAAGACAGACTGGTGCGCGAGAACGTCTATCTGGAATCCGAGATCCGCAGCGAACTTCATTTCGAGGATATCGTCGGAAACAGCCAAGCCCTGAATCGTGTTCTGAAAGAGATCGAGACGGTAGCCCCCGCCGATTCGACGGTCCTCATCTACGGTGAAACGGGCACGGGCAAGGAATTAATCGCCCGCGCTCTGCACAATCTCAGTTCGCGCAAATCGAACGCCTTCGTGAAACTGAATTGCGCGGCCATCCCCACCGGCTTGCTGGAGAGCGAGCTTTTCGGTCACGAAAGAGGCGCCTTCACGGGCGCGATCTCGCAACGTATCGGGCGCTTCGAGGTGGCCCATCGCGGAACCATCTTCCTCGATGAAATCGGAGAAATTCCGTTGGAGCTTCAGCCGAAGCTTTTGCGCGTTCTTCAGGAGCGCGAGTTCGAGCGCCTGGGCAGCACGCGTACTCTGCGGACCGATGCCCGGCTCATCGCGGCCACCAATCGCGATTTGAAAACGATGGTGGAGGAACAGAAGTTTCGATCCGACCTGTATTACCGGCTCAATGTGTTTCCCATCCGAGTCCCGTCGCTGCATGAAAGAAAAGAAGACATTCCTTTGCTCGTTCGGCACTTCGTCCAGCAATTCAGCCGCCGGAATAACCGCACGATTAACACGATCCGTTCCGAAACCATGGAGGCGTTGGTTCGCTATGAGTGGCCGGGCAATATTCGAGAACTCCAAAACGTGATCGAACGTGCGGTGATCATCTCAAAAGGCCCTGTGCTGAATGTAGCCCTCGGGGAACTCCAGCGCGCCGTCGGCCCCAGGGCTACTCAGGCGCAGGTGAAGGTGACTCCGGCCGAGCAGGCGAACCTTGATGATCTATTACACGAGACGGAACGGGCCCAGATCTTACGTGCTCTTGAAGCCTCGAACGGGCTGATTGGGGGACCGAGCGGAGCGGCTGCTCGTCTGGGACTCAAGCGCTCCACACTTCAGCTTCGGATGCAAAAACTGGGCATTCATGTTCGGCTGTCGCGCACAGCGCTCGCCGAACGGACACGAACGGCGGGATAAACGGCTAAATGACGGCACACTACCCGGCTGTACGACAGAGTTCAGCGTGACCCCGAAACGAAGCCACGCACCGAGAAAGCGTCCAGTAAAGCCGTAAAGAAGACCGGCCGAAAGTTGGTCGCGAGCCGCTGAGGCGCCGGGCGTATCTACGGAATCATCTACATGCGGTTTTCGCAAGGGTTCGAAAACCGCTCCCAAAGTATTGAGGTTGTTGGTCGGGCCGCCGGGATTTGAACCCGGGACCTCTTGCACCCCAAACCGAACTCGCTCATCGCGACAAGATGTCCATTTCCAAGCGCTTGCAATTATTGGACATGGCCGTGAGCAGTTGAAAGTTGTAGATACTTATTGAAGTTGGAGGCTCCTACCAGCTACATTTTGACTACAGTCGGCTGGGGTGGCCCCCTCCAGTGAGACAAAATCGCCTAGCTACACCTGCCCTTGAATGAATTTACTGCCTCAAACGAGCTCTCCTCCGATATCTTTCATCGTCGGCTGGCGAAGCGGAGGCGGGGACGGGTGAATTCATGCGTACCCTACTTAAAGCCGCGCGCAATCTATCAGACATCACGAACTCGTATGGTTGGTGCGAGTACGAAATAAGCGAGTGCCGGAACTCAGGGACCCAAAGACTCATGGACGGTCGCCTCCCACGCCTCTGCGCTCGACAGAGGCGAGCCCGCAGAGATGCGTATGGCCTGCGCACGTGTGTTGCCCATCACGAGAAGGCGTAGCGCGCCACCGCTTGCTCGTCCCAATCCAGCCCGAGCCCAGGCCCGCGCGCGGTGACCAGGCCATCAACCGCCAGCAGCCGTTCAGTTAAAACGGCGCCTGCAATGTCCAAATACTCAAACCAGAAAGCCGTCGGCGCGACGGCCATCACATGCGCGCTCGGCTCGACAAAGGTGTGGTTCGATAACGGTAGTGCCGCCGATTCTGCCTGCGCCATCGCCGCTATCCAACCGGTGACACCTGTGTGTCGCCAAGACTGAATCCGGTTACGGAAGAACCGACGGCTTGAATGCTGGCGGAGCGTTCGCGAGCGGTCCTGTTGAAGCGAGTGTGTCTGAATCGGCGGCGTGTGACAGATGGTGGCCCTTGTCGAAATCTGGCAGAACCTCCCGGTAGGCGCGAGCGGGTTTCAGCATCCGCACAGGAGCGGTAGGGGCCGTGCAATACAAAAGACTCAAGCGGCTCGTTGCCAGCCGTAGCGGTGATGGAGGCCACCCAGACGTGGGAAGGAAATCACGTTCGCCTCCGAACTTGGCCGTTGCTCCACAGCGCGTTGATTCGGCGTGTCCTTACTCAGACCATCGTGAATTCGGTCCGTATGATAATAGCGGATGAAATCGGCAAGCAAACGCCGCAGGTGCGGTTCATTGACCGGAATCACACGGTCCAGGAACTCGCGCCGGCAGCTTCCCACCCATCGCTCCGCCACTCCATTCTGCCAAGGGGCCTTCCTGCTGGTGCGCTTGGGCTTCAAGCCCATGGAGCGCAGCGCGGCTAGAACCGCCGCGTCGAACTTGCTGTCCCGATCCAAGATGGCGTAACGGTACGGTGTCGCATCGGCAAACGCCTCGCGCAATTGTTGGACGACCCAGTCCGAGGTGGGGTGCCGAGTCACATGGAAATGCAGGATTCTGCGCCGAGCATGTTCGATGACGAATAAGCAATACAGCACGCGGAAGCGGATGGTCTGCACGGTGAAGAAGTCCAGCGCCACGATCGCCTCTCGGTGGTTCCGCAGAAACGCCAGCCAGCGCTTTCCGGGATCACCGCGCCGCTGCACCTTCCGGAGATACCGGGAGACTGATCGCTCCGAGAGTAGGAAACCGAGTTTGACCAGTTCGCCGTGGATCCTGGGAGCGCCCCACCTGGCGTTCTCTCGCGCCATCCGCTGGATCAGTTCCCGGATTTCCAAAGTGATCCTGGTCCTGCCACCGCCGGGTGCGCGCGAGCGCCAGCGCCAATACAGCCGGAATCCGGCGCGATGCCACCCGACCACGGTCTCCGGCTTCACGATCAGCAGCACCTCAGCCCAACCAGACCATAGACTGCGGAGGGCCGTCCAGAACAGCCGGTCGATCCGCTTCATTTTCGGACGCGGTCGTTTGCGCTTCAGCACCGCGACCTGCTGACGCAGCGCGAGAATCTCCAACGCCAGATGGGTGCGGCCTACAAAGAAGGCGCGTACAACGGCAGCCAGGTCAAGCAGGAGCGGAAGCATGAAGTAAGGTTTTATCACAACGAGTGGCTGCCCAGCCGGCCTCGCAAGCCCCTGATTCGCGTTCATGCGGAGTTCTGGCGACTGACAGGGATATTTCTCCAAGAACGTCGACGACCTTCTGGTGATCGAGGCGGGCTACCAGAACAACTCCGGGCTTATGCATCTCATTCCGAACAGCAGCGTCAACACTCGGAACCGGTTCGTGGGCCGGTTCTATGCATATCCCGAAATCGACAGTAAAACGCATACGAAGGTCTTGTTCGGCCTGGAGTACAACGGGGGAATCAACGGGGGCCCGAGAGATATTAAGATATTCTACGGCTTCAATCTGGATCCGTCCAAGTTGATCAAGCCTGATCCGAAGCAGTAGTCAGCGTGCGGCCACAAACGGCGTGGCCGACCGCGGGCAGCAAAAACAAGCACAAAAGCCGTCGTCCAGGAAAGTGGGTGACCACGTGCCGCCGGCTATGCCCGGCTACGCTGCTGTCCTCATCGCGGATCGACTCGTTTCCGGAGATACCGGCGGCATGATTCCAGTCGCATTCCAACGCGCCTCCGGGTGGCGAAAATACACGCCGATCCACGCGGTTGCCAGCATCACCACAGCCGGCAGAGCACCGAGGTAGGGATGATGAAAATTGAAGACAACGATGGGTGCGCTACTGTTCAGCGGATGGGAGGCCAGATGTGCCGCGATGGCGCCGCCGAAATACGACGACACCAAAAGCAGACCAAGTGGCCTTGTGGCACGCCATAGAAACAGAGCCCCGACTACAATTTCGATTGCGGCAACGAGAAGCATCTTTCCATCCTGGTAACCGAGAAAGCTCATGTAGGCGACTGGTTTAGCTGGGTGGGCGAATTTGATAAGCGAACTGAATAGAAGTACAATGCCTGCGAACCGTATCAGGGCGTTGCCAGTCCGAATCCGCGATTGAAGCTTCTGGCAGTCTATCATGACTCTTCTCCTCAAATTAAAATTTAAACTCCTGCCGAGGAAGACCAGATGGGGGTCACTTTTGTGACATGGCGGGCTGTCACGCGACTCGAGGCTGTCCGGTCTTGTAGATAGATCTCAGGCTGAGAACTGACGATGGAAGAGGCACGGCCATCCGCAGCGAACATTTTCGAACAGTACCGGGAACTTTTGTTCTCGATTGCATATCGCATGCTTGGCAGTCGGGCAGACGCGGAGGACATGGTACAGGAAACATTCATTCGCTGGCAGCACGCATCCGCGAAGCCGATTCACAATCCCAGATCCCTTTTGGTAACGATCATCAGCCGTCTTTGCATCAACTTTCTGCAGTCCGCCCGCGTCAGACGCGAAGAGTATATCGGTGAATGGCTGCCCGAGCCGATGATCACGTGGCATCCAGGTGATTCGCCGACGACGGCACCGCCGAGGGGCGACTCCCTTTCGATGGCATTTCTCGTGCTCCTGCAGCATCTGAACCCGACGGAACGCGCAGTTTTCCTGTTGCGTGACATTTTCGAGTATGAGTATGAAGAAATCGCCGCGATTTTGAGGCTCACTGAAGTTAATTGCCGACAGATTCGGCGGCGTGCGCGGCAGCATGTTGCGGAGATGCGCCCGCGCTTCGATGCGCCGATGGAGGAGCGCGAAAAGCTTCTTCACGCATTCGTGGATGCAGCGACCAGCGGCGATTTGAATCGGCTGGTTGCCCTCCTTTCAGAGTCGGTGGTTCTTCATTCGGACGGTGGCGGAAAAGCTCCCGCATTATCAAACCCGATTCGTGGTCGGTTAAATGTCGCCCGCGCCATTCTAGGCAGCATCAAACGGTTAGTACCCCCAGATGTAATGAGGCGGGAGGCACTGGTCAATGGACAACCGGGGATCGTGGTGTGGCACGGAGTGCGGCCTTTCGCCGTGTTCACGCTCGATGCGGAGCAGGGGCTCATCCGTAATGTCTGGGTGATCACCAGTCCGGACAAGCTTGCCCATTTGGAAAGGACAGGACACGCTTCTTAACACTGTTGCGATCAGCGTTTGTGCTCGGAGGCGCACACGTCACCACCTGTCGGGGAGAACGTATCTAGCCCACTGCCCCCGAGCAGAGGGACGTTCCATTCAAGGACTGAGGGGTTCCCTTGATCCAACTCGCTCACTTAGGATCGTCCGGAAGTCGCAGCAGACAGTCTTCACCATCGTCTTGATTCGTGCAGCCACTTCGGGTGGGCCACACGCTCCACGAGGTCTATCCGCCCTATTGGTCCATCGCGTGTCGTGCCGCCAGGGCGATCAACATCGTGTTGATGCTGAGCTTGTCGCAGAGCCCGATCAAGAGCCTGAGTTGTCGTTCACAGGGTGATTCGGTAAGCCGCGACATTTGGACGCTCGCCCTGATCGCCCAGTCTATGCAAAATGATGATGTAAGTGCAATATGAATACAGCACTCGCCCGCCATGCACCCTTCACTGCGGATGTTGAACGCCGCAGTTCGTTCCGTCGGGCTTGTCGGGCGTGATTTAGTTATTGGATCCGCGCACCGTCCCGTATTTCATCGGTGGCCCGGCGCAACACTTTCTCGCCAGGTTTTAGTTTCCCGATCACTTCCACAAGGTCTCCCTCGCCCACACCCTTCTTGACGTCGACCCATTCCGCCTGGCCGCCCTTATCTCGTATCACAAACGTGCGCTCGGTCGTAGTGACGACACTCGTCTTTGGCACGAAGAGCGCGGGCCGGGAGCGCCGCACCGGCCACTTAACCGTCGGATACATTCCTGGAGCTAACGAACCATCCCGATTCATCACGTCCAATTCCATGGCCATTGTGCGGGTCTTTTGATCAAGCGTATGGGAAATCCGCGCGAGCATCCCCGAGAAGGTTCGTTCGGGCCAGGCGGGCACTTGAAATGGAACGCTCGCCCCGTTCACGACCCCACTGACATCCTCCTCCGGCACCGGCACCACGAGCCGAAGATGCGACACCTGTTGAATCACTAGAAGTGTGACGTCGCTTCCGGGGCCTACGAGGGCGCCAGGGTGGACCATGCGATCCGTTACGACTCCTTCAAACGGCGCTGAGATTCTCAGGTACGCCTGTAAATCCTTCAGTGATCGAACGACAGCTTCTACACCTTTAATCGCTTGTTGGCGAGAGTTCAGAAGCGCCTTTGCGGAGTCTACCTGCTTTTCCGCCTGAATCACTTCGTTGCCGGCGATCGCACCGGGCGTTTCGGCAGCTTTCTTCATGCGCTCGTATGTGCTCTGCGCTGCTGCAAGTTGCGCTTCAGCTTGTAACCGGTCAGCCTCAATGACTTGCACTTTGAATTCAGCTTCAGCAATCTGAGCGGTCATTTCCGGGGCGCTCAATTCAGCGAGCAGGTCTCCATGCTTGACGACGCTGCCGCGGTCCACCAGGACGCGTTCCACATAACCCGGAACTCTGGCGTGCAGGGAAACGATCTGGAACGGCAGAAACTCGCCCGGCAATTCGACTGTTCGGGACACGGATTTGGATACGACCAAGGCCAATTCGCCGGTTTGCGCCTGGCCAAACTGGGCGAACAGGGTGAGAATACAAAGCGGAAAAGGGAAAGTGCTAGTGCGCATCATAATATCGGCTCGCAGGATCCATCGGATTGAGCGACGGGGAAGTCAGAGACGCCCTCCCTTGCAGAATGGCGTAGATCGAGGGGAGGATGGTCAGAGTTGCAAAGGTGGACACCAGCAAACCACCGATGACGGCGCGGCCCAACGGCGCGGCTTGCGATCCGCCCTCACCGAATCCGATCGCCATCGGAACCATGCCGAAGATCATCGCCGTGGCGGTCATGAGGATCGCGCGGAGGCGGCTGGCCGCACCGTCACGAGCCGCATCCATAACCGGCCTGTTCTCGTGCCGAGACCGCTCGGCGAACGTGACCAGCAGAATCGAGTTGGCAACGGCGATGCCGATGGCCATAATTGCTCCCATAAAAGATTGGATATTGAGTGTCGTGTTGGTCGCGAGCAACATGGCAAGAACTCCGCAAAGCACTGCGGGTACCGTAAGGACGATCGCGAGTGCGAGCCGCATCGACTGGAAATTCGCCGATAGCAGGAGGAAAATCACAACAACCGCAAGCAGCAGACCGATTCGTAGTCCAGAGATAGTCTGCTCCAAAGGCGGAATCTGGCCCTTCATGAAAATCTTCGCTCCCCGGGGAGGTGCCCCGGCGCCGGCCAGCGCCTGATTCAGTTTCGGAGACGCTTTTCCGAGAGTGATTCCGTGAATGTTGGCGGTGAGACTAACAATGTGCTGGCCGTTGAAACGCTCAATCAGTCCAGGCATCGTCCCAAGTTTCATCTGCGCGATGTTCGTCAGTTCCGTGTCCCGATGGCCGTCGAGCATGATCGGGAGTTCCCCGACATCCTCGACACTTTGCATTCGGTTCTGCGGCAGCTCCACTTGAATTTGGAACGCGTTGCCCGAATTTGGATCGCGCCAATAGTTGGGCTCAGTGAATCGGGAAGAGGACGTGGCGGGCACAACCGAACGCACCACGTCCGCCATTGTCAGCCCGAATTGGCCAGCCCGTTCGCGGTTGATATCGATGTCCAGTGTGGGGTAATTGTATTCTTGCGCGAACTGCAGATCCCTAACGAAGCTCAGTTTTGCCAGTTGAGATTGAATCTTCTGAGCGTATCCGTAATCGTCTGCAAGACTCGGTCCTTGCACTGCCACCTCAATAGGCGTGGGCGATCCAAAACTCATCACCTGAGAAACAATGTCGGCTGCTTCAAAAGAAACCTGGCAGGCCGGCAAGTCCCGCCGCAGATGCTCTCTGATCCGCTCTCGCAGGGCTTCACCGCGTGGCGTATCGGGTTTCACCGCGACCTGGATGATCGCTTCCTGAGGTCCGCTGGTGAACAGATGAATCAGGTCGACCGGATAGCTTGAGGGCACAACGCCCATGAAATCACTTGTGATTAGCACATTGTCCGGCCCCGCATCCTGTTGGATGGCATTGAGGGCGCGAAGGACAATGCGTTCGGTCTCCTCGATCCGCGTGCCCGCCGGAGCACGCAGTCGTACCCGCAATAGCGGAGCATTCGAATCGGGAAATAGTTCAGTCCCCATGCGCGGCAACAGGACATAAAGCAGCCCGAAGGCAACCGCAAGATAACCAAGCACCAGAGGCCAACGGAATCTCAGGACGAGGCGCAGGTAGCGCTCATAAAATGAGCGAAGATGCCCGAAGATTCCCTCGCGCTCCTCTCCACGATGTGCCTCCCGCATAAGCCAAGTGGAGAATACTGGCACCAAACTGCTTGAGAGCAAGTATGACGCGATCATGGAGAACGCGACGGCCAGCGACAACGGCACGAAGAGCTGACGGCTGACGCCGACCATAAAGAAGGAAGGAACAAATACCGCGAGGATGCACAGCATCGACAGCAAACGTGCCATCGCGGTTCGGCTGCACGCTTCCACAACTGCGCGGGCGCGCGAAACCCCTGGAAGCATCTGGGTGTGAATGTTCTCAATTTCGACGGTTGCTTCATCAACGAGGACTCCGACCGCGAGAGCCAGCCCGCCGAGCGTCATAATATTGATCGTTTGTCCCGCGCCCCACAGTAAGATCGCGGCGCTTAGTAGAGCAAACGGAATGTTCATGATGACAATCAGGGCGCTGCGCCAGTCGCGCAGGAAGATCAGCACCATAACGCCGGTGAGACACGCGCCGAGCAAGCCTTCCAGGACCAGCCCTCGAAGGGAGTTCGTAACCAAGGGCGATTGGTCAAATTGCAGACTCACATCCACATCGTCCGGCACAACCTTTTTGAAGTCCGGTATTGCCGCTTTGACAGCGCTGATAACGGCAAGCGTCGACGCATCCGCGCGCTTGGTCACGGGTATGTAAACAGTTCTCTTGCCGTTGACATGAGCGTAAGCCGTGATGATATCGGTGCCGTTCTCGATGGTTCCGATGTCTTTCAGATAGATCGTTGTCCCGGACACTGGCCGAATAGGAGCGCTCAAAAGTTCTGAAAGATTTTCCCCGAGCGCCGCGTTGGTTCTCGCAATGCGGTTGATCTGGCCCGTCCACATATTTCCAGAAGGCATCACCAGAGTCGCTTTGTTGACTGCCGAGATGGCCTCCTGCGGCGAGATCTGATATTGCTGGAGCTTGTCAGGATCGAGCGTCACGACAATCGTTCTTTGGTTCCCGCCGAAGGGCGGCGGGGCGGAGACACCGGGTAGTGTCGCAAACAGAGGTCGCACTCGGTTCAGCGCGAAGTCCTGCAACTCGCCTTGCGTGTGTGTCGCGCTGCTAAAAACCAGTTGACCGACGGCAACACTGCCTGCGTCGAATCGCGTAATGAAGGGCGGCACCGTCCCCGGCGGCATGAAAGCTCGGGCGCGGTTCACATAGCCGACGGTCTCCGCCATCGCTTGAGCCATATCTGTGCCCTCATGAAAGATCAGTTTCATGAGGGCAGCCCCTTGAATGCTCTTGCTTTCTACTCGATTAATTCCGGTGATATAGAGGAAGTGATACTCGTAATAGTAGGTAAGGTAACCCTCCATCTGGCCCGGGTCCATGCCTCCGTACGGCTGAGCAACGTAAATCGCGTTCTCGCCCACTTTTGGGAATATGTCGACTGGCATGCGTTGTACAGCGAGAAACGCAAAGAGTGCGATGGAGATTAACGCCACTACGACCGTGATCGGGCGGCTGAGAGCACCTAAAACAAAACGCATTTGCTCCTATCCCTTTTGCGTCACTGACTCGCTTCGGCAACGAATGGCTGAATGTCTCCCGCGGCTATCGCAATGCCAAGCAGACCCCGCCAGACGCTGAGCCGGGCCAGGACATCGTCGATTTCAGCCTGTGTGAGCAGTCGCTGCGCTTCAGCTACTTCATCGATATTCCCTAACCCCGATTGATAGCGTGCGGTCGCTTGTTGAACCGCCGTTCGTGCGGCCGAGACCTGCACTGGAGTGTTCGCGGCAATTCGCCGCGCGCCGCTTAGTATTGCGACTGATCGGTTCCACTGCGCCCGAAGATCCACTGCGATCTGCGCGGACCGGGCCACCTCCGACCGGATTGTGGCTGTTTGTGCGGACTCCCGGGCACGCAATGCTGGCAGGTCAAGAACAGGGAAGCTAACGGTGAAACCGAGGGCGTAATTCTGAAAAGTTGGTCCGAGCCCGTTAAGACCACCCTGGCGACCGCCGTTGGCCTCGGCACCGGTGCCGCGGGCGTAGGCTGCGCCTTGTAGATAGAACCGCGGGAAGTAGGATCGCTCTAAGGCTCGCAGTTGTGCTCGGGCCTGCTCGACCGCGGCGTTTTGCTCAACGATTACCGGGTTCGCGGCCGCGTTCAGGGGTGTCGGGACTTGTTCCGGAGGCATTTGCAGAAGACTGCCGGTCACGACCGCAATCTGGGTCGGATCGGTCCCGACAAATTGCGAAAGTGTCGCGCGCGACACCTCGATCGCTTGCTGCGCCTGGATCAGTTGCGTACGAGCGGCCGCGAGTTCTGCTTCCGCGCGTGACTGATCCGCCCCCGGCCGTAATTGTGCATTGACTTGGGCCGTGATCGTCTTGACGACCACTTCCGCACGATCCACGCCAGCCTGTGCGGCGCGCATTGTCTCCTGAGCGGCGACCAGTGTCAGATAAGCCTCCACAGCAGCCACCGCGACCTCAAACTGCGTTCGCCTGACCGCTGCTTCCGATTGAGCTCGTGCTCCATTTGCCACGGCTACGTTTGCGCTACGCAAACCAAAATCGAACGGTTCCCAGCTGACAAGCGCGCCTATCGCACTGCCCCAAACCGTTCCGAGATTGTTTGAGCCAATGACGGGACCGGATATCGATGGGATCACGCTCTGGGGCAGGAGCAGGCCGAAAACGTTATTCCTAGTCGCACGGTTGACCTGGGCGAGCGCGTCCACTCTCGGCAGATACGCGGTACGCGCCAACTGGATCGCCGCAGCCGCCGCATTAATTTGTTCCTGCGAGACCCGTATCGAGGGATAGTTCTTCAGCGAGTTCTCGACTGCCTGAGGGAGCGTGAGCGAGCCGGGAAGCGCCGTTTGTTGCGCGGACAGAATTCCTACGATGGCCAGCATCGCACCCAAAAGACTTGCTGTCCGCGTAGGAGTTGCTTTTCGGTTAGTCGGCACGCGAGCTAGTCACCCTCGATGAGTTCATGAAAAAGTTCCCTCACTTTGCTTTTCGATGCTGCCAGCGCTTTCCGTCCCAGAGGGGTCGCCCGGTAGACTCGCCTCAAGGACTTGCCGTTTCGCTGCTCGGTCGATCGAAGGTAGCCTTTCTTTTCAAGTCCCTGGAGGAGCGGATAGAGGCTCCCTGGACTGATCCGGTAGCCGTGACGGGCAAGTTCCTCGATCATGCCCAAGCCGAACACCGGCCCCTCAACTGCGTGATGAAGAACGTGGAGCCGGATCAGACCGGAGTACAGATCACGGTCTGCTGCGGTTTCCAGATCTGACTTCGATTTCGACATCAGATTACGAATAATGATAGCACAGGAGCGAATGTCGCAGCAACCATCACTAGGTTCGCCACACTAACAAGCCCTTTGCGTCGGCGTAAACTATAGTTGAACACGCCTTAGTTCAATGAAAGGAAGTAATGCCATGAAGAATTCGTTCACACGCCGCCAACTCGCGGCCATCGTCCCCGGTATTGTCGGAGCCGCCGCGTTCCCGCGCTCCCTCCGCGCTCAAAAGATCATCCCACTGAAACCGCCTGAAAAAGAAGGAGTCCCCGTAGCGATCATGATCTCGGAAAATGCCGTCGTAATGGACTTCTGCGGTCCCATCGCGGTGTTTGAAGGCACGAATATCCCCAGCCGCGGCGCGAGCGCTTTCAATCTATACACTGTCGCGGAAAGCACTGATCCGGTCGAGGTCACCGGGGGATTGAAGATCGTCCCGAGCTTCAGTTTCGTGAACGCTCCCCAGCCTAAGGTGATTCTGATCCCAGAGCAGCAAGGTAGCGATGCCATGGTCGAGTGGATTAAGACTCGAGCGAAAGACGCCGACATGACGATGTCCGTCTGCACGGGCGCTTTCCTGCTGGCGAAGACCGGCTTGCTCAAAGGGAAGACCGCGACTACGCATCACGGTTCCTTTGGGCGTTTCGGCATGACGATGAAGGAGATTCGTTTGAAACGCGGGTATCGGTTCGTGGACGAAGGTAAGGTCGCCACTTCCGGCGGATTGTCCTGCGGTATGGATCTTGCGCTGCACGTTGTCGAACGATACTACGGCCGGCAGGAGGCCGAAAACGCGGCCTTCTGGCTCGAATACCAGGGGGATGGCTGGAAAGATATCAGCGGGGCTTCCAACTCTGTATACGCAAAACGCGATCGCAAAAGAATGGAGTGCCCCATCTGCACCATGCCAGTCGACGCGACGGCGACGAACAAGTCGGATTACAAGGGCAAGACATACTACTTATGCTCCGGTCAGTGCAAAGCACGGTTCGAAGGCGATCCAGAGGGCGCACTAGAAGTACTGCGCGGCTAGCATTTTTATTACGTGGCCAGCGCCAGATCGTGAGGTCCATGAGCTTACTTCGTCCCGAATCGCATTGTGATACCGGCGATTCGCCGTTACCGGATAACCGAGAAGTCGCGTGGATCCTCGCGATATTGGGCTGCCTCAGAACTCCAGTCGCGCTTGGAATGCGATCATCCGAGGCGAGCTGTCGCCACCTAACCCGACACCCAACAATCCCGTCGGCGGCGCGGTCGGGTAGCTGAGCGCTCCGAATCCGGTTTGGGTGGAAGGCTTGCCTGGAATTCCGGCGTAGCCCAACACTGGCAGACCGAAATTCGGATGATTGAACACGTTGAAGAATTGACCGTCGATGCGCAGTTTCAAACGCTCCGTCAACTGGAACCACTTGGTCAGATAGAAGTCACTCCAGACGAAATCAGGTCCTCGCAACGCGTTTCGTCCGAGATTGCCGAACTGGCAATTCTTCGGATTGTCGCCGGCGGCACAGGCGCCGGTGCTTGGATCGACAGCCGAAACAAACGCGTCTGGGTTGAGCCACTGGATGGTTCCAGGTTGAGTCACGCCAGGGATTGGATTGTGTTCGTATAGTGGCACGCTGGGAATCACGCTGGCATACTGCGGCCCGCTGCCCTGAACGATGCCGTTTCCGTTGGCGGAATAGGGCGAACTCAAGACCGAAAACGGCAAGCCGCTGTGCCGAAAAACGGTGCCTGAGAACTGCCATCCATTCAGCGCTCGGGCCAGTACGCGATTCCGGAATTTGATCGGCAACTGATAAACGTATTGGGCTGTGAAGTTGTGCCGTACGTCGTAGTCGCAGGAACCGTATTGGCGGCCGAGCTCGCCCGGCAGCGGCGACAGGATGGCTCCTGCGGCGAATGGCAGGAATCCGCCGTTTGAGACCGTGTCGATGCAGTGGCTCCACGTGTAGTTGCCCTGGACCTGAATGCCGTGCCCCAGCCGCTTGTCGGCGGTTAACTGGAGGCCGTTGTAGTGGCTATTCGCGCCCGTGTTCAATTGCGTTACCGGCCCGAAGCGCGGGTCTTTCGGCTGACCGTAGGGGAACGGCGCGAAGCAACCTTGGCAAACGGTCTGATAACCGTTGACTTGCGTCTCATAGGGCTGATTGACCGCGCGTGTGCCTACATACTGAGCACGCAGGTTGAGTGCGTTGCCGACTTGGTGCTCGACAGCAAAACTCCACTGCATAAAGTAAGGCGCATGGAGCTTGCCATCGGGAACCGCAGTGATCGAAATAGGCGGGAGGCAGGTGGTTCGATTCGCCAGGGGCGCGGCGCAGGAGAGCTGACCTTGCGCTAAGCCGACGTTGAATCGCTGATTCGCCGCCGCGGTCGCATCGATGGCGCTATTGGGAACTCCTGGCGCAATGGCAACTCCCCCTGCGGTGCCCAAAAGTCCGCCCTGAAACGTTTTCGAGTAGGGAGGATTCGTGCCCAACAGGTCGACGACGCTGCCCGGCAGCATGTCGCTGAACAGGCCGAAGCCGCTGCGCAGCACCGTGTGCGGCGCGATCTGCCAGGCAAGAGCGGTTCTGGGCTGCAGGATCCCAGCGGGTGTTGCGGCGAAAATCGTCCCCTGCTGCGTCCGGATGACCTGGCTCAGAGGCTGATTCACATCGTGGGAAATGGAATCGAACGACCCAGCGAGGCGTGCCACGGCGTTATGTGGATTTAGGGGATTTGAATTGTACGTATCGCGAACGCCGAAGGTCCAGGACAACTTGCGAGTAAGCTTCCAGGTGTCCTGCGCATAAAAGTCCAGATTGAGGAAGTTGTAGGGTTGCGAATTGGCCAGCGGAAAGGTTTTCGAAGCCGTCGATGCCACACCGTAGATGTATTGCGGCAGCGTGGTGTAGGTGACCAGCGGGACCGCGCCCTCACCGAAATCATAGTCATTCAGTCGGAAGATCCGGCTGTTGGTTCCGAAGCGGAGTTCGTGCGGCCCCACGGTCCAGGCGAGGTTGTCATTAATGAAGAAGCGTGTGGCGCGCCGTCCCTGAACCCACGTATTGTCGAGCCCTCCGAGTGTGGTGAACGGCGCACTGGCGCCGCCGCCCTGGAGGACAATGGGGAATGCCGCCAGGGTCTTCTGAAGGTCGACTGGCCCGAAAAGGCTCTGGTACCACGAGAACGCTGGATTGAAGTAGTTCACCAGACGTCCTGAGAACACATGCGCGTAGCCTGATGCGAATGAGTACAGGGGCTGCGGAGAGACGGCGTTGAACAGTGGATTGATCGGATCGGTGAAAGCAGACTGCACTCCGGTGTCGGCCTGAAACCGGAACCAGGCAGTGTTGTCGGCATCGACATTGTAGTCGATGCGAGCCGTCTGCACCTGCTCACGATCATCGCTCGAATGCGAAATGCTCTGGCGGTTCGCGCAACCGTTTCCATTGGGCGGACTGCCGCCCGCAGCGACTCCATCGCTGTTGAAGGGACAGCCGAGAACCGCGAGCGGAGTGCCTGCGGTATTGCCGTAAAGCGAAAAGAGGTTCTTATAAAACGGCACCAGTTGCGGGGCGGGCTGATAGATCGACCCAGTCACCGTATCTACTCCACCGCGCGGAAGCTGTTGTAGGACATAATCCTGAAATGCCGCCGTTGGCACGGTTGTGGCACTGACGATGGGGAGCGCAATCCGAACCCATTCGGAATCGAAGAAGAAAAACAGCTTGTCGTGGAGAATCGGGCCTCCCAGACTGCCGCCAAAGTGGTTCACGGTGGAGCGCGGCTTGTGGTTTCCGGGCGTGGCGTTCGTGAAGAAATCGGCGGCATTGAACTTCGAGCCGTTCCACAACTCGTACAGATTTCCGTGAAACCGGTTGGTGCCGGATTTCGTGACGTAGTTGACCTGAGAAGCGCCGTATCTTCCCTGATCCACCGAATAGGAAACGGTGTTGACTGTTACCTCGGCAATGGAATTCAATCCAAGGACCAGATTGGTCGAGAGGCCGCTATTCAGGTTGGTCAGCGGATCGTTGGTCTCAAGGCCATCGACAATATAGCCGTTCGAAAGAGATGGCAATCCGTTGAACTGGACGTTGCCGTAACCGTTGGTACCGCCGACGAAATCGTTCCCGCTCCCGGCCGTGTTGATGAGAGCGCCAGCGGCAAATTGCACCGGATACGTCATGTCGCCACCCGGATTCGGAAGGTTTTCCATCGCTCGGGCCGTCAGGGTCGTCGACGTATTCGGATTCCCCGGATTGATCAGTGGAGCTTGCTCTTGGACCACGATGCTTTCGCTCGCGGACGCGATGTTGAGCTTTAAATCGACCGTTTGCTTCTGCCCAAGACCAGCGGCGACGGCGCTATTCCGCTGTGGCTCAAAGCGGTCTGCTTCCGCTTTCACCGAGTACATCCCTGGCTTAAGTTGCGGAAAGCTAAATCGCCCGGAGTCGTCCGTTTTCACGGATCGTTTCAGGCCATTCTCAACATTCGTGATGGACACGGTCGCTCCGGGGATCGCCGCCCCCGTCGGATCGGTGACCGACCCGACGATCGCGCTGGTCGTCTCGCCCTGAGCCATCACCGGAACCCGCCACACTAAAGTGGAGACCAGCAATGCTACAGGTTGGAGCAGGACGATCAGGTGGCACGCCTGCAACCTAGGCATACCTAAGTATTACAGAGAAGCGCGAATCGTCTGGTTAGAAGATCAGTCCGACGTGTGCGACGACCGTCCGAGGCTGCAAAAAGTGCGTCCCGCTGAACGTCGATAGGAAATTGTATAGAGCGACCTGATTGGTCAGGTTGTCGATGTCAACCGACGCGGTGAACCTGGTCCGACCTTCGCGGTGAGTCAGATTGTCGGTGCCGAAACCGAGGTTGAATATGTTGCGCGACTTAACGCGATCGGGGTTGTGATCGTCATTTTCCAGGCTCGGGAAGTTATCATATCCACCTTGCGGCAGCGTTAGCAACTTTGACGTGACTTTGCCTTGCCCTCCACTCGGAGTAACACAATCCGTGATCGGATTCGAGATCGTGGCGGGCATTCCGTTGCAAGCGAGCCCGATGGAGACTTGCTGGTTCGGCGAAAGAGCCAGCGCGAAACCGGCATCCGGGATGCCGCTCACCACCAGGCCGCTGTCATACCGGTATGTCAGGGCGACCCATTCCGTATTGTGCGGTCTCTGATAACGAACCGTCATGGTGGACTGGAATGCCTGATCGTGATCGATGCGGAATACTCCGCCGACCAGCGGAGCGCCCTGGAAAATCAGGCCGCCGTTCTCTGGCGGAAAATATCGCGCGCGTGTGTGACCGAACGTCCAGTATGCCTGGAACCCTTTGATATTCGTGGTACTCACACGTCCCGTCACGCCGTCGAGCTTGGAATTGTGCCAGGCGATAGGAAATGTAATCGTGGTGTTCAAAAGCACGTTGAAGTCATAGGCATTGTGCGTGTATTTCCAGAAGTAATCCGCGTCAATCAACAAATACTTGCCGATCGCCTGTTGGAACCCGGTGTTGAACTGATTGCGAAATCCCGGATTGATCGGCACGCCCAGAGATCCGAAAACGTCCAACGCCTGAGTTCCCAGCCCGAGGCCGCTGGACAAAAGAAGATTCTCGTTAAACGGCGTTTCGAAGGTTCTCGCATAGGCCGCGCGCAGCACTGTTCCTGTCTTTTTCAGGTTGTAAGCGATTCCCATACGCGGCTGCGGGCCGCTTTTCGATACCAACCCGTCATATCGGTCGAATCGAAAACCGGGCGTAAACAGGAAATTGCCCCAGGAGATCGAATCCTGCACGTAGAACGCATACTGATTGATGTTCGCCGCTTGGTTGTAGGTGAAAAGCTTTCCGCCACGGCTGAGATCGAAAGCGAGCAATGCGGGATTGA
>Ga0210403_10001456_pt1 | contig 22429 bp, 20 predicted proteins | sample IncBWC19MmetaG_FD_150863 | JGI IMG/M metagenome (GOLD analysis project Ga0210403, IMG submission 150863) | Forest soil microbial communities from Barre Woods Harvard Forest LTER site, Petersham, Massachusetts, United States - Inc-BW-C-19-M | ecosystem: Environmental > Terrestrial > Soil >... | reverse complement strand
TCCTAAGCGTTGAGGACCACCCGGTGTTCCGCGAGGGACTGGCGACCATCATCGGCTCTCAGCCGGACATGCTCCTCGTGGCCCAGGCGGCGAACGCCGTAGAGGCTGTTGCTGAGTTTCGCCGCCACCGTCCCGACATCACCCTCATGGACCTTCGGCTTCCTGGTACCAACGGGACCGATGCGCTGATCGCAATTCGGGGCGAATTTCCCCGCGCCCGCATCATCATGCTGACAACCTCAGACAGCGACGGCGAGATCCAGCGGGCGATGCGCGCGGGAGCCTCAGCTTACATCCTCAAGAGCATGCCGAAAGATGAGTTGCTCAACGTCGTCCGATCGGTGCACACTGGCCAACGACACGTTCCACCGGAAGTGGCGGCCCGCCTCGCGGAACATATGGGGGAAGAAGATCTTACGACCCGGGAACTGGAGGTGCTCAGGCTCATTCGGGATGGCTATCGCAACAAGCAAATTGCGGATCAACTGGCGATTGCCGAAACTACTGTTAACTTCCACATTAAGAACCTGGTGGACAAACTTCAGGCCAACGATCGGACGCATGCAGTCACCATCGCGCTCCGGCGCGGACTGCTGCAAATCTGATCGAATTCGAGGCCTATAGAAAACCGCAGGACGCTGGCTATAGGTTTCGATATTCTGCGAAAGTTACCAATCCAGTATTGTCAAGACGCGGATTGTCGTAGTTCCTTGGCGGACTTGAGACCGGATCCAAAGATTGGAACCACGGCCGCACACGATGACAATTGCGGTTCGACGTGGGCTAGCTTAATTCAGGCCCTTGCCATCGAATATGTGGAAGGCCGTGATACGAGGACTCGGGGCTTTTATGGGGCCAAAATATTGGCGAACGGCCAGGCTCTTGAGAATGTCGATCGGTTTGTTTATTGCATCGACACTGGGTGCTTGCCACCAGTCCGCGCCAGAGCCGGTGACCCTCAACTACCTTCGCATTGGATGGATCACACCGAACGAGTTGCCCGCGACGGAGGCTTTATCACGAGAGTTTACCCGGGAAACAGGCGTAGGCCTTAGGCATCTTCGCGGAGTTCAGGAGGAGACTCTTGATCAGCTCACTCTAACGCGCAAACTCTTGCAGGAGGGTGGCTCTGGCCCCGATGTCTTGGAGGCCGACATAACCTGGCTTGGAGTACTGCAGGGCGACTTGATCGACCTGCGACCCTACTTGGCGGCTGAGACTTCGTCCTTGGCCCCGAGCGTAGCGTATAGCTATATAGTTGACGGCAAGATTTTGGCGGTTCCCTATCAGATTCACGCCGGCGTTCTGGAGTATCGAGCTGATCTTCTCGACGAGTACGGCTATGATCATCCTCCGAGGACGTGGGACGAGCTTGAGAGGATGGCTTCGCGAATCCAGGCAAGCGAACGCGCAAAAGGCGAGAAGGATTTTTGGGGTTACGTCTGGCCCGGAGCTGCTACTGAATCCTTGACTTGCAATGCCTTGGAATGGCAGGTCGGCGAAGGGGGAGGCCGGATTATTGAGACCGACGGGACAATCAGTGTGAACAACCCTTCTGCGATTCGGGCATGGCAACGAGCTAAACGTTGGATCGGCTCGATATCGCCACCCAGCACCGTGGAGTACAGAGAGGTCGATGCCACTAACGTTTTTGATTCGGGAAGAGCCGTATTTGCCCGCGACTGGGGTGGGGCGCTTGGAGGGTCTTCAACAAGCCGCGAGCAATTGCGACTCCGCCTTTGGGGACACCGGCTCCCAGCCGGTAAGGTCGGTTATACAACTCTTCCCAGTGGTTCAACGGCGAGCGCCACCACTCTAGGCGGATTGGGCTTGGCGGTTTCTAGATATTCACTTCACCCCCGAGAAGACGCGGCCCTTATCCGGTTTTTGCTCCGCCAACAAATTGATTCGATGGAGAAGGGCACTGTCCTCAATCTGTCTAGTCAGGCTGTGGTCTATGACGTCGCTCCGGCGGTTGACTTAAACCACAATGCGGAGAATTCAGACCCGCAAAAAGCCATTTTGATTGATCGGCCTACCAGGGTTGCCGCGGGTTCCTATGAAGAAGTCACCAGAGCTTATTTCGGAGCCGTGCATTCTGTATTAACTGGAGAAAAACCTGCCCCGGAAGCGACCGCGGACTTGGAAAAATATCTCGTCAAAATTACCGGGTTCCGCTCCGGTCCGCCCAGAAAGAACTAAATTGATGTTCGAACGGACGGGTGGCATTTCCCGTGGGCCTGATTCTTACGCAAGAAGAGCGACCTCGAGATGAACTCATTCGACGCCAGATATTTCGATCTCGGTCCGCGTTTGAAGCTGACGTTTGCTCTGCTAGTCACATTGATCTTGGGTGGAAACGGTCTTCTTGTTTGGCAATTTCACATCGCCCGGCTTCAGGAGGATCGCCTCGCCTGCGTGAGCCGGCAAATGACTTCCGTTCTCCGTCTTCAAGGGACTCTTCTTTCATTTCATCAAAGGTTGGGTGAATTGGCAGGGTCCCGGAATGCATACGTCTTAAGAACGGAGTCTGACTCCTTGAAAAGCACTCTACTCGAGCAAATTCAGCAAACAAGAGGAGCTCTGACGCTTTTGCCGTCCGGAACTCACGTAGATCCACTCTTTCTGCCAACCCTCGAAGCAATTGAAATCAGTCTACCCGCTCAGCTCGGCACCATAACTGCGCTGGCTTCATCTGGAGACTGGGAGGCAGTTCAATTTCGAGTCGCCGACAGACTGAAGCCGATCGAGATTCAGGCTTCAGCACTAGTGACAATTGTTGATCAGGAGTTCGCCGGAGAGCTCTTACGATCTGAAGCCAATATGAGAACCGTGCAGGGCAGAATCCTTGTTCTCGTACCTGCGATGGCGATATCGACTTTTTCCATCGCCACGTTCTTTGCCTGGGCGATAGCGCGAAAAATCATTAGACTTCGCCTGGAGGAGCGGCTTAACGAACGAACACGACTTACTCGAGAACTTCACGACACGTTCCTCCAAACCATCCAGGGCAGCAAACTTGTTGCTGACGATGCGCTGGATCCCTCCGCGGATCCAATCCGAATGCGCCGAGCCATGGAAAAACTATCCCTCTGGCTCGGACAAGCTGCACAAGAAGGACGGGCGGCGCTGAACTCTCTACGCGCGACCACGACGCACACAAACGACCTAGCTGACGCTCTCAGGCGCGTGACCGAAGACGGCCTGATGCCCAAGTCCATGGCGGTCACATTTTCTGTAGTTGGCGATGCGAGAGAGATGCACCCGATCGTTCGTGATGAAATCTACCGCGTCGGTTACGAAGCCATCCACAACGCCTGTGCGCATTCGGGTGCAAGTCAATTGGAAGTGGAGTTGAGATATGCTCACGATCTTGCCCTGCGTGTTACCGACAACGGTACAGGCGTAGATCCCGCGATCGCGGATAGGGGGAAAGACGGACACTTCGGGCTGCAAGGAATGCGGGAGCGTGCCGCTCGCATCGGAGGTAAGCTTACGCTCGGGAGTTCCTCCAACACGGGAACCGAGATTAAACTAATAGTCCCCGGAGGCATTGTCTTCCGGAAAATGATCCGCGTTCGCCGCTCCTTGTTCACAATGGCAAGAGGGTTTTTTCGTTGAAGAGACCAGACCCCCAATCTGGAAGATTTGTGATTCTTTGACTGTTACTTAGCTCTCCATCCCACCTGTAGAAAAATCTAGGCATATTTCTGTGGTTTTTGAGGTGTTCAGGAATGATGGACACGAATAACGTGTCGACATAGCAATTGAACAGAACGAATGCACGCCTCACAGCAGTTGCTTTCCATAAAGTCTTGATAGCAGATGTCGCTACCTCTTGTGAAAAGACTTTAGTGCATCCACATACGGTACCCATGAGGTTGATGGCCATGCAAGAATCGCGGAACCTCCGAACGTCGGCCTGCACATTTCGAGACTCCTCTCTGCCGCCGGTGGCCGCGGGCGGGCAGGAAAGACGTACGGGAGTGAGTCTGGAGCGTCGCAAGGAATTCGAAGATGTTCTGTCGCGCAACTTGCCGGGCTTCCAGCGAGTGGCCATGCGCCGGCTACGCAATCCTGAGGATGCTGAGGATGCCGTGCAAGATGCTATGCTGTCCGCTTTCAAGCACATTACCCGTTTCGAGGGTCGAGCACAAATGTCGACTTGGATAACGGCGATTGTAATTAACGCGGTACGCGCGCAATTACGCCGTCGTCTTAGACAGACATTCCTTTCACTTGATCAGCCCGCGCAGGACGGCCAGCAGACTATTGGCGATCTCGTCGCCGACCAAAGACCCACGCCGGAGCAGACTCTCGCAGAATGCGAGCGGCTAAAACTTGCCGTTAAGCTAACCCGCAGTCTTCCGCCTTCCCAGAGGATGGCTATGCAACTCCGTCAGAGGGATGATGGCCTTTCCATAAAAGAAGCAGCCGAAGTGCTTGGAGTGCCGGTAGGAACTCTCAAAGCACAACTTGCTCGTGGTCGAGTCACACTCAGGCAACAACTGCGCTGGAGCAATTCAACGACGCGGGGATAAGGATTCGGATCAATATGACATCGCAGGGCAGGAGCAAGCAAAGTACAGCTTCGGAGGTCGGGGCAAGCCAGATTCAGTCTCACCCAGAGGCCACTTCCGCAAACCACGCGCCAAGTTTTGAAGAGATCAGGCTTCGCGCATATGAAATCTATCTCGAACGCGGCAGCCTTCCGGGCAATGAGCTTGACGATTGGCTGGAAGCCGAACATGAACTCGACGGTCGCGCGCCGCAAGAACAAGAGTCAACCGATCTAGAAGAACGTAAACCATGAGCACCCAGTTGACACCGTTTGATTCTGGGAAGGAATCTCGCATACTTTCTCTCACTTTGCCGATCGATCAGCAGCTATGAGCGACAAGCGGTCACAGGGAGCGGTGATGAGGCTATGGCTGTTAAGAATGGCCTGCGTATCCGTCACAACACTGTGCCTATTCCCTTGTGCTAACGCGCAAGGGAGCGATGGAGAGGTACTCACACTCGACGAAGCGCTCCTCCTGGCCAAATCCAATAATCGAGGCCTCAAGCAGTTTGGATTTGATGTAAGCAAAGAGCGAGAAGCATTGAGCGAGGCAAAGACGCACTTGTATCCTCGGCTCGACACATCCGTGCTTGCGGCCGAGTTGCTCGCGCCGCTCGATTTCACGATCAAGAAGGGCCAGTTCGGTACCTACGCAGGAACGGGGCCGATTCCAGGGTCTAACACCGATCTTCACACGCCTGCTCGTCCAATCGCGATTACATCGGTCACTGCCACCCAGCCGCTTACGCAGTTGCTTCGCATTCATCTCTCCATCGCGGGCGAGCGGCTCAAGGTCGATGCGGCACAGTTGTCCTTCGACCAACGCGAACAGAAACTAGCGGACGACGTTCGCCAATCGTATTACCAAGTTCTCCAGGAGCAGATCCAGAATGAATCCCAACAGACGGTGGTGAAGTATCTGGAGGAGCTGCTGCAACTCACGGATCGGCGCTTCAGGCAACACGCTGCGCTGGAAGCGGACCGATTGAGTGTCAAGGCAGAAGTCGCCAAGGCGACTTACCTGTTGACTACGATCGAGGACAGGCTTGCGGATAGCAAAGAGATCCTTAATCATCTCCTAGGGCGCAGTGTACAGACTGAGTTTTCCGTCGAGCCTGTTCCCGCGACGCTCCCCGAGCAAGGTGACCTTTCGGCAGCCAGAGCGACTGCCCTCGAACATCGTCCAGAAATCAAACTGGCGTCAAATCGCATGCGCCAGGCTGAACTGGCGACCAAGAGTGAAAAGACGCATTACATCCCGGATATCGCCATCCAAGCGAGCTACCTAAGTACGACAAATATCTATTTCTTGCCGCAAAACATAGGTTCTGTGGGCGCCTTGTTTACCTGGCAGCCGTGGGACTGGGGAGAGAAGCGCCACAAGGTTCGAGAAGCTGCCCTCACAGAGAAGCAGGCAGGACTTTCCGTTGAAGATACACGTGAACAGATTCTTTTGGACGTGGATTCGAACTTCAGGCGTCTCAGGGAGGCTCGCGCACACCTTGCGGTCGCAGAAGCACTGCGAGACGCTGAAACCGAGAAGATGCGGAATCAGAAGGAAGCGTATTCCCAGCAAGCGATCCTGCTCAGCGACTTGCTAAAGCAGCAGTCTTCGCTGGCAGACGCGGAGGGCCAATACGATCAGGCGGTTCTCGCCTATTGGAACGCGCGCGCTGATTTCCAGAAATCGCTGGGTGAGGAGTAGAGCCGTGAAGCCTTTCACGATCCCGCGTCACAGACTGAACACAGCACTAGCCCTCATTGTCCTATCGGTGACGGGAGTGTTGGGCGGATGTAGTCACGAGTCGCAGATACCCTCGCAGCCGCCGAGGGCCGTCCGGCTCGCGACCGTCGCGGCGCCCCAGACGAGCGCAGAGACACTGCGCTATTCAGCGTCCATTCTTCCGTACGCGCAGGTAGACCTCATGTTTAGATCCGCCGGCTATGTAACGAATGTAAGGCAGGTACGAGGAGCGGATGGGCGAACTCGCGACGTCGGGACCGGAGATTATGTGGAACAAGGCCTCACCCTTGCGCACATTCGGCGGGAAGACCTGCAGAATCAAGTGGCGCAAGCGCAAGCCCAATTCGATCAAACTACCGCGCAACACACCAAGGCCGATCAAGACTTCCAGCGCGCGAAAGCGCTCTATTCGACACAAAGCCTCACCAAGCCAGACTACGATCAGTCGGAGGCAGCGTTCAAGGGAACTCAGGCTACGATGGACAATGCAAAGGCCGCGCTCCTTCAATCCCAATTGACACTTGGAGACGCCGACCTGAAGGCGCCTTTCTCCGGGTACATCCTCAGCCGAAATATAGATTTAGGAAGCTTGGTGTCGCCGTCCACCACCGCTTTTACAATCGCGGATATCGGTCGCGTAAAGGTCGCCTTCGGCGCCCCGGACTACATACTCAGTCGAGTACGTTTAGGGCGGGAACTGACGATCCAAACAGAGAATGACGCCGTCCCTGTGAAGGGGCGTGTCACTAGCATCTCTCCAGCTGCTGACACACGAAATCGAATCTTTGCCATTGAAGTGACCGTAGGAAATCGCGACGGTCATTTGCGGCCAGGCATGATCGCGTCGATCGGTCTGGATGAAGTTCCGCATTCCTCCCTCTCAATTCCACTCAGCGCCATCGTGCCCTTTCCTTCGGAACCCGATCACTTTGCGGTGATGGTCGCACAGGATCGCGCTGGCAAGCTCGTTGCAAACTTGCGCAAGGTTCAGCTGGGGGCGACCCATGACAATTCAGTTGCGGTTGAAGGAGTCCAACCCGGGGAGAGAGTGGTCTCCGTAGGTGCACAACTTTTGAAGGATGGCGACCCTATCCAAGCGATTCCTTAAGCAGACCGACTCCATGGCATACAAAAACGACCAGGATCGAATCGAGAAAACCCACAATGCCCCGCGGTTCTTCGTGGAGCACCCGCAGGTCTCGTGGGTGCTGCTTGTGGGTGTCCTGATATGGGGTTGGTTTGGCTACCACAGCATGCCTCAGCGGAAGGATCCTGATATTCCGGTCCGAGTCGCAGTGGCCTTCTGTTCGTGGCCGGGCGCTACGGCGCAGCAGGTCGAGCAGTTTGTCACTCGTCCAATCGAGGATGCCGTCGCCGAGAACAAGACGATTCATCCCGGCACAGCTTCAGACTATGGAGTTCGCTCTGTGTCTCTCCCCGGCGCCGCTTACGTCTACGTCCAACTCGCCGAGAATGTCTCAGACGTCAAGCGGCAATTCAGCGATATCAATCTCAAGCTGAATGCGCTAAACAGCCAACTGCCGCAAGGCGCAGGCCCCCTCTCGTTCCAAAGCGATTTTGGAGATACTGCCGCACTCATGCTGACCATCGCCAGTCCTAAGGCAGACCAAGCAGAAATCAATATTCGAGCGCAAGAGATCCAATCCGCAATCGAATCGGTCCAGGCAAAAAGGAAACACTCAGAGCACGGTGTGCCAGTCGTGATCGTCTATTCTTTCCCGCGATCCATCTCTCCCGCGACGATGCTTAGCGCGGTACAGCTCTTCGAGCAACAGGCAGAAGAAGAAGGGTTGCTGCGCGCGCCACAGGTAATTTCAGGAAGTGGTTTTATCGCAGTAGATGGTGTTTCCAACAAAGATGATGCGAGCATTCATCGCTTCGTGGAAGCATTCTTTCAGAAACAATTGCAGCGGTCCGATTTGCATCCGGACGGTTGGACGCCAATCATCATCCGCGATCCTCGTGATGTTCGCGCCAAGCTGACTGATGTCGCGGGCGACAAATATAGTTACGCCGATCTCGATAACTTTTCTGATCTGATTGGGAGAACAGTGCAAGGGGCGCCAGAAACCTCAAAAGTCGAGAGGCGAGGCCTGTTGCCCCAAGTGGTCTACCTGGAATATTCGCAAGACCGACTAGCTGAGTACGGACTTCAGCCAGCCGCCCTGGGACAGGTGCTGCGCGCGCGCAACATTATTGCGCCGGGAGGCGCATTCGAGACGGGACAGCGACAGATCATTATCAATCCCTCCGGCCAGTTCGAAAGCAGAGACGCCATTGGGGAAGTCGCTGTCGCTAAAACCTCGACTGGAGCTCCGGTTTATCTGCGGGATTTGGTTAAGATTTTTCCCGGCTATCAAGCTCCTGCAACCTATCTGAACTATTACACGTGGCAGGACCCCACTGGACAATGGCAGCGTAGCCGTGCCGTCACCTTGGCAATCTACATGCGCGATCAGCAGCAGATCGCACAGTTTGGTCAGTCGGTCGATGGGAAACTGGCGCAGCTCAAACAAATTCTTCCGACTGATCTCATCATCGCGCATACCTCCGATCAGCCCCTCCAGGTCAAGGAGAACATTCACCTATTCCTACGTGCCTTAGTGGAAGCGATCATTCTGGTCGTCGGAGTGTCGCTGATTGGATTTTGGGAATGGCGTCTCGCGCTCATCATGGCTCTGGCAATTCCTATCACCCTGGCCATGACTTTCGGCGTTACATACATGCTAGGCATCGACCTGCAGCAAGTGTCGGTGGCGACCCTCATCATCGCTTTAGGTCTGCTGGTCGACGTTCCTGTAGTAGCTGGCGACGGAATCAAACGGGGTCTTGCTGAAGGATTGCCGCGCGGAGTAGCTGCGTGGCTAGGACCGACCAAGCTGGCTACGGCCATCTTTTACGCAACCTTGACGAACATCATTGCCTATCTTCCTTTTCTGATGCTCAGCGGCAACACCGGCGAATTTCTCAAGAGCCTCCCCATCGTCATGACTACGGCATTGCTTTGTGCTTTGGTGGTTGCCATGACGTTTGTTCCACTGCTGGGTTACTACATTCAGCGCCCGCCAGCCAGGAAAGAGTCCACTATTGAAGAGAAGCGCGAGCGGGGTTTTTATGGCTTCTATAACCGGCTGGTGGGCCGGGCAATTCGGCGTCGCTGGTCCGTCCTGCTTGGTTCTTTCGTGTTCTTGTTGATTGGTGCCTTCGCAGCTTCCCACCTTAAGTCACAATTCTTTCCTGAAGATGTCCAGTATTGGTTCTACCTCGACATCTGGCTGCCGAATGACGTGCCATTGAGCGCGACAAACGATACTGCCATGCGAGCGGAGGAAGTTGTACGCAAGGTTGTTGAAGCTGCTCCTGAACGAGGGACAAAAGAGAAGGGAGCTGAACACCTGCTCACCTCCGTGACGAGTTTTGTCGGTGGCGGCGGACCACGTTTCTGGTTTTCTATCGCTCCCGAAGCGACCCAGAGCAACTATGCGCAGGTCATTGTGCAGGTGCGCGATAAGGAGGCGACGCCAAATCTAATTGGACCGATTCAACAAGGGCTCAATAAAGAGGTCCCGGGAGCATGGATTACCGTGCGACAGTTGCAAACGAATCCGGTCGAGACTCCCGTTGAGGTCCTTATTACAGGCCAGGCAGATACCGACCCCCGAACCGAGAGTGAGGACATCCGATCGCTTCGCACCATCGCTTCTAAAGCCATGGACATCGTTCGGCAAGCGCCCGGAATCTCTGTTTTGCGGGACGACTGGAGTCCCGACAGCCCGCAGATGAAGATCGAGATTGATCCAGATCGCGCCAACTTGGTCGGAATTACGAACGCCGATGTCGCAACGTCCACCGCCGCCGCAATTAGTGGAAACCCGGTGGGTATATATAAGGAGGGGAACAAGAACATCCCGATTGTTGTCCGCCTTCGGCCGCAGGATCGGGCACGGCTTTCACAGATCGAAAATCTCTATGTCAGCTCATCGCAAGAGAACGTCAAAGTCCCTTTGCTTTCGATCGCGACTTTGAAAGACATTCTTGAGACTGCGCGAATTCGACGCCGCGAACATTTTCGTACCTTGTCAATCCTGTGTTTTCCCGCACCCGGTGTCCTCGCATCGGAGGTCCTCGCACCAATAGAACCCAAACTGATTGCTCTCAAGAAAAGTCTTCCACCGGGCTATCAATTACAGATCGGCGGCGAAAAGGCAAAGCAAGTTGATGGATTCACGAATCTCGCTGTCGTTCTTCTGATTTCTCTCGTCGGTATCTACTTGGCGTTGTTGGTTCAGTTCAATAATGCCGTCAAGCCTTTGCTGGTCTTCGCGGCCGCTCCCTATGGAGCGATTGGTGCACTAATCGCTTTGGCAATCATGGGTACGCCTTTTGGCTTCATGGCATTTCTTGGAGTGGCCAGCCTCATCGGAGTCATCGTAAGCCATGTCATCGTGCTGTTCGACTTCATTGAGGAGATGCACGAGAAAGGTGAACCGCTGGAGCGAGCCCTTCCGGATGCCGGTATTGAGCGCATCCGACCCGTAATGATCACCGTGGGCGCAACGATCCTGGCTCTGTTTCCTCTCGCACTCGAAGGTGGCCCCCTCTGGAAACCTCTGTGCTATGCCCAGATCGGTGGACTCGCCGTCGCTACCTTCATCACGTTGCTCTTGGTCCCGGTCTTTTATTCGATTTTTGTGCTGGATCTCAAGTGGATCAAATGGGAAACGACTGACAAACGACAGGAGATCACTGAAGTACAACCCACGACATCATGACGAATGCTCGTCAGAAAGATGATCCTGTTCAATTATTGGCAGGGCTTTAATTATGAGCGTATCTGAATATGATCTGGTTGTGATCGGCACCGGCCCAGCGGGCCAGAAGGCTGCGATCGCGGCGGCTAAGGCCCGCAAGCGTGTTGCTATCGTCGACCGGGCCGTCATGATCGGAGGCGTAAGTGTTCACACTGGCACCATCCCCAGCAAGACGATACGCGAGGCCATCTTTCAGCTTGCCGGTTTAGCCGTAAAGGCTCTGTACGGCGATGGCTTTCGAAGCCGTGGTATTTCTGTCCAGGATGTTGCCTCCCGTGTGAGCACTATTGTCGAACGAGAGACTGAAGTAGTTCGAGCGCAACTGACGCGAAACGGGATTACGATCTATTGCGGCGATGCGCTGTTTCTAGATCCCCACACAGTCGAAGTTCATGGCCAAGGAACTAGCGTTAAAGGTGAGAAGATCTTGGTCGCTTGCGGCACACGACCTGCGCACAGCCCGGAGATTCCTTTTGACAACCGTCGCATTGTGGACACTGATCACCTGCACGCCCTGGGTGGTCTTCCGAAAGAAATCATTGTGGTCGGAGCGGGGGTTGTGGGCCTTGAGTACGCATCGTTTATGGCTGTATTGGGTGCCGATGTTACCTTGATTGACCAAAGGCCGGCCGTTCTTGAGTTTGTAGATCGACAGATCGTCGAAGCACTTTCCTACCACTTGCGCCAGCTTGGGGTCACATTTCGGTTAGCGGAAAAAGTGACACATGTCGGGATCGACCCAGTTCGCGATCGTGTTGTTGCCGATCTGGAGAGCGGCAAGAAAATCCAAGCCGACGCGCTCGTCTATGCCGTGGGCCGCCAAGCCAATGGCGACCAGCTTGGCCTGGATGCTGCAGGGCTGACGGCGGACTCGCGCGGTAGGCTGAAAGTAAATCAGTTCTTTCAGACCGACGTTCCGCATATCTACGCGGCCGGCGACATTATTGGATTCCCGGCACTGGCAAGTACCTCGATGGAGCAGGGTCGGCTGGCAGCCTGTCACATGTTCGGAATTCCATTTGAACACACGCCCGATCTCTTTCCTTACGGGATTTATACCATTCCGGAAATCTCCATGATTGGCCAGACCGAGGAGACTCTAACGTCCCATAGAGTTCCATATGAGGTGGGAATCGCAAGATACTCTCAGCTTGCAAAGAGCATGATGCTCGGCGATGAGACTGGGATGCTGAAGCTGCTTTTCGATCCGGGATCCCACAAACTCCTTGGCGTGCATGCTCTAGGACAGCGTGCGACTGAAATCATCCATATTGGTCAAGCGGTGCTCTTCTACGGCGGGTCAGTTGAGTATTTCCGAGATGTAGTCTTTAACTATCCAACACTCGCCGAAGCGTACAAAGTGGCCGCCTTCGACGGCTTGAACAAACTCTGATCGATGGGCTCAAGAATGGGGAAACGGCGGAAAGGTAACAGGAGATTACCGGAACTGGGTCGACAACACATGCGAATAAACAAGGGCGTTTCGTTTCTAGTGTTTTTCGGATTTGGTCTGGCGGTATTGCCCGGAATAACGCAGACTGCCGCTGACAATTGTTCGGAGAACCCGACGCCGCAAGTCAATGTGCCATCGAAAACTGCACGGCTCGGCCGGCTGCCACTAGAGTGGATCATTGGTCCATACATTCCGGTGCAGGGGCAACTCGAAACTTTATCGAACGCCCAGCGAGGGCAGATTTATGTTCGGCAGACATTCCTCACCGCCGGATCTTATGTGGCGAGGGCGTTTTCAGCGGGACTTGACCAGGCACGTGGTGAGCCTCCCGATTGGGGCGGCGGTTCTGTTGGCTATGGCAAACGTTACGCGGCACGGTACGGAGAGTTCGTAGTTCAGAGCAGCATACTGTCTGGAGGGAATGCTCTGCTCGGGTATGAGCCTCGGTACGACTTCTGCCGTTGCGACGGGTTCTGGCCTCGCACGCGCCACGCAATATCAAGGAACTTTGTAGCCCACAACCGAAGTGAGCATGAGCTCCGGCCACAAATCCCCACGTACGGGGGCGCATTCGCTGCGGGCGTGCTGTACAACACATGGCTGCCGGGGCAACATAACCTCTGGAAGGGCGGTGCTTACAATGTGTTGTCGCAGGCAGGAATCGGCAGTGGCTACAATGTCGTGAGCGAATTTGCCTTGGATATTGTGCACGCATTTGGTCTGAAAAAGGGCGTGAGGCGCGCGCCTTGATCGCGTGAGTTCCAACCGCCTGTGCACGAACCAACTCACCTACGAGAAAAGATCGCACTTGTTGTGGGGGTACGATGTGAATTTGAAACTGGCTGGAAAGGTTGCGTTGGTTACGGGATCGACTGCTGGGATCGGGTTTGCGATAGCTCAGTCGCTCGCAACCGAGGGTGCTCATGTCTACGTGAATGGACGCACGCAAGAACGCGTGGATGCGGCAATGGCGGCAATCCGATCGTATGCTGCAACCGCTAAGGTGGATGGCATCGCCGCGGACTTTTCAGGCTCAGCCGGCGCAGAGGCCGTGATTGCGAGAGTCCCCGCAGTGGATGTGCTGGTAAACAATGTCGGAATTTTCGAGCCTAAACCATTTACCGAAATTCCGGATGCCGACTGGTACCGCTTCTTTGAGATCAACGTAATGAGCGGAGTGCGCATGGCACGACACTACCTCTCAGGAATGCTGAAGAGGAACTGGGGCCGCATTCTTTTCATTTCGAGCGAATCAGGGGTGCAGATTCCGGCGGAAATGGTGCATTACGGAATGACGAAGACCGCACAGATTGCCGTGGCGCGAGGGATCGCAGAATCGGTAGCTGGAACCGGCGTGACGGTGAACAGTATTCTGGCTGGACCGACGGAGTCGGAAGGCGTGGGCGCCTTTGTCGAGGCGATGGCGAAGCAGGAAAACAAATCGAAGGCAGAGGTGGAGAAGCAGTTCTTCGAGCATGCCCGGCCGTCGTCTTTGCTGAAGCGCTTTGCCACCGTGGATGAGGTTGCAGCACTGGCCACCTACGTGGCCAGTGAGCTATCTTCAGCGACGAACGGGGCAGCGCTGAGAGTGGATGGTGGTGTCGTTAGGGCGATTTTCTAAACGAACATATGCAAAATGGACGATTGGGCCTGATAGGCGGCGGATCCTCCTGTGTCAGCGTACACATGACGCGTTCTTTTTGCGTATTGTCCAAGCACACTACCCGGCTAGGAGCGAATCAATTGTGAATCCCGGATACCTCCCCGCCCTCGCTGCGCTCTCCGGTTCTGCCGTCGGCGGGTTAACATCGTTTCTCAGTTCGTGGCTCGGTCAAACCACCCAGCTCAGGGCGCAGGTGTTCGTTAACGACAAGAGTCGCAGGCAGGAGCTCTATCGCGAGTTTGTTGATGAGGCTTCGAAAGGATACATCGACTCGATCACTACCAACACGCCTGATCTAGCCAGGCTTGTCGCCCTCTACGCTCTGATCAGTCGAATGCGTTCACTATCGTCGCTAAAAGTAATCGAAGAGGCAGAAAAAGTCGCGCAACTGATCGTACGATCATACCCTGAGCCAAATATGACATTTGCGGACCTCCGTCCAATGATCACCGCAAAGGCAATTGATCCTCTGCGGAGTTTCTCCGAATCGTGTCGCCAAGAATTGGAAAAGCTGAAATAGCAATGTTCTTAACTTCCGATGAGATTATCCGCAGGCGTTTGAGTCAGGCCAAAACCGAAAAGTTCATGGTCCATTCCACGAATCAGTGCCAGCCACTACTTAATACGCTCTTGGGAGCCACGCGCGTCGCGTATTTTCAATCAGTTACCCGTTGACCGGATTCTTTCATGGAGGGTTCACGAAGGGTTCGATAAGCGTTTCTGAGAGTGCTTTATGGCTCTAATTCTTGCGATCCGTGCCTCTGGTTTCAATTACTTACAAATCGTAGTATCTTTCACGGCGGTAACACGGGTTCAAATCCCGTCGGGGACGCCAAATTCTTTCACCAACTTACAATTGTCCTGCTCCTTTATTGCCCGCAATCTCCAGTAAATCGCTGGCGTGTATTTCTGCCCATTCCTCAGCAACAATGGCTCGCGCCCAAGAATTTTCTTTGTATCGTCTCTTACACTTCCAACGTTAAACCCCCGTACCACGCTTTCGGCCGGGGTTTATTAAAACCGGAAGACGAGAGCCAGCCGCAGCAAAGAGAAAGACCATGCATCTCCACGGTCCCCCGTAAAGAAGCCGCTTGCCTTTTATGACCTAGACCACGCAACGCCTCTTTGGCCCTTCCCCGAAGGAGTACAGGTCGCATCGCGGTCACCTCTGAGGGAAATCAGAGGGATGGCTTGGCGACGGCGAGAGAGCTGTACGACCAAATGCTGGAGATCTATCCGGATCGAGCCAACCCGGGCTCACTATGGGGTTCGGCGCGCGCCGCCAAACCTTAAATTCGTCGCAATGAATAACAGCGCATCGCTCAAGATGGACGGCTGAACTAAAAAAACGCGATATATCAAATGCTTCGAGACTAGAACGACTTTAGCACTCTTGTTTTTAATCCGATACATCGCATGGATACTTCGTAAATCGACAGTGTTCGATATTGGTAATCCGCACTTAGGAAGGTTAATGATCGGTAAAGCGCAAGCCCAAAAGGGCGCAGCGTCGGCCGTGAAGCAGGTCCGCCATGCGCGGGTAGGTCCTTGTGGGGACGTTTGTGGTGAGGGAAGTCTAACTTTAGCAGGGGCCCTCCTGCCTTGTCGCCGCAGAGGTCCCAGGCCGCGCTCTCGCTAGGTCCCAGTGTTCGATCACGACCCTCAGGGTTACCGGTTAGGATCTACTGTTGATCGCAGAGCCTTGCGAAGCCACACGTGACGCGGATCGGTGTTTAGTCGCGGGTGCCATGCCATCAGGAAATGAAAAGCATGCAATTCTTGAGGTGCTTTAACGAGCCGCAGCCTGCGATCGTTTTTGATAACAGATGTCATGCCGCTAGTTACCGTAAGGACCAGTTCCGTGCCGGGAAGGCATTGCAGGGCTACGCCGAAGTAAGGCACGCGAATACAAGAGCTTCGTTTTGCACCGACAGCCGCCAGTTGCTTGTCCGGAATTGTTTGCACCCCCTCATATGTGGCAACAACGATGTGACTTGCGGCCAGGTATTGCTTAAGTGGCAACCGGTCGCCAAAGTGGCTGTCCTGCGCCACGGCGCAAATCCAATCCTCTTTGTAGAGCCTTTCCGATTGAAAGTGCGACGGCAGGAGCCCGTCATCAATGTGGAGAACGAGATCCAGCTGCCCGTGTTCCACGAGTTCTGCGATACCACTCCGCCAAGGCCAGGATTCAAACTGTACTTGATAGCGTCCGTTCGCATACTGCCGGCACAAGCTCGGAAGCACGACTGTACAAACATTATCCGGACCTGAAATGCGGAAATGGCTTTTCTCGCGCATGGGATCAAACAGATCCGGCGAAACGAGATCCTCCATCCTTGGTAGCAGTCCCTCAAGCTCGTCGAGAATCTTTCTACCTCGCAATGTGAGCTCGAAGCCATTTGGCGATCGAGTCAGAAGATCATCCTGAAACATCGCGCGTGCGCGCTGCAGAGCCCGGCTCACGGCTGGCTGGCTGAGCAATAGACGGGATGCTGCCGCGGTTATGCTTTTCTCCTCGGCAATCGCAGCAAACGTAACCAGAAGATTCAAATCTGCCTGACGCAATTTCTCTAAACGCATAGACATCATGCCTATTATGCATGATTCGCATGCAGGTGTCTGCTCATCTGAACCTCTGTACGTCGCCAGAAACTGCACAGACGGAGAATTCAATGCCACGACAAAACGGTTTCGAGAACAAGAAGGTGGTCATCGTGGGCGGGTCGTCGGGAATTGGTCTGGCAGTCGCCGAAGAGGCGGCATCGCAGGGAGCTGACGTCGTGATCGTCTCCAGCAAAGCAGAACGAGTTCAAGAAGCGATTCAATCTATCGGAAGAGGCGCACGGGGCGAGGTGGTTGACGTCTCGAACGAAAAGGCTGTGGAGAGCTTTTTCACGAACGTTGGCGCGTTCGATCACTTGGTGTTCACCGCAGGTGACAGCCTGCAGTTGCACCAGCTCGCCGATACGGATCTCAAGCAGGCGAGACGCGCGTTTGAACTCCGCTATTGGTCTGCACTTGCCACGGTCAAATATGGAAGTCCGCAGATTCGCAAAGGCGGTTCAATCGTTCTCACGACGGGAGTCGCCGGCCGTCGCCCGCACAGTGGATGGGTAATTGCCGCAAGTGTCTGCGGAACTATCGAAGCCTTGACGCGTGCCTTGGCGGTCGAGTTAGCGCCCATTCGCGTCAACGCGGTATGTCCTGGTGTCGTTCGAACGAACCTCTGGCAAAGCATGAATGCAGAAGCAAGGGAGCACCTGTACGAAAGCGTTGGCAAGAGTCTGCTCGTGGGCCGCGTCGGCGAGGCATGCGAGATTGCGCACGCCTATCTTTTCCTCATGCAGGAGGGATACGGCACGGGGCAGACCGTGGTGTTAGATGGCGGAGCGGTACTCGTTTAGGCGCTTTTCCCGTGATGAACAATTTGCAGGTTAAAGTCGGCCGGACCGCGGATGCGAACCGCATTTAGAGGCAAGCACCAAACAACGCAAGGAGTGACGTAGAGATGAGGGTTGAAGTCAAAGTACTTGAGTCTGGCTCAGAGCCGGGCGTATCGGTCGCCGCAAGGAGTCGTATCGGCGGTGCTGAGGCAGATAAACCAAGAACAGATTGAGGACGCTGTCGCTTGTTTCACCACGGATTGTCGGTATAAGGACCACGGCATTGGATTGGAGTTTACCGACAGAGAGCGTTTGACCGAATTCCTCCGGAAAACACGGGAGTTTTATCCAGATTACTTTCTCCAGGCCCACCAGACGTTCGTGAGCGGCGAGCATGTAATCACGCAGTGGACTCTTCAAGTCACTATCATCGAGCCTTTCTACGCTGGACTCACCAGAAGTGTTCCTATTTCGATAGCCGGAGTCTCGGTCGTACGTACTGATAACGGCAAGATTGCCGACTGGGCTGATTACTACGACGGTTTGACCGCCCGGCGCACAGCGCTGGCCGCGCACTTTACGGAATGGGTCGAATACTAAATTAAGGAGAATTACCAATGTCAAATTCAGCAACGAAGACCGCGATTGTCACCGGCGCGTCTGGTGGAATCGGAAGCTCGATCGCAAAACGACTGGCTAGAGATGGATTTTCGGTGGTCGTGAACTACGCGGGAAAACCAGCTCCAGCACAAGCAGTTGTCGCAGAGATCAAGGGTTCAGGCGGACAGGGCATCGCTGCGCAAGCCGATGTGGCAAAGGCAGAAGACGTGGAGAGACTCTTCAAAGAGTCAATGGACGCTTTCGGCAGACCCGATGTGGTGGTTCACTGTGCAGGCATCATGCCGCTCTTTCCGATTGCCAGCGGAGACGTGGCCGCCTTCGACAAGGTGATCGAGACCAACCTGCGCGGAACCTTCCTGATATTCGCGCAGGCGGCACAACATGTTCTCGAAGGTGGTCGCATCATCGCTTTCTCCAGCAGTGTTCTCGCCAAGTCATTCCCGACTTATGGGGCCTACATCGCTTCCAAGGCGGGAGTCGAGGGCCTGGTTCACGTGCTTGCCAACGAACTGCGCGGTAGAAACATCACGGTCAATGCGGTGGCGCCGGGCCAGGTGCAAACGGAGCTGTTCCTGAAGGGCAAGAGCGACGCACGGATCGACGAATTAAAGAAGATGAATCCGCTCGAACGACTCGGCCAACCAGAAGACATGGCAAATGTAGTGTCATTCCTCGCTGGTCCTGAGGGCGGCTGGATCAACAGCCAGGTGGTGCGCCCCAACGGCGGCTTTGTCTACTGAGTGGTGTTCGGAACCTTGCCAAGACACACGAGACACCAGGTAGAAGGAGGCGTCCGTCATGAAGAAGGTAATCGTAATCACCGGGGCCTCAAGCGGATTTGGAGCGTTGACGGCACGGGCTCTCTCACGAGCAGGTCACACGGTCTACGCCAGTATGCGCGAAACTACGGGACGCAACGCATCCCAGGTTGAGGGAGCGAAGAAGTTTTCCGAAGAGAACGCCGTTGATTTACGCACAATTGAATTGGATGTGGCCTCGCAGGAATCGGTCGATACGGCGATACACCAGATCGTGAAAGACGACGGGCGCATTGACGTTTTGATTCACAACGCTGGACACATGGTGTTCGGTCCGGCGGAAGCTTTCACGCCGGAACAACTCGCAGAGCTCTACGACGTCAACGTGCTCAGCACTCAGCGGGTGAACCGCGTTGCGCTGCCTCAGTTGCGAAAGCAGAAGAACGGTCTGGTGGTGTGGGTATCAAGCAGCAGCGCGGCCGGAGGAACACCACCTTATCTTGCGCCATACTTCGCGGCGAAGGCCGCTATGGACGCCTTGGCGGTGATCTATGCCCGTGAGTTAGCGCGTTGGGGTATAGAGACCTCCATCATCGTTCCCGGAGCATTCACTGGCGGAACCAATCACTTTGCCCATGCTGGATCGCCAGCGGATACGGCTCGCGCAGCGGAATACGAGATAGGCCCCTATAAGGGTTTTGCTGAGGAAGTGCTACAGGCGTTTTCTTCTATCGTGCCGCCCGACGCCGATGTGTCGGCAGTTGCGGGGGCGATCGTTAGAGTCGTGGACACACCATTTGGAAAGCGCCCATTTCGCGTTCACGTCGATCCTACTCAGGACGGGGCCGAAGTGGTGAACATGGTGTCAGATCGGGTTCGTGCCGAGATGCTGCGACGAATCGGACTCGGTGATCTGTTGACCCCACGCGCCCTCGCAACGAACTCCCAGAACGCTGCCTAAGCGCCTTGACGCCAGGACGCGGAAAGTCCCACTGCTTTAGCTCCTGTTCGGATTTCGCCGTTTTTTCGTTTGAATATCACTGGTAGTTTCCGGTTGGCTGACGATCCTTCTTGAACTCTGAATCGAGTCCAAAAACAGCTCGGATCACGCAGCTGGCGAAGGCCGCGTAGCGCACGGGGCGGGATCAACGGGCGTTTCAGCTTTACGTCGCACCCATCTCGTGCTCCCCACCGGTGATGCGCAAGAAGGCAGCTTTATTCTCAGGAGCACAGAACACCTCAGGTGAGGAGGGCTACGAAGACGGGGCCATTGCTTGTTTTCGAAGTGCCGCCCACGCAAGGAGCGCACGCAAGGCGGGGCGGAGTGCTATTCCAACCTTTGTCAGCTGGTATTCCACCCTGGGCGGAATCTGAGGATAAATTGTACGCAACACAATTCCATCGCGTTCAAGCTCCCGCAACTGCTGAATAAGCATCTTCTGCGAGATGGCAGGGATGGCGCGCTCCAGCTCTGAGAAACGCATGACTCGGCATTTCTTATCGATTCCTCCAAAGAGATGGAAGAGAATTGCCATCTTCCAGCGGCCTTCAAGAATCCTGAACATCTCTTCGGCGGCCTCCGGGGCACAGGTTTTTCCAGGACCTGACGGATGGGCCAATGGCAACTGCTTACTCTGTGGTGAGTACCTAACCTTTTTGTTGGTTCTTGTCATTCTTGCAGCTTAGCTCATATGCTGAGGTAAATGTTCGACAACGAACTTGGAGGTGATGTGGTATGAAGACAATTCCTTCCTTGGCTGGCAAAGTCGCAGTTGTGACCGGAGCGAGCCGAGGTATCGGCGCAGGTATTGCAACGCTGCTTGGTGAGCAAGGTACGACGGTTTACGTGACGGGGCGGACGACGACCTCCAAGCCTGGGACAACCCCTGGGACGGTCAGTGAAGTCGCGAACTCCATTACGACGGCAGGCGGCGTTGGCATTCCCGTAGTGTGCGATCACGCTGACGACGGACAGATCAAGGCGCTCTTCGAGAGAGTGCAAGCCGAGCAAGGTCATCTTGACATCTTGGTTAACAATGCCACTGCGGTGGGCCCAGATCCCTTTGCACCGCCACCGTTCTGGAACAAGAGCCTGACGATCTCCGAGCAGTTTACGGTTGGTTTACGATCAGCATTCGTCGCGAGCTACTATGCGGCACCTCTCTTGATCGCGGCAAAGGGGGCGCTTGTGGTGAATGTTTCCTACTATGGAGCCGTTTCCTACCACCTGGATCCGGCCTACGGTGCCACCAAAGCGGGTCTCGATAAGCTCACGTTCGATATGGCGCAGGATTTCAAGCCTTACAACGTTGCGGTGATATCGATCTGGCCCGGGCCGACTGCCACGGAGAGATCCAAGTCCATCGTCGCGAAGATCCCTGGTGGTGACAAGATACTCGCAATTCAAGAGACACCCAAGTTTACCGGTCTCGCTGTCGCTTCGTTGTATTCGGATCGACAATTGATGTCGAAATCGGGCAGCGTGATCATCGCAGCCGAAGCAGCCCTGGAGTACGGATTCAAAGACTTCAATGGCAAGCAGCCTCTCAGTCTTCGAGAACAGAAGGGCTCTCCACGCCCGTTCTTCACTAAGGATTGATCTTACGGTTTATAACCGCCAAGACTTCCTGCACAAGACCGCCATGATCATCGGCCTGGATCAAAAGATGATGCAGACATTGAACCAGGACGGATCGAATGGTGAACCTTACGTTAATAGCCTTCCCGGACATACCGACCTGTATCTGGTGATCCCGATCCGTGAATGGAACGACACGGAAGCCGTCCCTAGCATCGGCGCAAAAAGGCGATAATTCTCAAAGAATTGACGCTGATGCAAGTCAACACGCTTTTATGCTGGCCTGGCCTCTCAGCGATCCAACTGACACGACCAGCAAGCCGTTCATTCTCTGACGATTGTGGTTGGCGCAGGTCAAGAGCGTAAATACTTGCTTCCGCACCGCGGCACCTAATTTCGGCGTCTTACCAGTATGACTCCAAGACACCCCTGCGATTCGTTCTCAAGATCGACAATCTCCCAGTTTTCCGGCTTCCCGTGTCAAAACTCGCGGTACAAGGACGGTACAACGTGGGCGTGTTCTCTAGCGTTCTCACCAGTTCCTTACAGGGCATTGCAGAGCGACCGCTGCCTTGTAAGTACAACGTAATCCAGTTTCTTTGCGCCCTTTCACGGAGGGTTCACGAAGGGTTCGATAAGCGTTTCTGGAACTGCTTTATTGCTCTAATTGTTGCTTTCACGGCGGTGACACGGGTTCAAATCCCGTCGGGGACGCCAAATCTTTTCAGCAACTTACGGCTTCCTCTCCTCCTTTATATAGGCACAAAAAAGGCACAATTCTCGGCATCAACGCGAATGCATTTCATTGAAGCGCCAGTATTTTCGCACCGGTCGCG
>Ga0210403_10001455_pt1 | contig 22430 bp, 13 predicted proteins | sample IncBWC19MmetaG_FD_150863 | JGI IMG/M metagenome (GOLD analysis project Ga0210403, IMG submission 150863) | Forest soil microbial communities from Barre Woods Harvard Forest LTER site, Petersham, Massachusetts, United States - Inc-BW-C-19-M | ecosystem: Environmental > Terrestrial > Soil >... | reverse complement strand
CAGCGACGGGCACGTCTACATCGTCGTCGAGAATTTGGACGGCAAGCCGATGATCCTTCGAGAAGAGGGCGGCAACCATAACCACTGGATTGGATTCGAACTCGCGGGAACAAAAAGTAATCGTCTAGCTCTGAATGCACGCATCAAAGCCGTCGCCGGAGACTTGACTCAAGTGGATGAAGTCCGCAGCGGTGGAAGCTATCTCTCGCAGAACGATCTGCGAGTCCATTTCGGGTTGGGATCACACGATCGACTGGACCGTATCGAAATATTGTGGCCGACGGGGAAATCCGAAACGATAACGAATCTAGCGGCGGATCACATCTACGCAGTGAAAGAAGGAGAAGGAATTGTGCCGCGCGAACGCGTGCGACCCCTTGCTGTGTCGCGCCACTGACTTACCAAAAGTCAGCATGCCTCTTCGCCGTTATTAGAGTCGCAAAATTATTTTCGAAGGCACCTTCGGATTGGAAATCGCCTGGACAGACCACGAGTGCGCAGTTCCCTGGCTTACGTCGCTTCGCATTGCTTAATATATTGCTAGAATACCGGTTTTCTAGTAGCCTCTGCCACATAGAGGGCGATTTCGTCGAGGGTCGATGCCAACACCGTAGTCCGCACGTGCCTACCTAATCAGCATCTGCCTGAACGAGGCCGCCCGACGAGGAGACGGAGAAGGAAGATGGCGTCCAAAACCTGTTCGGTTCGTTTTTTGATTCTGACTGTTGCTTTCGCGTGGCCCTGCGGTTTGCTCAGGGCGCAGTCTCCGCCGCGCTTGGACGATGCCGCAATCGAGCAGCGCATCACCCAATTGCTCGGCCAAATGACCCTGGAAGAAAAGATCGGCCAAACCGTTCACTTCGCCGATAGCTCTACCGGACCTGGTTCGCCCCATGCCGACTATCGCGAACAGGCCTCTCAGGGCCGAGTGGGCTCCTTCGAGAATATAACGGGAGCGGCCGAGACCAATTCCTTGCAAAAGCTGGTCGTCGAAAACTCCCGCCTGCACATTCCACTCGTCTTCGCGTTGGACGTAATTCATGGATACCGCACCATTTTCCCAGTGCCGTTGGCCATGGCCTCCACCTGGGATCCCGCGCTGGTCGAAAGAGCTTCGCGCATCGCTGCCAAGGAAGCCACCAAGGATGGCATCCGCTGGACATTTTCGCCCATGGTTGATATCGCGCGTGATGCCCGCTGGGGACGCATTGTGGAAGGAGCCGGAGAGGACCGATACCTGGGTTCCGCCCTGGCCATTGCTTACGTGCATGGATATCAAGGCGCTCGCCTGGACGATCCGGAATCCATGGTGGCCTGTGTGAAGCATTTCGTTGGCTATGGAGCCGCCGAAGCGGGCCGCGATTACAACCCCGTGGAAATGTCCGACCGCATGTTGCGTCAAGTCTATCTGCCACCCTTCCACGCCGCTGTGGAAGCTGGCGGCGCGTCAGTTATGAGCGCCTTTAATACCCTGAACGGCGTGCCCGCTACCTCCAACCGGTTTACGCTGACGCATATCCTTCGCGAGGAGTGGAGGTTTGAGGGCGTGGTGATCAGCGACTATGGATCCGTGCGGGAAACGATCGCCCACGGTATTGCCGTGGACGGCAAAACTGCGGCGCGCAAAGCGATTCTAGCGGGCGTCGACGTAGATCTTGAAAGCAACGAGTATTCCCGCTATTTGGCGGAACTAGTGCGGTCGGGAGACGTGCCGGAAGCCGCCGTGGATCAAGCTGTGCGCCGCATGCTCCGTATAAAATTCGCGCTCGGATTATTCGATCATCCCTATACGCCCGAACCTGCAAACGACGGCAAGCCTCAACTCGATCCTGTCAACGTGGAGTTCGCCCGCACCGTTGCGGAACGTTCCTTTGTGCTTCTGAAGAACGGTAACTCGGGAGGAAAGGCTCCTCTCCCATTCGGTTCGGACGTCCACACCATCGCCCTCATTGGCCCTCTAGCCGATAATGCCCCTGATATGCTTGGTCCGTGGCGAGCAAGGGGCGATGCGGCAGACGTAGTGACGTTGCGGGCAGCCCTGACCTCGCGAGTGCAGCAATCGGGCGGGCGAATACTCTACGCCAAAGGCACGGAGATTCTAACAGCTAAAGAGGATGGCTTTGCGGAAGCCGTTGCGGCGGCCAAGCAGGCTGACGTTGTATTGATAGCTCTAGGAGAAGACTCCTTGTGGATGACCGCCGAGGCAGCGTCCCGCGCCCATCTCGGTCTCCCAGGAAACCAACAACAGCTTTTGGAAGCGGTGGCGGCGACGGGGAAACCCGTGGTTTTGATTGTTTTCAGTGGCAGGCCACTGACACTCAACTTGGCCGCGAGTCATGTACCGGCGATTTTGCAAGCTTGGTTTCCGGGTGTGCAAGCGGGACCGGCGCTCGTACGAACACTTTTTGGCGATGTGAGTCCCAGCGGAAAGCTTACCGTTTCGATGCCTCGCAGCGTCGGCCAGGAACCCCTCTACTATGATGCATTGAATACCGGCCGTCCTGCTGATGGAGTTGATCTCAGTCGTCCACCGGCCAACAACCACGAAAAATACCATTCGCGCTATGTGGACGAAGAGAATGCGGCGCTGTTTCCGTTTGGATTCGGACTCAGCTATACAAAGTTTGTTTACTCACCTTTAGAGATGAGCACATCTCAGATCAGTGCTAGTGGACTCAACGGAAACACGGCCCAAGCGATGCATGTATCGACGACAGTGAGAAATGTTGGATCGCGCGCTGGCGATGAAATTGTTGAACTCTACGTCCGCCTCCGGGGAACCAGCGTCGCTCTTCCAGTGGAGCAACTCGAGGGATTTCGGAGGCTTACTCTATCGCCAGGAGAATCAAAGCGCGTCGAATTCACCTTGGGACGCGATGAACTTGCCTTCTGGAACATCGATATGCAGGATTTAGTTGAGCCGGCAAGCGCCACTGTATGGATCGGCCCAAGCTCCGCCGAGGGAGAGAAGGCAGATTTCGTTATTGCGAAGTAGCAAGAATCCTTTGATGCAAGTTGGGTATCCTTCGACCAGCGCCCGGCTTTGGGCCAGAGCTTAGGGGTGTTGGGGTGCCGGGGTCTTCTCTGTTTCGATGTGTACCGGCGCGATTTCAACCGCGTCGTGAGAACCTCCGTACGCCTGATCCCCGAACGGCTCCTCTGCTCTTCGGCCAATGCATTTAAACGGGCAAAAATGGCACGCTCCTGTCCGGCTTTATCCGGAAGTTTCGCTTTGGCGTAGGCCTTCGCGAGATTAAAGTGCACTTCCGGGCTACCCGGAGCAAGCTTGCTGGCCCATTCCAGTTCATGCACGGCCTGATCGTCCTGCCCAAGTTCGAGGCATGCACGTCCAAGGACGTAGTGCGATTCGACGGAGTCCGGAGAGAGTTGTACAGCACGCTGAGCGGAAGCCAGTGCCTCTGCCGGACGGTGCCGTTTTAGTGCCACTGACGCCAGGCTGATGTAAGGCAGTTCGCTCTTCGGCGAAACTTGCAATTCTGCGCGCAGTTGTATTTCCGCCTCGTCAAATTCGGAAAGCGCGACAAGTGCCGTTCCATAGGCATAGTGGAGAAATGGGACAGAGGGATCCTCCTTCAACAGAACTTGGAATTTAGGATAAGCCTGGTCGTATTTGCTGTTCAGTAGCAGCGCAGCGATCTCGCCGGCAGACTGCACCACAGCGCTTCTTGACGGCTCCATTTGATCAGGCAGCAAGCGCATACGGAGCAGCGCCATCCCGAGAGCGATCTGAACCTCTTTTGCAACTGTCCCCGAACGCGTTCCCGGCGCCAGCGTTTCCATCGCGCTTTCAAATTGGCCGCTTTGATTCTCCAGCAGGGCCAAGTGATATCTTGCAAGACCCACGGCTTCCGGACTTCCACCAAAACCTAGTTCTTCGCCGCGTTGCAAATGGACAAGAGCGTTCTTGTAATCCTTCATCTCAAATTCACAAAGCCCCATTACCGCCCATGCCGTTCCGAAATTTTGCCGTCGCTTCACCCAGCTCTTGAGTTCAGAAATGGCCTCAGGATAGTGCCCGGCAGAGTAGTCGAGCATGGCCAAATTCCATCGGCCGTCATCCCATTCCGGCCGCAATTGCAAGGCCCGCTGATAATTCTGAATTGCCTGGTCTGCATCACCACCAGCCTGCGCCGCCGCTGCGCGGCTAGAGAACTCCTCGAAACTCTTCGACCCAGAATCGCTCGGTTGGTGCGCTGTTACCTCCACATTCCCTTCAGACCTTGCCTCGGTATGATTCGAATAAATCAGAGTGATTCTTTCCTCCGGCCGGAACTTTTCGGGTGCCAGCTTTTCCGCAAGCGCAAATTCCTCCACGGATTCTTCTCTCTTCCCAAGTGCTTGCAAAACCACTCCCAGCGTTCTATGCGAAACTGTGGAATCCGGCGCCCGTTGCACCGCTTCTTTCGCCGCGTGCAAGGCTTCCTGCGCGTGTGACGAACGAAGTTCCACTTGACTGATTTGAATCCACGGCAACGCACTCTTTGGTGAGATGCCCGCCTCGTCGCGCTGCTGCTGCAGCGCTTCTTCGTCCCGCCCGGCGAGCGCAAGCGCCTTTCCGTACGTGTAGTGCAAGTAAGGAGTGCTCGGGTAATCCTTCAACAAGGTAGCAAACGCAGTCAGCGCTTTTGCGGAATTGTTCTGCGCGATGGCTGCGGCCACCTCCCCAGCCGCGTATATCAGTGCGTCTTGAGAATGATCTATCTCTTCAGGCAAGAGCGGCACGCGAAGCATCGCCAGCCCCAACGCAAATTTTATTTGTCCCGACATTTCGCTCTGTCTAAATGTCGAAGCGAGCAGGTTGGCCGCCTGATCGGATTCGCCGTTGCGCATGAACAGCAAAGCGAGGTGATACTTCGAGACGCCTCCAATCTCCGCATCGTCGCCGTCTCCGAGCGTCAGCCCTTTTCCCAAATGTTCGAGAGAATTCCCGTAATCCTTTGTTTCGAATTCGCAGAGTCCAAGAAAATTCCATGCCGGTCCCGCATTCGGTGCGAGTTCCACCAGTTTTTGGAACGCCGGAATAGCTTCTGAATAGTGGTCCCCGTCGTAAAGCAGCGTCCCGAGGTACCACCAGCCCTCTTCCCATCTCGGATTAAGCTCCGCGGCGCGCCGATACTCTCGAATCGCCTCGTCAGTACGGCCCGCTTCCCGCGCAGCCGCGGCCGATTTTGCCACAGCTTCAAAATCTGCCTTCACCGCATTTTCTTGCGAAGCTGAGCTGCTTTGCCCAAAGACCGCAACTGTCGACCAGGACGCCAGAATGATTGCCAAGAGGAATCGCGCATTTGAAAGACCTGTTTGTTGGACTTGCATGACGGATCTCCGCCGGCGGGAAGCTTGGGACCTTCGACAATAACACAAAGGCCCAGCGTGGGAGCACTTACCGGCAAACTGGCAGACAGAGAGGCATGATGACTGGGCTAAGAACCGTTGGACACCGATCGCGTTATTTCTACGTCATGCTATTGTGCTGAGTTATGATCCGGCGGATGCTTCACAGCCTCTCGAACAGACAGCTTCTGCTTCCTTCTCGTCGCCGTTTTCTTCAGGGCTTGTCTCTTTTGTCCGGCGCTCTTTCTCCACGGCTATTTCCTTTTCTAGGAGCGTCCTCTCCCGTCCCGCCTTACGCCTTTGAAGAGATCCCTGCTGCAAAGAGCGGCATAAATTGGGTTCACACTGCCGGGAAGTCTCCTGAGAAATACTTGCCGGAGACGAGCGGCGCCGGCTGCGCTTTCCTTGATTACGATAACGACGGCTGGATGGACATCTATCTGGTGAACAGCGGCAAATGCGATTTTTACAATCCTCCTCGCCCGCTGCGCAATGCGCTCTTTCGCAACAACCGTGACGGTACGTTCACCGATGTGACCGAAAGAGCCGGCGTGGCCGGCGGCGGCTTCGGAATGGGAGTGGCCGTTGGCGATTATGATGGCGATGGCTTCCCCGATCTGTTCGTCACACAATTCGGCCGCTGCATCCTCTACCACAACAACGGTGACGGAACTTTCACCGATGTCACGCAGAAGGCGGGCGTCGCCGCTCCTGGTTGGAGCTCCAGCGCTGTCTGGTTCGACTACGACAACGACGGACGGCTGGATCTCTTCGTTTGTCAATTCGCGGAGTTCGACAAATCACTAGAGTGCGGCGTGGACCAGGACGGCACACATCATTATTGCATTCCACGCATCTTCAATCCGCGGCCGAGCTGGCTGTTTCATAACAACGGCGACGGCACTTTCTCGGATGTCAGCAAAGAGTCCGGCATCTCTGCCCATCAAGGGAAAGCCTGGGGAGTCGTGGCAACGGATGTAAATAACGATGGCTGGATGGATCTTTTTGTCGCCAACGACACAGTGGCGAATTTTCTTTTCATGAACCGCGGCGGCCGCTTCGAGGAAGTGGGGCTCGCGGCCGATGTCGCGTACAGCGCGGACGGCCGGGCGCGTTCCGGTATGGGCGTCGACTCGGCAGACTTCAACGAAGATGGCTGGATGGACCTCTTCGTCGCGAACATCGACCAGGAGATTTTTTCTCTCTATCAGAACAATCATGACGAGACATTCGAGGATCTCGCCATGCCGCTGGGCATTGGCATGTCCACCCGCTGGATGAGCGGGTGGGGACTCAAGTTTTTCGATTACGACAATGACGGCAACCTGGATCTGATGATTGCCAACGGTTTCCCCGATGATCTCGTCGAAGAGCTGTCGCATCAGATTACTTACAAGGAACCTCTCTTGCTTTTCCGGAACGAGGGCAAGTCCTTCAAGGATGTAAGTAGCCAAAGCGGCCCTGTTTTTTCGAAATCATTTCCCGCGCGCGGTCTGGCCATCGGCGATTTTAACAACGACGGCGCGGTGGATGTGCTCGTTTCCATCAACGATGGTGCTCCAATTCTGTTGCGCAACAATATCGGCAAAAACAATCATTGGCTCGGCGTTCGTCTAATTGGCCGGAAGTCAAACCCAGATGCCGTTGGAGCGAGCCTCACATTTCAGGCCGGCGACCTCAAGCGCAGCCGCATGAAGGTTGGGGGAGGCAGCTTTTTGAGCTCTCACGATCCGCGCATTGTCCTGGGAATCGGCAAGCGCACAAAATTGGATTCTCTGGAAGTGAAGTGGCCGCAACCAAGCGGCGCTGTCCAGCGTTTCACAAATTTGCCCCTGGATCGCTACATCACCATCGTCGAGGGAGTTGCCAAGTGGGAGTAACGCCTTCTAGGGCGTCAGCCTCGGGGTGCAAAAAAGACTGTTTCCAGAGGGACTATGCCGCAATCTGGGCTACGTGAGAATCGATCCTCTGGAACTTAATTTTGCCCGTTAAAGAAACCAGGTGGCGCGCACACTCCACCTACCTAGTGAACGATGGCTTCTGCGATTCCCTGCCGAAGAAGACGGGCCAATGGAGCGACGGCCAGGGGCTTGCTGAAGAGGTAGCCTTGTCCTTCCGCACAGTGGTGAGCCTGGAGGAAGGCGAGCTGTTCCTGCGTTTCGATGCCTTCGGCAATGACACGCTGGTTGAGGTTCTTGGCCATAGCAATGATGGCGCTCACGATGGTCGAGTCATCGGGATCGGCGAAGTTTCCGGGCACTGATGGCGGCGTCCTCCGGGTGGGTGACCTCCGAGAGCAGCACCACGAATTCATCGCCTCCCTGCCGGCCCACGGTGTCTGAGCCGCGCACGCTGGCCAGCAATCGATTTGCAACGACTTGCAGAAGCTGGTCGCCGACGGCATGACCCAGGGAGTCGTTGATATATTTGAAATTATCCAAATCGAGGAAGAGCACGGCCATAGCGCGGTCCTGGCGACGAGCGAGAGAAATAGACTGAGAAATGCGGTCGTTGAGCAGCACCCGATTGGGTAAATTTGTAAGAATATCGTGTTGCGCGGAGTACTCCAATTGGAGCGACAGAGCCCGAGCGGCACTCACATCATGGAACACAATTACCGCACCGGTGACGCGACCTGCGCGATCGTGAATGGGCGCGGCGGAATCCTCAATGGGGGATTCCGATTCGTCACGCCTCAAGAGCACGCAATTGGCGGTAAGTACCACGGCAGTATTTTGCGCGACGGCCATGTGCATGGGGTCTGGAGCGGGCTCCCGCGTGGTGCCGTCAACAATTCGGAACACCTGGGTGACGGGTCGTCCTTCCGCTTCTTGCCGCGACCAGGCGGTCATTTTTTCCGCGGCACGATTGAGGAAAGTGATATTTCCCAAAAGGTTGGTACAAATGACGGCGTCGCCGATGCTGTTGAGTGTGACTTGGGCTTGTTCCTTCTCCAAGAACAGGGCGTCCTCGGCAACCGCGCGTCTCGAGTTGTCGCGCTGCACGCTCGCGCTTGCGGCGGCGGTAAGCAACAAGGCCAGTGCGATTCCAAAGATCAGAATCGTTTTGGACTGGGCTAAGCGCGATTGCATGGCCGCGTTGCGCACTACCAACAACCGCAACTCTTCGTCGCTCAAAGTGCCAAGCGCCGCCTGGAACTCGTCCATGGTCCGGTCGCCCGTTCCTTGGCGCATGGAATCGGCTGCTGCTGCAAATCCCTTGATACGTCGCAGAGCAATGACAGCCTCGGCGAATTGAATCTTCTGACTGATTACGCCTTCAAGGGCAGGAATCCGGCGCTGCTGATTTGGGTTATCGGCCGTCAGGCTACGAATGACTGCCTCGCTGTTTTTTGAGCGCAATATGCTATCCCTAAGAAGGGCAAGGGACCGATCATCGCCGGTGGCTACAAATTCGCGGTAGCCGGAATCCATATCTCGTACTTCAGTGAATAATTCTTGCAGGTTCCTAAGGACTTCGTGCCTGTGACGTACCCAGCGATCGCTCTCTTGGAACACGACGATGCTGCGATAGCAAACGGCACCCACAACCAGCAAGGTCAAGAAGAGTAAGGTCAAAACGGCAGGTCCGAACGCAAGCTGGACCTTTCGATTTGGCGGGGGCCGATCTGATGAGGTCGAATTGTTCATTTCATGCCCTGGGAATGAAGACTCAACTGGCTAGACAATCTGAAAAGGGAAAACGGGCGGCGATGCGCCGTTTTTCTCGAAGGGACTCAACCTTACCCCAATTTCACGAGTGGCATTGTGGTGACTTGCGGGCCGGTGTCTAATTGACCATGCACGAATTGCGAGTATCGAAGAGGCGCCCAATGGAAAATCTATCTTCAACTGGCGGAAACAAAGCACAGCACGCGAGCACGTCGTCTGTCAACGCCGGACGCGTCTCTTGACATAAGCTCCCCAGGAGTCCAAATTCATAGTGAAGTCGCATCACCCCCCTTCCCGTTTCTCTTCCCAGATCTACGCGGCTAAGCTCATTTCTAGCCGATCTTTGGACGTACATTTTACAGATATGGCTAATAGCTTAAGGCAACCGGCGTGACTTTTTCGGAGGGCCGGGACGTGTTGTGGCTTTGTTCGACCGATTCGGAGGTGATTGTGCATCCCGGCGGAGAAGACTGCATCGTGCGGACACGTTCTATCGTCTCCTTCTCGACAAAACCGCCGGAAGTCGAAACAATTTAGAGGAGCTCTGTACACAAATGGGAAATAAGATACTAATCGTGGAAGACGATCAAGATCTGGCACGCGCCATGGCAATACAGCTTAACGCCAAGGGTTACAGTCTGGTGATGGCAAATGACGGAATTTCAGCGGTCAGTACAGCGCGCAAAGAAAAACCGGATCTGATCGTCTTGGATCTCGGCTTGCCTGCTGGAGACGGTTTTGTAGTGATGAAAAGTCTGAAAGCACTGCCTGACCTTATGCTAGTGCCGATTATTGTCGTGAGCGCTCGGGACTTTAAGGCTACTGAAGCTCGGGCGATTCAAGCAGGGGCACACTCTTTCTTCCAAAAACCATACGAAGCAGCACCCTCCTAAGCGCGATTCATAACGCGCTAATGAAACCTAGCACGCGACGCTAGAAAATGTCTGAGCATCGGGAGGTCGAATGAAATATGGAGATTCTGATCGTTTAATAAGACTGGGTCACATCGACAGGTCCGCGTGGCAATAACGCGAATCTGCAATCTGAGTGGCGGCATCCATGGCATGTGCTGAAACATGGCAGTAGCTAATTCTTTCCCAAGAGTTCGCACTCGAATACTCTCTGCTCTTAGTATATTAGGCACCTACAGGCTCGCCGTGCTCGCGCCCCCTTGCGGCCGGTATAAGCTTTAGTCCCCTTCGTAGAAAATCGGCATGCCGTTTCGGGCCATCCCTTTCGGCCTTTCGGAACTGTGTCTCGCGAAAAGCTCTGCTCCTAATCTGGTGTGAAATGAAGACAAAGTTGCAGTTAATTTGGAAGATACGAATCGCCTTTGGGGCCGCCGTCTCCATCTTCCTGCTGGTGTGTGCGATTTCCTATCGGGCCGCAATCGTTTCCGGCGAAAGCCATCAGTGGGTGCGGCATACTCATGAGGTTCTCGATAATCTCCAGAACTCACTCTTGGAAATGCAGAGTATGGAATCGAGTTATCGCGGGTTCCTGCTGACTGGCAGCAATGAATATCTTGGTTTATTCCAAGCAAGCATTTTGCACGTTCAGCAGAGCGAATTAACCCTGGGCAAGTTGACCGAGGACAATGCGCGACAGCAGCGCCAGTTGCCGGCCCTCCATAGGTTGGCGAAGCAGAAAGCCGAGTTTGGCGAGGTCGTCATTGGCTTGCGGCGGACACGTGGTATGGAGGCGGCAGCGGATGCCGTTCGAACCGGCTCGGGCCAGCAGATCATGGATCAGTTTCAAGGGATAGTCCGCGAGATGCAGGACGAAGAGTTGCGGCTGTTAGCGCTACGGGAGGCAGACGCGGAGAGGCATTCTCGCCAAAGCAAGGTTGCACTCATCTTGGGGGGCGTTTCGGGGTTAATGATCGCCGTGGTGCTGGGCTGGATCGTGCAACGCGACTACGACGCAAGTCGACGTGTGGAAGCGGCATTTCTCGAGAGCGAAGAACGGTTTCGGTTTTTGGTCGAGGGCGTACGGGATTACGCCATCTTCACACTCGATCCGGGCGGAAAGGTAGTCAGTTGGAATGCCGGTGCAGAACGCATCAAGGGTTACAAAGCGGAGGAGATTATCGGCCATAATTTTTCCCGCTTCTATCTCCAAGCAGATATTGATCTGGGTAAACCGGAAGCGGAGTTGCAGATCGCAGCTGCAAGCGGTCGATCCGAAATAGAGCACTGGCGCGTGCGTAAAGACGGATCGCGGTTTTGGGCCAACGTGGTCATCACTGCAGCACGCGACTCTTCAGGGCGCCTGCTCGGCTTTTCCGAGATCAGCCGTGACATCAGCGATCGCAAAGAAACAGAGGCGAAATACCGTGGGCTGCTGGAGGCGGCGCCGGATGCCATGGTGGTGGTCAACGTAGCTGGGGAGATTGTCCTCCTGAATGTGCAGGCGGAGAAACAGTTTGGGTACGCCCGCGATGAACTGCTAGGTCAGCCGGTGAAGAACATCATTCCAGAGGGCTTCGCGGAACGACTCGTGGCGGACGATCTGCGAACCGCGGCGGACGCTCTGGCGCAGCGGATCGGCACGGGGATTGAACTCGTTGGGCGGCGGAAGGATGGCAGCGAGTTTCCGATCGAGATCATGCTGAGCCCGCTGGACAGCCTGGAAGGAATCCTGGTGACGGCAGCGATCCGCAACATCAGTGTGCGCAAGAAATCCGAGGAGCATCTGGTCAAGAAGGTAGCAGAACTGAAGCGTTCCAATGATGAACTGGAGAAATTTGCCTCCGTTGCCTCGCACGATCTGCAGGAGCCGTTACGCATGGTCGCCAGTTTCACGCAATTGCTCGCCAAGCGCTACAAGGGGCGACTGGACTCCGATGCCGACGAGTTCATCGCTTACGCAGTGGACGGCTCCAATCGCATGAAAGCCGTGATCCAGGCCCTGCTGGTGTATTCACGCGCGGGAACAAATGGAAAGGCGCTGCACCAGATTTCCAGCGAAAGCGCGCTGCAAGTGGCGGTGGCGAACCTGCGGGCAGCGATCGAGGAGAGTGGTGCGGTGGTGACACACGACGCGCTGCCGGCTGTCATCACGGACGATGTGCAATTGGCGCTGGTATTCCAGAACCTCGTCGGGAACGCCATCAAATACCACGGTCCCGAAACGCCGCATGTGCACGTCTCGGCCACGAAAAACGGCGGCAAGGAATGGATCTTTTCCATGCGGGACAACGGCATGGGAATCGATCCACAGTACTACGAAAAAATCTTCATCCTTTTCCAGCGGTTGCATGGACAAAAAGAATTCAAGGGCAGCGGAATTGGACTGGCCATTTGCAAGAAGATTTTGGAGCGGCTGGGCGGGAGGATCTGGGTGGAGTCGCAACTCGAAAAAGGCTCGACGTTCTACTTTGCCCTGCCGGAAAGAGATGGGAAATGATGGAATCTATTGGAACAGATGCAGCAGCCATCGAACTTCATGTGGTTGATGACCTTCCGACGGCGTGACGCGAGGAATGCCAGCAACCGCACCACCGCTGGCCACAATAGCTGCCCGCATGCCAGCCGCGATGATTCTCTGCTCGTAGTCTATTGGACACGCGTTCGCATGTCGGAAACGAATCCCCACGCGGCGGGTATAAACTTGAATCCCCTTCGTAGAAAACCGGTATACGGTTTCAGGCCGCCTCTTTTCGGCTTTTCGAAACTGTATCTGGCCAAAAATCTCCGCTCCTAAACTGGCGCGCAATGAAGATATGGTGGCAGGTCTTCGGAATTGCCAGGCGCGGTGGGTTCGAGGTCTTGTAATGGAATTCCTGAAATGGATATTCACGCCTGGCGACTTTATGCCACACGGTTACTGCTACAACTGGGTACCAGGGCTGGTTTGGTTGCACGTGATCTCCGATTCCTTAATTTTCCTGGCCTACATGACCATCCCGTTCACCCTCATCCATATTGCGCGGCGACGGAGGGACATGCCTTTCGACTGGATGTTCTTTTGCTTTGGGGTATTCATCGTAGCTTGCGGCCTGACACATGCCATGGAGGTGTGGAACCTATGGCATGCGATGTATTGGCTGGCGGCGGGCGTAAAGGTGGTGACGGCGGTGTCGTCCATTGGGACGGCGATACTTCTGGTGCAGCTCGTGCCGCAGGCGCTCAAGATTCCGAGCGTCGATGCACTGCGTGACGTAAACGAGACGCTGATGTCGCAGGGTGCGGCCGTGCGCGCAAGCGAAGTCAAGTTCCGCGGGATTCTGGAATCGGCGCCGGATGCCATGGTCATCGCCGATGGCCAGGGGCGGATCGTTTTGGTCAACGCGGAGACGGAACGATTGTTCGGCTACGGCCGCGAGGAATTGATCGGACAACTTGTTGACGTCCTGGTGCCAGAGCGATTTCGCGGGAAGCATCCGCAGCATCGCGAGGGGTATACCGCGCATCCGCGCACGCGGACCATGGGGGAAGGTCGCGACCTCTGGGGCTTGCGGAAAGACCGCACCGAGTTTCCTGTAGAAATCAGCTTGAGCCCCATAGAAACACCGGAAGGCACTTTGATCTCAAGCGCCATCCGCGATGTCACCGCAAGCAAACGAGCGGAAAAGGCTCTGCGCGCGAGTGAAATCAAATTCCGCGGGATTCTGGAATCCGCGCCGGATGCCATGGTCATCGCCGATGGCCAAGGACGGATCGTTTTGGTCAACGCGGAGACGGAACGATTGTTCGGCTATGGCCGCGAGGAGTTGATCGGACAACTTGTTGACGTCCTGGTGCCAGAACGATTTCGCGGAAAGCATCCGCAACATCGCGAGGGATACACCGCGCATCCGCGCACGCGGACCATGGGGGAAGGCCGCGACCTCTGGGGCTTGCGGAAAGACACCACGGAGTTCCCAGTAGAAATCAGCTTGAGCCCCATCGAAACCCCGGAAGGCACTCTGATTTCAAGCGCCATCCGCGATGTCACCGCAAGCAAACGAGGGGAAAAAGCGGTACGCGCAAGCGAAGCGAAGTTCCGCGGGATTCTGGAATCCGCGCCGGATGCCATGGTCATCGCCGATGGCCAGGGGCGCATCGTTTTGGTCAACGCGGAGACGGAGCGTTTGTTCCGATACAGTCGCGAGGAATTGATCGGACAACTTGTTGACGTCCTGGTTCCAGAACGATTTCGTGGGAAGCATCCGCAGCATCGCGAGGGATACACAGCGCATCCCCGCAGACGGTCAATGGGAGAAGGCCGCGACCTCTGGGGCTTGCGGAAGGACCTCACCGAGTTTCCGGTGGAAATCAGCTTGAGCCCCATCGAAAGCGCCGAAGGAATCCTGGTCACGACAGCGATCCGTGACATCAGCGTGCGCAGAGCTGCGGAAAAGGATCTGGCAGAGACGGCTGGGGAGCTAGGCGTCAAACACCGGCTGCTCTACGCTGTGGTGGAGGGAACCACAGATCCTATTTACATCCGGGATTTGGAAAATCGCTTCACGATGGCCAACGGCGCATGCGCGAGGATCTTGCAGCGAAGCGTAAACGAGGTCGTGGGAAGTAGCCTGCGCGATCTCCTTCCCAATGACAGCTTCGACGCGGTGGCAAAGAGCGACCAGGAGATAGTGCGCGCCGGCGTCCCCTGCACGCTCGAGGAAACCGTCGAGATTGACGGCGTCAATAGGATCTTTCTGACCACCAAAGGCCCGTACCACGATGCGGACGGGAAAATTATCGGGACCCTTGGCATCTCGCGGGAAATCACGGAGCGGAAGAAAGCTGAAGAGCACCTGGTGAAGATGGTGGGAGAGCTGAAGCGTTCCAATGAGGAACTGCAGCAATTTGCCTATGTCGCATCGCACGATCTCCAGGAACCATTGCGCATGGTAGCCAGCTTCACGCAACTCTTGGCCAAGCGCTACCAAGGGCGTCTAGACGCCGACGCCGATGAGTTCATTTCCTATGCGGTAGACGGATCCAACCGCATGCGAGGATTGATCCAGGACCTCCTTGTCTATTCACGGGTAGGCACAAGTGCGAAGACCCTTCAGGAGATTTCCAGTGAAAAGGCTTTGAAAGATGCCCTTGCCAACTTGCGGGCAACGATTCAAGAGAGCCGCGCGGTTATTACTCACGATTCGCTGCCGAATCTCACGTCCGACGATACGCAACTGATTCAGGTCTTCCAGAACCTGGTAGGTAACGCCATCAAATACCACGGCCCCGAAGTGCCGCACGTACACGTCTCGGCCACGAAAAACGGCATCCACGAATGGATCTTCTCCGTGCGAGACAACGGTTTGGGAATTGACCCCCAATACTTCGAAAGGATTTTCGTCATCTTCCAGCGCCTGCACGGGCGGGAAGAGTTCAAAGGCACGGGAATCGGTTTGGCCATTTGCAAAAAGATTGTAGAGCGGTTGGGCGGAAGGATCTGGGTCGAGTCGCAACCCAAAGAAGGCTCGACCTTCCACTTTGCCCTGCCGGAAAGAGACGGGAAATGATGGAATCCATTGGTACGAACGCGACAGCTATTGAAGTTCTTTTGGTTGAAGACAGTCCGGGCGATGTCCGGCTCACCCGGGAAGCGTTTAAGGACGCCAAGGTGCATATCAACTTGCACGTGGCTTCGGATGGGGCAGAAGCAATGGCTTTTCTAAAACGCGAGGGAAACCACGCCAAGGCTCCTCGCCCGGACCTGATCTTGCTCGATTTGAACCTGCCCAAGAAAGACGGCCGGGAAGTGCTGGCGGAAATCAAAGACAGTCCGGTACTCAAAAGCATTCCTGTGGTTATCTTGACGACCTCTGCAGCGGGGGCGGATATCCAGGGGAGTTATCAGCACCATGCCAATTGTTACATCGCCAAGCCAGTGGACCTCGAAGGTTTCCTGAAAGTGGTGAAGAGCATCGACAATTTCTGGCTATCGGTAGTCAAGTTGCCCCGCGAAGCATACTAATGAAAGAAAAGGCGCTCCAAGTTCTTCTGGTTGAGGATAACGCGGGAGATGCCCGCTTGCTCCGAGAGATGTTTAGTGAAGAAAGGCCGGACAGCCTGGAACTGACGCACCTATTGCGGATGAGTGACGCGGAGGATCATCTCGGGAAAGGAGGAGTGGACATCGCCCTATTGGACTTGGGACTGCCAGATGCGCATGGTCTGGAAGCCGTGCGACGGGCGCACGCGATAGCCCCAAGCGTCCCCGTGATCGTGCTGACGGGCCTGGACGACGAGGCCATTGCCGCCGAAGCCATGAAGGAAGGCGCGCAAGACTATCTGATTAAAGGCCAGATTGAAAATCGTGCGCTTCCCCGGGCTCTTCGCCATGCCATCGAGCGCCAGCAAATGCAGGCGGAGTTGATAAAAGCTACTGAGGAACTAAAAAAACTCGACGAGATGAAGTCGAACTTCATCTCCATTGCCGCGCACGAACTCCGGACTCCCTTGACCTCCATCAAAAACGCCGTGGACCTCATTTTAACGAAAAAGACGGGAGAAATAACCGGAAACCAGGAACAATTCCTGCTGATGGCGCAAAGAAACATCAACAGGCTGGCCGATCTTGTGGGCGATCTGCTGAATATTTCAAAGATTGAATCTGGCAAATTTGAGCTGTTATTGGCCAAAATGGATTTGAAACAATTGATCGAAAGTGTGCTGGTCACACTCGGCCCGTTAGCGGATAAAAAGTCCCTGCCATTGAATCTCAATTATTCTGCCGGGCTGCCTGCCCTACGCGCGGATGCCGGCAAAATAGAGCAAGTGCTAATCAATCTAATTAACAATTCGATAAAATTTACACCTACAACCGGGGCTATCACGGTCCGCGTTTCCCAAATCGAAAATACGCCGGATATGCCCGATGGGGTGCTGGGCTATGTGGAGATATCAGTTGCCGACACAGGCATCGGAATACCCGAAGAATATCGGATACATTTATTCGAAAAATTCTATCAAGTAGAGGGCTCTTTATCGCAAAAGGAACGGGGCGGCACGGGTCTGGGTTTGGCGATCAGCAAAGGCATTATCGAAGCCCACGGAGGAAAAATCTGGTTTGAAAGCAATGAAGGCAAAGGCAGCAAATTCAATTTTACACTTCCGATCCTTGATGAGGAACGAGCCTGTTTCACGCTCAAGAACGAACTGCCAAAGGCAAAACTAGAAAGCGTTCCGCTGTCCGTCCTGCTTCTAAATGTAAGCAACATGGAGAGTCTCGTACAGTTGCATAAAGAAATGGACAGTAAACAAATATTAGAGCTTCTTAAAAAAGCGGTCGTTTCATGTGGAATAAAGTCCACCGATAAAATCGAAACATCCCCGTCAAGCAATGAAATCATGCTGATCGCGCCTGGGACCGACAGGGTAGGGGCGCAGATGTTACTGAGAAGGATCCTACAGGAAATCGACCGGCATGGAGCTGGCGTTGGCGATTACAGTCGCTCTCTCATCACTTCGATTGCCACGTACCCCGAAGATGGAACGTCTGATAAAGAACTGATTGACTGCGCAAGGGAAGAAATAAGAAAGCAAACAACAGGTTAAGCGGGGAGAGATGCGGCCATGGATAAAAAGAAGGTGCTGATCGTGGATGATGAACTGGATATCGTGGATTCCATAAAATTCACACTGGAGCTTGAGGGAATCGAATGCATTGTAGCTCATGACGGAGAGGATGCCCTTGCAAAGGCAAAAAGTGAATTGCCAGATCTTGTTTTGTTGGACGTCATGCTCCCCAAGATAAACGGTTACAAAGTTTCCAGGCTTCTTAAATTTGACGAAGCTTTCAAAAAAATACCCGTAATTATGCGGACCGCCAGGGCGCAGGAAAAAGACCGGCAGGTTGGAAACAAGACCGGGGCCGACGAATATCTGACAAAACCCTTTGAGATGAGCGAACTCATCACGCTCGTCAAGAAATACATCAATCGATGAGTGCGAGAATGGCCGGCCGAGCCCCGAAAAGCGGAAACGTTGTCAACATTAGGAGCTTGGATTCCATAGAGAAGGGCCTTGTCAGCGAAGGCTTGCTCTCCGAGGAAGAGCTTAGATCTGCCACCATGCGCGCAAAGCGCGACGGCCTGCCGCTCGGCACGGTATTAACGCAGTCTGGCTTGATAACGGAAGACGAATTCTCAAGGTTCATCGGCGAGAAAAGCCCGCTGCCTTCTGTAGACCTCAAGAATTACACGATCGACCGCACTGTGCTGGATCTCGTCCCTGAGAAGATTGCGCGCCGATATAACGTCATCCCCCTGTTCAAAATCGAAGACGTTCTAAGCATGGCCATGTCCGACCCCATGGACATCGTGGCGATCGACCAGATTTCGGCTCTCGTCCGATGCAAGACGGAGTCGGTCATGGCCTCTGGAGAGAGCATCAAAACCGCGATCGACCAGTGGTACGGCGTGGGCGAGGCGAGAAAAAGGCTGATCAACGAACTTATCAATGAGATCAAGGAGGCTCGCTCGGAAAAGGATACTAATCAGCCGGTGGATCCGTATAAAAAGCAATTAATGGAGCTGCGTCTCAAAACGGAAGCGGACGAAGCTCCCATCATAAAACTCGTTAACAGCTATATCGTCCAGGCCATCCTGGCAGAGGCAAGCGACATTCATTTAGAGCCCAAGAAGGATTGCCTGCTCGTTCGTTTCCGCATCGACGGGGTGCTTTTCGACAGGGAACGGTTGCCGCGCAAGCTTGTTGCTCCGATTATCTCGAGGATAAAGATTTTGTCCCTCCTGGATATTTCCAAAAACCGAATCCCCCAGGACGGCAGAGTCGGAATGATCATAAGGGACAGGAACATCGACATCCGCACTTCCACATTTCCGTCCATGCACGGAGAAAACGTGGCCTTGCGGCTCTTGGACAAATCCAAGGGGCCTCCGCCGCTTCAAAATCTCGGTTTTTCCAAAGATAATCTTCTGATCTTAAAAAAAGTGATCACTGCCACAAAAGGAATCATCCTTGCCACCGGCCCTACCGGGAGCGGAAAAACAACGACCCTTTACTCCTGCATAAACACCCTCAGCACCTCCAGATTGAACATCATGGCCGTCGAGGACCCCATCGAGTACGAGATGGAGGGTGTGATTCAAAGCCAGGTGAACCCAACGAGCGGCGTCACGTTCGCCAGCGCACTTCGGTCCATACTCCGCCAGGACCCCGATGTCGTTTATGTCGGCGAGATCAGGGATTCCGAAACTGCGGAGATTGCCGTGCGGGCCGCTCTGACCGGTCATCTGGTTTTTAGCACCCTGCACACCAACAATGCTGTCGGTGCGGTTACCAGGCTCCGCGAGCTGGGCGTAGCGCGGGACTTGCTGTCCTCCGTTCTGAACTGCTCGTTCGCCCAGCGCCTAATCAGGAAAACATGTCCGAGATGTGCAACGGAATACCAACCCGGGAAAGAATTGATCGAGAAACTGAATCTCCCCCCGAGCGCGAAACTCCGCAAAGGTACTGGGTGCGATTTCTGCGGCAATACAGGATACCGGGGAAGGATGGGGATCTTCGAAATCCTGGTCACCACCAAAGAAACGCGAGCGGGGATAGAAAGCGGAGCCTCGGAAGCCGAAATTATGAACGCGGCGCGCGCCAATGGTGCCAGGACCTTATTGGAAGATGGCGTGCAGAGGATGATCGAGGGTGTCACCACTTACGAAGAAGTTCAAAGGGTTATCGAGGAAGAGTAAACGGTTTAATGGCGAATTCAACTTCTGACAATACGAAAAGAAAGCCACTGCAAGTCCTTCTGGTTGAGGACAACGCGGGAGATGTCCGTTTGCTCCGAGAGATGTTCAGTACGGAAACAGCTGACGATTTCGAATTGACGCACTTCTTGCGAATGAGTGACGCGGTGGTTCATCTCGCGAAAGGTGGAGTGGACATCGCGCTGCTGGACTTGGGATTGCCGGATGCCCATGGTCTAGAGACCCTCCGGCGCGCACGCGCGGTTGCCCCAGACGTCCCGGTGATCGTGCTAACAGGTCTGGACGACGAGGCCCTCGCTGCCGAAGCTATGAAGGAAGGTGCGCAAGACTACCTGATCAAAGGTCAGATCGAAAATCGTGCGCTTCCCCGGGCTCTTCGCCATGCTATTGAGCGACATCGTATGCAAGGGGAGGCAAACCAAATCAGAACACTCCAGCTACGGCTGAAGGATGAGTTCTTGTCCCATGTATCGCACGAGCTTCGTTCTCCACTCACGGCCATCTACCAGTTCGTGACCATTCTTCTTGACGGATTAGCGGGTGAAGTACAACCCGAACAGGCCGAATATCTGCGAATTACTTTGCGCAATGTGCGGCAACTGGAATCGATGATCGCCGATTTGCTGGAAGTCACTCGCATCCAAGAGGGGAAACTGAATATCGAGCCGCAGGCCGCATCGCTCCGCAATACCATTATGGAGACGGTGAGCATGTTCGAAGGGACTGCTGCGGCCAAGGGAATAACTATACGCGCGAACATACCTGCGGGCTTGCCGCTGGCCTATGTCGACCCTAGCCGCGCGCGGCAGGTGCTGATCAATCTGATTTCCAATGCCATCAAATTCACCCCCAAGGGCGGCGAGATTAAAGCTCAGATGCGAATATTCGAAGAAGATCCGTCTTTTCTGGCCGTGGAAATTGCAGACACCGGATGCGGAATCAAGCCGGAGGCCAGCAAGCTGATTTTTGAACGGCTCTTTCAGGCAAACGAGCCAAGTGAGGAAGGACGAAAGGGCCTGGGTCTCGGCTTGTATATTTCCAATGAATTGGTTGTCAGGCAGGGCGGCAAGATCTGGGTCACGAGCGAACCCCAGAAAGGCAGCAACTTTTTCTTCACTGTGCCCATTTTTTCGCTTGCGAGTTTGATTGGCCCGATTTTAACAAATGAAGTGAAGCCAGGATATGGCATCGCCGTGCTGGTTGTGGAGATGGAATCTCAGGACGGCTCGCTCTCCCCTGATGTGCGAATTGAAATGTCCAGCGTGGCCCGCACGCTTCTGCAACGCTGTTTGCTTCCCGACCTGGACGTGGTCCTGCCGAAGATGGACTCGGGGGATGCGCAAGAGCTCTTCTTTGTCGTCGCCCGCGCGAATAAACAAGGTGCGGAAGTAATGAGCAAGCGTATTCGAGAACAGTTTCGGCGCTGTGAACAGCTTCAACGCGCGGGGCTCACTTTCATGGTTTCTTCCAGCTTTCTGCCGCCGATCTCGAGAAGCGCAACCGAACCGGTGGAAGAGTTTGCCGGACACGTGGCTGCCACAATTCAAGAACATATCAACATGATGGTCGAAGCAAGGAGCGTACCGACATGAGCAACAAGACAATTCTGATCGTGGATGACGATCCCGACGTGCGGCTGGGCCTGAACATACGGCTTAAAGCCAATCACTACAACGTTGTTTTTGCGCCGGATGGAATGGCGAGTATCGCGGAAGCGCGAAAACACTCTCCCGATCTGATTATCCTGGACCTTGGATTACCGGCCGGTGACGGCTTCAGCGTCATGGAGCGGTTGAAAGCAAATGATAGTCTGGCCCTGATTCCAGTCATAGTTCTGTCTGCACGCGACCCCAGTGCAAATCGGGAGAGGGCGCTCAAAGCGGGTGCCAAGGCATTCCTGCAAAAACCTGTGGATAATGCCAAGCTCCTCTCGATGATTAGAAAAGTCCTCGGTGAAAAGGATCTCACGCCCCGCCTCGTTCATGATTTGGGTGAGCTGTAAAGGATTGTTCCTCAAGGGAATTGAATTTTGGTCGCCTCCGCGGTTGCGCATTGTTTTAGGATTCGTATCGCTGGTTAACCATAATTGGCACCCCTCCCCCGTTTTTTCGTAAGTGTTGATTCTAAAGGAAAGCGGGTGGCTGTAAGGGGTTTAGAATGAACACTTGCAAGGGGTGTTGGAAGTGTTGATTCTAAGGGGGTTGCGGGAGATATTATCGGGCGCGAAGATTTGTCGTGGGGAGCGATGGGGGCGGCAGCGGATGGGAAGAGATAGAGCGACGATAACATGCTCAAGCATAACATGGAATTGCATTACTGTCAAGGGCTATTATTGAATGTATATCATTCGAACGTGAGACACAGAAGTGGAATGGATTGAGGAGGTTGGCGGGAAATTCGGAGTTTGGTGAGACGGTTTGGTGACGAATTGTTCGTGGAACATCCCGGCTGTCCCCGGTTTCAACTCCAGGCGACTGACAGGTCCGAATAGCCTTTCCCTTCTTCGATAGGCGTCGAGAAATGCGTCAGCACGTCCTTGGCCCCGGAAAGCTCCAGGGCTTTCTTGAAAAATCCGATAATCGTCAATCCCACGATGCGGTGCTGTTTCTGAAAGCCGACATACTTGATCAGCGCTTTGCCCTTCCCCTGCAATTGCACCTCAATCGAGACTCCCTGAAAATAAGTCGCGTGCACCGCGGCGAGGCGTTCAATCACAAATTCCGGCGAACCCACCTTCACGA
>Ga0210403_10001454_pt1 | contig 22435 bp, 15 predicted proteins | sample IncBWC19MmetaG_FD_150863 | JGI IMG/M metagenome (GOLD analysis project Ga0210403, IMG submission 150863) | Forest soil microbial communities from Barre Woods Harvard Forest LTER site, Petersham, Massachusetts, United States - Inc-BW-C-19-M | ecosystem: Environmental > Terrestrial > Soil >... | reverse complement strand
CATGCCGGCCGTGTATCCCCAGGGGACGTAGAGTTTGCCGCCGCGATTGAAGCGGACTTTGCAGACTCCGGACTGACCGTCGGAGATTGGACAACAGTGGCCGCAGGAGAAACAGCGGACGCGGTTGTTGCCGAGATTTTCGACCAGGCTCGGATCGGCTTCGCGGACTCTCTGGTCGAGAACGTCGCGCAGGGTGGGCACGGGGGACCTCTGGGTTTATTTTAGCGCCGAGTCAGGGTCAGGGGGCAGGGATTAGGGGTCGGGGTCGGACATCTAGTCGTCGGTCTTAATATATGCGTCAGGGCCGTTCTTTCGCCGCTCCGCGGCTCGGTTGTATTCCACGTTTTTACCCACGGCTTACGCCGTGAGCTGTATTCTTGCGCCGCTTCGCGGCTTCACACTAGCGGCTCCTTTCGATTTCAAACATCAAATGAGCTTCTCTAGTGGCTCCCTTCTGCTTCAAACATCAGATGTGAGTCTCAGTTGCACACTTCAAAGATCGGTCATTCGTCGCGGAGCAAGATCATGGGATCTACCGAGAGAGCGCGGCGGGCTGGGATCCATGTGGCTAGGACGCCCAGCATCGCCATGGCTAGAACAACTGCGGCCAATACTACCGGATCGCGAGGAGTTGCCTGATACACGATTAGAGCGAGCACGCGGCTTGCGAGAAGTCCGAGGAGCAATCCGGCGACGGAACCGTAGGCCAACAATTTGACTGGACGGCTCAAAGCTGCCTTCAGCACTTCCTTGCGTTGTGCGCCTAGAGCGACACGAATTCCTAATTCGCGGAGACGCTTGCTGACCGAGTAAGCCGCCATCCCAAAGATGCCGGTTATGGCCAAGGCGGCGCCCATTCCTCCCATGACGCCTAGCGCCAGAGTGGCCGTTTGCGCTGGGAATAGAGAGGTGGCCATTTCGTCGTAACGCGATTCAATGCTGACCGGTAGCGACGCGTCCAGTTGGTGAAGTGTGCTGGTTATGGCTGGGCCGAGCTGCTGTGGATTGCGGCTCGAACGAACCACCAGCCATCGGGAGTTCGAAGGCCACTGCAGGATGGGGAGAAACATCGCTGCTTGTGGATCTTCCGTCAGTGATCCGTACTTTCCATTTTCTGTGATGCCCACAACCTGCACACGAGTGCCGTCAGGCAATTTGAAATAGCCGCCGATTGCGCCTTGCACGGAGCCAGACATCTTGCGGCCAAGCTCCGGATTCACGATGGCAACGCGCGGGGAACGTAGGTCGTCATGCCAGGTGAAGGGTCGGCCTGCCAAGAGCGAAGTGCCTTCCGCCCTCAGGTAGTCGGGGGAAATGTGGTACACGAATGCAGTCGCGGCGGGATTCGACGGCCGCAGATCTGTAGTTCGATCGTCAAAAACGTTCGAAGTGCTGCTGTCATTCAGGAGTAGATCGTCGGCTAAGCCAACGGACTCAACGGCAGGGATTGCCGCGATGGCATCGATCATCCGCTTCTGCATCAGGGGTCGCCGGTCGTCCCTGTAACCGGCCATGCTGAGATCGGCGCCTACCAGGACAGAATTCTGCGTTTGAAAACCGAAATTGCTGTGGAGCGCGTGGGCCAAACCACGCACGGCAACCATGGAAGATGTGACCAGCACTGCACAGATCGCAATTTGCACCGTCAGCAATACGTCGCGGGCAGTGATCCCGCGACCCGCCGTGCGCGTCGATCCCGCCTTAACAACCTCATACGGACTTGTGCGTAGCACCTGTCGCACGGGTACAGAACCGAACAGCAATCCGCTGACTACGCTTAGTATCAAAGCAATGGCATAAACCGTTGCGTCGGGCGTGACCGGCGCGTGGATGGGGAAATTTCCGAACGGCTGCCAATCGCTTAGCCGGCGCAACAGCAAGACGCTGAGCCACAATCCGAAGGAACCGCCGGCGAGTGAAATCAGCACGGCCTCGGTAAAGAGCCCGCGCAGAATACGTTTGCGGCTTGAGCCGAGTGCCAGCCGGAGTGCAACTTCGCGGGAACGATCAGCGGCGCGCGCGGCAAACAGGCTGCCGAGGTTGGCACATGCCGCCAGAAGGATGAGTCCCGCCAGCAGCATCAGTCCTCCAAGGAATGCCTGAAATGGTCGGCTGAACTGATCACCCAAAAGACCTGGACGCGCCAGTGAAAGAGACGTCCTGCTTTCTTCCTTGGGATAGGTCTTTTCCAGATAGGAGCGAATCGAGTTGAGGTCGGCGTTTGCCTGGGCCAGAGTGACTCCCGGCTTCAAATGTCCCATCACTCCGAGAACCGAACGGTTTGAACGGTCGTTCAGTCCGTTCGAGCCTTCTACTTGCTCCTGGTTCACTATTGGCGCGAAGAACTCGGCAGAGAAAAATACCAAGGTGCCGCGAAATCCTGACGGCGCGACGCCGAGAATGGTGAAGGGATGGCTGTTTAACTGAACGACTCGGCCCACGACGCCACGTTCGTCGTGAAACTGGCTGTGCCAATACGCGTAGCTGAGCACGATGTAGGGGGCGCTGTTGGGACCATGGTCGTCGGAGGCATGGAAGAAACGGCCGAGAAAGGGCTGAATCAGTAGTGCGTCGAAATAATTTCCGCTCGCCTCCACGCCCCAGATTGGGGTTGGACCTTCCCCGGTATTCAACGCCGCCTGCGTGATGCCGTAACCGGCCAAATCGTCGAAGCTACGGTTGCGGTCGCGCAGATCAAGATAGTCAGGATACGAGTGACCGAGAACGTCGCCCGAGTTCTCGACGGAATAGAGGGTCTTGGACTGGGGTACATTCAACGGACGCAGAATCAGCCCGTTCATCACACTGAAAACTACGGCGTTTGCGCCTATGGCCATGGCCAGGGTCAGAACCGCGGCGATGGTGAATCCGGGGGACTTGCGCAATTGGCGGAGAGAGAAGCGTAAGTCTTGAAGTAAGGTCAGCATTGAAAACCCTGGGGCTCAGAGATTCAGCGGCCTAGATGTTGCAAATCTCAGACCATCGGTTGGTGGAGGGATGAAGGAGGCTATGCCGTTGAAAAGCTTGCATCAACCGGCGAGACGACCGCGTTAGCCAGAATTTGTAGTGTGCGGTAATGGACAGCGATGTCCGTTATGAAGCGTCGGGCAAGTGCAAGAGAAATTGCTTGGGGCGAGACGCCCGCGCCACAGCCGGCGGGACTCCGGCGCTGCCGTTCACTGTTACAGATTCGCTTTTGCCTGGGCAGCTGACGGCTTTCGTTGTGCGCTATGCTGCTGGAGCCAGATGCTGGCATTCTGTTCGATCGCAGCGACCTGGGCCCGTGTCAACCTTGCACGCACAAATGGGGCCAGCGTTTTGCTGGCGTCGTCGCCGTTCAGGCGGGCCACTGCCATCCAGAAGTAAGCGCGGTTGGGGTCTTGCGCAACTCCGCGGCCGCTGTAATAGATGGAACCTAATTTCGATTGCGCGAGGACGTTGCCCTGCTCCGCGGCTTTAATGAACCAGCGAATCGCTTCTTGCTCGTTCAGTTCGACGCCATCACCGGTCGCGTAATGCAGACCCAGTGCATTTTGAGCATTGGGATCGCCTTTGTTGGCCATCTGCCTGAGTTGTTCCAACGACGCGGTTTCAATCCCAGAAGCGGCTGTCGGGGTCGGAGCATTCGTGGAGGCGAGGACAGTTTGCAATTGCGCGTTTTTGCGGGCGCGAATCTTCTGCGTCATCCAGGGCACCGCGCTTAATTGAATCCACGGAGCGCTGAGCACACCCAGAGTCATGGAGATTGCCGCCGCCGCCAGAGTCAGCAGCAAGAGATAGGAACGCGGCAGACTGATGTTGGGCGAGGCATCCTTTTGTTCGATGGGATTCTCTTTTTTCTCTTTCGGTTCGGCGTCGGCTGAGGCAAATAAAACACTGCCTTGCGGAGCGTCGAAGTGGTCGGCATCGGTATCAGCGACGAAAGGGAGATTCTGAGTGCGAGCCGCGCGGGTGGCGGCATCGCGCACAGTCTCGGCGAATTTCAGAAGTACTCGCTGATCGGACTCGGAGAAATTGTTCGGCTCTGGCGAAAACACTTCGATGAGGCCGATGGATTTCGCGCCGGCACGGACGGGCACAGCCAGTATGGAACGAATACCTAGAGCGCGGCAACTTTCGGGATCGACGCGGTGATCGACTTCAGTATCATCGCATCGCAGCAGTCTGCCGGTTTGAACGCATTCGCCGGAGAAACCGGAACCCACATGCAGGCGTGCGCCGACAGGAGGCGCATCGGAGCCAGATCTCGCGCGGCAGATCATGAAGTCAGGCGTTGCATCGGCGAGAGCAATGGCTATACCGGAGGCTCGAACCAGCGATTGGGCGCGCTCGGCGATCAGGTGCAGCGCCGCGGCGAAGTCGGTGCCGAGTGCTTCCACCTGGCGTTGCACAACCGTCACTGCCGCAAGTGTGTCGGTGTAGCTCGGCTTGGGAGTGTCTCTGGGGAGCAGTTCGACTTCGCTGTTGGCGACGCCCGCCATCACGTTGATAAAGAGCCATTCTCGCAATCGAGAAAGTGAGTCGTGAGGCAGCGCAGAGAAGCGAAGTCCTGTGCGTCCGGAATCGTTCGACCACACAACCTCGCCGGTGGTGACAATCTGCGCGGGACAATCAGCGAGATCGAGACATAACTCGATATGCTTTTTCACTTCCAGAGAAGAGTGACATTGAATGGCAACGCCATCTTCGCTGATGTTAAGGATCTCGTGGAGATCGAGCATTCCGCCATTGGGTTCGCTAGCGAAAGTAGCGTAGGCGGGCGTCTGAATTTTATGCCGTACGCGCCGACGACGGTTCGACAACGCGGGTTGCAGGGGCGACGTGATCGCGACCATGGAAAAGGGCCCGGAATTATGCTGCACCATATTAGCGCGGAGTTGTGGAAAAGTATGCAGAGAAGATACGCGGAGGGACCTTAGAAGGAGGGTAAAGGGCTTCGGGGGAGGCCTCTGAGTTGGATCTCAGGCGTCAGTCTTTGCACCTCGGCAATTCTGTTTTCTAGTTGTCTTCCGTCCATCAGAAAGTCAAAATCCCCATCCCTTGTCCCGCCAAAGAGCGGCGGGACAAGGGATGGGGCACCCTCATGGTCGATATTTAGCCGGCTCGGCGGAGCGACTCGGTTCGATGGATGGTGGAAATGCGGGAAATGGCAGCCACCATCATGCTCGACAGAAGCTGCATAGTGGCTACATCGCCCTCGTCGAAGGCTCCGGGGGAGGACGACAGGACTTCGAAGACGCCAAGGGTACGGCGGTAGTGGCGCAGGGGGGAGACCAGGATGGATCGGACTCCCAGGCGGCGGCAGCTGGCGAGGTCGACGCGCGGATTGCGCTCGGCGTCGTGACAGAGCATGATTTCGCCGGAACGGACGGCTTCGGCGGAGATGCCAGCATCGGTCTGGAGGCGGACACCAAGATCGGGAGCGGTACGGCCAGTGCGGGCGCGGCAAACAATTTCGTCGCCGGCGCGCAGAGCGATGGCGGCCCCGGTGGCACCGGTCAGATGCTGGGCGCGTTCGGTGATGGCGCTGATCGCGGGCTCGAGATCGAGTTCGGCGGCGTGAATCTCGACGTCTTCGGGCGCGTGGACGGCGCGGAATCCGGAGGCCGGATGGGCCGCATTGGCCAGGCGAAGCTGGCTACGCTGGGCGAGCGAGGGCATGCGCGAGTGTTCTTCCGCGCATTGGAAGTCAGGCATTGGTACGGTACGAAGCAGATCGCGTACGAGACTGTCGAGTTCGGAATCGGTGATGAGGTGCGCCGTCTGCTGATGGCGGAGCGAGCCGCCAAGGACGCGAGAGAGTCCGATCAGTGCCTGGCTGCCGCATGCCAGGCAATAGGAACGGGGATTCGCGCTGATCATTTCGCACTGCACGCAGAATGTGGCGGACTGCAAGGGGACAAAGTTGACGTCCTTGAAAGTCGTAACATAAGCAGTGTTGCGGAACATGCTTGCAGAATCCTCGATTCCATAAAATGGTGCAGATGAAAGTAAATAGGGAGGAGAGGGCACAAAAAGTATCGGGAGTGGTTCCTGGTGTGGAAAAAGGGGCTTAAACCCATCGAGGTTTCGGGTGGAGGTGCAAATCCGGCGAACTTCGTAATCTGCTTCAGAAGAAACGACTTAGAGCACAGCCGAGGACAAGGACTTTCGCGTATTGCTTTCACCCTGGCGAGTCGGATATTCTAGGCGAACATTTCAGGGTCCATACTTGGACCGCTGGGGGAAATCATGGAATGGACGACACCGGCTTTTGAAGAAGTTTGCTTGAACTGCGAGATCAATTCTTACGCCAGCGCGAAGTTGTAAGTCTCTCCTGGCCTGTTAATGCCGCCTGCGCGCTGTCGTGCGTGGGTGCGTTTCTTTCGCTCCTCTCGGAGCTTCTTATTTCCTGTTGTGCGATCCCACGGCTTGCGCCGTGGGCTGCATTCTTTCGCCGCTTCGCGGCTGCTTGGGTGCGCTCCGTGGAAGAGATTCTGAGGTACGCGCGGTGCAAGAGGACTGCGCGGCTGTTTCCGTTGCCACCCTGAATTCTCCCCAGTTAGGCTTAGCGATTCACGATAATTTCTGTGATGCGTTCGGCGGCGTGGCCGTCCCACAAAGGTATCCTGGCTGGGCCCGGTGGCTTTAGTCCCTCCGAGTTCGAATTAACGATTCTCTCTACGGCAGTCCGCAATTTTTTCAGGTCTCTTCCTACTAATTGATTGGTCCCCATCGTGATGGTGATGGGACGTTCGGTATTTTCTCGGACCGTTAGGCATGGGACGCCGAGGAAACTTGTTTCTTCCTGGATTCCTCCGGAATCGGTGATAACAACTGCGGCGCGGCGCTGCAGGGCGATGAATTCTAGATAGGGGAGGGGATCGAGCAGGCGGAGGCGCGGACTTGGGAACATCTGCGTAGAGAATGGTTCGAGTTTCTTGCCCTGGGCGCTCGCTTCGCTTCGCTTGACGGGCGAAGCTCCCGTCGCCACACGAACTGTGGAAGGTTCCTCTTCTTTTAGACGCTGGCGGGTTCGGGGGTGGACCGGGAACAGAACACCTATTTGTGTGCTGAGCTCTGAGAGCGTCAAGAGCAAGTCACGCAACCACGGGAGATCATCCACGTTGGAGGGACGGTGCAGCGTGACCAGTGCGTATGGGGGAGTCACGTCGGCGGGGAAATATTGGTCGGCACTGGGAAGCAGGCGAGCGAGGGAATCGATCATCACGTTGCCGACGCGGTGAATCTTGGATGATTCGATGCCTTCGCGCATGAGATTCTCGTCACCGTCTGCCGAGGGAGTGAACAAAAGATCGGAGAGTTGATCGGTGAGTAGGCGGTTGATTTCCTCAGGCATGCTGCGATCGCGCGAGCGAAGGCCAGCCTCGACGTGTCCTACTTGTACGCCTAGTTTCGAGCACACCAGCGCGGCGGCAACGGTCGAGTTGACGTCGCCGTAGACGAGAACAAGATCCGGCTTGCGCTCTTGCAGCACCGGCTCAAAGGCCTGCATGACAGCGGAGGTTTGCTGGGCGTGGGTGCCGGAGCCGACTCCGAGGTTGCAGTCAGGTTTGGGCATTTCTAGTTGCTGAAAGAAAACATCGGACATAGCGGCGTCGTAGTGCTGTCCGGTGTGAACGAGAGTCTGGCGTATATCGGAGCAGTTGCGCAAGGCGCGGAGAACGGGCGCGGCTTTCATGAAGTTGGGGCGCGCGCCGACGACGTGGAGGATGTGCATGAGCTGGAGCAAGCGAGAATTAGAGAATTTTCACGCGAAGGTAGAGGGTATCGCAAAAGAGGCGGGGTGTGGGATGGGGATTGGTGTTCCAATGGCGTGACGTGCGGTAGAGGCCTCGGTCCTCGTAGAATCGCTGGCGTGACGTCCATTGAAATCGGCGACTGGATTCGAATCCCTTCACTGTGGCCCGGAGTGTGGAAGGTCTACCGCGTCCTTAGCGGGTTCACGGAGGATCGGTGGTCGTTGGACGAGGAATTGAGACCGCCGGGGCGCTGCCTTCTTTTTTGCTATCGGATCGTAAATGATTCGTGGCGGAGGTCGTTTTTTCATCAGTGCTGCGATACATCGCTTGCGCGGGCGATTTCGTCCGATGATCGAAAGAGGGTTGAAGATCTGTTGTCATCGGACACGAAGGTGGCGAGGGCATTTGAGAAGTATCAGGCTGCTGCAAAGCCCATTGACCTTGTGGCTAATCTGGGATTCGGTGAATTCAAGGATACGGAGTTACAGGTTTTTCCTCCGACGTGCGGCAGGTTGCTGGCTGATCGCATCGCAGAAGGTCTCACGATGGATGAGGTGTTGGGAATCCTTCGAGACAGTTGGTTGGGAGCCCATCGGCGCAAGTTTCCCAATCAAGCGACGCTGCAACTCGTCTCCCCAGGGCATGAATTGCGACGAGATCGATTCGTATACAGGAGCTACAGAACGCTGGGGTTTTAGAAATTACATTTAGCGGCTCAAGGCGTTAGACTTCATCGCACTACTTTAGTTCTCAAGATATATTCTGATCACAGCACGACTCCTTGAAAATCTCTTATTCTTTTTTCATGAGACTCCAAGTAGTTGTTGCTGCGAACTCGGGAAATAACTTTGGAATCGCGGCTCCCTGAGTATCTTATTGATGCGGGAGTGTGCAGGCAATCGGACGCAGACAAAATCGCCATCTTGCATATTTGAGCGCTCGATCGAAATCAGCGGTATGGACTCTCCTTAGGAAGTCAAAAAACCCACCCTGTCGCATAAAACGCGACAAAGGTCGGCACCCTCAGATGTGGCGTTATGGCAGGAATGTCTTCATGCAGAAGCAACTGCCGCCGGCTTTTTCGAATTCTGATGTCTCGACCACGACTGGAGTCAGTCCTTCCTCGTGAAGGAGGGTGTCGAGTTGGGGAGTCATGTATGGAGTGATGTAGCGGCCGTTGACGACGATGCCATTTCCCATGAAGTGGTGCGGCTTCGTTGAATCGAGGAGATGAACGCGGGTCCAGTTCTTGTGAATGGCAGCGAGCGCGTCGGCGGAGAAAGCTCCGGCGAAGATCAGAGCGGCTTCGTTGTTCAATGGGCATAGGCAAGTGTCGAGGTGATAACAGTAGGGATCAATTAGCTCGAGGGGCACGACGGGGACTCCCATTTCGGACATGGCGGCGGCGAATTTTTCGATGCCGCCACGAGTGCTCCGGAAACCGAAAGCGCCATAGATGCGCGATCCGTCAGGATGCCATAGCAGATCGCCGTGGCCCTCGAGATAGTCTTCTCCGAAATCGATTTCGATGACGCGATAGCCGTGGGAGCGACACCACTCAGTGAAGAAGGGGACCTCGCGCTGACGGGAAGAGTAGACCATGTGACTGGGGACCACGAATTTTCCGTATCCTGCCTTCTCTCCAACAAAAACCTGGTTGGCGGCGAAGACCATGTCTTCGAGTCCTTCCACGGGGTCGATCGCTTCGACCTCACATCCGCTTTGTTGCAAAACACCACAGAGATTTTCCCACTGGGTGCGGGCTTTCACTCTGTCGACTGCGTGATCTCGAAGCATGTATGGGTTTTTCTGATCGATGACATCAAAATAATTCGGAGGACAGACGAGCACCTTGGGCATACAAAAGAATGGTAGCTGCCGCGTTTCCGTGGATGCAAGGCATGAGGGACGCGGGATCGGCAGTAATGCCGAATAGTCGGCAGAACGAGTTGTTGCTTCCCAAGTCGGCAGCGCGACTACCGAGAAGAACGCGCTAGTGCAAACCCGAGACGCTGTGGCACATGACGTGCGGTCAGATTCGAATTTGAGAGCTCCCGAAGTGTTTTCGAGAGAACGGAAAGAACCATCGTCATGCTCAGCCATTGTGCCAATGCAGAGTGCCACGTACCTTTTCTCCGGTTGCGCGAAGGCAAGTTGTTCCTGGTGGAGACAGATCGTTTGATGAAACCGGGGACGCCCTCGGTTCCGCCTTTTGTCCGGGCGCGGCAACAACAACGACAGGTGGAGCACTACTGGCTGTGCGGTGAGTGCGCGAACCGGTGGACACTGATCTACGATCGTGAGTGTGGGGTTGCACTGGCGCCGCTGAAGCGACCGGTCACGACCGTTGCGGCGGCAGCCGCGCAAAGTGGTGTGGCCTGAATTTCCCACTATTCATAGCCTTGCTTTTTCACGTCTTCCAATCGTCGCGCACAACCTTCAATACCGCGGCACTCGCGTCGTGCAGCCAACCGGTAGAATCCGTCCGTCGCCTCGTTGGTCCTGCCTTGGGCAAGTGAGAGGGTTATCTATACGTGCAGCAGGAATTCCGGATCGTCTGGCAGGTCGCAACGAAACTTCACAGGATTGAAGTCAGAGTCAAACTTCAGGATGGTTCTTCCCGTTCGGCTTGCAACATAAAAGTTCCCGGAGTTTCCGAATGCCATTCCACATGAGTTCTTCACTTTCACGCTGTTGATGGCTTTGAGCACGAATTTGTCCGGAGAACTTGAGAGCAAAGCCGTATATATTTGGTCTCCGCCGCTGACGTACAAGCTGCCGTTGTGGACAACAAGATGAACGGGCGATCCCGGCTCCAGTTTGTTACTCTGGCCTAAGTATTTGCCCGTGATGTCATAAATCTTGACGGTACCAGCAGGCTGGTCCGCAACATAAAGTCTGCCGTTCGCCCATGCCACGCCCCTGACTGAGTGTTTCTTGGCTCCAACGTCCGCGTACGAAAGACCAGTCGGACACAAAACCGGCGTCGTGGCTGGTTTGGACAAGTTGCCATTACTGGATGCCACGAAGGTACCAGAGAGGAATTCCCCGGTGGCATGAAGCGAAGCCGCGGTCGGCGCGGGCCTTCCGATCTTGCCGTCACCAGAGACGATCAGGCGCGTGATGACATTCGTATCCTGGCTGGACAAGTAGCAATAGCCTAGCCCGTCGAAAGTGAAGTCGAAAGGGTGCAGGATGCCGTTGCAGGTCTGGTTCGTCGCAAGTCGGCTTACAAATCGATATTTCGTTCCCGACCCCTCGTAGCAAAGGACGCTGTTTTGGGTCTTGTTGGCATTTGCGACGTACAAGTATTTTCCGGAAAGGTAAATGCCTCGAAGTTCATCCAGGATCACGCCGTCGGTTTCGTCCAGCACAGAAGAAGTAATCTTGTTGCCGTCCTTGTCGTATGCATGGACGTTGTTCTTATGCGGGTCCCTCTCGGGGTTGCCGCCGTGGAGTGTGACAAACAGCATAGGAACCTTCCAGAATAATTTCAGATCGAAATTCTACGGCCGATGTCACGAGCAGCCCAGGTTACGGGAACCGATTCACCGGCACACCCATATAGTGGCCTCTGCAGGTTGTAACGTTTCACCGGTGCTGATCACCATAGCATTGAGGAGGGCCGTCCGAAAGAACGGCCCAGGATATTTGCGTGGTACCTGAAATCAGGCAGTGCATACCCCGCTTTGGCATCTTGACAGCGTTCATGCGGACGCATACTGTCCGCAACTACCGACCCTAAGGAACTTGAACAGCCAGATAAGGAGGAGTCCTTTGACCCCTACATCAGCCGTCGTTTCTATCCCTGCTACAAAGACAGCCAGGCGTCTGCAACTGCGTCGATTCGGTTTTTCCCTCGCGCTCGTGCCCACCTTGCTTCTCGGCCGTCCGACCTGGGCTCAGACCGCGGAAGCCGGGCAAGGCGATCAAAAAGTGAAGAAGGTGTTCTATTCCTCCAAAGACCGGCTGGAAACCATGCACGCGGCTTCGCTGTTTACTCCCAAAGTCGTCGGAGACGCGAACATTCTGGAAGGTCCCGCGCAGGACAAGAAACAGTTTCAGCTGCACTTCAATGACAAAGTGATTTGCGACTTCACGGCACCCGGCTCGCAGATGGGCGGCAAGACTCCCAAGTTTTCATGCAAGATTACCCGCGTCGAAAGCGCCGATGGAGCGGTTCAGACCCTGACTTCTGAGATGGATGAAGAGCCCATTAAGGTTAAATTCGGAGCTGATGACAACGAAGTCTACGCTGAGGTCGCTGCCACGCGGCTAATGTGGGCGCTGGGTTATTACGCCGACTCATGGTTCTCGGTTCGCGTCGAGTGTCATAACTGTCCCGAGAACCCGATCTCCGGTTCGGGACCAGTGGGAACACGCATATACGACCCAGCTACCATCGTGCGGAAGTACCCTGGCCACAAGATGTACGAGAACGGCAACGAAGAGCAGGGCTGGAGTTGGAAAGAACTGGATACTGCCAATGGTCGCCCAACTTACGAACGAGACGGTCTGAAACTCCTGGGCGCTTTCCTGCAGCACAGCGACAACAAGCCGCCGCAGCAACGACTGGCATGTGACAAGGTGCATGTGGATGAGAAGACGCAGCCCTTCACGACCACCTGCGACAAACCAGTGATGCTGGTCCAGGACGTGGGCGCTACGTTCGGTGGTGGAGGCTGGTTCACCAGCAACGGCTCGGCAAAAATGAACCTCCAGGTCTGGTCTGGCAAAAAGCTTTGGAACAAGGTTGGTACCGAAGGTGCGCCCCGGCAATGCCAGGCTGCGCTACGCAAGAGTCTGACCGCACACGATGGCTTGAGTGATCCCATGATCAGCGAGGAAGGGCGGCGTTTCGATGCGGCCTTGATGTGCCAACTTTCCGACCGTCAAATCGAAGAGCTCTTCAAAGCCGCCCGAGCGGCACAAATGCCGCAGTACCACAACCACGACGGCACCTTCAAAGCGGGTGTGGATGACGCTTCAGTCATACGGCAGTGGGTGGACGCTTTCAAGCAGAAACGCGAGCAGCTCGCCAGTGGCCGCTGCGAGTGGAAGGAAAAACCAGCCGACCTCACCGTGATTGACAACCCGATGGGCCTGACGACGGTGCCCAACTACTGTTCCGCCAAGCCATTCTGACAAGGTCCGCGTAGGAATCGCTCGCGAAGGAGGTTTCCATGGTGCGAAGATATACATTTTACGTGTTATTGGTTTTCATTGCTGTGGGCACTGTCGCTGCTCAGACCCAAGGCTGCGAAGTTCCCGACGGCATGACGAAAGAGCAGAAACTGCCTTGTGTGCGTGCGGGCCGAATGTTATTGGATCAGCCGACGCTGAGCCCGACTCAACTGGCGAACGGCCCTGGCTTCGACAGCGCAGAACCAGAGAAGAGTCGGTTCGCATACTCTACAGCCGATGACACGATAGGCTGCTACTTCCGTCCGCATTACGCTTTCGCGAAGGTTCCGGGCGACAGCATGAAGTTCCAGTGCTGGCACATGACCGCCGACGGCGCCTTCTACAACCGAAAGGGAGAAACCGTTCGGGTTGATGACGTAAAGGTAGTCATTGAGAAGGACAAGAGCGGAGAGAAATCAGCATCGCTCTATGCGCGGAGCGACGACAAGAACGAGCATGAGATTAAAGCCGACCACTTCAAAATCAAATATCTGAAGCCGCCCTACCCCGACCACAACCCGCGTTTCAATGAGGTCTTTACCGCGGTCGCGACCACGCGAATTATGTGGGCGCTGGGCTTTCCGGCGGACTATGTGTACCCAGCTGGATCCGTCAACTGCGTCGGCTGCACAGACGATCCTTTCGGACAGAAGCTATCGGACAACAAAGCGTCCCTGAAGGACGCACCTGCCGTCTTCAAGGTCGTGAACGTGGAACGGGAGTTGCCATTGGACCAGATCAATCCCGAGGACGACGAGACATGGTCGTGGACCGATGCAGCCAAGTTCTATTCTGATGGCGAATGGACGCACCAGCAAAAAGTGGAATTCGACGCGTATCGGCTCGCCCTGGGACTGATCCACTACTACAACGCCCTTCCGCAGCAGAACCGGCTAGTCTGCGCCGAGTGGGAAACCGTAGAGGCGGCACACTCCAAAGTCTGTCGAAAGCCCATGATTTATGTGCATGACCTCGGCTCGACCTTTGGGAAAAAGCGAAGCGGCTTCGATCTTCTTGGCACCAATCCACGGGGCATTTTCGACGCATATGAGCCCCAGACTGTTTTCTTGAACGCCGCAAATTGTGAACTGCGGGCGGCGTTATTGGGCGACAAGAAGGTCTTGAAGGAAGCCCAAGACCTCATGATTCAGCGTCTAGCGCGGCTGGATCGAGACACAGTGAAATCGATCTTCCGCGTAGCACGCTTCAACATGATGGATCAAAAACAGGTGCGAAGATTGCGTGCTGCTGGCTCGCAGAATGTTGACGAGGCGGCCCTTGACGAATGGACGAATGTGTTTCTCAAACGGATCGAGGAAGTTCGCACCGCCACCAACTGCAAAGCCAACTAGTCGGCTCGCAGGAGGTTTCACCAAGCCGTCTTCCGAAACGCGCTCCTTAATTGTGGATGGATTGTTCGGCTACTTCATAGCCGCCGTCTCCGAGACCAGCCCCAGCGTTGAGTTTTAGCCCGGCAAAAACAGTTACCGGGCATCGGAGAGGGCTGGTTGACACCTCTACAGTCCGAGGCCCGGCAACCGCAAATGGACGATCCTACTGCTTTTAATAGGCAGCGTTTTTCTCGACGAATTCCTTCTTGTCTTCCGGGACATCTTCCAGCGCATGGATCGAGTCGGAGGTGCAAGCAGGAATGCATGCGCCACAATCAATGCAGCCCTCGGGATCGACATACATCTGGGTCGCGGCCTCGAAGCCGGGCTCGTCTTGCTTGGGATGAATGCAATCGGTCGGGCAAACCTCGACACAGAGGGAGTCTTTGATGCACGTATCAGTAATTACGTAGGCCATGATGAATCAGTCTCCTGGAATGAGCACGTCCGGCTCGCTCAGAAACAGAGTAAGAGGGTAGGGCGGAAGTGGGCGGTGATTTTGATCACATGCTGGTGTGCTTCGGGGAGGTACCGGACGAACTGCGGAGAACTTTCTGCCGGCCGCGTGCTGAGAGAGATTCGTGATGATAGAAATCACGATGAACTGTGACGGCGGTCACAGAAATGCAAATCCGATAGGGCTAGATTAAGCACAATTGAACTAGGCCTTCTAGTCATAGGATCGCCCGGCTCTAACCCACAGAACCCCACAAGCCGTTACCCCAGACGGCGAGAGCCGGGCGTTAAAACTTAAAGGAAGCAACATTCCCCCCTCCCCGTCCCTTACCCCCCTTCTCACTCATGTCTTCGGTTCTCAGTTCTCAGATCCTCGGTTCTCAGCTCCTGGGCGCCAGTTCCCGAAGAAAGAGCATGGCGTGTGTGCGTACGGACACGGCGTGGCTTCGGGCACACGAAAATCCGGAGAAGCTGTCTCCTAAGTTATTGATTCCACGAGACATTAACTGTGGCTCTCTGTCTGCTTTCTGAGATAGCGCTGGCTATCGCAAAAGGGGGCGGAGATGAACCGAGTGGCTCGATGGACTGAGAACACGACAAGCAAACACTTTCTGGCAGTACTCGCACTGGCTGCGGCAACTCCTTGCTGGGCGCAGAATCCTGTTGCGACCGACAGTGGCCAGCAGAATCGAGTCGTTCTCGTCAGCCTGGTGGACCGCAAGCTGGCGGTCATCGAAAACGGTGTGGTGATCGCTACATTTCAGGTTGCGGTCGGAGCTAAGGTGAGCCCTAGCCCCACCGGCGAGTTCACTATCGTCAGCCGAGTTACCAATCCCACCTACTATCACCGCGGAACGGTGATCCCCGCCGGTAAAGACAATCCTGTCGGAACTCGATGGGTGGGTCTCACTTTGAAGGGTTACGGCATCCATGGCACGAATGCTCCGGGCTCAATTGGACACGCGGCTTCGCACGGATGCATTCGTCTGCGCAATCGCGATGTGGAACGGCTGTTCACGATGCTTCGAATTGGGGACAGGGTTCAGATCCGCGGCGAGCGCGATGAACAAGTCGCACGGGTGTTCGGCGGGCAGACGGATCAGACGGTAGTGGCCAGCGCGCAGGACCCGTCTCAGAGCGAGCAGCAAGAAGCAACGCAGAGCGCGGTTGGACTGGGGAACTAGGAAACGAAATCTCAGGAGGATGTTATGCAAATGGCGATCACATTCATGGCAGTGGTGGCGGGGATGGTCTTTTCACTTTCAGTTGCTCTGTTAGCGGAGGAACTGATTTTCGGTCAAGTGTTCCGGCTGTTCTTTGCCCGGCAGACGGCGGCAGGGAAAGCCGCGCAGAAGCGCTAGAGCGCGCGAAGGAGAACGAAGATGCTGGCCTTGAGGTATTTGCTGATGTGCGGTGGCTTCGGGATGATTCTCGTGGCTGTAGGCATTTTGGGCTTTGACTTGTACGAGGAAGCGCTGTATCGAAGGGCGCTGGCCACTCCGGGAGCGGCGCTTCCTCATGTTACGAAGTGGAGGTGGCGGACGTCGCTCGCTTTGGTCTTGCTGGCGTGGGGACCGATTCTGCTGGCATTCAGCATCGTCGTGGTTCCGACTGGCATGGCCGGGGTTCGCGTGAGTGAAACCAGCGGCACGGTTCCTGGAACGCTCTATCCGGGCGTCCATCTGGTGATGCCACTGATGGAAGACGTGGCACTGTTTGACACTCGGGACCAGGTGTTCACGACGGGAGTGGCGGAGGACGGGAAGAATGCAGCGGAAAACGTTGTGGGCAAATCGCAAATGCTCAACGTTCAGGCGAAAGAGGGGCTCAACCTGGGACTGGCCATCACGGTTCGGTATCATCTCGATCCCAAGCGACTGGACCATATACAGGGGAACCTGCCACATCCTGTAGAGAAGGAAATTGTTCCTCCAGTGGTGGCGAGCGTGTGGCGCGAGTTGATTCCCAACTACACCGTGAGGGATGTGTTCTCAACCAAGCGCGAGGAAGTGCGGCAACGCGCGGCGGGCATGATCACGCAAAAACTCGCTGCCGACGGAATCATTGTGAAGGAAGTGATGCTGCGCGACATTCATTTGCCGGAGGAGTACGCCAAGGGACTGGAGACGCTCCTGCTGAAGGAGCAGGAAAATGATCGGATGAGCGTCGAGACCGAACTCAAGCAGAAGCAGGTCAGGATCGCAGAACTGGAAGCGGAAGCCACCAAGGTACAGCAGATCAAACAGGCGGAGGGAGAGGCGCAAGTCCACGTACTGCAGGCGAAGGGTGAAGCCGATGCCATGCAATACACGCTGCCGTTGAAGGAGAAGCAAATTCAGCAGAGCAAGCTCGAAGCCGAGGCGCGCAAGGAAGCGACCATTCAGAATGCGGAGGCATCCGCACAGGCCAAGATCATCGACAGCAAGGCGGAAACAGAGCGGCGGAAACTGCTGGCGGAGGCGGAGGCTGATCGGATTCGGTTAACGGCTGCGGCCGATGCTGAGCGGATGCAGAGCGAGGCGGCGGTGCTGAAACAGAATCCGTTGCTGATTAATAAAATTGTGGCGGAGAAATTATCGGACAAGCTGCAGATCATGATGGTGCCGGCGGATGGGAAGTTTTTCATGAATGATGTGCTACGGAATATGACGGCTGCGAATGCCTCCGGGCAGTCGGGGGGAACGGAAACGGCAGAAGCACAACAGAGATAGTTCGCGGCATCGCTGGAAAACAAAGTCGAAATCCCCACCCTGTCACGCAAAACAGCGGGACAGGGGTGGGGCACCCTGGTGGTTAGTGGTTACGGTGGTGTCCAAACAGTACAGGGGACAGGGCTGTCGTATGCGCAAAGCGATTTATAATTCGGCCATACCACAGGCCAATTTGAAATCGGTGAACCGGTCTTCTTGTTCGGCCTCCCGCCTCGGCTCTGCCTTGCTTGTTCTGCTTCTGTCAACTGCCGTTTTCGCTGCGGACTGGGGCACGGCGGAGCAGCAACTGGCGAAAAAGATTATCGCTGTCACGGGACCGGGCACTTTGAGTTTGACGGTGGAGAATCGCTCCTCGATGGGAAGGCGCGACAGCGACCTGGTGCAAAACGGATTGCGGAGCGCCCTGGAACAATCGGGGATCCACTTCGCGAAAAACGATCAGGCGGCCGCCTCTGTTGCTCTGACTCTATCCGAAAATGAAAGCTCTTATGTTTGGGTAGCACAGATTCAGCAGGGTGCGGGGGAATCTGCAGTCGCGATGGTTTCGGTGCCGCGTTCAGGACGTTCGGGTGGAGCTTATGAATCGATGCCAATTACATTGCGAAAGGTTTCGCTGTGGGCGCAAGACGAGCGCATTCTCGATGTTGCGGTGCTGGAAGAGAACGGCACACCGTCTCGTCTCGCGGTTCTCGACGCGGAGAAGGTCTCTGTATACCGAGTTCAGAACGGAAAGTGGCAGGCGGAACAGACGCTGGCAATCGGTAATCCCAAGCCTTGGCCACTGGATGTGCGAGGCAGGCTCATCCCGGCGTTGGATCACAACTTGGATGCGTACCTGCCAGGCGTGCGCTGCCATGTAAACATCACGGGAGCACTGTTAATGGCCTGCCGCGGCAGTGATGACCCGTGGCCGCTCGTGTCAGGAGGGATGAGCACGAGTTCACCGGTATTCCCGAGTGCAGGGTCGAACACTGCACCTTCGGCTGCAATTCCGGCGCTGGCGGGCTTCTTCGCCTCTGCACGGAACTATTTCACCGGTGTGCTGAGTCCGGCGGTCGGAAAGTTCAGCACCGTGCCGAAGTTTTATACGGCGGCCTTCGTTCCGCGAGAGAAGTACACTCTCTGGCTATTTGCGTCAGGCGATGGAAAGGTCCACCTGGTGGACGGTATGAACGATCAGCGTTCCTCGTTCGAGTGGGGCAGTGACATTGCATCGGTGAAGACCGGATGTGGCGCCGGGTCACAGGTTCTTGCTACGGCATCTGGAGATCAAGCGCAGGATTCGATTCGGGCGTTTGAGTTTCCCGATCGTGATCCAGTCGCGGTGAGTGCAGTAGTGGAATTTCCAGGGCCTGTGTCTGCATTGTGGACAGAGGCCAGGGGTGACAGCGCAATCGCGATCGCAAGAAATCGGGACACAGGGAGTTATGAAGCATTTCGCCTGTCATTGGCTTGCGGTCAGTAGTCTGTTCCTGGGCGTGCTGGCGCGGGCTGAAACGCGGCCGCAGTACGGCGGGACGCTACGTGTAACGACGCATGCAGCGCCGTCGACGCTTGATCCGGCAGATAACAGAGTTCACGATTCGTTCGCTCGACGAAGCGTCACTTCCCTTCTCTTTGACACACTGGTGACATGGAACGCGGGACACGCCCAACCCGGTCTCGCGGAATCCTGGCAGTCTTCGAAGGGAAATCAACGGTGGCAATTCCGGCTCCGTCATGGAGTGAAATTCCACGATGGAACACCCCTCACGAGTGAAATCGTCGCGGCTTCGTTGCGACTCGCGAATCCGGCGTGGAGCGTAAGGCCTGAAGGCGACTCGGTGATCATCGATTGCGACGAGCCGAATCCGGAGATGTTGGCTGAAGTGGCTTTGTCACGAAACGCGATTGTGAAAAGAGATGGCGAGGAGAAGGTGAGCGGCACCGGGCCGTTTCACATCCTGGAGTGGCAACCCGGAAAGAAGCTGACGCTTGCGGCCGAAGAGGATTGTTGGCGCGGCCGGCCCTTTCTTGACGGAGTTGAGATTGAGATGGGCCGAAGTTTTCGGGACCAGGCGACTGCTCTCGAGGTAGGTAGGGCCGATCTGGTAGAAATCACTCCGGAGCAGGCGCACCATTTCTCGCCAGCGAAGGGAAGATTGGTGAGTTCGGTCCCGGTAGAGTTGATGGCCCTAGTTTTCGCACGAGACGTCTCTTCGCCGGACGAGAGAGTGCTGCGCGAGGCATTAGGTCTGAGCGTGGAGCGGGAATCGATTCACAGCGTGCTTCTGCAAGGAGCAGGACAGCCGACTGGAAGCCTGCTGCCGACCTGGATCAGCGGCTTCGGTTTTGTGTTCTCATCGAAGGCCGAGCTGCAGAAGGCGCGTCAGTTGCGCGATCAGGTGCATACGGCGCGGGTTTGGACGATCGGATACGACGGGAGCGATCCGCTGGCGCGGTTGGTGGTCGACAGGATTGCATTGAACGCGAAAGATGCCGGGTTGTCGCTGGCGCCGACTACGGTAGGCACGAGCGATCTGCGCCTCGCGCGAATTCCGCTTGCGTCCTCGGATCCGTGGATCGCGCTCGAGGATATTGCAGCGCACGCCGGTTTGTCCAAACCCAAGAACAACGGAGCTGCCTTTGAAGAGCTCTTTGCCGCGGAACAGGGAGAACTGGCAAGCGAGCGGGTGGTTCCGCTTTTCCATCTGCCAGTGTTTTATGCCGCCAGTGCGAGCCTGCGAGACTGGGCAGTCCGAACGGATGGAAGCCTTGAGTTGGCAAGCGCCTGGTTGGGGGCTACGAAATGACATTCCGCCGCAAGCTTCTGGTCGTGTTTGCCCTGACGGTATTCTTGTCGGTGGCAGGCGTGGCATTGCTGGTGCAGTGGGTCACGAGAAATGCGTTTGAGAAAACGGAGAATCAGCGAACCGCGGCTCTGGTAATACAGTTTCAGCGGGAGTTCAGCCGCCGTGGCGAGGAAGTGGCAAGAAGGGTGGAAGCCGTTGCGGCTTCCGATTCTGTGACACGCATGGCCAATGCGCTCAACGGAACGTCCTCAGACTTCGCCGAGTATTTCGATCTCGCGCGTGTGACGGCGGAAAGTCATCAACTAGATTTCCTAGAGATTCTCGACGGACGGGGAATAATCGTCTCTTCGGCGCAGTGGCCAGCGAAGTTCGGGTACCCAGAACCGGCGTTTGAGAGTCTGTCTGCGTCCAACGACCAACGTCCCTTCTTGAAGTTGGAAGAGTTGCAGGACTCCACGGCACTCGGATTCTTTGCGCCACGCGCGATCCATGTGAGCGACCGTTCCGTTTACGTCGTGGGTGGCCGGAGACTCGACAAGAACTTCCTGTTGGCACTGGATCTGCCGGCGGACACCCGGGTGCTGCTGTATCAGAATCGGGGTGATCATTTTTCTCCTGAGCTGCTGCTGGATCCAGCGGCCGGGACGAGCGCCGCGGACCCGGCGCGTCCAGCAGAGAAGTTTGCTCCGTTGATTGACGCTGTGCGCAAGTACGACCAGGAAATCAGCGGCCTCGTGGATTGGACTTCCGACCGGGCCGACGAGGAAGTGTTTCATGCGATCCCGCTACGGGGAGTGGGAAAGGATCGTCCGCTGTTGGGAATTCTGTTGATCGGGAATTCGCGGCGATCGTACGTCGAATTGAAGCGGCGGATTCGAGACGCGGCTCTGCTGGTTGGCGGCGGGGGCGTTGTGCTTGCAATCCTGCTGAGCAGCTGGGCTTCGGCGAGAGTCACGCGGCCCGTGGTAGACCTGGCTCGGGCAGCGCAGGACGTCGCATCGGGAAACTGGAATGCGAGCGTGCAGGTCGAGGGACATGACGAAGTCGCGCAACTTGCAGAATCATTCAATCGCATGACTTCGGAGTTACTTGCGCAGAAGGAACGGCTGGTGCAGACCGAGCGCGTGGCGGCATGGCGGGAACTGGCACGGCGACTGGCGCACGAACTGAAGAATCCGTTGTTCCCTCTGCAACTCACGGTGGAGAATCTGATTCGCGCCCGGGAACAAAGTCCGGAAATGTTTGAGGAAATTTTCCGTGAGAGTTCGCAGACGTTGCTTGCGGAGATTTCGAATCTGAAAGGTATCATTAACCGCTTTAGCGAATTTTCGAAGATGCCGCAACCGCAATGGCAGCGCGTGCAGGTGAATGAGATTGTCGAGGCGGTTGCACGGTTGTTCCAGGCACAGTTTCAGGCGAAGGGACGCGAGCCGATTCACTGCCAGATGCAACTGGATCTTCGTCTAGAACCGATTGCAGCGGATCCGGAGTTGCTGCATCGAGCGCTGTCGAACCTGGTGCTCAATGCGATGGACGCGATGCCGAAGGGCGGGACACTGACGCTGCGCACGCGCCGGGACGATGGAAAAGTGGTAATCGAAGTCTGCGACACCGGCTCCGGCTTGACGCGCGAAGAGTGCGAGCGCATTTTCACGCCTTACTACACCAGCAAGCAGCATGGGACCGGACTGGGACTTGCGATCGTGCAGTCTGTCGTCAGTGATCACGGTGGAAGGATCAGCGTGCAGAGCGAACCGGGTAAGGGCACGACGTTCGTGATCGAGTTGCCGAGCAATGTGGACTCGCTTCCACCAGCCGCGTCGCTGAAAGAAGAGACTGTCGGAAAGTTGCCGGTATAAGAAGGAGGGGGAACGTTGCCACACAAAGCGCATCTGCTGATCGTCGACGATGAAGCCAATACATTGGCGTCGCTGTCTCGTGCATTTCGCCTCGGCGGGCACGAGGCAACCGTTTGCGACAACGCGGGACGCGCGCTGGAACTGGCTAAGGCACAGAGTTTCGACCTAATTCTTTCCGACGTGGTCATGCCCGGCAAAGATGGATTGACTCTTCTCGAGGAGTTGAAGCAGCAGGGCGTGACAACACCGGTGGTAATGATGTCGGGCCAGGCGCACATCGAAATGGCCGTGCGCGCGACT
>Ga0210403_10001453_pt1 | contig 22437 bp, 22 predicted proteins | sample IncBWC19MmetaG_FD_150863 | JGI IMG/M metagenome (GOLD analysis project Ga0210403, IMG submission 150863) | Forest soil microbial communities from Barre Woods Harvard Forest LTER site, Petersham, Massachusetts, United States - Inc-BW-C-19-M | ecosystem: Environmental > Terrestrial > Soil >... | reverse complement strand
CGAGGCCTGAAACAAATCCGTTGGCAGCGTTGCCGAATTCCGAGCCTGCAGAGGCGTCGTCGAGAGAATGGGACCAGGAGTAGGATGCAAGAATCTGTAAGCCATGCTCCAACCTCCGCTTAAATTGAATCTGGAGTGCCTCGTAATCAGAGCTCGCTGAGTTCCCAACCAAGTAGGCACTTCCAAAAGGGGTTGGTGACGTCGGGTTTGGTGAGGTTATGAGAGCAGATTGGATGAGCCGCCTCCCGGAGGCTCCAACGTATGAAACCGACACCGCTTGCTGCCTCCCTAGGCTCTGCTCTAGCGCGGTGTTCCATTCGAGGGTATATGGCAACTTGAGATGTGGATCGAACGCACCCAGAACTCCGAAAGGCGGCCCTAGGTTCGCAGGCGTGATCGGCGGCGGTGCGGCCGTTGAGGGGTCCAACGGGAAAGTCGCTGTCGGGAAAAAATCAAACCCACCAAACGGGTAGGAATCGAGCGATCCCAGGAGGTTCCCAAGTTGTCCGTCTGCCAGATCATAGAAAATGCCGAATCCACCTCGCATGACCGTCTCTCGACCCGGCGCTTGCGAAGGCTCGAAAGCGAAACCGATTCGAGGTGCTATATCACCATAAGTCGTGTGAAACGCCGGTGTCCCCGAAGGCGCCAGAGCCAAGTTCGAAAGATTGTTCAGGTTGTATCCAGTTATTGCAGGAATTGCGGGACCGTTGCTCGTAGAGGGAGCTACGTCTAGATCCCACCGCAACCCGTACGTCATGGTTAGTCGCGATACGACCCTCCAAGTGTCCTGCGCGAAAACGCCCACATTGTGAAAAGCAAAGGTCGCATGGGTAGCAGAATTGGTCGACGCGCCAAAATCAGCGTTCCCGTTCTCGGTATTGGATACGTCACTGAAAAACACTCCCTGACCATACAGGGCAGGATCGTAGATGGGCGACAGTTGCCGATAATCAACACCGAACTTCAGGCTATGCGGCCCCTTTTGAAGGCTCAGGCTGTCGACTACGTTGAACTGCCTCTGCACGTTTCTCGATGATGGTCCGACGAGGTATTCCCCATTCGTCAACGAAAAAATCGCAAGAGAGAATTGGCCAGTTTCGCTCGTATAAGGGTTAGGAATTGGTAAGGAGCGAAGAGGGATGCCGCCGCCAAAGTCATCCGTGTGCCAATTGCTAGACCCTGACGTACTGCTGTAATTCACGCGCAGGTCGTTCGCCGTTGTGGGGGTCACCAACAACATAGCTCCCAATGTGGCAGTTTGTGTCGTAAGGCGGTTTACAAAAACGTCACTCAGGGGCATGCCAGCTCCGCGCTGAGCAATCTCAGAAGGTGAGTAATCGTATCGGCCGAAAAGACTCCACCGATTGCTCAATTTGTGATCGACGCGAAGGCTATATGCATCAAGGGACGCTGGATTGGAATAGCTGGCGTCAAACTGCGCCATGCCGTTACCTAGATCAGGCTGGTTGGGGTCGAACGGAAACACATTAAGGAATGGCTGGACAGCGGGGACTGCGCTCTGCCGTGCGCTCAGGTCCGGTACGGTCGTCAGGGTCGTTTGTGGTAAGCGAAGCCTCAGCCCCTCGTAGGAGAAAAAGAAAAACGTTCGATCTTTGATGACCGGGCCACCCAGTGTTCCACCGAAATCATTCTGGCGCTCTTGCGGCTTCGGAAGGCCAGCACTGTCTGCGAACCAATTGTTCGCGTCAAGCGCATCGTTTCGTAAATAGTCGAATGCGGTACCGTGAAACTCATTTGTGCCTGAGCGGGTAACAATCGAAATCTGTCCGCCCGGTGTACGCCCGAATTCAGGCGCGTAGGTGGAGGTCTGAATTCGGAACTCTTGCATCGCATCCACGGAGACTAAGCTATTCGTCCCGCCCAACGCGCTGAACGATCCCACCGACCCGCCAAGGCCCGTTCCAGGCCCGCTACCAGTCCCAATACCGATGTTGGCGCCCACTCCATCCACCATCCAATAGTTCGAATCGGCGCGCTGCCCGTTCACGCTGAATTGACCCGAGTCAAACAGATTACTCGCGGTTAGAACCACCCCGGGCGTGAGTTCAATCAGGGTCTGGAAACTCCTGCCGTTCATCGGCAGATTCTCCGCAAAGTTTCGATCGACGACTGTACTGACGGTGGCTGATTCGGTGTTGATCTGCGAGGTCACCGCCTCCACAGTCACAGACTCTAAGACTGAGCCGACAGTGAGCCTGAAATTCTGCTCCAGATGATCCTGGACATTCACTATGAGTCCCGCGACATTCACGACTCGGAACCCGCCAGCAGAAACTTCCATTCGATATTTTCCCGCTCGAACTATCGGAAACGTATACAAGCCGGTACTGTTGGTGGTCACGCTGATAGTAGTGTCACGATCAATGTCTACGAGCTTTACCTGGGCACCCGTTATGTTCAGCCCGGACGGATCCGCGACCTGACCGGAAACCGTAGCAGTTTCGGATTGTGCCCAGGTAAAGTTGGCGACGAGGGAGAAGAGTGTGCAAACAAAGAAAATTTTCGCGATGCGTTCGCGGGGAAGACTGCGCATGTTCGGGCCTCAACCACATATGCGGCCCAAACTGAGCTTTTTCCCCCGTTGAAAGGCAAGCCGCATGAATTTTCACTGAGCCAAGAGTGCGCTAAACTTGCACGGAAGCATTTTGCTCGTAGACTGAGCCACACCTGGCACGGCTTCGAGCAACTGGAGTACGATGACGAGCGGATTCGTCCTAAGTTGATAACTAAAACTTCACTGGTGGCCGATGCATTGCCGGGAATAGCAATGGTCGAAGATCTGACTCTAGCTGGCAGTCGTCGGACTGTCGGAGAAGACATTGTAGGGACCGCGTTCGCTGCCGACATTCGCGGATATTATCTAACCGCAAAGCACGTAATTAATGGAGTGCAGGCGGGTGCTCTTCGGCTCCAAACGAACTTTCAAGCGCCACCCCAAAAAGGCTACGGTATGTATCCGTTTTCAGTTCAAGCCGTTTATCCTCACCCACAATTAGACGTTGCCGTTCTTGCTGTTCCCGCAAATGCCGCTAAGGGCCGAGTGAGTTTGCCTCTGCAGCGCGAAGACGTGAGTGTTGGTACTGACATCCTCCTCGTGGGCTATCCAAGCGGAACCGATCTCATCTTCTGTGACGAGATCCTTGGCCCAAAGAGTTCGAAATCGTTTAGCCCGGTGGCTTTCAATGGAATCATCTGCGCCCGAGTGCCGGACGACATCCGGCCGATCGAGTTGCTCGTCTATGATTCAACGACGTTTGGAGGTAATAGCGGCGCACCAGTCATTTCGGTGGAGTCTGGAAGTATTGTTGGGTTGCATCTTCGCGGACTTGAGAATCACGTCGGGTACGCTGTGCCGATACAGAAATGCCTCGCCTTCGTCGACGCCGTTGCAGAGGCTCATGAACCACGCAGGCAGCAGTACCCTTCTAACTCGGAACACAAGGCCCGAAGATGACGGCGGACGATCTTTCGAGGCAAATTGCGGCTTTTCTCAAGGCTGCAACTGTTGCAGCCGACCAGTTGGCAAACTCTTCTGGCGTACCTCTTGAATACGTGCACATCGAAGAGGCGCTACTCAAAACATTGGAACTGGACGAGTCGATCGACCTACTCTCAAAACATCTCGGAACTGATGAAATTGTTTCACTGCTTGCAGACTTCGATTTTCGCCGCCTTTTCCCGGAGACGATTGAGGATGTCCGACTGGATTCTTCAATAATCCCGTCCAAGACCGCACGTCAGCTGATAGAGGTCACGGTCCGTGCCGACGGTGAAGTGTGGCGGATTCACAAGAACGACCCCGATCCTTGGCCATCGAACCCCCACGCGCACAATCTTCAATCAGGGCTCAAGCTCCACCTCGGGACTGGCGAACTGTTCCGCAAAAAACGGAGCGTCGGAAAAATCAGCAGAAAAGACCTGGAGTTGATCAGAACAAAGATCACCAAATGCCAACTCCCCCCTTTGCAGGCCTGACCCTGCCTTGTTTCTGGGGCGAGGTGCGCGCTTCAAATTGAGCGCCCCGCAGTGCATAATTCTCCTATGGCGAGCGAGTCGGAGCTATGGGCAGCGTTGGGCCCGCGCATCATCAACGCGCCCGATGATGACAATGTGCGTCTGCGCTTCGCTGAAGCTCTCGAGAGCTCGGAAGGAACAGAAAGAGAACTGAACCTGATTCGTGCGCGCTTCATTCGAGTCCAGCTGAAACTTCACACAATTCAACCAGATCACCCGGAGTGGTTTCGTCTCTCAACTGAGGCACTTTCGTTGGAGCTCAATAACGAACGGGAGTGGACGCCCGCCTGGTTCCGGGATGTAGGGATTCGGGAGCCACAGTTTCACCGAGGTTTTGTCGAATGCATCACCGTTTCCGCACCCACACTGTTGCAGCACCAGCAGAGCATTTTCGCGAATGCTCCCATTCGGCATCTCGATATTGTCGAACTACCCAAGGGCAAATTACAGGATATGCTCGACAACTTGGCTCCTTCGAAGAATTCTCTTGGGAGGCTGATTTCCCTGCGGCTTGACGGTCAGGAGATCGATGACAACGATATCGAGATTCTCATTCGTGCACCCTGGACCAAGTTGCGCTGGATGTCGCTTGCCAACAACGAAATTACCAAGAGTGGCGCCCAGACTTTAACCGACGACCACCTAACGGAACTGCAGTTTCTCGACCTTCACGGAAATCCCTTTGACCCCACAGCCGAACTGAACTTTGATCAAGGTGTTGTGATCGAAAAACGCCAGCAATTTTGGAAAGAGACATTGCCCAGCCTTCTGCGATTTCAACCTGAAGTTATCTCCGGTCAGGTCATATACCCAAACCGCTTTCAGATCGGTTTCCGTTCACCTAGGTAAACGTCCGACCAACCATCTAGTACTCAGTTTTATGCATCATCAGTTGGCTAAATTCACGAAAATCAAATGGAGGAATGCGGCTCCCTCGAGACTCAAACCATGTCTGAGCACTGTCTAAAGGCGCAGGCAGAACTGCCATCAGTTGTTGCAGATCGAGTATTCCGGCTGTATTCAGATTGTTGTTCGGGCCCTTGGACCACGCTCCGTTCGCTTCGGCCACCGTAAGGGCCGCCAGCGTGATTCCAATGGGTACCCGGGACTGTTCGGTCAACGATCGAAAGAAGAGGTTCGAAGGTGTGCCAGGTGTTCTCCATTCGGGGACAAGGTCGGGATGCGACAATGCTGCTGCCCCCAGAAGGCGCACACGACCGTCTGCGGCTTGAAGTCCAACCGCTTTCTTCTCTCGATCCCAAATCAAGTGAGTTTTAGTGCTAATAGCGCTCGCCAGAATTGATTTCAGGATTGACGCCCACGATTCCGCTTGCGCATAGCTGGTTGCCTGACCGATCGCCACAACGACCTGGTCGAAAGGATGTGTAGGGGCAGCGATTGTCCCGAGATGATTTGTAAAACGCGGTGTCCATGCCGCCGCCGGCTTGAAGGTGACATCGACCTTACCTCCGTATCCAACTTTGATTCCGGTGATGTCAATCCCCTCGCCGAAGGTTGTGTTTGGGCTTCTCGGTTGGAGGTCTCCGTCAACGACATGGTTTCCATTCACGATAGTTCGGGTTACCGGCAACGCGATGAGCCCATCATTGCGCCGACTGGCTATGAACGCATTGTTCACCTTGTCCTGCGATAACCAAACAACTGTGCTACCGAGAACCTCAGCTCGCTCAACACACCACGCGGCCGTTGGACCTCCTCCGATCACACAGATGTATCCATTCGCGGGCGACCTAGGAGTAGTCACAGAGAGATAGGCTTCGCCCGACACCAAACGCGGCCATGTTCCAGCAGGAATGGATCCTCCCTGGAATTCGCTCAAGAGGACCGCATCTACGCCCATCGATGCAGACGGACCGGTGGCGGGACCGGGTCCACCGCAGATGTCGACATAATCGGCTTTCACAACTTGTCCACTGTCGAGGTCAACTTCATAAGGAGGATTTCCGACCTGGCGAATGCCAGTGACTCTCGTATTCAGGTGGGCAAAAGGTTTCTTGACACAAATCGTCGCCCATTCCAGATTGTTTACGTCTGCGAATTCATCGGAATTGAGATTACCGCATCGCGTAAGATTGGCGGGCTTATTCCAAAACCCGGGCAACGTCAGGAGCGGCGGCCACTGCCCCATGGGCATCGGGTAATACTGGCTCCAGGGATCTGCGCTACCGATATGAAGGACGACTCGTGAGCCTAGCTTTTTCTGGGCCAGAAGCAACGCATGGTTAGTTATGGCTGAAAATCCGCAGCCGACGATTACGTAGTAAATAGCAGTGGGATCGAAAGGCAGCGTGGTGATCTGCACGATAGACTCCGGGCGCCTCTGATGTATTCAAAATCTTACCGGAGACGAGGGTCATTGTCGCGCCTGATTGCTGTTGGTCGTAGGAGCTCTTACAATCTGCGACCCGCAGATAAGCACAGCTGCGGGGGTTTTCCTATTCCTTCTGAACTAAGGGCTCACCAGATGCTTTTCGTAGTTCAGAAATCTGCACGCAGGTGAGCCTGTAGACCGATTTCTCCAGTATTTATGGAATTTTGTTGTTTTCAGGGATGGTTGGGTTTCTCTCCCAGGAAGGCGAACAGGATCCGCTTCCCGCCAGGTTCCTTTATAGATTTCCGTGTCGACTCCGCCGTGACAAAGACAGAATTGATTTGCGCCAGCAGTTGCGGGTCATCACAGGTCAGTACCCAGCGCCCCTCTTTTGCGTCGTCGCTATGGAGGACTCCGAGGCTCTTGATCGCCTTTTCCGAGCCCAGTCGCTCGCCCCAGACATAAAACAACACCTTCGCATCTAGTTTGCCCGGATTCGCCAGATCGTAGGCATAAAAAATGAGGGATTTCCCCTCGGTGTAGAAGATGCGTCCAAAGGCGCGCTGGCTCTTACCGTCTCCGTCCCGGTCATGCACATCGATGATGTGGAGATTGCGCGCGACTACGAGATCACGCACGTCGCTGCCCCTCTCCGCGAGTTCCTGTTGCTGCCGCAGCGCAACGGCGTCATCGGAAAGTTGTTTCTGAAGCTCACGCACTTCGGCTTCTTCCAGAGCCACCGCGGTATCGCTCGCATTCTTGTCCGATCGCGCCTTTTCCAGTTCTCCTTCGAGTTCAGCGATGCGAGTTTCGCGCTGCGATCGTTCCGAAGCTGAAAGAGCATTTCGCTGCTCCGATTCTTTGAGCCGGGCATCAAGGTCGGCGGTTCGCTGTTTGGCGGCTTCTAGTTCGGTGCGTTGCGACTGAATCGTCGACGACATCGAGTTTAGTTGGGCACGAGTGGACGAGAGTTCCTGCCTGAGGTTGGCGTCGTCGACTCGCGGGTTTTGATCCTCTGTGGGAGGAGTCGAGACAACTTCCGGGACGGGCAGCGGCGGCTTGCTCGCTTTCAATGATGCCTTTTGCTTACTAACGATCAGGGTGGCCACGACCAGGATCAGGGCCGCGGCAGCGCCGGCAAGCATGAAACGAGCGAAGCGACGTTGCGGTGTGATTTGCTGCGGATTATTCCGGCTGAGTTCAATGCCCTCGGACCTGGCACGGGCGACAAATCTTTGGGTCATCCCAGAGGGAATTTGGCAGTGCAGCCGCTTCGCGGCCAGACTTGATAGCGCTTGAGCGCTGATCTGGTTAAAGTCGTAAGCGGCGCTGCGACAGCTGGGACAGGTCTCGAGGTGAGATCTCAGATCCTCCAACTCATCCTGCGAGGCTTGGCCACTGGCAGCCAAAGCGCAGAGTTCCTCGTATTGTTCATGGGTATTCAACGAGGATCCCCTTGACCTTTACCTTGCCCTGACTGGACGCTTTTTCGGTGGCTTTATGGGTTTCCAGCAGGACGGTGCGCAACTTTGCCAGTCCCCGATAGAGATTGTGGCGTACCGAAGAAGCCGAGTCACCCGTCTTCTTTGCGATCTCCTCGGCAGTCAGGCCCACAAAATAGGTAAGTTCAATGACGCGACGCTGGCGCGTTTCGAGCGTGGCGAGTACCTGTTCCACCAGGCAGACGACCTCCTGCGGAGGCAAGCATAGCAAATGTCCGGGTCCATTAAATAGTTCGGCCGGCATAAGGTCGTCCAGTTCGTCGCGGCTGTAAAACCGGTTGGATTGGAGATGCTGCCGGCGGTCGATACTTCGGTGGTAAGCGTACTGCAGCAGCCAAGTTTTGAAGGTTCCGCGATCGGGGCTGAACTGGTTCACGGCTCGGAAGATATCCAAGAACACTTTTTGGACAGTCTCCTCTGCTTCCCCGGCGTCGTGGAGGATTGCACGGGCAATCCGGAAGACCAAGGGACTATGCCTTTCAAACAGGACCGCCAGGGCATCGTTGCAGCCCATACGCAACGCTTGCATTAGGTCTTCGTCGGCAAGGGTTCGAAGGCGAGAGGGAGAGAGAAAGACGGCTGCCAGTTCTTCATCGGATAAAGGCATGGGTCCTCCCTAACCGGGCCTGGCGTAGTCGATTTTCCTCAGTAACGAGACCTTCGCGGCCCCTGGAAAGAGCCTGCCGAAGGCACATCGCGAACAACGAGGATTCGATGACGCAATCAAGTTCCAATCCGTCTTGGAATAATCCATTTTGGAGTATTTGTCAACCACTTCCTATGCTCCAGAGACATGGAGCGTATCGGAGGACACTCTGCCGAGAGGCAGCGCGATCGAAAGGTTTTCCTGCAGCTCCTTCGCCGTATCCGAATCGAAGCAAAATTGAGTCAGGCGGAGCTGGCCAAGATGCTCGGGGTCACGCAGGCTCGTATCAGCAAGTACGAACAAGGTGAGAGACGAATAGATATGTTGGAGTTGAAGAGGATCTGTGATGCCATCAAGTTGCCCTTGGTCGAATTTTCAAGGCGATTCGAGGACGGCTGCCGGTGACCCGCTAAACGTAGGCAAATAATCCATTTTGGAGTACCGCTTACGATCTCCCTATGCTGGCGCCCGATGGCGTCTTCAGCACAAAGGTCGAGCAGAAAACAACGTGAGCGAACAATCCTTCTCGGCCTCCTGCGTGAACTCCGGAGGCAAAAGGGACTGTCACAAGATCAGATGGCAAAGGCTATCGGAACAAAGCAAGCTTTCGTCAGCAAGTATGAAACTGGAGAGCGGCGGCTCGACTTCTTGGATCTTGTGGCCATTTGTGAGGCCCTAAACATGTCCATCGTGAAATTCGCAGAGCGTTTTGAGATCGCCCGCAAGCTCAAGTAAGGTTCACACTTTGTACTGCTAGAAGTCGTCTTCCTGGACCGGACGACCAATACACATCTGGCACCTAAATAAGGATACAACGCCCTGATGCGTACCAATATTACTGATCGACAGTCAGCCGCTGGTTCTGCCCCAGTCGCCCGCATTGCGGGAAGAATTCTGCACACAGTTGGCACACCGTGCTTGTTCGTGAACATGTTTCGCGGTCGGACGGAATGCGATCACCGTAATGCATTTATCAAATGACCTTGAACGGCGCCGCTAAGCGACCGAAGCCCTGCAATCACTGGTTGGCATTCGGAAATTCGAAAATAGTCGCGGGGATCGGCATTCGTAAAATCATGGATATTCGCTTTCATCACGAGCAGATCGAATTCTGGAGGCCGCACCATCCGGTCCTCGATTGCGCAGTACGGTGCGCCCTCGTGCGTGAAGAAGTTACGATGAGCGTTCAGGAACAGATACCAGTCTTTTGACACTCCGAGCACATCCGCCAGGTACAGCAAGAAAGCATGAGGCCGCAATTTATTTCCCGAGCCCGCAATCGTTATCGTCTTTCCAGAAGTTAGCACCTGGCTAGTCGCCGGCCGCTTGCCGATATCGGTGAGGAACCGGTATGCAAATTGAGCAAGCAGATCCAAGAAGGCTCTGAATTCGAAAAGAAAGGAGTCGATTGCCATCAGGACTCGATCCCTGGCCAGCTCGCATTCCATACCGGAGACAACACGAAAACCACGTGTGGCGGGAATAGCCCAAGGTTCGGGAACAAGATTGTAGATGTCGCGCAGGCTGTTTTTTAACTCCTCTGTCGCTCGCTTCATGATGTAGTGGCGAGTCCCGAGGTGAATCGCAGTGGCGCCAAGCTCATTGAACAGGTGTGTCGCTTGGTTTGGGTGGAGTTTGCCGTACTTCTCCGCTTCTCTCGCGGCAGTCCAAATCGGGCGGGCATCAAAGACAAGGGCGCCGGCAACGAAGTTGATATGAATGACGGAAGGAGGATGTAGGCTCATATAAGGCGATCATTACGACCGCGCCCGCAACGAAGCGATAGTTGCAATGCAGATTGCGAATCAAGGCTCACCTAAGATGCATTAGCCATTCGCCGGAACCTGTTCTCAAGAGTTGCTTCTTGCTCGTTCCTGAGGTCGTCAGCCAGCATACCAACCGCTTTCTTCAGACCCTTGACCCTCAGAACATTCGGCTCGAGTGTCCCTTGATTGTAGGGCTTGTCAATCAAAAGGACCCGACAAACTTCAGACAGAAGATTCGCATTTGACCGCTGATCCTCAATAAACCATCCCAAGCCGAGGTCCCGGGCAACCGCTTGCTTTTCGGTTTTGGTGGCGAAGACGACAGACGCTACACGAATCAGTCGGTTGGAAAGCCATTCTCGGGTGTCCTCGTGAATCTCCGGGTACCAAAATCGGTCCGTAACGATGTGGACCCTGTATCCAGATTCTCCCAGGTCCACCAATAACTGCCGAGCACCTTGAACGGCCCTCATGCTCTGAAAAAAACTAGGTTCGCGAAACAACGTTTGTAGCTGATGTGTTCTGATCGGTGTACAAGTTTCGATATTTTCGGATCGGAATTCGGATGGCACGAGTCGGAGATCATACTTTGAGCGGCTGAAGCGAACGAGTTGCGTGACGATGTCCGCGACGACACCGTCGAGATCCACTCCCACATTGTTATTTCGAGTTCGCAATTCCCGGAATCTCCTTTCTCTCGCGCTGCGAGCTGAGGAACGTGTATGCGGCGAAGTGCAGGAACACCGAAAGCAGAACGCCCATCGGAACAGCCCCACACCAGCTAAACAAGATCTGAGATCTCTTCAGATTTTCTAGAACGACATAAAGGTACGCAGAGTTCACGAAGCCGATCAAAACGAACAACCAAGTGTAGGCACGGTTCCAGCCTTCATTATAAGGAGGCTTGTTCTTTTCAACGGGTAGCTTGCGGGCTACTTCGAACGCTGTGTTGCCACACTCCTCTGCCCTGATTTTGAAATACAAGCGAACCCCGTTAACCGTCCTGGTATACAAAATTATGTCAAACCTTGTGTTGATCATATTCAAGAACATCAGGAAGCCCAGAACGGTAATCACGGCGAAAAGAAATACCATAACTTCAGGCAGTTTGAAGACTTCCATGCTCGGATCTTTGTAGATTGCAAACACCGTAACGGGAGCCGCTATCAGCCCTAAATAAAAGCGGAAATTCTGTCGCAAACCATTGTGAAGATCGAAGTGCGCGGCCGCTATCGTTTGGTATTCGGAAAGCATAAATTCATCAACCGGCGTTTTTTCCGTTTTACCAGAAAAGGAGCTTTGGTTTGCGTTCGTCATTGCGTTTCCGTCAAACAATCCCTACTCTTCTCGCGAAGGCTCAGGTATCTGTACCCGAAGTGTTTGTTCCTGCTAGGTCCTACCGTGGTTGCGTCGTTTCGCAGGTCTCAACATTGGTTGCGCCGCGACTCCTCCGCGTTTCAATCGTCCCAAGATCTTGTCTATCAGAGCTTGAGCCCCCTGCAGGTCGTCAGTCGATTGATAAATCACTCCGAAAACCTCTGCCAATATCAACCGCTGGCTCGGCTTAAATCGGGAGAAAACTGAGTCTCTGCTTCCAATCGTATTCATCTTTAGCAGCTTCTGTCGAAGCCGCTTTATTTGTGCCTGATACTCAGCTTGTCGATTAGCGCCGATTCCCGTACGCAACGAAAGCTTTTGGAGCGAATCCAGGGTAGCCTCCAATTTCTTGATGAGCTTCGACGCAGCGTGGGCGTCGATGACACCCTTTTCAATTATCCGCAATTTTTCCTGACACTCCCTTAGCCGTTCCTCGATCGATCGGATCAGATTACGAGCGATGGAACTCGTACGACAGCGCTGCGCGACTTCGCGGGCATGGGGCGTTAGATGGTTTATCAAATCAAAATAGTAGGTGTTCTGCTCGAAATGGTCGCGTCGCCCATTCGGCAAGATGCGAGGATCAAGTACGTGGGTTTCAGCAACACACCAACCATTGAATCTCGATTCTGGGAACAACCCCTGCAATATGGTATTGTCGCCGACCTGAATGTCGCCGCAACGTAGACGCCACCCATCGACTAGGGAACTGGAAGGCAGTGACCCGCGATAGTCGTGATGCAGGATCCAGGTTGCAGCGGCTACTGCTCCGTTGCGACCGGGCGTGTATATCGTTGTGAGTTCTTGAAACTCCGTTTGACCTGATTTGCCCATGGATATGGAGTTGCCGTGTGGGCGGTAAAGTTTGCCTCGTCCTGGAATCTCGATCTCAATGACGCCCAGCTGAACCCCATGCTTCTCCAGAAACGATCGGATTTGGTCCGCAAACTGGAACTCCGGCCCAAAAGGGATGGGCGCCACCTGCGAAAGGTAATTCGCTACCGCCTCTTCGTTTAGCAGGCGGTCATCACGGTGCCTTACCACACCCCGCAGTTCCACTTCGAAAAACCGCTCAGGCCAGCCCCGTCCTGGGACTTCGCGAACTTCGACTGTTCTTGAAACGACCTCGCGTAGGTCGGATGAGTCGTCAGCGGCACGCAATAAAGATCGCACCTGGCGAGAATCCCAGCGCAATTCATGAACGGTGCTCTCCCCGTTCTGTCTCGACCGAAATATGAGTTCCTGACAAAAGGCAAGCCCCGCCAATCTGCCAACACCCCGAAATCCCCTTGCACCCGTACCTCGTTTCTTGCTCCCGCCGAGCGCAGTCAATTGCAGCACGAAGTTCTCTTTGCCAACGCCAGCGCCGTTATCACGAACGAAAACCGTTCGTGTAGTTTGATCCATACGGATTTCTACCTCGCCCAGTCCTCTTAGCAAGCCCGCGGACCGGGCAAGTTCCACAGCATCGGCAGAATTTTGAATGTACTCGCGATACATGGACATTGGGTCGACATACATCGAAGTGCTTAGCAGTTCGAGGATGTCTTTGCCAACGACCAGTGGCTGTTCCGGGCGAGACCATTTGACCTCAACTTGAGGAAAGGAGACCAATGTAGCTGTCATGCGATGAATACCTCGGTCCGATCTCTAGTCCTGGTCCCACTAGCTTCATCGTCCGCCGAATCATCCGTTAATCCTGCATCTTCGATGCGCTCATCTTCCGGCACAAGACTCTGATCAATTGCCTTTTGAACAGCCCAGATTCTTGCCTCCTCCTCCTTTGAAATCGGCTGATAGAAAGTGAGTATCCTTTGTACTCGTGGATTGACGGCCTTTTTAGGAAGATTGACGATGTATCTTGGATCCACCGACGAAAGAAGCTGAAGCAGCTCGGCTTTATCCGCTTGTGAAAGCCGAGCGAACTCGTGCTGAAATTCCTCAAATTCAGGTCTTCCGGCCAATTGTTCGTACCAATCACGGTTAAAAATGAAATGATGGGGACGTAAAAGAAGATCCTCAAAATCTTGATAGGTATCTCCGAATGCTCGCTTAAAAAACACCGGCGCCCCGCTCACGACTCCATGCGTCGCCTGCAAAATAAGCTGCATGGAGCGGAGCTGATAGCGCGACCATCTTTCTCCAACGTAAGTTCGGTGAGGCAGGTCAGTCGGTTGATACCGCATTGGAAAGGACCAGATTCGTATGTTGAGTTCTTCGTTCAGCGTGACGTTCAAGCGCATGCGTTCAAAAAGGTCAGTGGGAGAATCATGGAAGTTGTAAAGCATGTAATTCGACAACTCGGTCAGCCCGAATTCCTGTGCAAAACGAATGGCCTGCTCGTAAGGTCTTCTTAGTCCGATATGATCAAACGCGATTCGTAGAGGCTTGAGGCAAATAGTTGAGAGCTCGCGGAGGTAAACCTTGTCTTTGCAAAGAATGCGAGCATCGACGCCCTGATTGAAGTCTACGCGCCTCTGCACAGGCACACGACCGCGATTGAGCTTGGCTCCTGGAATAAAGCCGAGGTCTCGAATTTCGGCGATAATTTCCTTAAAGCGAGCCGACGCTACAACGTTGTTATCCATCAGCGTCAAATCCTTCTTAGGGCCGTACAGTTCGTCCACACCTTTGACAATCGCGCTGATTGACTCCGTGTCCCTTTGATCTCCCTCTAACTTGGGCACTCCACAGAAGCTGCATTTTCTTATGCAACCTCGCGAAGCGTAAGTGAAATACGCGTCGTGTACGGGATACTTGTAGCTAATCTGCTCGAGAATGCTGTAATCCGGGATCAAGTCCTCGATTGGCAAACTCCTTTGATCGTCCGAGTAAAGCTCTTCGGAAAAGTCATCAAGCTGCAGTGAGATTGCGGGGGGCGCGCTTAGCAACCCCTTAATGAATCGCACCCCGCGCCACCTGGACTCGTTCAAGAAACGCTCGTGCATTAGAGAAGCTGCGATACCGCCAACGAAAACTTTGTCTCGTTGCCCATTTGCGGCGGATATCGAAAAATCTATGCTCTTCGAGATCTTCGAAAACTCGAAAGAAAACAACGTTGTCACATAAATTCGATCCCAGGCAGTCTTTTCTACGCCTGGTTGCTCCCCTTTGATAAAACGAACGTTATCGCGCTTTCCTCGCGGACCATGGTATTGGGCAATCTTCATCAGACCCAAGGGGGGGTACTTGTTCTTATAGCCAGGTTCGATCAGCAAGATATTTTTATTGGCCATTTGAAACCACTCTCAAGTGGGGAGTGTTCCTTCGCTCTCTGATTAACATGACAACAGACTTGACGCCAGATTCTCCGCCGAAGCCCCTCAAAGGTCCCTGACTACCCCAATCGAGGTCGGTGATGAACTCGGATAATTTCGTAACGAAGTATCGTTTGTCGCACGCGTGTCCCAAATTTTCAGAGTAAAGGTCTGCAGCTATCGCCATCAACGCGTAAACGCCAACCCCTTTATTAATCAAGTAATGACGCGGGCTGTCCCACGCCTCGCGATGGACCACAGCGACCGCAGACCAGAAGTCCAAAACAATCCGCGCCGCGGTTTCCGGGTTCTGTGCGCGGAGAACGCGGGTTTGGTTCAGGAATTTCTTGACCGCTTTCTGCATGGTTCGCAGCGAGGCCCGGCGCATAAGGCCCGACGTGCTCGTGCCTCCCAAATCAAGTTGCCTGTACCAGGGGGATTCCGCATTGTTATTGAGGTGCAATGCTATGAACAGTTCTGGCCTTTCGCCGGCAAGGTCTCGTGTCAAAGTCGCATCGTGAAAATCAAGAAGGCTTGTGCTCAGCCCTTTCGCTTTGCTATTGATGACATTAAACACTTCCATCTCTTCTCGTTCGGTGAGTCCGATGAAGCACATGAACGGCATCTCAACCTCAACGTCATTGAGATAACCGAGTCGATGCTGGCAATCGACCTGCGTAAGGACCTTTCCGGCAGAGTCGTCAATTTCCAAAACGGCTTGCCGGCTTGTCGTATCCTGAATCCTCCACCCACCGTCGGCCCGCGGCCGGAGATTGAAGGTTAGAGGTATGGTGGAGCTGTTTTCCTGCTGGATGTATTTCCGAAAATCTAGGCTGTGGCTGGGGTTGAATCGGCGCTGATATCCGCGGCCCGTGTCCTCATCTAGGACGTCTGCAAAGCTCAGGTTGTAAAGGACATTTGCAGGCGCGAATCCAAGAAAAACGCTGCGCTTCGCAGAGACTCCGATTTGACCCTTAATGAGGATTTGAGACAAATTCAGCACCCATTCGCAGACCAATATGCAGCGAATGACTGCAATTCTGCTTTTTGGTCGAAGTTTTGTCAAGGCCGACGGATCATAGCGTAGAAATGTAGAAATATTGTTGCCTGATGGAGACTGCAATAGTACAGTGATGTTCATAGCAGTACTTATCAGTATCGTATACTATAATTGATACTGGAGGAATCTGAGATGGACGCTCACGACCCCGCCGCTTCGCCCATTCTTGATGGCCAAGCGCTCATCATCGAAGGCGAGAAGATCTCGGTCAAGTACCAGGAAATGACGCTCGAAGATGTGCGTCTCGATCCGAACAATCCTCGCATCCAGCATGCCGTAAAGCGGAAAAGCAACGGTCGCCCCATGTCCCAGAATGAACTGCGCGACTTAATCCTCGATCTTCCCGGAGTATCCGAGCTCTTCAAATCGATACGCGACAATGAGGGGCTTCTTGAACCGATTTACGTGCGCCCTGACGGTCGAGTCATTGAAGGAAACTGCCGAGCCGCGTGTTATCTAAAACTAGACAGCATCGCCAAGCGAAACAAGGACGATTCGTGGGAGAAAATTCCGGCAGTATTCGTGCCCAAGATTTCTGAACGGCAGGTTGCCGTGCTTCAAGGTCATTATCACGTCGCCGGGAAAAACAAATGGCTTGCTTACGAGAAGGCGGGACATCTACACGCGATGCACACCAAGCTGAAAATGGATGAAAAGGCTATCGCGAAAGCGCTCGGCATGCGGGAGGGAGAGGTCAGGAAGAATCTTCAATCGTACCAGGTCATGACCGAAAAGCTTTTGCCCAAAATGAAAAACGGGAACGGTCTCGACAAATGGAGCTTTGTCCAGGAATTCTTTAAGAACAAACACTTGGAAGATTATCGATCGAAGGCTGCAAACGTTGACCAGTTCGTCTCGTTCGTTGCCAACAACAAGCTCAAGCGCGGCACAGATGTGCGTAAGTTCGCGAAGATCATCGCTCATCCGCGCGCGATCGACACACTCAAAAAGGATGGGGTTGAGAGTGCAATGACCATCGTAGGAAATGTCGACCCTACCGCTAACTCAACAACGTTTAAGAAGTTGAAAGAAGCAACTCATTTGCTCCTCCACTTGCCCAATCCAGAGTTGTTGAAGCTCCGTGAGAATGAGAAGACACAAGCCATTTTGCGCGATCTGTTTCAAGCGCTCAAAGATGCTGCTAAGACAGCCGGCGTGAAACTGACATAGGACCCACGATGCCACGATCTGCCCTTTCCGTTGCTCCTCTCGTCATCGACGAAATTACACTCGATGGCAAGCGCGTTCAAGTCGAGAGCGTAGAGCTTCCGCTCGATCAAGTAAAACTCGACCCCCGCAATCCCAGGATCGCGAACACTGTGTCGATTTCCATTTCGGACCACGGGGAAAAACTCCAGAGAAAACTGGAGGAACTGCTTTGGCAAGATGATGACGTTCGAAATTTATACCGTCAAATATTGGCAAACAGGGGATTGGTGGAGCGAATTATTGTTCGGCAAGATGGTAGCGTCGTGGAAGGCAATTGCCGGACTGTTGTTTACAGAAAGCTGCAGGAGAAAAGACCTACAGAACGACAGTGGAATCACATCCCTGCCCGCATTCTTCCGCCTGATATTGCCGACCGAGAAGTTGCAATCCTTCTTGGAGAAATGCACGTTGCTGGAAAGAACACGTGGACACCGTTTGAAAAAGCAGGCCACGTGTACCGCATGCACAGTGACTTCGCCCTGACCCAGGATGAGATCGCGGTGCGTCTAAGGATGTCCAAGTCGAAAGTCAACCAACTAATAAGAGCTTTTGATCTGATGAAGAATAAGTACTTGCCACAGTTTCCTGGCTCAGCCAGCATCCGGAAATTCAGCTATTTCGAAGAGCTGTACAAGAAGCCTCCGCTACGCGATTGGATTGGCTCCGGGTCGGCCAACGAGGAACTATTTGTTGAATGGGTTGGCAAGGGAAAGCTCGATCAAGGCGCCCAAGTTCGTGAGCTGCCGTCCATTTTGGAAGATGAGTTTGCATTGAAGGCTTTGACAGAAGAAGGTTTTGCAGCAGCGCAGAAAGTGCTGGCGGAAGACAATCCAGCAATAACATCAAAGTTGTTTCGCAAAATGGTGGATATGACAGAAGCGCTCAGAAAAGCTCAGCTCGATGACATTCAACGTGTACGGAAACCCAGCAGTTCAAAAGCGCGAAATATCGTCAATGATCTTAGCGATTCATTGAGGCATTTCCTTGAATTGTGCGGCTGATGGGTAGGGGAGGAACCATGGCAACATATACGCGAAACATCCAAGGGTATCCCGTCGAACTCACCCTGATCGAGGTCGATCCGAACGGTGTAAAGCTGGATCCCACGAACCCAAGGATCGGCTTCTCGATGCGTCAGCTGGAACAGGGAGAACGCAATGAGGGAGCTTGCGTTCTTTTACTGACAAGTCAAGAAGATACCGAAGCTCTTAAGCGCTCAATTATCGCTTCGAATGGTGTACAAGAGCCAATTTACCTGCGAAGTGACCAACACGTCGCGGAAGGTAACCGCAGGGTAGTCGCGCTTCGGGCAGCGCAGGAAGAGTTTCCGGGGGACCCCCGCTTCTCGACAATGCCGGCCTGGCTGATCCCGGAAGGAACGTCGGAACAAGTCATTCAGGACCTTCTGAATGAGATCCACTTAGGCTCAGTGCGCGGTTGGGCGCCTTACGAACGAGCCCTTCAGATGCGTGCGCTTCTCGAGACTGGTCTTATCGAAGACGAAATCGCTGAACGTTATCGTATGACGAGTCGTGAGGTGCGCCAACAACTTGCCGCGGTTGAATTCATGGACAGATCCTATTTTCCCATTACCGCTGAGCCGAGCGACCCCGAGCATCGGACGAAGTTTTCGTACTTTCTGGAATTTTACAAGAATGGTCGAATCCAGGATCACTGCGAATCGATTCCCGACCTGCCAGAACGATTCGCGCGCTGGGTAAGAGATGGTCACCTCGACACCGGCGCACGGGTTCGACGTCTTCCCAAAATACTGGATTCGGCAGAAGCTACGCGCTTGCTCGACGTGATCGGCTTTGAGGCCGCCGACGAGTACCTCGGGACGCTGCATCCTGAGGAGCAGGAGCTTTACGCACTGCTTGAACGCGCACGAATCAGGCTTTCAATTATGACCGTGGCGGAACTGATGGAATTGGGGAGCAGCAAGGAGCGCCAAGGCATTATCGCGATGTTGCAAAAGGAGCTTGCCAGTGTAGTGGATGCAATGGAGCGAGTGCGATAACCGCCTCGATGGCGATACGATGCGTTCTAGTTCTCATCAAGCATTGGTGCTGTGGATAGCGCGCAAGATGGCTGCAGACGGCTTTGTTCTCTCCGGGTACGACGGCTCTGTACCCCAGGGCGGACTATGGAATTGTCTGCCGCGCCCCGCTGAATTCGGTGGCGTGCGTCCCGATGCATGGGGAATTAAGCCCGCCACCGGCGAGTTGGCGGTTGGCGAGGCAAAGATGCCCGCCGATATCGATACCGTCCACACGCGAAAGCAACTTTGGGTTTTTGGGAGACTGCGTGCCAGGAAGAGAAGTATTCCCTGTCGACTCTATATCGCCGTTCCGCGTTCGGCCGCTCCCGTCCTCGACCGAGTGCTTGCACATGTTGGATTGCTTTGCGCGAAGCATGTCGTGCGATTGCATATTCCGGATTGCCTAGTAGCGGAGGAACGTGATGAGTGCGCGTAAGGAGATTCCGGCCGCTTTACCTCATCAAAAGGAAGGGACTCAATTCCTGCGCGACCGCACAGCCGCCGCGCTCTTCGACGAGCAGGGCCTCGGAAAGAGCAGGCAGTTGATAGAAGCGATCGCACAGAATATTGAGGATGGGAGTCTCGAGGGCGCTCTGATTGTCTGTCCAAATACGATTAAGACGACCTGGGGAGAGGAAATCGAGAGGTTTTCAACTCTAAGATACGCCGTTTTTGGCGCCGGTAGAAAGGCGCGTCGAACTGCCTTCAGAAGCCTAAAAGCGGCATTCTACGTGATCAATTATGAGGCGGTGGCGGTTGAGATGCCTTCTCTCCGCGCACTGCTCCGATTCAAGAGCATGGCCTTAGTTCTCGATGAAAGTCACCGGATAAAGACGCCCACTGCACGTGTGACTCGCGCGGTCCACGCACTACGGCACGATGCGGCCAGAAGGTACATCATGAGCGGCACGCCAGTCGCGAACAAGCCGGAGGATCTGTGGAGTCAGTATTTCTTTCTGGATGATGGCGACGCTCTTGGTCAGAACTTTGAAGCGTTCAGGGCGAGGTTTTGCACTGCGAGTGGGGGGTATACGAGGGTCGAAGAGTTGAGAAATAGCCTTGCCGGTTTGTCGCTCCGCAGAGAAAAAGAAGGAACCGTACGACTGCCATCGAAAACATTCACGAGGGTTGCAGTTTCCTTAACTGGACAACAACTGCGGATGTACAACGGGATGCGCAATGAGCTGGCTCTCTGGATTCGCGATCTCTCGGGAGAGGAAATTCTGACACGGGCGGATAACATTTTGACGCGACTCGTACGCCTTGCCCAGCTTGCTTCCAACCCTGGGCTGATAGATGCCCACTATCAGGAAACTCCAGCAAAGTTTGCTGCTCTCGATGAATTGGTTCCGACGTACTTACAGTCGAGCACGGAAAAGCTAATTCTCTGGACATCATTCGTCGCCAATATAGGTGCGTTGACCGAGCGGTTCGCACAATTCCGTCCAGCTTGCTTGTATGGTGAAATGGACGGCAGATCGCGCGATAACGCTGTCACTGCATTCAAGCGAGATCCCAATGTACGGATGCTCGTTGCCAATCCGGCGGCGGCCAGAGAGGGTTTGACGCTCACGCAGGCGAATGTCGCTATTTATATCGATCGGACCTTCAACCTTGTCGATTTCTTGCAGTCACAGGATCGAATTCACCGGTTATCACAGAACCGGGACTGCGAAATCGTCTTGTTGATGGCCAAGAATACGATTGACGAGTTTATAGACTTCAGTATTAGTCAAAAGCAGAGGCTCGCACGCTATACGCAGCGAGACAGTGACCACATCAGCGGAACAGATCTTTCTCTTACAAAACCGGATCTGTTGCGAGCGCTGATCGAGCCATCTCCGAGTTAGCCGGCCCAATATTATTCACGAAGCCAAATCAGCAGAGTGAATACACCTTGGAGCCCCCGCGTTTCAATCGCGAGATTTGTTGAGTCGAGGCCTTGGGTCCTGACGTTCGAATCGATAACAACAGGTCCGAGAAGCGAAACATACTTGGGCATCGGGGCTGCCCAATCTGAGATTGGCACTCCAGCGCGAACGAACCTAAATGCGGGCGGGAATTCGAGGAATTCATAGCCCTGGAGTTCCCCGCTTTGGTGGAGGACGACAGTCGAGCCATTGTGAGCTTTAAAAGTAAGGATCATAACGGAGAAAACGTAAGGCGGAGGCCTTGGAAGTGCGGCAGGTGTTAAAAGAATGTATGCCTGTAATTCCTTATCGAGGCACAAATTTCTCTGGGCAGTTCGCCGCAGTCAATGGAAACCACCAGATTCAAGCTAGCTGGGCGCAACTTGTCTGGGCAGCCATTACGGCAGGGAAAGCGGCCGGAGATGAATATGCTTACGGGATTTACTCCGCGGTCGAGAGACTACATCGCGCGTCAATGATTCGTGCGTATTTGCTCGAAGCAAATTCAGGTCGGATTTTGCAAACGATACCGTATGTAACTTCGGATCCATCCGAGAAAACCTCCATTTCTTTTTACCTGGGAATGACGCTGGCGAAGCTCTTTGCGGAACTTCTGTTCGCCGTGCCTCGAATGCTCCACGTTGCCGTGTATGAGCAAAACTTTCAGATTGGGACAGGAAACGGTGCGTCACGCCCAGATCTTATCGGGCTAGCCGCAAACGGAGATTGGTTCGTTTTTGAAGCAAAGGGACGTTCAAATGGATTCGAGGCTGAAGCTTTGGAGGCTGCCAAGATTCAAGCGGAACAAATCACCACCATTGACGGCGCCCCTCCAGTTTGCAGCATCGCGAGCCAGTCGTACTTTTCCTCGGATGGTCTCCGGTTCCGCATGAATGACCCACCCCGCGCAAGGGCCCGAGGGTCAAGGGCAATCGGCATAACTCGCGATCGCTTTGAGCATGCGTATTACGATCCACTCCGGACGATTATTGCCTCTCGTGGGACGGCCGTGGATATCGACATCGCGGGGCAGAGTTTCCAGGGAACGCGAATTGCTGAAGCTGATATTGTGATCGCAATGTCGCAACAAGCTCAGCCTAGATTGGCCAGCCTTCAAGCAAAGGCAATGCCGCAATGGGAGTATCTCGGACAAGATGGAGTGCTTGTGAGGCTTGGTTCGTCTTGGAGCGAAGCGAACATGAGATTGCAGCCTCATCTCAGGTCAAGTTAAGCCTCATTGCGCGAGCCATCACTGTGACGCCACGAACTCCACTTGGGAAACGCCTAGTGCATTCGGCC
>Ga0210403_10001452_pt1 | contig 22441 bp, 22 predicted proteins | sample IncBWC19MmetaG_FD_150863 | JGI IMG/M metagenome (GOLD analysis project Ga0210403, IMG submission 150863) | Forest soil microbial communities from Barre Woods Harvard Forest LTER site, Petersham, Massachusetts, United States - Inc-BW-C-19-M | ecosystem: Environmental > Terrestrial > Soil >... | reverse complement strand
TTACCCGAATGACCATTCCCAACCCGAACATTGTCTATGGCGGTACGGCGCTGCTTTGTGCTGCCGCCGCAGCGGTGTTTGATCTGAGAACCCGTCGCATTCCGAATTTACTCACTGGGTTCTCCATCCTGTTCGGTCTCCTGTTGCACTTCATTCTTGGCGGCTGGAGCCAGCTCGGGTGGTCCGCTGCCGCGGCCCTGATTGGCGGGGGCGTCTTTCTTGTCTTTTATCTGGCGGGAGGCATGGGCGGGGGCGATGTGAAGCTGATGAGCGCCGTCGCCTGTATCGCCGGATATCAATCCGTGGTGGAGCTTCTGCTCAGCACGGCGATCATGGGGGGAATCTTCGCCCTGCTGCTTGCGCTGGTTCGTGGCCAGCTCAAACAGACGCTGCAGAACATCGGTGCGCTGCTCGTGCATCACCGGATCTCCGGCCTGACGCCACACCCAGAACTCAACCTCAAGAACACGCGCACGCTGCGCCTACCCTATGCAATCGCCATTGCAGCCGGCTGTTTGATCACGCTGTTTGGCGAAATGCCGTTGAGGTGAGATGTGAATACACGCAGACTCACCTTCGCTCTTCTTGGTGCACTCGTCATCTCCGGCGGCTGCACGCTGCTGCTCGGCCGGAGGATGGCCCATCAAGCAGTCAAGAGTGAACCAAAGATTCGCTACGTGGCGGCGGCGGCGGCGATCGCAGCTGGCGAGATTGTGAAGCCGGAGCAACTGAGTCTGTTCGACTGGCCTGCATCGCAGCCGGTCGACGGAGCATTCCTGAAGGTGGAGGAGGTCGCAGGACGGGCCGCGGTCTATCCGCTGGAGAAGGGCCAGATCGTGCTCAACAAGTATCTGGCAGCGCCGGGATCGGGCATCGGTCTGACCACCAAGATTCCGGAGGGCATGCGCGCGATTGCGCTGAAGTCCGATGAGGTAGTGGGGGTAGCCGGATTTCTTTTTCCCGGATCGCACGTAGATGTGCTGGTGACCTATCGCCCACCTCAGGGGCCCGATCCAATCACCGCGACGGTCCTTCAGAATGCCCAGGTTCTTGCAGTCGGACAGGAGGTCCAGCCGGATCCAGCGGGTAAGCCAAAGTCGGTAGGTGTGATGACCATTCTGGCTAGTCCGGAGGACGCAGCGAAGCTTGTGCTCGCGAGCACGCAGGGGTCAATCCACTTCGTGCTTCGCAATGGCAGCGACCAGGCAACGACTGCGAACGAACTGGTACAACTTAGCCAGCTTGGGGCTCCCATTCCGAATAAAGCTCCCGTGCGCAGGCCCGAAGGAGTCTCCCAGAAACCCAAAGCCTATGTGGTGGAAACCATCCTAGGCGACAAACAGACCTCAGCAAGCTTTTGACCAGGCAGGAATTGACGTGACCAAACGACTCACAATCCGGCATGGGAACCCATTGCGCAGCATTGCTCCAGCAGTGCTCTGTCTCGGTCTCTGTCTGCAAGCTAGTGCGACCACGCCTGCGGCAGGTGCTGGCGATCGCGACGCCATTTATACCAACTCGAGCAGCAAGACGCTCCACGTTGTTGTTGGGCACACGTTCTTTCTGTACACGCCTGCTCGCCTGAAGCGCGTTTACATCAGCAATCCAACCGTACTGGGATCGCTGACCTCGAGCCCCAATGAGGTGCTGGTCACGGCGAAGGGCGCGGGCATCAGCAGTCTGGTGCTCTGGGACACACTCGGTCAGAGCACGGTCTACACCGTGTCGTCCGATATCGATGTCGACGGTTTGCGTAAGGCCCTGGATGCAGCGCTACCCAACCAGCACATCGAAGTCTCGGTGCTGCAGGACCGTATTCAACTGTCCGGCACGATCGCCACCCAGGCCGAAGGGGATACCGCCACCAAGCTTGCACAAATCTATGCGAAGGATATTGCCAACTCCCTGACCCTGAAGCCGGCCCAGGTCAAACAGGTTGAACTCAAGGTTCGATTCATTGAGGTCGACCGGGTGAAGCTGGCTCAGTTCGGAGTCAACTTCTTGAGTCTCGGGAAGAACATCGCTTCCGTCTCCACCCAACAGTTCAGCGCCTTCAGCGGCCTTTCGACCAGCACCAGTGCAGGCGCAGCGGCCACGGTCTCCAATCCGCTTAACCTGTTGCTGTATAACCAGGGGCTGGATGTCGGCGTCGCCATTGCGGATTTGGAACAGCGACAGGTGGTCCAGACCCTCGCCGAGCCCACGATCACCGCGATCAGCGGCGAGCAGGCGAGCTTCCTCTCCGGCGGCGAGTTCCCATTTCCAGTGGTTCAGGGCGGTAGCGGAAGTTACGCGTCGGTCACCGTGCAGTTCCGCCCCTACGGCGTGAAGCTGGTCTTTACGCCCACGGTGAATCCCGATGGCACCATTCGCCTCAAGGTCGCTCCAGAGGTCAGTGCGCTTGACTACACCAACGAGGTGGTGATCTCCGGCTACAACATCCCGGCGCTCTCCACCCGCCGCGCCGATACCGACGTTGAGCTGCAGGACGGGCAAAGCTTTGCTATCTCCGGACTGCTCGATCACCAGATGACCGCCACGTTGAGCAAGATGCCAGGGATCGCGAGCATCCCCATCCTCGGGCAGCTGTTCCACTCCAAGAACATCAACAACTCGGTCGCGGAACTGCTGGTTGTCATCACCCCTACCGTCGTCAATCCGCTCACGAGCCCGGCGCCGATTGTCGAACCAAAGAACCCATTGCCCTACATCGACACGAAACGGTTCGATCAGCAGATCAACAACCCGGCCGCGAAGCATTAGTCCCAGGAGCCAGTGAGTGAGCAGCAAAGAACACAACTCGGGACACGGCACATTGGCCGCCTTCACCGTTTGCGCCGACAGCGAATTAGCCGGCATTGCGGTGGCCGCCTCCAATGTCCCAGGCATAAAGTATGCCGGGGAGTTCCAGGACTACATCACCGCCAATCGCCGGCCGCACTTCCCTCCTGCCATCAAGCAGGCGCCCGCCTGCATTGCGTTCATCGACTTCGATCGAGACGCGGAGCTGGCGATCGAAACGGCGGAATCCTTCCGAAATACTCCGTCGCCGCATGTTATCTCGGTGGGCGTGTCTTCCAAAGTCGATGCCGAGCTTCTCCTACGCGCCATGCGCGCCGGTTGTAGCGAGTTTCTCCATAAACCTATTACTGAAGCTGGCTTTCAAGAGACACTGCGACAGTTACAACATCGTCTGCTCTCCTCCATTGCTTTGCCCAGCAGCCGAGGCCAGGTGATCTCCTTTCTCGGAGCAAAAGGTGGAGTAGGAGCGACGACACTCGCCGTTCACGTGGCGACGTCGCTGGCCACGAAGCTGGGCAAGAAGACCCTCTTGATTGACCACCATCACCAGCTTGGCCATGTATGCCTGTATTTGGGCATCAAGGAAAGCCGTTATCAGTTTGATGACCTGATCCGGAATGTGCAGCGGCTGGATTCTGATCTCCTGCAGGGCTTCGTGGTCAAACATGCGAGTGGGCTCGAGGTGCTCGCCTCGCCTGACACCTGCGCGGCACCGTACCGCAGCAGCCGGGAAGAGATCGAGCAAGCACTGGATTTTCTGCGCCAGCAATATGACTTTATTCTGATCGATTCCTCGATTGCTTACGAGGAGATTACGGGAGCCATGATTCATCTCTCGGATGAAGTGGCCCTGGTCGCAACCCCGGACGTTGCTGCACTGCGTGACTTGACGCGGTACGTCGACCATCTGAGCCTCAGTAAAATTGCGGCCTCTAAGCTTCGTATTGTCATCAATCGCGCGTCCTCCGACGATGCCATTAGCCCGGAACAAATCGAGAAGGCGGTGCGCTTCCCGATCTACATTTCGATTCCCAACAACTATGCGGAACTGCTGCGGGCGATCAACGCAGGAGAGCCGGTGAACTCGCAACGCCGCTCGGAGTTCACCACCCAGATCGGCAAATGGGCAAAGCGTCTCGCGCTCGCCGGTGAAAACAGCGAGCCGGTTGCGCCAAAGAGGAAGTTTGCGTTTTGGAGATAACCCCGCGCATGCAGCCGAGCAAGGAGGAGACTTATGGCTGACGGAGTGATTCACCTGAGCGCACCCACGCGTCCGCTGGTCTCCGAGCAGCCGCGCCCCTTCATCGCCGCGTCATCCAAAACGCAGCATGAACTGAAATCGGCGGTGCATCACGAGCTGATCAAGCGCGTCGACTTGGAGAAGCTCGGGGTTCTGCAGGGAAATCGAGGCGGTCAAAGCCAGCTCACGTCCATCATCCAGCAGCTCATCGCCGAGCAGGGCACTCCACTGAGCTCTGCGGAGCGCGACCGCCTGGGCCAGGAGGTCCTCGACGAACTGTTCGGCCTTGGCCCTCTAGAGCCGCTGCTGCAGGACCCCACGGTCAACGACATCCTTGTGAACACGCACAACGTTGTGTACGTGGAGCGCCGCGGTCTCATCGAAAAGACGAACGTGGTCTTCAAAGACAACGGACACCTGATGCACATCATCGACAAGATCGTCTCCGCCGTTGGGCGGCGCGTCGATGAATCGTCGCCGATGGTGGATGCGCGGCTTCGTGATGGATCTCGCGTCAATATCGTCATCCCCCCGCTCGCCATCGATGGCCCCATCGTTTCGATTCGGCGCTTCCCTACCTCTCCACTGACTTCAGATGACCTGATTCGCTTCCGCGCCATGACTCCCGAGATGATGGAGGTGCTGCAAGGTGCGGTCAAGGCTCGGCTCAACATTGTGGTTTGCGGCGGTACCGGCGCCGGCAAAACGACTCTGCTCAATGTGCTCTCCGGATTTATCTCGGAGCGGGAGCGCATCGTGACCATTGAAGACTCCGCCGAACTGCAGATCAAGCAGGAGCACGTCGTGCGGCTGGAGTGTCGGCCACCCAATGTCGAAGGCCGAGGTGCGGTTCGCCAGCGCGAACTTGTCATCAATGCACTGCGTATGCGGCCGGATCGAATCGTGCTCGGTGAGGTTCGCGGAGAAGAGGCGATGGACATGCTTCAGGCCATGAATACAGGCCATGATGGGTCCATCACGACCATCCACGCCAATACCCCACGCGATGCTGTAGCTCGTCTCGAAACCATGTGCATGATGGGCAATGGCAGCCTGCCGGAGAAGGCAATTCGCCAGCAGATTGCATCCGCGGTCCACCTCTTTATTCAGGCACATCGCATGAGCGATGGCAGCCGCCGCATCACCCATATCACGGAGATTACCGGGACCAGCGGCGATGTCGTCAGCATGCAGGACATCTTTCTCTTCGAGAAGCAGGGGCTCGGATCGGGCGGCAAGGTTCGCGGCCGCTTCTTCGCTACGGGAATTGTGCCGAAGTTTTCCGAGAAGCTGACCGCAGCCGGTATACCACTGTCCCTCAATCTTCTTAACCATTCGGTGGAGGTATAGCCACGATGCTTCTTCTTGGTGTCACCTTCTTCATTCTCTTGACCGTAATCTTTACCGTTTTGTTGCTTGCCTCAAAGCCAAGCAAGCATCAGACGGTGGTTCAAACACGACTTGGTCAAATGGGCTTGGGAGATCGGACGGAGGAGGAGCAGAGTCCGGAGCAACTTCTCAAACAGACCGATGATGGGCAATACGCATGGTTTGACGATCTGCTATCCCGTTTCCGCCTGTACACGTCGCTCCACCAGTTGATCGAACAGGCGAACAGCAAATCGAACCCTGGCAAGGTTGTGCTTACATCGCTCGCCCTGGCAATCGTGAGCTTTGTGCTTGTCGCACTGTTTGTTCCGGCACTGGCCGTGCAAATAGTGGCAGCCGTGGTCGCCGGGGCTGCGCCCGTTCTCCTGTTGCGCTTTCAGCGTTCGCGTCGGCTTAAGGCCTTCAACGAGGTGCTTCCCGATGCCATTGATCTAATGGCGCGCGCTCTTCGGGCGGGCCACTCCGTAGCTTCAGCCATAGAGGTTATCTCGGAGCAGGCGCGGGAACCAGTAGCCTCCGAGTTCGGGTTGGTATATCAGCAGCAGAACTTTGGGCTTCCCTTTCGCGATGCGCTGATGAGCATGGCTCAACGGATCCAGTCGAAGGATCTGCAGTTCGTCATCACTGCCATGCTGGTGCAGAAGGAAACTGGCGGCAACCTTGCCGAGATTTTGGACCGAACGACTCACGTAATTCGAGAGCGCCTTCGGATCTATGGTGAGGTTCGGATCAAGTCAGCGCAGGGACGGCTTACTGGTCTCATTCTCTCTCTGTTGCCCATCGTGCTGGGAGTTCTCATCAATCTGATGAATCACGGCTTCGAAAAGCCACTGTTTGAGGAACAGATTGGCCGCATCATGCTCTACGCCGGCGCCTGCATGTTGTGCATCGGCTCCTTCATCATCAGCAGGATCGTGGACATTGAGGTATAGCCGATGAATATGTTTTTCTATCTCATGTTTGGCTGCACGCTGTTCTGCAGCATCGGCCTGGCAACCTTGCTGACCACGAGCAACAGGGCAAGAGCGAAGAACGTTCGCGTCTTGGAAGTCATCCGTGCGGGCGCAGACCCTAAAAAGCCGAAAGCCAATGATCTGAATGGAGTGATTGTTCGTCTGCTCCGCGATCTCCGCGCCCGCATCGGCGTATCGGAGAATCCGAAGCTGCGCGAACGCCTTATTGCCGCAGGTATTAAGAGTCCCCACGCTGCGGATACCTACTTTGCTGCTCAAATGCTCGCTCCCATCACGGGTATTCTTGTGGGCAGCTTTATCCCGTCGAACACTCTGTTCTCCATCTTTGTTCTTGTAATCATCGGATACATGTTTCCTGAGACCGCCCTCGATCGCATGATCAAGAAACGGCGGGAGCGTATCCGCAAGGCCATTCCTGACTCCATTGACCTCCTCGTCATCTGCGTCGATGCCGGGCTTGGCCTTGATCAGGCCATGCTCCGCGTCGGGCAGGAGTTGGTTGTGAGTTATCCGGAGATCAATGAAGAATTTCTGCAAATCAACCGCGAACAACGTGCAGGTAAACCGCGCATCGAAGCGTGGAACAGCATGGCTGCCCGCACTAAACTGCCCGAGATTGAAGGCTTCGTGAACATGCTCGTTCAGACAGAGCGATTCGGCACACCAATCGCACGTGCGCTCTCCTCCTTCGCCGACGGCTTGCGCCTCAAACGCAGGCAACTCGCAGAGGAGCGAGCCGCCAAAACCAGCGTCAAGATGATCTTCCCACTTGTGTTGTTTGTTTTCCCGTGCATCTTTATCGTCTTGCTGGGGCCGGCTATCCTCAGCATCATGCACGGATTGTCGACTTTGAATCAGTGATGGCTCCTTAATCACAGAATTAACGCACTTGCCTGATGGACACGGCGGGTGCGGACAGGGATGATAGTTCCTGAGGGCGCCAGCAGTTTGCTCTTCGGCCAGCAGCACGCTTCACTAATGAGTAGATTGAATTAGTTTCACAATTAAATCACTAAGGAGAATTGCAAACATGGGTTCAGTAACTGTTATTCGTATCGTCGCCGGGGTTCTGATGGTGGTCGTGCTGGGAATTATCGTTGCCCGTCGCAAGTCCAGAGCCGCTTAGGCCGTATTGGTACAGGCGATGAACACCCTGTCTTTTATGAATGAAACCAAGGCTACCGCTATCGGGGACAAGATAGCGGTAGCTGATTCCTTCCTCACCCGCTTGTTCGGGCTGATGGGGAAACGTTCGCTGACGGCCGGCAGCGGCCTCTGGATCACTCCTTCTTCGGGGATTCACACGTGCTGGATGCGGATGCCAATAGACGTGGTGGCGCTGGACCGCAATCTGCGCGTCGTCAAAACTGGCCACGCTGTGCGGCCTTGGCGGCTTAGCGGCCTCAGCCTCAAGACCGATTCTGTACTTGAGCTTCCCGCGGGCCAGATTCTCTCGTGCGGACTCGAGATCGGCGACCAGCTAAAGATCCTTTCCTCTCGCGACTAAGAGACTCAGCAAGGATAGCGATAACCGTGTCTTCTCCTTCTTCCGCGTCTCCCCGCGCCGATCAATTTGCTCGCGCTCTGCTGCTAACGGCGCTCTACTCCAGCGTGGCGCTCGTTTGTATGCATCTGACAACGGCGTCTGACCCGGATATCTGGTGGCACCTGCGCGCCGGCGAGTGGATTTTGCAGCATCACAGCTTGCCACATGTCGACCCATTCTCACGCTCAGCGGCGCAACAGCCATGGGCTGCCTACAGCTGGCTCTTTGAGGTGCTGGTACTCAAGCTTTACCGGAACCTTGATCTGACAGGTCTGGTGGCGTACAGCAGCGCGCTGACACTGGCGATTACCGCGGCTATCCATCACGCGACCAATCGCCTGCAAGCGGATTTCACAAAGGTAATGCTGCTCACCTTCGCGGCAGCGATCAGCATAAGCCGTCTGTACGCGCCCCGGCCCTGGCTGTTTACGATTCTGTTTTTCGTGATCGAGATCGATGTTCTGATGTATGCGCGCCGAACAGGCAAGACGCGTGAGTTGCTGTTCCTACCGGTTCTGTTTGCGCTTTGGTCAAACCTCCACATTCAGTTTGTTGACGGCCTGCTCGTACTCGCCCTCGCCGTTGCGGAGGCTTTTCTGTCGGAAGGGTGGTGGCAGCGAGCCCGATTGCCGCGCGCCACCATGTGCTGGGCGGGAATTGCTTGTCTGCTTGCCACCATGGCGAACCCATATGGATGGAAGATCTACCAGGTGGCCTATGCGCTCGCTTCACAACCCGGGGTGCTGAACACGGTGAGCGAGCTACAAGCAATGCCTTTCCGCTCGTTGAGCGATTTTCTCGTGCTTGGGCTTATTCTTGCTGCCGTGGCTAGCCTCGCGGGGAGAAAAAGAATTCCGATATTTGAAGCGCTCCTGCTTGCGCTCGCCGTATTTCTCTCATTTCGATCGCAGCGTGACCTATGGTTCGGATCCTTGGTTGCCGTCGTCATCCTGGCATCAGAGACTTCTGGAGCGGAGGAACAACGGCAGCATTGTCTTCCCTTGTGGATCAAGCCACTGATCGCAGTGTTTGTTGGATTGGCTGTGTTCTCGGGAGCGAAGGTGCTCCATGTGAACAATGCAAAGCTGCACGAGCGCCTCGCACAAGAGATGCCCGTGCAGGCCGTGGAATTGGTGAAGAAAAGAGGGTACTCGGGACCGCTGTATAACGATTACGAATGGGGCGGGTTTCTGCTTTGGCATTTGCGCATGCCCGTCAGCATCGATGGCCGGGCAGCGCTCTATGGCGACCAGCGCATCAATCGCTCGATCGCCACGTGGCGTGCAGAGCCCGATTGGGCCTCAGACCCTGAACTAGCCTCAGCCAGTTTGGTGATCGCCCCCGTAAAGGCGCCGCTGACTCAGATACTCCGGCTCGACTCAGGGTTTCATCTGGTCTATGAGGATAAGGTAGCAGCCGTCTTTAGCCACTTTCAACCCGCGACTCGGCTGAGTGATGCTGCCATACGGCCCTAGAGGCGGCGACGATTACGGATGTTCGCTCCATCCCCATTTCTGAAAGATCCGTGTGCCCTCTGGAGACTGCAGAAACTGAATGAACTCGGCGGCTTCAGGGCGAGTCTTTCCCTGGGTGGTCAATCCGATTCCGCAGTCGCGATAGATTTGATGCGCATCGTCCACTGGAACAATCTCTGCGATCGATGGATTCGATACCTGCCATATGTTCCAAATCAACCAGGCATCGAGCGACTTGTCATCGACCCAGTCCTTGCGAGCGTCACCGCTGTTGGGAGCAACCGTTGCGATATTGCTGCGAAATCTGATGATGGATGCAATGTCGCCGCGGCGGCCGACGACATCCTCCCATAGGCCCCTCTGACCTGCGCCGTTAACCACCAGAATGCGATGCCCCGGCTTCATCAGGTCTTCCAGACCCTTAATGTGGGATGGGTTTCCGGGACGAACCAGTATCGCGGATTTTCTGAGATACAGCGGCACGATGGTGGCGGGGTCGATGGTGCCTAGCAGCGCGACCTGAAAATCGCTCATCATCTCTTCCGAGCCGCTATAGATCAGGTCAGCATTCTGCTGCGCATCATGGAGCCACTGCGGGAGCGGTCCGCCGGTTACAACAACCTGAAGATGTTTCTCCTTGCTGAAGGTAGCAGCTGCCTCCTTCATCGCAGGCAAGGGACCTCCGGGTCCGTAAAGATGCAGGACCACGGCGCTCTGTTCATCGGACTGGGCGGGTGTGCCCGCAGCCCAGACAGCCGATGGTGCGACGACGAGAAACAGACTCATTGCTAAGCGAAGAGCATTCATGACACATTCTCCTGAAGCTGAAGTTCACACCCATACGCGCGAACTAGTTCCACTCAATAATTCTTGTATGCCAGGTTGAATTTGGGTCGCGGCATGGTGTGAATATACGCTGAGACGTCCCACGCCTGTTGTGCCGTGAGGGTGCCGGGATGGTTCTGAGGCATGTTGTGCATTACAAAAGCAGCCATCTTTGCTGGGTCATTCATGCCTGCTCCGTCGTTGTACGAATCGGGTCCCCAAACAGCCGGCAGCACAGGGGGAGCTCCCGCGCCATCGCTTCCATGACACCCGGCGCACTGCGAAGCGTAGACGGATTTGCCGCTCACGGGGTCTCCGGTCAGAGCAGGTAGTTTGACAAAGCCGCGCCCCTTGTAGGGCTTGCCCTTCACCCCATCCTGCGAGAGCCAGTTGACGTATGCGACCAGCGCCTTCATCTCCCCGCTGTCCTCGGGCACAGGACGCCCCGCCTCACTGCGGGCAAAGCACTCCTGGATCCGGTTTTGAAGTGAGATCATGTGGCCTGCCCGCTTGTTGAACATGGGGAAGAGTCCGGGTAGATCCACCATGGGCGCGGCATAGGCAGCGGTGCCGCTTTGAATGTGGCAGTCATTGCAGGCAAGCTTGTTACCCACATAGCTGCCGGCATACTTCTGGGTTTCATCAAAGATCAACTGGCCCTGATGAACTAGTTCCGTCTGTTGCACATTCATGACGGCTGCATGCCGCGGATTTGCCGAGCTCGCTTCGGCTGCCCGGGTGGAATGACCCGAACAGCCCGAAGCGATCCAGCAAACGAGAGCGAGCGCCGCTGCGGCAATTGCCGATGAAGAGTGGATGCATCGCATACCGCGCATAAGTGACCCCTTACTTGGATGCGTCCTGTAGAGAGTGGAAGCCGTACTGGTGATAGATGGCCTGTGCCTCGGGAGTCTTCAAAAATGCCAGCCACTGCGCCGCAATTGCCGGATGAGGAGCGTCCGTCATCACACCACCTGCATAGGTCGCCGTGGTGTTTTGATCTGCAGGTATGGCGACGCCCTGAATTGGATTTCCAATGCTCTGCTGAAACCGCACCTCCGATGCCCAGGTAACGCCGGCATCCGCTCGGCCACTCATGATTCGCATCGGAGTCTGGCGATGATGGATTTCGGTGAGCACGCTCTTTCCATTCTTGACCTTCTCCTGATACACAGCCTGATACAACTCCTCGCCCCCGGCCTTGCGCAGCGAATCGCTGATCTGCTGCGCCACACCCTCCCACTGAGGATTGGGCATGGATAGCCGAATATCGGGCCTTCCCAGATCCTTCAGCGATTGAATCCCCTTTGGATTGCCCGCTGGGATCATGATCGCCAGATCGTTGGTTGCGTATTTGACAACTCCTTTGACCTGGCCGTGCTGTTCCATGTCAGCCAGCACGCGGGCGCCGGCCTCGTAGATATCGGGTTTGACCTGAATTGTCAGATTGCCCAGAGTAATCGCATCGCCGGCAGCGATCTGTTTGCGCAGAATCCCGGGAGGAAGTGTCTCGTAGAAGACGTGGCCGGTCAGCTCCGAATGCTGCTTCTCAAAGGCGGCGATCAACTGCGGCAGGACAAAGAACTGGTTGCCGCCGATGAAGATCACCAGCTTCGCATCGGATGGATTGCCGTGCAGATCGGGAACATTATCCACGTCGTCGACGTGGAAGACATATCCCTTCTGTGCTGCAGGATTGTTCGCTCCCTTGCTCCATGGAGGAACCGCCTGAGAGTAGGAGAATGTCGTTCCCGCAAGCGCTACGAGGGCGAAGAGGAACCTATGCTGGGCTTTCATTGCAATTGCCTTTCGGTGACTTACAGCGTGATGTAGGTGTAGTGGCCTTCGGCCTGCAGCAGAGCGACGGCAGCGACCATGGAGGCTACGACCAGGACGCCCGGGACGGTGTGCGCCAGCATCTCGTGTACGATCTCCTCTGGCTCCTGCGTCAGGTTGTTGTGCTTGACCAGCGCGCGCGCCTGCTCTTCGGTTGCGGTGTGGCAGCTAAGGAACTGCACGCCGCGCGAGTGCAGCGTCTCGATGCTAGTGTCCTGAAGGAGCGAGTTCCGATCATTCGGATCAGTTGACGATGCTGCCTTCCCTGTCACGGTGCTCTTGTAGAAGATATTTCTTACGGCTGGCTTCTCCGTCGCTGGATCGGTCACCTTCAACCAGGCGCCGATCTGATACTTCTCCCAGATGTAGTCGTCGTAGTTCAGCATATTGGCAGGGCCGTGCAGGGCGGCGGCGACCTTGATCTGCTGTTCCGGGACGCCAAAACCAAAGCGCAGTCCGTTGAGCGAGTTCTTGACGTTGTTCAGAAACTTTCCGTCGCCGATCTGCACGATGTCGTAGACCTGCTTGATGCGTGCGGGGTCCTTCACCAGCTTCTGAAACTCTGCCAGCTTCCAGTCGGAGGCCTGCCATACGAGCTGGGCGTCTGCTTCGTGCGATATGCCGCTGAGCGCACCGAGCGCCGTTACACCGGCAGCGACACCCGAAACAAAGGACCTACGAGTTACGTTTTGCATGTTTCTTCTCCTGGGAGTTGCGTGTTGTTGATTTCGGATGATGGATCTGGGAGGTGACGCCGAGACTTCTGAGGAACTGAAACTTCGGCTGTTCAAAGCGCTCTCGGGCGTCTCTGGACCTCCAGCGCCAAAGGATAAAAATCAGCAGGATCAGCGTGATGATTCCCATAAGCCAAGCGATCATTGCATCTCCTCCATTGTGGCAGACGACGCAGCAGGCACCGGCTGCGCCGGCAATGCGGGCCCCTGATAGAACGAACGCATGAAATACGTAACCGCCTGAGTCTCTGCCGGCGTCAGCAACGGCCACGCGGGCATGCCGCTTCCGGGAACTCCATCATGGATGACGCGGGCCGCTCCGGGATAGGAGAGCTGGATCTCATGGAAGTTGGCCGGCCGCGGCAGGTATCTGCCTGCCTCCGGACCATCTCCACCGCCGGTCTCCCCATGGCAGCGTACGCAGTGCGTGTCGAAGACGCGCTGTCCTGCGAGCAGCAAGGTCTGCGTAGAGGCTCGTTGTTCGTCGGCTCGCAGCTCCGGTGTGCTGCTCATCGAAAGCACGTAATCGGCGACCGCTTTGAACTCGGCTCCAGGCAGTTCATTCCAGGCAGGCATCGCAGTTCCGGGAACGCCGTGTTGCAACGCCTGCCACACCGTAGAGGGAGGAAGACGGAAGCCCGCAAGATTGAAGGCGACCGGACGTAGAGAACGCCCTCCAGGTGTATTCGCACGTCCATCGGCTCCGTGACATCCGGAGCAATTGGCCATATACACGGCGCGACCTTCCTCAAGATCGTTGGTCAACTGCGGCGGCGATGCGATGAAGCGAGCATCGATCAGAGACGCCGTGCCTGCGTGAGTTGTCTCTGCCTGGAGGGCTGGACGTCCCAAGGTATTGAGATACGCGACCACATCGAGTGCGTCTTGCGAGGGCTTGTTCGCATCGCCCCGGAAGAGCCAGCGGTAGCCCGGCATCATTGAATCCGGCACGACGTAGCGCGGATTGTAGAGGTGAGCCAGCTGCCAGTCTACCGGGCGCTTGCCCGACTCCCGGGCGAGATCGGGTCCAATCCTACGGGTACCCCACATCTGCGGGAACTCGCCCTGCGTCTCCCATGCCTGCGTCGGATGGCCAAAGCGCCACTCGTCTGCTGGGGTAAAGCGTACCTGCTCCGTGTGGCAGTAGGCGCAACCGTCGCGGCCGTAGATCTCCTGACCATGTCTCTCCTGCGCGGTCAGAACCAGTTGTGCGCCAGGGGGTGTCGTCCGCACCATCCTCTCATGCAGACGAATGGCGGGATAGACGCCGAGGGCGAGGAATGAGACCACGAAGAACAGCAGTCCTGCACCGAAGGTCGCGCCGTAGGCGGTCGCGATCCACATGCCCGCCGGGCGCTCACTCGGCGTCCGAGGATCAGGATGAACCACGACAATGTCAGCCGGACGATTCAACTCGCCGGTGAAAAAGCTGATGCCATAGAGCACAAATCCAGCAAGCAGAAGGAACCCGTCCACGCTGCGGAAGACCCAATACGGTTGCGATGCGCGCACGGATTCGATCCACGGGAGATGCTGTTGCCACAGACTCGCCTGCACAAGTCCTGCGCCCGTGAGATCAAGAACCATCAGCGCCAAGCCGGTCACCAGAAGCCAATAGGACCAGGCCATCGCGCGTCTGTTGAAGCGCACACCAGGCAGCCTCTGCCAGAGATGAGCCAGTCCCCCCATCGCCGCGAAGGACGCAAATCCGATCATCGCGAGATGCGAGTGGCCGATGACGAAGTCGGTGAAGTGGGTGAAGCTGTTGAAGGCCATCACCGCCTCCGTTGCACCCTGGATGCTCACGATCAGGTAGAGAACGATGCTGGTCCACACAAAGCGCAGCGGGATATCGCGCGCCACCGCACCCTCGGTTGCCAGACCGATCGACAGCAGCAGGTTCGTCACGACGATGATGACGTCAATGCCTTGATAGATGGAGGCAACCTCCGAGGCATGCTGCGCGCTCATCGGCAGCGCCGAGTACACGTAGTGATGAATGCCGTTGAGCGGATACACGAGAAACAGCAGCCAGAAGCCAATCATGGAATAGAAGTGGCTGTAGATCGGCTTTTTCGTAACCGCCGGAATCACAAAATAAAAGATCGCCGTGGCCATTGGGGTGATGAAGACGCCAACTGCATCATGGATCCACAGGCCGCTGAAGGCAGCTCCCATGGCGCCCGGCAAGATGTGCGGGAGCAGGTTGCCGACCGGATAGGCGAAAAAGGTAAAGGTCAGGCCGCCGAGCAGATACCAACCCGACACATAGAGCTCCGAGGCGCCACACTTCCAAAAGGGAAGGCCAAACTGCAGGATCAGCAGGAAGAAGCACAGCTCGATGACCGCGGCGATGATGAGCGGGAACTCCGCCCATTCGAGTGGCTGGCTCGAGCCTGCCAGCACCAGACTCCATCCGCCCAATACTGCAACGACATTCCAGAGCCAGAAGGTGATCCATCCAAGACGATTGCTGGTGATGCTCTTCCCCGTCAGGAACGGTGCGGCATAGTAGAGAAATGCGATGAAGGCGTTGCCAAGCCAGGCATACAGAATCCCTTGCGTGTGGTCATAGCGCAGCCTGCCCCAGGTGTCCCATGCGTGCCCACCAAGGAAGCCAGGCGCGTGAAACTTGATCGAGACAGCAAGCCCGAAGAGTGCCGATAGCACCAAACCCGCGAATGCGGCGAAGGTGTGGGCGCGAATCAAGCCGTAGGCAGGCTTTGGAGAGGGGCCCTGATTCAGGTTCATTTCAATACCATCGCACTTTCCACCGCGCCGCGCACTTCGGAGGAAGAGAGGTGGCTTGTCAATGCTGCCGAAGGATCAAGGAAGCGCACAATGACAAATGAGAGGAGCAACCCAAGGAAGAGCAGGCCTGCTACAAAGACACGCTGTCTCACGGTTAAGGTGTGAATGGTAGATTGCGATTGCGACACCTGCATGTTGCCGTTCATGTTCTGTTCCCTGCCCTGTTCCATGGTTTCCTTAATCATCATGACGCCGTCGTGACTCAAGGTCTAAGCACAAATTCTTATGGGGTATAAGCCTCCTGTTTTGAGCCACGGACGGGCGATCTGCGGCGGCTGATCATTTGCGCCGATGCGACTGCAGCGGCAGGCGCACCGAAATCAGCAGGCTATGATCGTAGGCGTGATATTCACTTGCGGCGATCTGCATTCCAATGCCAAGTGTCAGTCCGGACGATCGAGTCAACGGAAACCGTCCGATCAGCACACCAGGAGTGAGGAATACCTGTTTTTGACCATCGTTCGGTCCGCCCCGGAATCCGATGGCATTGACCTCGAGCTCAGGCCAGAAGATACGATCGAATCGAGCTTGAAACGCTGTGTTCGAAATGAATTGACGGCCAAGCAGCCGCGTATCGCCGAGCGGTAAAGTAGCGCCCAGTGTGCTCTGGATGTTGCAACGGCCCCAACCCTTCTCGATCAGAAAATTTGGCGTCAGCGTTGCGCTCTTCTGGCCATTCTGATAGCTGCCGGTGGGTATGCTGCTCCCCATCTGCGCCGAAACGGCGAAGTCTCCGTGCCGCTCATCTCCGCTCGCCAACCGATATTTGAAGGCAAAGGACGTATCGCCAAAGCCGTCGTCAAGCTTGGGATTGTTATGAAACAGATAGGGCGTGGCGCCAATGGTGACCTGAAGCCTTCCAAACGGAACAAACTGGATTCCTCGTGGACCTCCTGCAGTCACCAGTGGCTGCCCATTCACCGGTAGTCTACGGGACACATCGTAGATGACCGCCTCCTCAAGGTTCGGCGATGCGGTAATCAGTGGTGTAACCCAATCGGGTTGGCTGGAGCGGGTAATCGTCGCGCGATCAAGCCAAGTAAGCTTCGGAGCATTCTGCGCCAGGACAAGGTTGCTACAAGCTAATGTCAACCCGGTCGCTACAAAACACATGCCGCTGATCTTTTTTACTGCGGAGGAGAAGCCCCCCGGTTATCAATCCGCAATCGGAGACGGTGGCGACTGTGCCGTTGCCGCGCTGATGAGTCTGAAAAAGTACTCGAATTGGTCACACACTTGTTTCTCCTAGACTGCCCTTAGTGTCCGTCCAGGCAAACGGCGGCGTCCAAGTAGAAACTGTTATCCGTTATAAGCAGGCTTCTGATCGCAGGGCACGTTCTGGAGCGCAGGGTGTGCCCGGTGAGAGTCAAGCTCGCCCGCGCTTGGGCACGTCATCCAACCGGGATTCCCGTATTCGGAGCAGAAAAGCGCGGCAAAACACGGCATCCGCGAATGCGGTCCGGCGATCGTGGCTCTCTCGCCCTGTCTTGCCCTGTCTTGTTGTGGGCGGGCGCGTTTTGAGCCCCAGTCGTCGTACAATGAAACGGTATTGCTCGCGGAGGGATGTGTGAGTGGTTGAAACAGGCGGTCTTGAAAACCGCTTAGCTCGAAAGGGCTACGGGGGTTCGAATCCCTCTCCCTCCGCCATTAGATAACAAGCCATTTAGAATCATAGAGATGAGATAGGTACGCACGATTTGTTACCACCCGTGTTACCACTTGAGTTTCGATCTCATAATCAGGTAAGGCGCTTTGAAACGGGTATTGGCTTCCAGGAGCTAATACATGCCGTTGCAAGCCAAACTCTATATCCGGGTTCCAACGATGGCGCTTACCGATCTGGAGATCTCGACCTTCATGGAGACGGCCGCGCCGACGCGCCCGACCACCATCCAGTCGAAGAGCATGCGCAGCGCGGCCAGCCGCTGCTTCACCGGCGGTTTCGAATTCATTCCTAGTTCTGATCTTTCCCTGTGCTCGTAATCTTATGGAGGAGGAACTCTTGTGCTAACGCGTTGACGATGCGTCCGCCCGTGGTCATCAGAGCGCCAGTGAAGACGAGACTCACGCCGCGATTCGACTGCGGGAGGTATAGATTCGAGATCGCACCTGAGGCCAGATCGCCGCCGATGCTTGAGTAGTTGAACTGCCATTGGCCGTTATCTCCCTTGGCAACGAACGGAGCGGAGATAGCGTGGAGTGCGCGTGACGTTTTCGTGCCCGTGCCCTGATAGAAGTAGCGCGGATCCTGGTGCAGTAACGAAGGCAGGACCGCGCCACCGATCATGATGTCGGTGAACCCGTCCGTATAGGTTGCACCGAACCGCTGGCCATAGCCTTTTAGGCCCTGAACGTAGTTCGGGGTGTCCGCCGCCTGATAGATGCCAGCGAGGAGAGCAGCACCGCCGATCGTGACAGGATCAGTCGTTGCCTTCAAAGCGAGTTGATACTTCATTTTGGTCGTAAGGGGCATCGGGTTTTTGTCGTAGTTGACATAGAAGTTGGGAATGACGCCCAGGATGCGCTGTTTCTCTTCGGCTTTTACCTGCTGAAGAGCGAGTTGTTCGGGCATGATCGCATCCACTGTGGTATCCACGTCCGCGAGCGAGAGATGGATCTCCGTCATGTCCATGAACTGACCCGGCGTGAGGATGACCGCGGGCGATGTCCAGGCTGCAAATCCTTTTTTGTTGACTGTGATCTTAAGAGAGGAGGCTGGCCGAAGATCGTTCAATGTAAAGAAGCCGTTCTCGTCTGCTGTAAGCGTGCGGTGATCGCTGGGAGCAGGCCCGTCGACACTGACTGTGGCTCCGGGTACCACTTCGCCATCGACATCCTCCACCGTGCCGGTGACGGTTCCGGACTGGGGCTCCGGTGCAGAGATCTGTTGGCCTAACAAACGGATCGATGAGAGACAGCCGAGGAGAACACAAAAGGCAAATTTGATGCGCATACTTGAAATAGGTCCCTATACAGGAGACGTTGCAGCGAACGCAAAGACTCACATGTAGACGCTTCTCGACAAACGAGAAACGTAGTGTTAGGGCACCTCAAGAAAGGGAATTTATGTACGCTAGGGACGGGGATGCAGCTTCGACCTGTCGCGAATCATCACCATTATCTGGACATTGATTCCGGGACGTTTTCGCTACAGAGTCGCCCGAATACGACGGCAAATCCATTGACATTCCATCATTCATTGACCGCTAACGTACCTAAATTTCCCTTTCTTGAGGTGGGGCCCGTCGGCGGATTGAACTTCTTATCGCAGGCCGTCAGGGATAAGCACGCAATCAGGCTCAGAGAACTGCTTCTCAAAAGGGTCTTGCGAATCACGGGATCACCTCACGCCCCACGGCAAGATTCAATTGGCTGGCAGACGTCAGATACGCGCCCACGAGTTGTAGATAGGCTAACTGCACCACACGGTAGCTGCTCTGTGCATTCAAAAAGTCCATCAGAGACGCGCCCCCACGCTGATATGCAAAGGTAACCGTGTCGCGCACCCGCGTCGCCTGGTCCTTGTACTTATCGCGATACGGAACCACCAGGGCAACATTGCTCCGCACCTGCTCATACGCCGAGTCCACGTCGCTGAACACCTGCGCCCGCGACTGGTCCGTCAGATTCTGATTGCGCTCGATATCGACCTGCGTGCGCTCCTTCTCGCCCTGGTTGCGGTCGAAGATGCGCAGCGGAATGCTCACGCTCAAACCCAGCGTCTGATGGCCGTTCGGGTTATTGAACGCCGGGTTGTACGAGTACCAGGTGCCGAACGTCGGATCGGTCGAGCCGTTCGACACCGCCAGCTCATGATTCGTCTTCGCCTGCTCCAGCGATTGAACCGCCGCCCGCAGATCCGGCCGTGCATCCAGTGCCGCCTGCTCCAGGTCGTTCAACGGCAGCAGATCGCTCCGGAAATCGAACGGCCCCGTCACGTCGAACTGCTCCAGCGGCGCGTGGTCGTTCAATAACTGCTGCAACGCAATCTTCTCTGTGCGCAGATTCACAATCGCCGTTTGGATCTCCGACTCGTACTGCACCCGCAGCAGTTCAATCCGATCCAGATCGATCTGCGCCAGATCGCCCGCCTTGAAGCGAGCCCGGCTGATCGCGATGATCTTGTCATAGTACTCCAGGTCCGCGTGCGCCAGATCCAGAACCGCCTTCGCCTCCAGCGTCTGCACAAACGCCGAGCGCAGCCCAAACAGCAGGTTCCGCTCCAGGTTCTCATGCAGCGACCCGCCGATCTGCGTCGCCTCCTGCGCCGTCTTCAGCCGCAGCTCGCGCTTGTGATCGCGCTCATGCAGATAGCTGATGTTCGGCACCCCCTGGGTGCCGCGCGTCGGCTGCCAGACGTTGTTGTACCGCGCGATCTGCGTTCCATCCGTCGACAAGGTGAATTGCGGATTCGGGCGCAGAAACGCCGTGATCTCCTCCGCCTTCAGCTCATCCACATTGTTGGAATCCGCCTTCAGCGTCGGATTCGCGGCCTCGAACTTCGTCTTGACCTGATCCCACGTGTAGCCGCTTTGCGCGTGCGCCTCGCTCACCACCAGCGGCAGAAGCAGAATGCCAATGCACAGGCGAGCAATGCTTTCCTTTCGGCTTCTTAATCCTAAGATCATGTTCGAGGTGTAGTTACACAGCATGCTCGGTTGCCCGCTGTGCCGTCGCAGGCAAATTGGCTAAGGTAATCAATGCAAGCTGCCCAGCGACTTGCATCGCAACGTGTCAGCACTTCGTTGATGGAATGCACAAAACACGCATGCCCCAAACAAGAACCTCTGGCTCTGCGCCCGAGTCCGACGCCGACGCGATCGACCTGGCACAACATCTAGATCATACAGGCCGCTCTGACCGCGCCAGCACTATCTTTCGGTCACTCCCGCTGCAAAAAGCGTTCTTCGCAGCTCGGCCCCGTCCACTCGTTCCGGGCCCATGTAGTAGTCGTTGTACCAGGACAGTTTGTCCGTCTTGGAGTCACCTGTAATCCCAAGGGTCTTGCCGCCGTTCCCGTCAAGCATACGAATCCAGCCATTGACGATCTGAAGCCCGACCTCGATCTTCCTGCCTATCGGCGCTACAGTCCTCAGACCGAAATGATAGTTCGACTGAGCGTAGGTAAAGAGTATTGAACGTGAGTAATTCCAGCCGCTCAACGTCTCAGCCGACTCGATTCCGGCGCTCGTCTGAAACTTACCGAAGTCGGCCTGAATTCCATGCCAGGCCGCCGGTTTGAGAGACACGGTGAATTGCAGGATGTTCTTGAGCGGGCTATCGGGTTCTGTCGAGCCAACCAGCTTGTACGTATCTCCGAGCCCAAAGTCGATCTCGAATCCCAACGGCGCCGGATCGTGCGATAGCCCAACCTCCGCCATGTTCAAACGGGGACGTTGCGCGTAGAAATCGAAGTTGTGCAACTGATTCTCACGCGAATCGGGGTCGTTGAAATTCTTGCTGTAGAAGAAAGGATGCCGCTGATGTCGATTGGACCCGTCGCTGACGGCCCCAGTGCGGGTACAGAGGCCCCTACGAGACGGTGTGTCGACGCTACCCAATTGCACCCGTCTGGGTAGCGATATCGAATCAACACCTTTAGGCCGCGATGCCGCACCCCCGCCCCGACCCGGACGCACCCACCTTTCATCCGGCCAGTTATGCCGGCGAGAGCGCGGCCGCAGCCTGTTGTGCGAAGGCCTCGGGGCTGATATTGACGATGGCGGCAGCGCCGGTTGCCATCGCCTGAGTGGTGGCTGCCATCTGCGCCGCGGCCTGATCCACCAACTCAATAATCGCCATGTTTTCGGTGTTGCCTAAAGAAACGGGTGTAGCCATTGCAGCTTGTTCTCCTTAATGACTCTATATCGGCAGTTCCGCCGGGAGATTCAAGAGCTGCGGGTTTGCGCAAAGTTCGAAACTACTCCTCGGCCTCATCGTGGCTCGTTTGCCTGGCCGTGGCCAGGATCTTCTCGGCCAGGCCCTGGGGCACAACGTCGTAGTGGTTCATCTCCATGTGAAAGCTGCCTCGGCCCTGGGTGATCGAGGTCAGCGCAGTCGCATAGCTCAGCATCTCCGCCATGGGCACCTCGGCGCGAACCACGGTTCCGGTGCCGCCGCTCTGCATACCTTGCACGCGGCCGCGACGCCCGGTGAGGTCGCCGATCAGGGCTCCCGCAAACTCGTCCGGAGCGTCGATCTCCACCTGCATCACGGGTTCGAGCAGTGCCGGTCGTGCCTGCTCCATGCACTTGCGGAAGGCGAGCCGTGCCGCCAACTTGAAGGACAGTTCGCTCGAGTCGACCTCGTGATAGCTGCCATCAAAGACGGTGACGCGGAGGTCGACCACCGGATAGCCGGCGAGATAGCCGCGCGCCGCCGACTCGCGAACCCCCTTCTCCACGGCGGGAACATACTGGCGAGGTATCGCCCCTCCGAAGATGTCGTTGACGAAGACCACGCCTTTGCCCCGGGGCAAAGGCTCGACCCGCAGCTTGCAGTCGCCATATTGACCATGGCCTCCGGTCTGTTTCTTGTGCCGGCCTTGCGCCTCGGCGCTTTCGCGGATGGTCTCCCGATACGGTACCTTCGGGGCCTTGAGGATTACGCTCGTGTGATAGCGGCGCTTCAACTTCGCCACAATGGCCTCAATGTGCGGTTGTCCCGCACCCGCCAGAAGAAACTCGCTGGTCTGCGAATCGCGGAAGAACTTCAGCATGGGATCGTCTTCCATCAGCTTGTGCAGCGCCGGCGCCAGTTTGTCCTCGTCCGCGCGCGACCTTGGCTCGATGGCATAGGTCATAACCGGC